>JRHI01000483.1_pt1 | contig 43066 bp, 37 predicted proteins | sample 215371 | NCBI WGS metagenome assembly JRHI01 (sample SAMN02929681, study PRJNA255918) | sediment metagenome | biome: cave system; feature: Ice Cave; material: Sediment; isolation source: sediment from deep within a dark volcanic ice cave with no known source of... ... | reverse complement strand
TTCAGGCTTGTGTGCTGCACCTTCACCCACGGTGATTTAGGAGCTAGCGAAGACAGGGGTCTCACTAGCCACTGGCCACTTGCCACTAGCCACTGTTGTAGCTCATTCGCCTGCCACGACAAGGAACCCGGGCGTTCGCTTCATGGTCAGGGCTCGGCAACCCATCGGCGCGAACGGATGGGTCGCGGTCGGCACCTGCCCGTTCTGTTTTGGAGTTTGCGCTTGCTCCTCCGCCGGGAGCGCGCGAGGATGACTCGATCCGGCTGGTTCGTGCCTGGCTCCCGAGGACGTATGTCCAATCCCCAACCCACCGCGTTTTCCGAGGCCGACGAGCAACTCTTTCAAAAGGCGCGCAACCAACTGCTCGGCCGGACGGAGGAAACGGCGACAGCGGATCCCGCCGCGCCAGCTCCAGAGGATGTCGCCGACCAGGTCGATACCCCCACGCAACGGCCCCGGCGCTGGTCGATGGCCGATGCCTGGCGCAAGGCATCCCCATGGCAACGCCTCCTGGTCTCCTTCCTGGGGTTTATCGGGCTGGGGCTGCTGGCGTTCACTCCGCTCGAGATGGCCTGGCTGGTTGGCGTTCTCCTGCTGCACGAGACGGGACACTATCTGGGGATGCGTTATTTCGGCTATAGAAACCTGGGAATGTTCTTCATTCCCCTCTTTGGGGCCGCGGTGCAAGGCGAGAAGAAGGGAGTGCCCGCATGGCAGGAAGCGATCGTCCTGCTCCTGGGACCGTTGCCGGGATTGGTCCTGGGGTGTGGTATCTATTTCCTGGACCTTGCCGTACCGCAACCGTTCTTGCGCGAGGGGGCATCCTGGCTGGTTGCGATCAACTTCTTGAATCTCTTGCCGTTCGAGCCCCTCGACGGCGGCCGACTTTGCAATCGCCTTTTGTTCTCGCGCTTCCGGTGGGTGGAAGCGGTTACGGTGGTTCTGGCCACGGTCGGGTTGGTTTTCGTTTGTATTGGTCCTGGTTGGATTTGTTTAAGCCTGAGCGGAGCTTTTGCCCTGTTCGTGTTAGCGCCGGGGCGCTACAAGACCGCCACGGCGGCGCTGACCTTGCAATCCCACTGGCCCGACCTGCCGCCGGAATTGGCCGATTTGAGCGAGGAGCAATGGCGCGATCTTTTTCTGACGGCGCGGGGGAAACTCCGCAGCCTCAAGCTGATCGCATCGCAGATGAAGATCATCCATGCACGGGCCTTGCAGCATCCCGATTCCGGCCCGGTAACGCTGGGTCTGTTCGCCGTCTACCTGAGCGCCATACTGCTTGGGATCGTAACGGCCAGCGTGACGCATCTGGGCGCGGATGCCGGTCGCTGGCCCATCAGGATAAGACATCAGGTAACGGGAGAAGTGGAGAAAGAATCACCGTCTGAAAAAGCGGATTGAGAGACTGTTCCAGGGAACCCATGAAACACATCTTCCTTCTACTCGGTGGCGCCCTGGTAGGTGGTCTCCTGGGCTATGCCGGCTTCTTCTGGCTGGCCGGCCACGGGTTCTACGCACTGATCCTGCCTGGGGGGCTGTTGGGACTCGGTGCCGGCGTTGCACGGAACCGCTCCGTCTGGCTGGCGGTCCTCTGCGGCCTGCTGGCGACGGCGTTGGGCCTGTTCGTGGAATGGCGCTTCGCCCCGTTCGTCAAGGATGAGAGCCTGGGATACTTCCTCCTCCACGTCCACCAGCTAAAGCTGGTGACGCTGCTGCTGATCGCAGTGGGCGGAGGAATCGGCTTCTGGATGCCCTACAGCCGCATTGAAAAGGGCGCCCGCGCCGGCATGGCCCGCGAGCCTGGCCGCGAGCCGACGACAACGGAATCAGACTGATCGTCCGTTGGCCCTGCCCGCGTGACGGCCTTTCCGCACCGTGAAGGACACTGCCGGCGAGGGGTCCTGCCCGGGGACGAGGACCGTGATGGAAGCCGTGCCCGCGCGGAAGCCCGGCAGCCGTATCACCCGATGATGTCCGCGCCGACGCACCACCCGCACGCTCGGGCCCACCTGCTTGAGCAGATTGGGAACCTCCAGGCTGGTAGCGCTGATGAAGGTCGTCGTCACAGGCCGGCCGTCGAACAGGACCACCGCGCCGGGGGCGAAGTTGCTGCCGTTCACGACCAGGGTAAGACGTCTGTCCCCTTCCTTGGCGGACGCCGGACTGAGTCCCGTAATGACGGGCGCACTACGAATGGGGAGGGCGGGCGCCTGGACCGTGCTGGTTGCCGAGGCGGTGTTGCTGGACGGGCTGGGATCGTCGTGAGTGCTGACAGCGACCGCGATGGTCGTCATTCCGCGCCGACGCTTCCGGCTCCGTTGCCCCCTCGTTCCCAGGCTCCGCATGATACAAGCCGTCAAACCGGGGCCACTGGAAGAGCGAGCGCCTGCCGCACCGCCTCGACCAGCGCCGTTTCCTGTTGCGGGAACACGGTCCGCACGTCGAACACCACCTTGCCGTTTCGCAGACGGGCCACCACCGCCGGCGTTCCCAGCCGCAGCCGCCGCGCCAGGTCGGCGTCGCTGCACGCGCGGGCTTCGACCTCCACGACCCACGCGGGCATCGTCTGGTCCGGCAGCGAGCCGCCGCCGACATAGGCCACGTCCGCGCGGACCGTCGCCGTCGCCACGCCGTCCACCGCTTGCAGTTGTTCCGCCAGCGCCTGGGCCCGGCGACGCAATTCCTCCACCGGCATCCCCAGCATGCGCAGTCCCGGTATTGCCTGCAGCGCCTGTTCCTCGTTGAGATACAGCCGCAGCGTCGTCTCCAGGGCGGCGAGCGTCATCTTGTCGAGGCGAAAGGCGCGCATGAGCGGGTCTTTCTCGATCTTCTGCACGAGTTCCTTGCGGCCGGCGATGATGCCGGCCTGCGGTCCGCCGAGGAGCTTGTCGCCGCTGAACAGCACCAGGTCGGCCCCGGTCGCAATGCTCTGCCGGGCCACCGGCTCGCCGTGGAAGCCGAAACGCGCGAAGTCGAGCAGGGCGCCGCTGCCGGCGTCGTCGAGCACCGGCAGACCGTGCTTCTTGCCGAGCGCGACGAGGTCGGCGAGCGGCACGGCCTTGGTGAAGCCGGAGATGCGATAGTTGCTGCTGTGGACCTGCATAAGGGCGCCGGTGTTCGGACCGAGGGCGCGTTCGTAGTCGGCCAGCCGGGTGATGTTCGTGGTGCCGACCTCGCGGAGAACGGCGCCGCTGACGGCCATGATCTCGGGAATGCGGAAGCTGCCGCCGATCTCGATGAGTTGGCCGCGCGAGAGCACAACCTCCTTCCCCTGGCAGAGGGCGCGGAGGACGATGACGGTGGCGGCGGCGTTGTTGTTGACGGCGGTAGCCGATGCGGCGCCGGTGAGCCGGCAGACCCAGTCGCGGATGGCGTTTTGGCGGGAGGAGCGTTTGCCGGAGTCCAGATCGAGTTCGAGGTTGAGGTAGCCGCGGGCGGCCTCGCCGGCGGCCAGGGCTGCTTCCTCGGCGATGGGTGCCCGGCCGAGGTTGGTGTGCAAGACGATGCCGGTGGCGTTGATGACCGGCCGCAGTTTCGGCCGCAACTCGCGCCCCAGCCGTTCGACGAGGCGCTGGGCGACCGCCAGGGCGCCGGTGCTCCCGTCGTGGGTATCGTCCTGGCGGAATCGCTGGCGCAGGTCGGCGAGTTCCCGGCGGATAGCGGCAACGAGAAGGGCGTGGTCGTGATCGTGGGCCAGTGCCTGGACGGTGGGCGTTTCGAGGACCTCGTTGACGGAGGGAAGCTGGCGGAAGCGGGGATCGGTCATGGCGCGGTCCTCGGCGGTGGCAACTTTTGCCGGGACATTGTATCATGGCCACGGCAAGCCGGGTTGCTTGCCACGAGGGACGGCTGCGTTTGCTGATGGTGCCGGCGAAGGCGGCGCGACTGCCGCTGGGAGGCGAGGACCCATGTCTCGGGAGCAATGGACCGCGGTCGACCGCTACCTCACCGACCTGCTCGTGCCGCCCGACCCCGCGCTGGACGCGGCGCTCGAGGCCAGCGCCGCAGCCGGCCTGCCACCGATCAACGTGTCGCCGACCCAGGGTAAGCTATTGCACCTGCTGGCGCGGCTCCAGGGTGCGCGCGCCATTCTGGAGATCGGCACGCTCGCCGGCTACAGCACGATCTGGCTGGCGCGGGCCCTGCCCGCCGGCGGCCGTCTGGTCACGCTGGAGGCCGACCCAGGGCACGCCGAGGTCGCCCAGGCCAACCTCGTCCGCGCCGGGCTGGCCGACGTCGTCGAGCTACGTCTTGGCCGGGCGCTGGACACGCTGCCGCAACTCGCCGCCGAGGGGCGTGGCCCGTTCGACCTGATCTTCATCGACGCCGACAGGCCAAGCAATCCGGACTACTTCGCGTGGGCGCTCAGGCTGTCCCGCCGTGGCAGCCTGATCCTCGTGGACAACGTCGTGCGTCAGGGAGCGGTGATCGACTGCGCCAGCGCCGATCCAAATATCCAGGGAGTGCGTCGCCTCCACGAACTGCTCGCCGCCGAGCCGCGGGTGAGCGCCACCGCGATCCAGACCGTGGGCAGCAAGGGCTACGACGGCTTCGCGCTGGCGCTCGTCACCGCCGACCCGTGATGCATGTGGCGCTCGTGTCGATTCGTTACACGGAAACAGCGGAAACAGGGGTTATCAGGGTAAATAAACCTGACCCTCTTTTGCGTTTCTCGCTGATAGTATGCGCTACTTGCAACCTGACCAGCTATGGCACCCGCCCACGCCGGCAAGTAGCCTTTCAAGGGTTCAACGGCTCTCAGGCGGCCGCGGCGGGTCAGCGGGATCGTTCGGTTCTTGAGGAGATCGTGGTTATGCTTCGCGAAGGCTCTGGTGCTGACCTCGTTGTTGCAATCCGTGAAGCACCGAGGGCTCTGGTCTTCATCAGCGTCCCTTGGTCGACTCCCGAGCGCCATGCGCGGCAGGTGTTCCGCGCTGCTGTATCCAAGCTTGAAGCGGGGTCGCCCGATCTCGGCACTAACTACTTTCATCTGGATGTAGAGGATGAAGTTTCGCAGAGGTGGCTTCTTTCCGTCGGGTTTCTGCAGTTTGCCGGGCTAGGGGTTGGCAGTCTCCTTTGGCTGGAATCCGGGCAAGTGATTTCCAGTGAAATCAGTGCAAATTCACTCGGGGTGGAGGGGGTAGTTGTCCGCTCAATGGCGCTTTGGAGAAGCCGGATCGAACCAAATACAGCACCGGACCGTGGCGCCACGTAGCGTTCTCCGAGCTAAACGGTTGGCTGGACACAGCGGGACAGGCGTAGGAGGCGCTAATCAAATACGTCCAGAGTTGCCGCTCTGATGCCCGACGCCAACACCAGATGGTGATTGTCCCCAACGCGGAGAGATCGAGCAAGTGAAAAGCTCGGTCGACAGCCGAATGGTTGGGACAGGAGAACTCCAGCTGCCGGCCTTCACGCGGCATGTTGCACCGCACCGTACAGCTCCGGGACGCGCAGCCGGCTGCCTGTGCCGAGCTACAATGACCCGATGAACATCGATGGTTCCACCGCCGCGCTCGCCGTCCTCGCCAGCGGCGGCCTCGACAGCGCCATCCTTCTCGGCGAAGCGCTCCGTACACACGAGGCCGTTCATCCGCTCTACGTTCGCCATGGGCTGCACTGGGAGCCGGCCGAACTGCAACACCTGCGCCGCTTTCTCGACGCGGTGCAGTGCCAGGCCCTGCGGCCGCTGCACGTGCTGGAGATGCCCGTCGCCGATCTCTACGCGGCGCACTGGAGCATCACCGGCCGCGACGTGCCCGATGCCGAATCGCCCGACGAGGCCGTGTTCCTGCCCGGTCGCAACGTCCTGCTGCTGGCGAAGGCCATTCTCTGGTGTCACCTGCGCGACGTGCCGGCCGTGGCCCTGGCACCGCTCGAGAGCAATCCCTTTCCCGATGCGACGGCCGAGTTCTTCGATGGTTACCAGGACCTCGTCAATCGGGCCGTCGGCGGAGTGGTGCGCGTGCTGCGGCCGTATGCGGGTTTGCACAAAACCGCGGTGATGCGCCGCGGCCAGGGACTGCCGCTGGAACTTACCTTCTCGTGCATTCGGCCGGTGGGCGGGCGCCACTGCGGGCGCTGCAACAAGTGCGCCGAGCGCCGGCGGGCCTTCGTGGACGCGGGCCTGCTGGATCGGACGGAGTACGCTGCACATGTCACTCACTAACCTGCTCGCAAATATCCCTGATAGAACGATGCACGATTTCGGCGAGTCGATCCAGCAAGGCAAGGTCGATTGCCAGCGGCGGCATGAGCACGATGGTGTCACCCAGCGGCCGGAGCAGCGCCCCATGGGAACGCGCCCGCCGGCAGACCGCCATTCCTATCTGCAGGTGCGCGGCAAAAGGCTCCTTCGTGGCCCGGTTGGCCACGAGTTCGATGCCCGCGAGCAACCCCTTCTGGCGAATGTCGCCGACCTGCGGCAGCTCGGCAATGCGGCGCAGGTGCCGCTGGAGTCGTTCGACCTTCTCCGGCAGGGCGTCGAGCAAGCCACTGCTCTCGAACAGGTCGAGGTTCGCCAGCGCCACCGCGGCGCCCAGCGGATTCCCCGAGTACGTATGACCGTGGTAGAAGGTCCGCCTGTCCTCCTGGCGGCCGAGGAACGCGCGATAGATCTCGTCCGTGGCGAGGGTGGCGGCCAGCGGCAGGTAGCCGCCGGTCAGTCCCTTGGCCAGGCAGAGGAAGTCCGGCGTCACCTGCTCTTGCTGGCAGGCGAAGAGCGAGCCGGTTCGGCCGAAGCCGACGGCCACCTCGTCGGCGATGAGCAAGACGTCGTATGCGCGCGTGACCTCACGCACGCGCCGCAGGAACCCTTCCGGCGCGACGATCATGCCGGCGGCGCCTTGCACCAGCGGCTCGAGGACGACGGCGGCCAACTCCTCGTGGTGGGTGCGCACGAGTTCCAGGAGCGCTTCCAGGCAGTCGATGTGGCAACGGCTGCGCTCCAGGCCGAGCGGGCAGCGGTAACAGTAGGGACTGGGGGCCCGCAGCGTGGGGAAAAGTAACGGAGCAAACATGGCGTGAAAGTGCGCGATGCCGCCGACGCTGACGTCGCCCAGCGTGTCGCCGTGGTAGGCATTCGTCAGCGCCAGGTACTTCGTTTTCCGGGGGCGCGGGTCCGGCCGCTGCCGCCAGTATTGCAACGCCATCTTCAGGGCGACTTCCACGGCCGTCGCCCCGTCGTCGGAGAAGAAGACGCGCGTCAGGCCGGGCGGGGCCAGCTCGACGAGTTTCCGCGCCAGCTGGATCGCCGGCGCCGTGGACAGGCCCAGGAGCGTGCTGTGCGCGACCCGGTCGAGCTGCTGCCGTATCGCGGCGTCCAGTTCCGGGACGCGGTGGCCGTGGACGCTGCACCAGAGCGAGGAGACGCCGTCGATGTAGCGGTTGCCGTCCTGGTCGACAAGGAAACAGCCTTCGCCTTTCTCGATGATGAGAGGTTTCTGAGCGGCATAGTCCTGCATCTGGGTGAACGGATGCCAGAGATGCTCGCGGTCCCACTGTTCCAGCTGTTCGCGGGTGATGTCCATTCGGTCTCCGGTTGCCTCGGCGCGGCGGTCGTTCCAGGAAACGCAGACCATTCGTTTTTACTCATATCGGCATCGCCCGCTACGGCCAGGGACGGTCGCTCGCCTACCCACACACCATCGGGATACAATTCTGTTTAGAGCCTGTTCCCGACGCGCAGCGGAGCGGAGCGGAGCGCGGGCTTCGCGCTCCGCTCCGCTGCGCGGCTAAACGAGAAAACCGATGGCTTCAACCGCAGCAGCGTTGGTGACCGGCAGCGGCAAACGTCGCGTGGGATGGCACGTGGCAGAGGCGCTGGCCCGGCGGGGCTACGATCTCGTTATCCACTATCGCACTTCGGCGCGAGAAGCGGAGGAAGCGCTCGCCGTCTTGCAGGCCCACGGCGTCCGGGCCGTGGCCGTACAGGCCGACCTGACCGACGAGCGCTCTGCCGGTGTTTTGGTGCAGGCGGCGCTCGACCATTTCGGCCGGCTCGACGTGCTGGTCAACTGTGCCGCTATTTGGGAGTCGAAATCTCTGGAAGAGGTGACGGCGGCAGACGTGCTCGGACACTTCACCGTCAACGTGCTCGGGACGTTCCTGTGTGCACGGCAGGCCGGGTTGGCCATGACGCGGCAAGCGGAGGGCGGCTGCATCGTTAACCTGGGCGACTGGGCAGAGGCGCGGCCGTACCCAGGCTATGCCGCGTATTTCGCCTCAAAGGGTGCCATCCCGACGCTGACGCGCTCCCTCGCCATGGAACTGGGAACCCGCAACCCGGGGGTGCGCGTCAACGCCATCTTGCCCGGGCCGGTCCTTCTGCCTCCCGACATGCCGCCCGCGCAGCGCGAAGAGGTGATCCAGGCCACCCTGGTACAGCGTGAGGGACGGCCCGAGAACATTGCCCAGACCGTGCTCTTCTTTATCGACAACGACTTCGTCACCGGGGCCTGCATCCCGGTCGATGGCGGCCGGAGTGTGTACGCGCTGGGCCATTGACTTCGCCAGCAACGAGCACAACCGGGCGCCGACGCTTCCGGCTCCGTTGTTCGTGCGGCAGGGAAAATGCGCGGACCGGAAAGCGCCGGCCGCTATACTATTCCCGGAGGGGCGGCAGGAGATAAGGCCCCTGTGCCGCGGGAGGAGCCATGTATCGGGTGTCGCGCGAGATCAGTTTCTGCTACGGCCATCGCTTGCTCGACTACGACGGCAAGTGCCGCTACCTGCACGGGCACAACGGCCGGGCCGTCCTGACGCTGGCGTCGGCCCGGCTCGACAGCCTCGGCATGGTCATGGACTTCACGCGCATGAAGCACGTCGTCGGCGCCTGGATCGAAGAAACGCTCGATCACAAGATGCTGCTGCACAAGAACGATCCGGTGCTGCCGTTGCTGCGCCAGCAGGACGAACCGGTTCACGTCCTCGATGTCAACCCGACGGCGGAGAACATCGCCCGACTCATCTACGATTTCGCGGTCAGCCAGGGGTTTCCCGTGGTCGAGGTTCAGCTGTGGGAGACGGAGAACTGCTTCGCCAGCTACACCGGCCCTCGCTGAAAGGCGAAATTCTTTGTTTTTTCTCGGTTTCGCGCTTGACACTCGTTCTCGGGAAGTCGTATCATGCCCCGTGTGGTGAGAACCACCACAACCAAATCCCTTCTATTCTCAGGACGAACGGACATTTGCTGGGTCTAGAGTGGCCGGTGCGGGATGATGGGTGGGTTGGTAAGGCGCCGAGAGAGCGCCTCACGTCGGTGTTTTGATCTATTGCTGAGGATTTCTCTTCCGGACGAGCCGGAAGCGTAACGGGAACTGATTCCCCTCTGGGCAACGCCCCTTCTCCTTCGTGTCGAACGAAGGATTACCCTGACATTGGCTCAAACCGATCCGTAACGGGATCGTTCGAGCAGCGAACCTTCCGGAAGCGGCGCACGGTCCCTAGCCCCCCTGGGACAAGCCCGCTTCCGGATGTTTTTTGCGCTGCCGCCCGGCGGCTGCCCCAACGAACCTGCTCCCGGTCGTTCTTCCAGCGACACTTCTTCTCGGACTCCCCGGGCGATATACTGAAGCGCCAGGCCTCGAGCGGCTCACCTGGAGACGTTCTCATGCGCATTTCCCTGATTACCGCACTGTTGCTGCTGGCCGCCCTGCCGGTCCTTGCCGATAACTCCAGCGACGTCCTCTACCGCATCGACATCGACAAGGTCTTCTCCGCCGTGCGCGAGCGCCAGGGCAAGCGCGGCCTGTACGTCACCGTCCAGTTCCGGGTCAAGCAGGCCGCCGATGACCGGATCACCACCAGCGTCGAGAAGAGCGACATCGAGATCCGCGAGGATGGCGGCAAGGTTGCCGAGCTGGAGATCTATGCGCCGCGCGGCACCGACAAGCTGACCACCGTACTGGCCATGGATACCAGCGGCAGCATGGCCGAGCACAACAAGCTAACCGAGGCCAAGCGGGCCGCCAACGTCTTCCTCGACAAGCTGCACGAGAAGGCCGAATCCGGTCTGATCCTCTTCAACCACGAACTCCTCCAGCCGACCGAACGGCCGCTGCGCGACCCGGCGCTCTTCGCCGCACATCGGCAGAAACTGCGGGAGCGGATCGAGGCGGCCCGGGCCGGCGGCGGCACTGCTTACCTCGACGCCACGGCCGAGGCTGTCGCCATGCTCCGCGCCACCGAGGGCCGGCGCGCCGTGCTGCTCATGACCGACGGCGTCGATCTGAACAGCAAGCACTCCCTCAAGGAGGTTATCGACCTGGCCCGCGACGCCGAGGTGCCGATCTACACCCTCGGTGTCGGCGAACCGGGCAAGAACGAGCCGGTGACGACCGTGCTGGTCCTCGATCGCTCCGGCAGCATGAACGACCCGGCCGACGACGGCGACTCGGTCAGCAAGATCAAGGCCCTGCATCAGGCGGCGTCGCGCTTCGTGGACGTCATGCGCTCCGGCGCACGCACCAAGCTGCTCCCCTTCAGCACGAAGGTCGATCAACGCTACCTGCCCATGCCGTTCAGTAACGACAAGGCGTCCCTCAAGGCGGAAATCGCCAAGCTCAAGGCGTCCGGCGGCACGGCGCTGTACGATGCCACGCTTGACGGCATCGAGACGCTGGAGGCGGCCCGGCCGGTCGGCAAGCGCGCGGTCGTGGTGCTGACCGATGGCGTCGATGAGGCGCCGGGCAGCCGGCACCGCGTCGAGGAGGTCATTCAACGGGCGCGCGAGACGCACACGCCGCTGCACCTGCTCGCCCTGGGCCGGCCCGGCGAGTTCAACGAGCCGATCATGCGCCGCATGGCCGAGGAGACCGGCGGCAGTTTCCACCACGCCCGCAATCAGAAAGCACTGCTCGACATCTTCGAGGAGTTGTCGATCGACCTGCACGACGACGGCATCGACGAGGCGTCGCTGCGGCAGCTGGCGGACGAGACCGGGGGCAAGTATTACCTGGCCCGCGACGTCTCGAAGTTGAGCCTGATCTACGAGGAGCTGGCCGAGGAGCTGCAATCGACCTACACGGCGACCTTCCTCAGCCGCCGCTCCAGTCACGACGGCACGAAGCGCGGCATCGACGTCAGTATCTTGCGCAATGGCAAGCCGGTCAGCGAGGCGGCCAGCGCCGAGTACACCGTGCATGGCGTCGTGGTGCCGGAGATGGACCCGGGCGTGTACCTGACGCTACTGGCGATGCTGGGGTGTTTGCTCGTGATTCCCTCGGGCGTACGGCGGCTGTATCGTTTCTACGGCGGATCGTGAAAAGAAGAGTGGCTAGTGGCTAGTGGCTAGTGGCTGAAAAACCTCTTTGCTAGCCACCAGCCCGAGAATTCGAGGTCAAAGGAGTCCGGAACCCCGACAGTAAAAAGCCTCTTTGCTAGCCACTAGCCACTAGCCACTCTTGTTTGCCACTCCATGAACGACCTGCACGACACCATCGTTGCCCTCTCCTCCGCGGCCGGGCCCGGCGGCCGGGCGATCGTCCGCCTGAGTGGTCCGGACGCGCTGCGTTTCGCCGGGGGCTGCTTCACGACCGCGGAACCGCTCCGGCCGCACGAGCGCCGCTGTTACTCGGGTTCCGTGCGCCTGACCGGCATCCCGGCCCCGTTGCCGGCCGACCTCCACGTCTGGCCGGCGCCGCGCACCTACACCGGCCAGAACCTCGTCGAGCTGCATACCATCTCCTGTCCGCCCCTGGTCGAACTGCTGGTCGCGGACCTGCTGTCGGCCGGCGCCCGCGCCGCGGGTCCCGGTGAATTCACCCTGCGCGCGTTCCTCTCCGGCAAACTGGACCTGACCCAGGCCGAGGCGGTACACGCCGTCATCGAAGCCGGCAGCCGGTCGGAACTGCAACAGGCGCTGACGCAACTCGCCGGCGGCGTCGCCGGGCCGCTGCGGGATCTGCGCGGCGACCTGCTCGACCTGCTCGCCGACGTCGAGGCCGGGCTGGACTTCACCGAGGAGGACCTTCACTTCGTCAGCCCGGAGAACCTGTTGCTACGCCTGGGCAAGGGGCTCGCCCTGCTCATCCTGCTCGGCAAACAGCTGGAGCAACGCGCGCTGGCGGGCCGACCCTTTCGTGTGGTCCTGGCCGGCCGCCCGAACGCGGGCAAAAGCAGCCTGTTCAACGCCCTGGCCGGCGGCCGTGCCCTGGTCAGCCCGGAACCGGGCACCACCCGCGATTATCTCGTGCAGCGTCTCGACCGCGACGGCGTGGCCATCGAACTGGTGGACACCGCCGGTTGGCAGGACGCGGCCGATGCGATTGGCGCCGAGGCTCAGCACCTGGGACGCGACCAGGCGGCACGGGCCGATCTCGTGCTGGTCTGCCGGGAAGCGGCGCAACCCTTGCGGGAAGACGAGCCGGCCCTGGTGCGTCAGACCGAGCCGCCGGTCCTGGTCGTCGCTACCAAGTGCGACCTTGCCGAGCCCCCGCCCGACATGGTGGCGACGAGTGCCGTCTCCGGCCATGGCCTGAACGAGCTGCGCTCCCTGCTGCTGGAGCGGGCGCGTGGTCGCGCCGAAGCGCCGCTCGCACCGAGCCTGAGCCGCTGCCGACACCACGTCGCGGCCTGTCTTGGCCACCTGCGCCAGGCTCATTCCACCGTGCTGTTTCAGGAACCGGCGGAACTGCTCGCACTGGAACTGCGCGGCGCCCTGGATCAACTCGGGGAAATGGTCGGCGCGATCTATACAGATGATCTACTCGATCGCATCTTCAGTCGCTTTTGCATCGGCAAGTGAAATGATTTTTTGCCGTGTTTTGAGACTGTAGCACCAGGAGCGCATCCACCGGGCCTCCGCCAACTACCCCGCGCGGACCTGCCCGCGCAGTGGCTGGCGCGCCAGCCGATACGCCCATCGGCTTCATCTCCTCACGCAGCGACCCAGTCCTTGGCCAGAGCCTCGGCCTGCTCCAGCACCGTCTGCACGGCCTTTGCTTGCTTGTCTGGCGGGTAACCGTACTTGTTCAGGATGCGGCGGACCAGCCGGCGAAGGTTTGCCTTCACCGATTCCTTCAGCGTCCAGTCGATGCTGGTGTTTCGCTTTACTGTTTCGACCAGTTCGCGGGCGATCATCCGCAACGTCTCGTCGCCCAGCACCTTGACTGCCGAGTCGTTCACTTCGAGGGCGTCGTAAAAGGCGACCTCGTCCTCGCTCATGTTGAGGTCTTCGCCGCGCTTGTTCGCGTCCCGCATCTCCTTGGCCAGCGAAATCAGTTCCTCGATAACCTGGGCCGATTCGAGGGAGCGGTTCTGGTAGGCCCGGATCGCCTTCTCCAGCATCTCGGAGAACAGGCGGGCCTGCACCACGTTCTTCTTGCCCCGCGTCTTGATCTCGTCGCCGAGGAGCTTCTGGAGCAGTTCCAGGGCGAGGTTGCGATGAGGCAGGCCACGAATCTCGGCCAGGAACTCGTCGGACAAGATCGAGATGTCCGGCTTCTTGAGGCCCGCCGCCGCGAAGATGTCGATCACCTGATCCGACGCCACCGCCCGCGACACCAACTGGCGGATGGCCGAGTCCATGTCGTCGGACCCGCCCTTGCCCGTGGTGACGGTGTTCTTGGCGAACCCCGCCCGAATCGCCTGGAAGAAGGCGATGTCGTCGCGAAGGGCCAGGGCGTCTTCGTGAGGCACCGCAAGGCAGAACGCCTTCGACAGATCCGACACACCCTTCATGAACCGCTCTTTGCCCTGCTGTTGCTTCAGAATGTGTTCCATCCCTCCGGGCAGTACAGCCAACCGCTCGTTGGGTGTGCCGGAGTAGAACGCCGCGTAGTCGAAGCCGTGGAGCATGTCGCGCACGATCTCGAACTTCTCCTGCATGACCTCGACCGCCTGCTCCTGCGGCACCCCGGTTTCATCGCGGTCGCCCTCGGTGTAGTCCGACAAGGCCTGCTTGAGCATCTCGGCCAGCCCGAGGTAGTCCACGACCAAACCGCCCGGCTTGTCGCGGAAGACCCGGTTGACGCGGGCGATGGCCTGCATCAGCCCGTGGCCCCGCATCGGCTTGTCAACGTACATCGTGTGGAGACAGGGGGCGTCAAACCCCGTCAACCACATGTCACGGACGATGACGAGCTTGAGCGGATTCTTCGGGTCTTTCAGCCGCTTTGCCAGGGCTTCGCGGCGTGGCTTGGTGCGGAAGTGCTGCTGCCAGCCCACCGGGTCCGACGCGGACCCCGTCATCACCACCTTCACCGCCCCCTGGTCGTCGTCCTCGTGGTGCCAGTGAGGGCGAAGCTTGATGATCTCGTTGTAAAGCTCGACGCAGATCCGGCGGGACATCGCGACCACCATCGCCTTACCGTCGAGCGTCTCCAGTCGTCTCTCGAAGTGATCCACAATATCCTGCGCGACCAGGGCGAGGCGGTGGGGTGAGGCGACCAGGGCTTCGAGCCGCGCCCACCTGCTCTTCGCCTTCTCCTTGATGTCCTGTTCCTGGCCTTCGGTCACTTCCTCGAACTGCTCATCGAGCTTCGGCTTCTCGTCCTCCTTCAGTTCCAGTTTGGCCAGCCGCCCCTCGTAGTAGATGCGGACGGTGGCCCCATCCTCGACGGCTCGCTGGATGTCATAGATGTCGATGTAGTCGCCGAAGACGGCCTGGGTGTTCTTGTCGCTGCTCTCGATGGGCGTGCCGGTGAAGCCGATGAACGACGCGCCGGGAAGGGCGTCCCGCAGGTTCCGGGCGAAGCCATCGATGAAGTCGTACTGCGAGCGATGGGCTTCATCGGCGATGACGACGATGTTTCGGCGGTCGGACAGCTTCGGGTACTTCTCGCCCTTCGCCGCCAGGAACTTCTGGATCGTCGTAAACACGACGCCGCCCGACGACACCTTGAGGAGTTCCCTGAGGTCGTCGCGGTCCCTGGCCTGCTTTGGCGTCTGGCGCAGCAAGGCTGCGCACAACGAGAAGGTGCCGAAAAGTTGATCGTCCAGGTCGTTGCGGTCGGTCAGCACGACCAGGGTCGGGTTGGCCATCATCGGGTGCTTGACGATCTTGCCGGCGTAGAAGGTCATCGTCAGCGACTTTCCCGATCCCTGAGTGTGCCAAACCACGCCGACGCGGCGGTCGCCCTCGGGCTGGGACGCGGCCACGGTGCAGTGGACGGCCTTGTTGACGGCGTGAAACTGGTGATAGCCCGCGACCTTCTTTGTGACCTTCGGCCCGTCCACCTCAAAGACGACGAAGTTGGCGATCAGATCCAGCAGTCGCCGCTTGTGGAACACACCCCGGATCATGGTGTCCACTTCGGGTGTGCCCTTCGCGGCTACCGCCTGCCCGTCGATGGTTCGCCACGGCATGAACCGCTCCCAGTCGGCTGACAGGGTGCCGAGCCGAGCCTCCAGGCCGTCCGAGACGACCAGCAGAGCGTTCGTGCGGAACAGATTGGGAAGTTCCTTCTTGTAGGTCTGAAGCTGGTTGAAGGCGGTGCGAGTGGTGGCATTCTCTTCGGTCGGCGACTTCAACTCGATTACGGCCAGGGGAAGGCCGTTGACGAAGATGACGACGTCTGGCCGGCGGGTGTGGCGGTCCTCGGAGACGGTGAACTGGTTGACAGCCAGCCAGTCGTTGTGGTCCGGGTTGGCCCAGTCGATCAGCCAGACCTTGTCGGCGGTGACCGTATTGTCGGCCCGCCGAAACTCCACGTCGATGCCTTCGGTCAGGAGTTTGTGGAACCGGCGGTTGTTTTCGTCGGGACTGGGCGTCTCGGTGCGAGTGGCTTTGCGGAGAGCTTCCTCGATAGCGTCGGCGGGAATCGTCGGATTGATTCGGATCAGCGCGGCACGAAGCCTGTCGAGCAGGATCACGTCGGCAAACGTCACCCGCTCGGCAGTCGGCTGTTCGGGGGCAATCGTGGGGCCGTTGAGGACGGTGTAGCCCAAGCCCTCGAACAGGTTCAGTACGACTTCTTCGACAACGGACTCGGTAACGGCAATGGTGTCGGACATTGGGCCTCGCTTGAAATCGTCGCCGCAAATCCCAGAATCAGGGGCAGCCAGCTAACACTTGCTAAGACCGGGTGAGCCGCCGTAACCCTCACCGATTACAGGGGTTCATCGCATTCTTGTTCCGTGGGAACCGTTTCTCCCGCACTCCGGGTAACACCTTGCTAAGACTGGCGTCGTCATAAGCCATTTGTTTCGAGGGGTTTGCGGATCCATACTCGAAATACACAGCGGAAACACTGCCTGCTAATTCTGGACGCGCGGATAGTACCGGACCTTCAGCGGGTTCCCGTCGTTCACAACTCCTTGATGGATAACCGGTTGGCCGAATGCGACGAGTTTGACGCTCATCCATGCGCGGAAACGCACGTTGTCGATCACAAATAACGAAATGTGAGCGACAAAGTCGTTTGCCGCGCATGGGGGGAGCGTCAAAGACATCGCGGCCCTCAGCAATATTCAAAAGTTCAGTAAAAGCGTACTGCTTGACCCGCCGCCGAAACCCAACAAAAGTCATCGTGTACTCTCAGAATCGCAAGCTAATCCGTCTCGTTTAATGAATCGAACAGACTCAGTTCCACACGCTTTGGCTTCGGTGCCGCTTCAACGGCATCCGCCGGCGGTGGGAACAGGAACTCCGATTCCGGGTCGTGTTGGCGGAAACGCTCCAGGGCCAGCGGGCGGTTCTGGACCGCGTAGCAGTAGACGCAGCCGTGGGGGCATGTGTCGTACTCGCCGATGTCGCGGGCCTCGTAGCAGCCGCACTCTTTGCGGTTCCCCTTCAGCTTCACCTTGAACGCGGTGCCGCCGATCTCGTTCAGCCGCACGGCATCGACGCACCGAGCTTCGCCACTGCCCGGCACGATGAACTGGGGCTGGCTGCACACCGTCAACCGGATGCAGTGGCCGGCGGCGATCTCTGTCAACTCGACCAGCAGGTTTCGTTTCCACTCGTCCGAAGGGTCGGACCATGTGAAGTCGTTCTCCTCTGCCGCACGATTCATGTTCCGCAGCGTCTTCTGGTAGAGGTGCGCGAAAGAGATCACAACCTCGTCGGTGGCCCCTTCAAGCTCCCTGGCCAGCCGGGAGAACGTCTCGACGTGGAATTCGCGCGGCGTGACCAACGAGTTGACGATGGTGTCGTACCGCCACACGCAAACTCTCGGCCCGTACTGCTCGGCCAGTCGCCGGACATGCTCGACCGACTTGGCCGCGTCCACGACGGCCTGCTCCAGAACCCGAGGGTAGCCGTTGATCGTGTGCTGCACGACGAATGGGAAGCCCAGGCGGCGCACCTCGGCCAGATGCGCTATGAACGGGCCGACGTTTTTGGTCCAGAAGACGAATCCCTCGACATCCTCGGGCCGCAGCGACACTTGCTGGATCTGGCGGTTGTACGGGTTCAGCGTCTTGCAGTACCCAGCACGCAGCCGGTTGACGAGCCAGTCGCCGTAGAAGGTCGGGATGTCGGTCTTGTAGCTGGCCGAGATGATCATGGGTTACTCCTTTACCCCGATGCTGTAGACGACATTCCAGCTATTCCTGGGGGATCTCCCATTGCCGCTCGGAGCCGTTGATAGCTGCTTGTAGATCTCTCCCAACAGGTCAGGCGACTCCCCCTGGTCGAGGTATTCCTTGCTGGGTTTGAACTCACTGAGTTTCATCCCGGCAGTCGCGGCGCACTTGCTCATCCTCGCCGCCCACATTGACCCTTTCCGTTCGATGAACACGAACCGCGCTCCAGTTGGAGCGCGTTCCGTGACGGCGGCGATGAAGGCATGGAAGCCGGGGTCATCGGTGAAAATCTCGGACAGGAGGAAGTTGATGACGAACACGTCGTGCGTCCAGATGTCTCCGAGGTCGTTTAGTCCGTCCGTGTCGGTCACGTCCTGCTTGGTGAAGTTCCCTGTCGGCACGATTGGCCACTTGCCTGTGTCGATGCCGTGGACCGACTCGAACTGAGCGTCGATGGCATCTCGGATCGCGTACCACGAATCCTGCCACTCCTTGACGATGTCGAGAAGTTGGAAATCGACCCGAACAGGGCATCCGAGTTTCTGCTCATCGAAGAACTTCGCACAGGCCATCAACTCAGTCCCAGGCCCCGCACCGAACGCGCACACTTTGAGACGCCGCTTTCGCTTCGCGACATCCAGCACATGTCCCTTGAGGTTCTCGTCGTTGCTGAGAATCCACTTGAAGGTGTTGGCGTTGGCTACCGCCACGATGTAGAGATAGGCAAGCCTGCATTCGGGTTTGCGATAGTTCAGGTTCGGTACGCGGTCGGAGAACCACTCGGCTTGGTTCCGCCCGGCCTCGGTAAGGATCAGATCGCGCACCTCGCTCGGTGTGAGCTTCTGGTGCTGCCCGACGTAAGCCATGCGGCTCGTCAACACCGGGCGAAGCAGATCGAAGAACTTGACAGCCATTGGCAAAATCTCCGGTTGCGTCAATCAGGCGACACTTCACCCGACAGCAGTTTCGGCAACAGAGCATCCCGCGTCACAGTCAAGCTGCGGGACTCTTCGTAGTTGGCTTCGGCCTTGTTGATCAACGGCGTCACGAAGTCGCTGAACCGCCGAATGAGTTCGGTGGGCGGCAGCACCAGCCGAGGCCGCTTCAGTCCTTCAGCGGGCAACATGTTGACCGTGGTGCCGTTCGTGTAGCCGATCACCTCGCCTCGGAAGCGTGAGGTCAGCAGCAGATAGTGGATGAACGGCGGTGTCAGCGGTGAGTCGGGCAGAGGGCGCACACGATAGGTGTGGTGCGTGAACAGGCCGAGGTCGCCGTAACGCTTCGGGATCAGGGCCGAGTAGCCGATCAGCAAATGATCGTGGCCCTGCTCGGTGTTCGTCACGATCACGTCGCCGGCACGGATGACATGGCAAGGGCGATACTCGCCGACGTAGTGCTTGATGCCTTCGTGTTTGTAGCCGCCGCCCTCGTACACCGAGTTCAGGTTGTGCAGGGCCATCCCTGCCTCAGCCAGTCCCTCGCCCTTGTAACTCAAGCCTTTGGCCACCTCGACATGGTCACCAAGCGGTACTGCCCGCCACCCCTTCGGCACCGGGCCAAGAGGCGAGTCCTCGAACTTGTCGGGGAACAACCGCGCCGTCGCAGCATCCAGGCCGTCCGGCTTCCGACCCTCGACCTTGGCTCGCACTGGGTCGAAGTCCACGAACCACGACCGGAACACTGCGCGGGCCATCGCCTCCAGCGTCTCGTTTATCTGCCGATTCGATTCGATCTTGTCGTCTAGGCTGTCGAGGATGTCGGCAATCTCTCGCTGTTCTTCGAGCGGAGGAACGCTCCAACGAAATGCCTCGATTCTGCTTGGAGACGTGTGAAGGATTTTGGTCCCGGTTGCCGTGGTGAACAGGTGACGATTGAACACGCTCCAGTGGAACACCCAATAGAGGTATCCTGAATCCACGCTACCCTGGGCCGTAACCACAACCTTACCGAGTCGCTGGTTGTGCAGATACGTCCGGTTATCAGCAGGCACTTTCGCTGGGATGCCAAGGATCTCACCACCCGCTGTCTGACAAGTCATCACCAAGAGAATGCTCTCTGGTTCCAACTCGTACTCGCTCGGGTACTCATCGCGGTATTCTTTGAGAGTAGTCGAGTCAAATCGGAAGCCTCCCGTGTACCTGAAGTTGCCAATGTTGACGACGATAGGCTTTCCGGTCAGTTCTTCGTTGAAGAACTGGCTTTTGAAGGGCCAACCGTGCTTGATCTGCATAACATCACCGAGGCGGATTTCTTGCCACTTACGCCCCATCGCCGCCCCCTTCCGCCTGCGGCTTCTTCTTCCGCCTCGGCTTCTGCGGCCCAGTGGCTTTGGGTTCGGGCAACGCCCTCGATTCTCCTTCGATCTTCTCCAGTTCGCCGAGTGTCTGCTCGAAGTGCCGATCCACGGGTTGGGGGAGCGCGGCCTGGGCTTCGCGGAACTTGACGAGTTCAGCTTCTGCTTTGGCCACGGCGGCATCGTGCGAGATTTGACCAGCGTGAGTGAGAATCTCCCGATCCGTCAGGCGGATGAAGTCGTCCAGCTTGCGAATCCAGTCGGCCATGTACATCGGCTTGCGGGTGCGGGCCTGAAGCTCGGCGAAGTCGAGGTACGCCGACACGATCAGGTTCAACGCCTGGATCTCGTCCTCGCTGAGGTAGTTCTTCGCGGTGCTGACATCAGCTTTCCGGGGCCGGTCGCCCGCCATACTGGTCAACCCCATATTCGGCTTGGTAGCATCAGCCCGCCGGTGAACGACCTCGGCAGCGGTCTGCCCGTGGACCGCCCAGTGCATCTTGTTCTGAACGGTGCAAAAGAAGAGCCGCGATGTCTCGGCGTTCCCGTCGTAGTCGATGCTGGTGGCGTAGATGTCCAGCACCTTCCGCCAGAAGACCCGTTCGGACGAGCGGATGTCGCGGATGCGTTCGAGCAGTTCCTCGAAGTAGTTGCCGCCGCCGGCATTCTTGAGCCGGTCGTCGTCCATCGTGAAGCCCTTGACGATCAACTCCCGCAGCCGCTGCGTGGCCCAGATGCGGAACTGCGTGCCGCGCAAGGACTTGACGCGATAACCCACGGAGATGATGACATCCAGGCTGTAGTGATCGACCTCCCGCTCGACTTGGCGCGAACCCTCGGCTTGAACTGTCCGGAATTTCCGGAGAGTTGCCGCTTCTTGGAGTTCGCCCTCCTCGTAGACATTGCGGATGTGTTCGCTGATCGTGCGAACGTCCTTCTGGAACAGGTCGGCCATCACCTTCTGCGAGAGCCAGACGGTTTCCCCTTCGATGCGGACCTGAAGACGGACTTGCCCGTCGTCGGTCTGGTAGAAGAGGAATTCGCCTGGATTGGTAGGCACAAGCTCGTTACTCATGATTTCCCCCGCTTCAGGAACCCCAATCCGCTCAGGTTGGCGCGGATGGCCTGTTCCAGCCGGGCCGACTCCGCGAACTGCTCCTCCAGCTTGGCCGTCAGCCGGGCCATCTTCTCGCCGAACGGCTCCCCGTCGTCCTCGACCTCCTCGGCCCCGACGTACCGCCCTGGCGTGAGGACGTGGTTGTGCGAGGCGATCTCGGCGAGCTTCGCCGACTTGCAGAAGCCCGGCACATCGGCGTAGGTGCCGGCACCCTTTTCGCCCCTCCAGGCGTGGTAGGTGGTGGCGATCCGCACGATCTCCTCGTCGGTCAGTTCACGGCGGGTACGGTCCACCAACCGGCCCAACTTGCGGGCGTCGATGAACAAGGATTCGCCGGGCCGCTTGCGAAACTTGCCGTGCCCCTTGCTCCGGGCGAAGAACCACAGGCAAGCGGGGATCTGGGTCGAGTAGAACAACTGCCCTGGCAGGGCGATCATGCAGTCGAGGAGGTCGGCCTCCACGATGGCCTTGCGGATGTCGTCTTCGCCCGACTGCGACGAGGACATCGACCCGTTGGCCAGGACAACGCCGGCCACGCCTGACGGCGCAAGGTGTGCGATGATGTGCTGCACCCATCCGAAGTTGGCATTGCCGACCGGCGGCGGGCCGTACTTCCAGCGAACATCCTCACGGAGGCGGTCGCCGCCCCAGTCGCTGATGTTGAAAGGCGGATTGGCCAGGACGTAGTCGGCCTTCAAGTCCTTGTGCTGGTCGTTGTGGAAGGTGTCGGCGTGCAGGGGGCCGAGGTTGCACTCGATGCCCCGGATGGCGAGGTTCATCTTGCACAGACGCCACGTCGTCGGGTTCGACTCCTGGCCGAAGATCGAGATGTCGGTCGGCTTGCCGCCGTGGGCCTGGACGAACTTTTCCGACTGCACGAACATGCCGCCCGAGCCGCAGCAGGGATCGTAGACCCGGCCCTTGTACGGCTCGATCATCTCGACCAAGAGCTTGACGACGCTCCTCGGAGTGTAGAACTCGCCGCCGCCCTTGCCCTCGGCGTTGGCGAACTTCCCGAGGAAGTATTCGTAGATCCGACCGAGAATGTCCTTCGACCGGCTGGCCTCGTCGCCCATGCCGATGGTGCTGATCAGGTCGATCAGTTCGCCGAGCCGCGTCTTGTCGAGGTCGGGGCTGGCGTAGTCCTTGGGCAGCACCTGCTTGAGGCCGGGATTCTCCTTCTCGATGGCCTCCATCGCGTCGTCCACGAACTTGCCGATCCGTGGGTCGCGGGCCTTGTCCTGAATCCCCTGCACGTCGCCGGTCGCGGTCCAGCGGGCTTCCATCGGCACCCAGAAGACGTTGTCCGCTCGGTACTCGTCGCGGTCCTCGGGGTCGGCCCCTGCCACTGCCGCGATCTTGACCCGCTGCTCCTCGAAGGCGTCGGAGATGTACTTCAGGAAGACGAGGCCCAGGACGACGTGCTTGTACTCGGCGGCATCCATCGACCCGCGCAGCTTGTCGGCGGCGAGCCAGAGCTTCTCCTCGAAGCCGATTGCGGCACCGTTGTCGGTCGTCTTCTTGCGGGCCATGCGGATCTTCCGTTCACCAAGGTTGAACTGCAACTGCAACTAGCTTATTCTGAGGGATACCCAGTTGCAAGGACAGTAGCGATGACGACGGCGTTCGGAACTCGGCTTCGGAAACTACGGCGGGAGAAGGGCTTCAGCCAGAAGCGGCTCGCGGCGGCGGTGGGCGTCCACCACACCTACATGAGCAAGGTCGAGTCGGGCAAACTGGACTTCGCGATCTACCCCGGCGAGGAACTCGTCAGGAAGTTGGCCGACGCACTGGAGGCCGACGAGACGGAGTTGTTGTTGCTGGCGAAGAAGGTGCCGCCGCTGATCCGCGACAGGGTGCTACAACGCCCTGACGACTTCTGCAAACTCGCCGCCCTGGACGACGCCTCGCTGGACGAGGTCATCCGTCAAGTAGACCGCAGGAAGAAGACAAGGTGCTGACGCGGCCTCGAAGCACGCTGTCCCCGGTCTTCAATTCCTGGAACGAAGAAGCGATCATGACCGACACCGTGCGTACGGCGTGTCTGGCGGATGTCGCTTCTGCATCGGGAAGTGAAAGGCCCGTCGCTGATCAGAGCCGGAAGCGTCGGGCGCCCGGGTTGCCGTTCCCGTCGTTCACGCTCCGGGGTCGGATCGGGCCGCCTGTGGACAAACTGAACGTCCGTTCAAGTTTCCCTACCCGGAACACCCCTCCTATCTCCTTGTCTTTCAAGTACTTCCGTAGGTGCGATTACCCTTGTGATCTGCCCCATTTGTCGATACAATAGTTGGGTATCTGGCCGCCCTGTGACGGCCTGGGTTATGCACTTATGTACACGTTCGCACGCTGGGTTTCGACGCCGGAAAACCGCTCGGCCCTCGCGGCCGTGCAGCGGCTGGGCGATGCCATTGTTGCGCAGCGGCTGCGGCGCGAACCGAACCCCCTGTTCCTCCATGGGCCGTCCGGTACCGGCAAGACCCACCTCGTCTCGGCCCTGGCGCGCAACCTGACGGAGCGCTGCCCCGGCCTGACGTGTACCTTCCTCACGGCCGCCGAATATGCCACCGTGCTGGAGCCCCTCCAGGAGAACCACGAGGACGAACCGCGACCCACCGCCCCGGACTGGCACAGCGACCTCCTCGTCCTCGAGGACGTGCAGCACCTGCCGGCCCGTGTTGCCGAGGCCCTCGTCCAGACGATCGACGCCCGCGCCGCCCGCCAGGAACCGATGATCTTCACTGCCACTGCCGGCCCTGCTCGCCTGGCCCATCTGCCGAGCCGCCTGACCAGCCGGCTCGTGGGCGGCCTGGTCGTCGGTCTGGAGCCGCTGGCGCCCGCGAGTCGACTCGCCCTCCTGCAGGACCGGGCCCAGCGCCGGCAACTGCCGCTCGAACGCGACGTGCTCTCCTGGCTCGCCGACCACGCCGGCAGCAGCGGCCGTCAGCTCGAAGGAGCACTCGGCCGCGTCGAGACGCTTGCCCGGCTGCACCAGCGCATCCCGGACCTGCCCCTGGTCGCCGAACACTTCAGCGTCGAGGCGGACGCCGGTCGACCGACCGTCGAACGCATCGTCGAGCGGGTCGGACGCTACTTCCAGCTGGAACCGCGGCAGATGCAATTGCGCGGCCGGCTGCGCCACGCCCTGCTGCCGCGCCAGGTCGGCATGTACCTCGCCCGGCAACTGACGCCGCTGTCGCTGGAACAGATCGGCGCGTATTTCGGCGGCCGGGACCATAGCACCGTCCTGCATGCCTGCCGCAAGGTCGAGCAGGCCATGGTGGACGATGCGTACCTGTCCGGGGCCGTTCGCCAGCTCCGGGCGGACCTGGCATGACTAACCCTGTGGAAAAGCCGTTGACACACGTTCGACAAGCGGTTGCCCGGCGTTGGTTCGTTTCCGAGGGCTGCCGTTCGTTGTCCGAACGCCGGTTTCGGCCGACCGCTCCACACGGGCCAGTAACCGCGGCGCAACAGGTTTTCCACAAGCAGTCCCGAGTCGTAAGCGACCGAACGCCAGAGAGTAACGGCGCTCTGGATCGAGTTAATGACGGGCAGCGGCGGCATATATCTACTGCTGCTGTTTGGATAGGGGAAGGAGATATATCTTTCTCCATTCGTGGAACCATCGAGGCCCAGAGCCTGGTAAGGGGAGCATAAGGGATGAAGGCGCTTTGCCACCGTGAAGGTTTGCTGGCGGCGTTTCAGCTGGCGAGTGCGGCGGTCCCGGCTCGGGACGTGAAGCCGATCCTCAGGAACCTGAAGGCCATTGCCGAGGAGGGGCGCTGCACCCTCATGGCGACCGACCTGGAGCTGGGCATCCGTTTGGAGGTGCGCGGCCTCAAGGTGGAGGAGCCGGGCGAGGCGATCCTGCCGGCCGCCAAGATGCTCGCCATTCTGCGCGAGTCGCAGGACGAGGAACTGGCGATCGAGGCCGACGCCACCGTCTGCCGGGTACGCAGCGCCAACGGCAACTGGGAGATGCCGAGCGAGGATCCGGCCAATTTCCCCGACCTGCCGGCCTTTACCGAAGAGAAGTATCACCAGGTCGCCGCCGGTGTCCTGCGCGAGATGATCAAACGGACGGTGTTCGCTGCGGCCACGGACGTCGGCCGGTATTCGATGACCGGCGTCCTGTGGGAATTCGAGGACGACAAGGCCCGCCTGGTGGCGACGGACGGCCGGCGCCTGGCCATGACGGAAGGAGCGGCGACGGTCCAGGGCGGTCACAGCACGAAGGGTCAGACGCCGGTGGTGCCGAGCAAGGCGATGAACCTGCTGGAACGCAATCTCCAGGACGACGAGGAGGAGGTGCGCGTCTGTCTCCGGCCGAACGAGGTGCTGTTCCGCACCGAGCGGGCGGTGGTCTACAGCCGGCTCGTGGAAGGGCGTTTCCCGAACTACCGCGACGTCTTCCCGAAGAAGCCGGCGGCGAAAATTCCGCTCCAGGTCGGCCCGTTCCAGAGCGCGGTGCGCCAGGCCGCGATCATGACTGATGAAGAGAGCAAGAAGGTCGTGTTCCACTTCACCAAGAAGAAACTGACGCTCGAGGCGCAGGGCCAGACGGCCGGCCGATCGAAGATCGAGTTGCCGGTGGAATACGAGGGCAAGAACCTCGACATCAGTTTCAATCCGGCGTTCGTGGTGGACATGCTGCGGGTGCTGGCGCCGGATTCGCCGCTGGTGCTGGATCTGGTGGACGGCGGCAGTCCGGCATTGTTCCGGGCGGGAGACCATTACTCGTATCTGGTGATGCCGTTGTCGTAGCCGCAAGCCGCTACGGGAGAGAAGGCCGCATGAAACCGAGCCGCGGAGAAGCCGGTCCCGCTGGACCGGAGTTACTGGGCGAGGTCCTGAGCCGCCTGTTCACGGCCCGCGGCTGGGGACGACGACAGGAACGGCTGCGCCTGGAGCAAGCCTGGGCCACGGCCGCCGGCCCCGAGGCGGCCGTCCAGACGCAGGTCGGCGCCCTGCGGCGCGGCGTGCTCGAGGTCCTGGTCGCCAACTCCGTGCTCCTGCAGGAACTCGCCCACTTTCACAAACGCCGGCTGCTGGAGCAACTGCGCCAAAAGCTGCCAGGCGTGACGCTTACCGACCTGCGCTTTCGCCTTGGTCCTTAGTCCTTCGTCCTTGGTCCTGCGATTGGCGGCCAAGGACGAGGAACCAGGGACCGAGGACCAAGGACGAAGAACTAAGGACGAAGTCATGACCGAAGAACGCATCGAGACTACGGACATTCAGATCGCTCAGGACCAGGCCACGAACGAGGCTGCCGAGCTGTATGGCGAACAGAGTGTGCAGATCTTCCGCGATACCGCGCACATCCGCCAGCGGCCCGGCATGTACATCGGCGACACCAGCACCAAGGGCCTGCATCATCTCGTTTACGAACTGATCTACAATAGCGTCGATGAGGCCCTGGCCGGTCATTGTCATAACATTCACGCCAGCATCAATGTGGATGGCAGCATGAGTGTCAGCGACGATGGCCGGGGTATCCCCGTCGAGGAACACTCCGAGGCGAAACGGCCGACGCTCGAAGTGGTCATGACCACGGTCGGCGCCGGCGCCAAGTTCGACAAGAGCACTTACCGCGTGTCGGCCGGCCTGCACGGGATCGGCGCCAAGGCGGTGACTGCCCTGAGCGAGTGGGTCGAGGCTCGGGTGTCCCGCAACGGTCGCGTCTACGTCCAGGAGTACGAGCGCGGCCGGCCGATCACCGACGTCAAGGAGATGGGCCTGGCCAATCGTCCCGGCACGCGCATCACCTTCAAGCCGGACCCCGAAGTGTTCCACGAGGCCACCTTCAATTACGACACCCTCGAAAGTCGGCTGCGCGAACTCGCCTTCCTCAACAAGGGCCTGGCGATCAAGCTGACCGACGACCGTAGCGGCAAGGAAGAGGTGTTCAAGTACGACGGTGGCATTGCCGAATTCGTCGAGTACCTGAACCGGTCGGAGGACACGCTGCACAAGCCGATCTACGTGGATCAGACGCTCGATAGCGTCCGCGTCGAGGTGGCCTTGCAGTACACGACCAGCGACGACGAGCAGGTGCGCTGCTATGCGAACAACGCTTACAACTCGGTGGGCGGCACGCACCTGAGCGGCTTCCGGACGGCGCTGACGCGGACGCTGAACGCCTACGGCAACAAGGAGGGCATGTTCAAGAACGGCCTGACGCCGATCGGCGAGGACTTCCGCGAGGGGCTGACGGCGGTGATCAGCGTGCAGGTGCCGGAGCCGCAGCTCGAGGCGCAGACCAAGATCCGCCTGAACAATCCCGAGGTGGAAGGGATCGTTACCAGCGTGGTTAATGAGCACCTGGCAAAGTACCTCGAAGAGAACCCGAAGGAAGCCCTGCGGCTCATGAAGAAGGTGGTCCTGGCTGCCGAGGCCCGCGAGGCGGCAGCCAAGGCGAAGAAGGCTCTCAAGGATCGTAAAAGTATTCTTTCCGGCGGCGGCCTGCCGGGCAAGCTGATGGACTGCACGAGCCGGGACCGCGACGAGTCGGAGCTGTTCCTGGTGGAGGGCGACTCCGCCGGCGGCTCGGCCGAGAGTGGCCGCGACCGCATGTACCAGGCGATCCTGCCGCTGCGCGGCAAGCCGCTGAACGTCGAGAAGGCCCGCGAGCAGAAGCTGCTGAACAACGAGGAGATCTGCAGCATCATCAGCGCGGTCGGCATCGACATCGGCAACAGCGAAGCACTGGAGAACCTGCGCTACGGCAAAGTGGTGATCCTGACCGACGCCGACGTGGACGGCCAGCACATCCGCACGCTCCTCCTGACGTTCTTCTATCGGCAGATGCAAAAGCTGATCGCCGACGGTCACATCTACGTGGCCCGGCCGCCGCTGTACAAGGTGACGCAGAAGAAGAACGTGCGTTACGTGCAAACGGTGGAGGAGATGAACGCGGAATTGCTGAGCCGTGGTCTCGATGGCACGCGTCTAACAGCGCTGCGGCCGAACGAACAGGGCGAGGCGGCGGTGCCGATGACGTATGAGGGCGAGCGGCTGCGGCAGCTGCTGCGCGTGCTGGACGAGGTGGAGGGATCGCTGCAGATCCTGGAGCGGCGCGGCCTGAACCTGACGGGGTTCCTGGCGCGGGCCGGCGAACACGGGCTGCCGACGCACCGTGTGCTGCTGGGCGTGCGGGAGCACTGGTTCTGGAGCCCGGCCGAGGTGGACGAGTTCCGGCAGGCGGAGCAGGCACGGTTGGGCCAGGAGTTGGTGGTGGCCGACGACGCGCCGCCGCCGNNNAACGGTACCGGCAACGGTCACGGCGAGCCGGCGCCGACGCTCTCGGTGCAGGAGCTGCACGAGGTGCGCGGCGTGAACCGCGGTCTGGAGCGGCTGCGTGAGTTTGCGCTGGTCGCGTCGGACTTGGTGCCGGCGCCGCGCATTGCCGGCCGGGAGCCGCCGCCGCGTTTCGTGCTGGAGAACGGCGACACACGCCGGGTGCTGCAACAGTTGCGCGAGCTGCCGAGCGAGGTGCGCCACTTCGGCGAGAAGGGCTTGACGATCACGCGCTTCAAGGGACTGGGCGAGATGGACGGCGAGGAATTGTGGGAGACGACGCTCGACCCGAAGAAGCGGACGCTGCTGCGGGTGCAGCTGGACGATGCCTTGAAGGCGGACGAGATGTTCCGGACGCTGATGGGCGAGAAGGTGGAGCCGCGGCGAGAGTTCATCCAGAAGCACGCGCTGGAGGTGAAGGAGATCGACTATCACGGGGCGTAAAGGATGCCGGCGTCAGCGAGGATGAGCATCCGTCATGGTCGTGATAGATGTCCGCTCGAGAGAAGTCCGCGGGCAGGAAGGCGTGGGAGAAATAGGATCGACGATGGCAAGCGAACACTCTCTCTGTCCCTGTCCCGAATGTCAGGGGCAGGAATTGTGGGCGACGAATGTCTCGTCGGGCGGCGGCCACGGGCCTTATCTGCTCCCCGGTCTGGGGAAGTTTCTCAGCTTTGCGGAGTTTCGCGTGGTTGTGTGTGCGCGGTGCGGGCTGACTCGGTTCTTCGCCGAGCAATCCGCTCTCCAGAAGTTATCCACCTCCGGCTATTGGCAAAAGCTGACCTGATCCCCACGCCACAGGAATTGACTGGTCCTTCGGCAATGGGTGGCGGCTGGAAGGCCCGAGGCTAGCGGAGCGACAACCGAAAACTGACATGTAGAAGCGGCATCTTGCAGCTTGCATTCCAGCGGCAAGATGCCGCTTCTACGGGTCAAATCCGTCTTGGCGGTCCGCTAGCGGTTCGTCCGGACGATCTCGGCAAGCCGGGCGCGGCTGGGAGTCCGCCACACCCCGCCGGCCAGCGGCGACGAGGTCTCCGCTGCGGCTGAGGGTTGCCTGGGAGATGGCAAAACCTCTGCGGAATCCGTCCCGGAGGGACGCCGAGCAGTCCTGAAGGAAGGGTCGGCAAGATCTCGCTCTGCAGGATAGGGAAGGGACCGAAAGATCAGCATCCGACCCAGGGGACCGATTACGACCGTCCTGCCCGAACCGCCCGGCTGCGGCGAGTAGGGAGGCGGAGAGTAAGACCGGTAGGTGCGCCCACTGGAACGCAGCGGTTCTTCCGGGTACGGTGGCGACTGGGAACGGGATGCGACCGGGTAACGCTCCATTTCCGGCAGCGAGCGGCTGCGCAGGATGCTGCTCCCCGCCAGGCCACGGGCGGCGGTCCGGGGAGCGGGGGCTGCCTGCTGGGCAAGGTCGAGGAGATGGCGCGTGCGCAGGCCCGGCTCCGCCGCCTTGAGGACTGCGACGATGCCGGCGAAATAGGCGGCCGCATTCGACGAGCCGGCCGACACCTCACCGTCGCTGAAGAACGCCCGCGAATCTTCCAGGACGACGTCCGGCTTGCGGCGATGATCGGCCGTGGGACCGGCGGCGGAGGCCGGGCTGGAGTCGCCCACGGTCACGACCAGCGGGTTATCGGCGGGCGGATAGAGTTCGCCCTTGCCGGTCGCGTCAAAAAACGTGACCGCGTCGTCCGAGGTGTTGGTCGCCGGATCGACGTAGACGTCCCGACTCGCCGTGACCAGCACGCGGATGCGGTCGTTCGCGGTGAAGTTGCTCTTCTTTGCCCGAACGCGGATGCGGTAGTTGAAGTCCAGGTTGGCGGGGAGGTCGGTCAGGACGACTCGTTCGCGGGGGTTGCGGCTCTCGTTGGGGCCGGGCGCCCCGACGCCGGACACCTGGGTTTTCTCGCTCGCTCCAAGGCGCTTACCGGACCAGTCCTCGACGTAGAGATCGAGGTCCTTATCGGTGCCGGCATCCTCCTGCTCGCGATAGTCGTTCCAGGTAAGCGTGACGGTGACGGTGTTCTCGTCGAGGCGGTTGCGAAAGCGCAGGGCGGTGCCGTCAGGCCCATCGCGGAAGCGGAGGTAGCCGTCGCGGTCGAGGCGCACGGGCCCATTGTAGACGCAATGCCCGTAGTTGCCGGCGGCGTTGATCCACAGGATGTCGGCGGCGAGCGCGTCGGCGACGATGCGATTGATGGGACCGCGGCCGTCGCCGTTGCCGCCGCCTTCAAAGTCGCCGCTGAAGAGGAGGACGTCCACCTTTTCCTGGATGGCGTAGCGGACGGCCCGCCGGAGCATGGTAGGGCCGTTCGCGTTGAGCAGGTAGAACTTGGGCCCCCCGGGGTGGAAGCCGGTGAGGGCCCAGACGAGCTGGGCCATGGTCCGACCGTGGTGGTTGAGCGGCTCGAACGCCTTGCGGTAGTCGGGATCGCCGAGACCGAAGCGGCGGACGAACTCCGGGTCGTAGTGCTCGACGACCACGGCGTTCTCCGGCAGGTACGGGCGGCCGCTGTCGATGCCGTCGAAGCCGTGGTCGAGCACGGCGATCTTCAGCGACTCGACGCCTGAAACGCGCTCGTATTCCGGCAGGAGCCCAAGCCGCTTCCGCACTTCCGCTGCGTTGGCCAGGCGCGCGGCGGAAGGGCTGCGCTTGGGGACGGCCGGCGGCGTGGCAGGGTCGGGGCCAGGCGCGCCGGCCTGCGCCCACCCGACCAGGCCGAATGCCAGGAGAGCGAGCAGACTAACAGGCGCCTTCCACATAAGGTGCTCCGGCGGGGAAAACCGTCCCGCGCGCGGCACGGCGCGGGGGACGGTGACAAGGAGAGTGGAGTTTGGACTCACGCCGGCAGGACGACAGGCGCGCGACCTACCAGCAACCACCCCACACAGGATAGCTGGCGTAGCTGTAACTGATGTAGGAGGGGTAACTGATGTAGGAGGGGTAGTACGAGTAACTGCCCAGGCCATAACCGCAGCCATAGCTTCCCAGGCCGTAGCCGCCCAGGCCATAACCGCAGTAGCCGAAGCCGCCCCAGCCACAGCCGCGCCAGCCGCAGCCCCAGCCGAAGCTGCCGCCCCAGCCACAGCCGCAGCCGCCCCAGCCACAGCCGCCCCAGCCGCCCCACCTACAGCCGTGCCAGGACTGAGTGGGCGTTTCACCATCCAATTCGCTCGCCTTCCAACCATCCACTTTCGCATCGCGGACAAGGGCCGGCAGCGACCCGGTCACAGCGTTCGTCGGGATCGTCGCTTTCTGAGCAGCAGTCGGAGTCGCAGGCGCCTTGCCCACGAACTCGGCATCAAGCTCGCCCGCCCAGAGGGGCGTTCCCACGAACAAGGCCGCCGCCAAGCAAGAGATGTAGCGAACCATTGGAGCCTCCTGTTTGACTCGTTGGTTTGTCAAGACCCTAGGAGTTATTCTACGCATACGCGTTGCGTCCTTGCAACAATCCTCCGGTGATTTCCCCAGCCGCCGCCTTTCCCTGGCCGCCGAGCGAGCGCGCATGCATCATTGGAGCTGCTCTGACACAGCAATTGCTTTATCCCCGTCGCGGTTGTCCTGGCCGGCGGCTTGCGGTTATCCAAGCGGAATCATAACGATCTCCTTCGACCCTGCCGGCTGGAAGGTGTGCCGATGACCGCCGTCGAGGAAGTGACCCCGTCCGTCGTCCTGCGGGTCCCGCCCTGGTGCGGCTGGGCCCCGCTCCTGGTTCTGCCAACGGCGGTCCTGCTGCTGACGCCCGTGGACTGGCCGCGCTGGGCGTTCATGTGGTCGCTGGCCTTCGCTCTCTTCGCCGGCTGCAAATGGCTCACCTGGCGGCGAACCCCGGTCGTCGGCCTACCCTGGTGGCGCCACGCGGGCTACCTGCTGGCCTGGCCGGGACTGGACGCCCGCGCCTTCCTCCGCTCGGAGCCGCTGCTGGAGAGCGCGCGGCCTCGCTCCCGCGAGTGGCTGCTGGCCGCGGGGAAGTTCCTGCTCGGAGGCGTACTCTTCTGGGGCGTCACCAGGACCATTCCCGCGGAATACGCCAGCCTGCGCGGCTGGGTCGGCATGGTGGGCCTCGTCCTGCTGCTGCACTTCGGTCTCTTTCATCTGCTTGGCTGCGCCTGGAGGTCCGTTGGCATCGACGCCGGCGCGCTCATGAATGCGCCGCTGGCGTCGGTGAGTGTGAGCGAATTCTGGAGCCGGCGCTGGAACACGGCCTTCCGCGATCTGACACATCGCTTTCTCTTTCGCCCGCTTACGGCCCGCCTGGGACCGCGCCGCGCCGTCCTCGCCGGCTTCGTTTTCAGCGGACTGATCCACGACCTCATCATCTCCGTCCCGGCCGGCGGCGGCTACGGTTGGCCGACCCTCTTCTTCATGTTGCAGGCCGTAGCGCTGCTGGCCGAGCGTTCCCATCCGGGACGGGTCGCCGGCCTGGGACGGGGCTGGCGGGGCTGGCTTTTCACCATGGTCGTCCTCGCAGCGCCTGCTTACGGACTCTTTCATCCGGCGTTCGTCAAGCGAATCGTGCTACCGTTCCTGGCGGCACTCGGAGCGCTCTGATACCTGCTCCGTAAGACCGAGGAGACGCAAATGGAACTCGCCAATATCGTCTTTCTTGCGGGCATTGGGCAACTCGGCGTCCTGGTGGCCTCGGCGCTGGTGCCCTTTCGACTGAACTGGAAGACCGAACTGAGCGGCCTGTCCCGGTTGCATCGCCAGATGTACTGGGTCTACGGCGGTTACGTCGTGCTGGCGATCGTCGCGTTCGGCATCCTCAGCCTGACGAACGCCCGGGAACTGGCCGCCGGCAGCGGCCTGGCGCGCGGCGTCTGCGGTTACATTGCCGTGTTCTGGGGTATTCGCCTGGCCTTGCAAGCGGTCTTCGACGTCAAGCCGTTCCTGACGGTCTGGTGGCTGAAAGCGGGTTATAACCTGCTGACGGTCCTTTTCGTCAGCTTCACGCTGGTGTACGGCTATGCCGCGCTGCAGCCGGCGCGGTGACGGGACCGGGTCGCCGGCAAAGGATCACAGCGCTTCGAGGAACGCGACAAGGTCGCGCGCCTCTTCCTTCGTAAGCCCCAGCGGGGCCAGCGCCGGATCGCGGTTGGGGTTGGCGCCGCCGCCCTTGTTGTAGAACTCGACCACGTCCGCCAGCGTCGCCAGGCTGCCGTCGTGCATGTACGGCGCCGTCAGGGCCACGCCGCGCAGCGTCGGTGTCTTGAACCGGCCGCGCTCGGCGTCCTTCTTCGTGACGGCAAAACGCCCCAGGTCCAGCGGCTCCTTGCCCCAGCTCACGCCGGTGTTGTGGAACTGCTCGTCGGTGAAGTTCGCTCCACTGTGACAGCGCCAGCAACGGCCCTTGCTCTCGTACAGCCACAGGCCGTGCCGTTCCTCCGGCGATAGGGCGGAGTGCTCGCCCTCGCGCCGGAAGCGATCCATCCGGCTGCCGCCGCGCAGCAGCACGCGCTCGAAGCCGGCGAGGGCCCGCGCCAGGTTGGTCGCCGTTACGCCGTCGGGAAAGGCCGCCTCGAAGAGGCCGCGATAGTTGCGGTCGTCCTGCAAGCGCCGCACGGCCTCGGCGACGCGGGAGCCCATCTCGGTCGGGCTTTCGATGGGGCGTAGAGCTTGCTCTTCGAGCGTGCCGGCCCGGCCGTCCCAGAAAAAGGACTTTCCGTAGGCGCGATTGAACAGACTCGGCGCCCGGCGAACCGTTCGCTGGCCGCCGATGCCGCGCGGCCTGCCGCCGGCGCTGGCGAAGCCGTGTTCCGGCTGATGGCAGCTGGCGCAAGCCACGGTGCGATCAGCGGACAGGAGGGGATCGAAGAAAAGCCGGCGGCCCAGGTACACCCGCGCCGCGGTCAGTGGATTGTCTGCGGGGACCGAGCGCGGTTCGAGACCAAGGGGGACCTGGTCCACGGCAAGCCGGGCCGGCAAGGAGTCCCGGGGCAGGGGGGAGGGCGCGTCGGCGCCGAGGGCCGCCGCAGCCAGGGCGAATGCCAGCAGGATCGGGCCGTGCCAGGCCCAGCGCGACATGAAACTTTCTCCCGGGACCACAAACTTTTTTGGCGAGCGGCCGGTGTCAACCGGCTGGTGTCCGGTGTCCGGTGTCAACCGGCCGGTTGACACCGGCCGCTCGCCTTTCGGTTTGTGTCCTTTACTTGGGGGCGTCCTTGCTGCCCTGGGCGTCCTTGACGAGCTTCGCGAGCGCCTCGTCCAGGACCTTGTCGCCGGGGCTGCCCAGCCACTTGTGGCGGATCACACCTTTATGGTCGATGACGTAAAGCGTCGGCCAACCGTGGATGTTCCACGTCGATGCAATCGGGCCGCCAGTGGTGCGGTCCCAGAACGAGCGCCAGGTGATCTGGTCCTTTTCCATGGCCTTTTTCAAGACTTCCTTGTCCGGATCGCTGTTGACGCCGACGAGAGCGAAGGGTTTGCTTTCCATCTCTTTCACGAGCGACCGCTCGTGGGGGAACATGGCCCGGCAGGGGCCTCACCAATTCCCCCAGAAATCGAGGAGCACCACCTTGCCGCGGTAGTCCGACAGCTTGAGCTGCTTGCCGTCGACATCCTCTCCCGTGACGTCCGGGACCGTCTTGCCGATGGCGAGATTACGGATCTCGAAGAGTTCGGGCTTGACCTTGGCGCCGATGGTGCCGCCTGTGGAGAGCTTGACGTCGCCATACTTGTCGGCGGCGCGCTCAAAGATTTCTTCGACCTCCTTGTCGGCCTTGGCGGGGTCGAGCTTCTTCAGTTGTTCGAGATACTCCTTGCCGGCCGTCGCCTCGTAGTACCTGGCGTTTTCCGGCCGATCCTTGAGGCCCCGGGCGGCGTCGTTGCGACCCTTGAGGTATTGACCCAGCGCCAGACAAGCCTGTCCCTGCACGTCCCGGCTCGGGTTCTTGTCGAGCACGGCGCGGAGGAAGTCCTCATTCCGCGGGTCGAGCTCGTATACCAGCATCTGGCAGAGCGAGCCGACCTTGTCGCTCTGGCCGTGGTCGCGCGCCAGCGCCTCGAGAGCCTTGGCGCGCGGGTTGTCCTTGCCCTGGGCCCGCACGTTGTTCACCACCCAGAGCAGGGCGTCAACGGCCGCGGGGTCCTTGGGGTTTTTCTCGGCCAGGTCGAGGAATTTTGGGCCGAACTGTTCCTGGGCGAGCTTCAGTCGGTCCGCGAACGTCCTGGTCTCCTTCGCAGCGTCCTGGTACTCCTTGAGCAGGGCCTTGTATTGCTCCGCCGGCGTGGCCGGCTTGTCCTTGGGTTTGTCCTCGGCCCCTGCCGCGGGCAGCGCCAGCAACAGGAGAAGGATTCCCCCCACGATACGGTACATGGTGCATCCTCCAATGGGATCAACGATGCGGCGTCCGGTGGGCGCCGCGGAAACGGTCGGGAGAAGGACCCGTTCAAGGTAACCGTAACCGCGCGCCCGGGAGAAGACAAAGGAAAAGAGACGGCAACGGGGAGGTGGGATTTTGCCTGGTATTCGGCGAGGGGCTGCGTTACAACCATGAAAGGACACGGCCGCCTGGTGCCCGGTACACGTCGGCCAACACGCTCTTTTCCTCTGTCGAGTGGGTAGCCCGCCCGGGAAGGACGAGAAGACCGCCATGAGTGATGCTCCGTCACCGTCTCCGGGGCGCGACATGGCCAGCGCGCCGAACAGTGTGTCGCTGGCCACGCCCTCCGGGCCAGGGTCGGCGCCGCGTCCGCTCCCCGAAATCTTCGGCCGGTATCGTATCCTGCGCGCGCTGGGGCAGGGCGGCATGGGCACTGTCTACGAGGCGCACGATACGCAGCTCGAGCGGCGCGTGGCTCTCAAGGTGCCGCGCTTCGCGGAAGGGGCCGACAGCGCCTTGCTCCAGCGCTTCCGGCGCGAGGCACGCATCGCGGCGACGTTCACGCATCCAGATCTCTGCCCGGTCTACGACGTGGGGCAGATCGACGGCATCCACTACCTGACGATGCCGGTGCTGCAAGGCGAATCCCTGTCGGCATGGCTCCAGCGCGAGGGGCCGTTGCCGGCGCTCGTGGCGGCCGAGTTGACGCGGCGCCTCGCCCGCGCGCTGCAGGTGGCCCATGAAGCGGGCATCATTCACCGCGATCTGAAGCCGTCCAACATCCTGATCCGCGACGATCGCACACCGGTGGTGATGGATTTCGGCCTGGCGCGCCGCGTGGCCGGCGACGTGCGGATGACGGACGCCGGGGCCATCGTTGGCACGCCCGCCTACTGCGCTCCCGAGCAGATCGGCGGTGATCCGGAACTGCTGGGACCCGCGACCGACGTCTACGGCCTCGGCGTCGTGCTGTACGAGATGCTGGCCGGCCGGCTGCCGTTCGAGGGTTCGATGCACGAGGTACTGCGGCAGGTCCTGGTCGAGAGGCCGGCGCCGCCGTCGCGGCATCGCCCGGGTATTGAACCGCGGCTGGAGGCTATCTGCCTGACCGCGCTGGCGAAGAACCCGCAAGCCCGCTTCGCATCGATGGCCGCGTTTGCTGCGGCCCTGGACGAGTATTTGCGGGAACCGCAGGGAGCGCCGCCGCGGTTGCCGGCAGCGCGCCCGGTACGCCGTCTCGGCCGGCCGGCCCTGCTGCTGGCGGCGGTGCTGGGCGTTGTGCTGCTCGGCGTGCTGTTCTGGCTGGCGCGTGCCGGGACGAGCGGGGACGCATTGCGACCGGGGAGCCGCTGGTCGGGGATCTATCACTTCGCGCCGCCGGTCAGCGCGTCCGGCGACGTGCTGCTGACGATCACCGAGCGCAGCGGCCGGGAGTTTCGCGGGACGTATGCGTCGGAGGACGGGGACTATGTCTGGCACCTCGCCGGTACCATCGACGGCGAGACGGTGCAATGGCGCTTCACCGAGAAGGTGCGCGAGAAGATCCCGACGGGTCTGGCCCGGGCGTACGTCGAGGGGAAATGTCGAGGAAAAGAGATGGCGCTGGTCTACCGTGAGCCGGTGGATGGGGGCGAAGAGGAGACGGCCACCATGACGCTACGGTTACAGGACAAGCAGGAGGGCGAGCGGTGAAGCCGCTGGAGTTCTTGCTCCCTTCACCCCTCGGGAGAGGGGGTGAAGGGAGCAAGTGGGTCGCCGGGGCGGTCACCCGCCGCGGCGACCCGGCCTGATCTCGCCCCGATTTCTCCAGCGGCAGTTGCCCGATCAGCCCACGCGGAGCGCAGCAGCAGCGGCCCGCAGCGACGCCAGAATGCTGGGGTCGGCGAAGGGGTCGTGGCTTACCTTCGCGACGGCATGGGTGTCCTGGACGACGAACTGGCTGGTGAGCTGCTTGATGGTCTGGTCATCGACCTTGAGGGCGTGAAGGGTTGCCAACACACTAGCCGGCGGCCCGTTACTCGCGAGACTCTGTTCGAAACTGAATACCTGGTCAGGAGTAAGTGTCGGGAAGGTGATGCCGCCCGACTTGAGCGCTGCCGAGGCCCGGATGCGCAGTGACACGTCTTTCACCAGCAACCCGGCGAGTTGGTGACGGAACTTGCGCGCCACCTTCAGCTGCCGGTTTACGCCACGCTGGTTGTTGGCCAGGGCGGCGCCGCTGACGCGATTCTCGGTGGTGGTGAGCGCAGCCAGCACACCGATGCCCTTCACCTCATTCTGCACGAAGGCATTGAGGGCATTCGCTACCTTCACGCTGATCCCATGCCCGGACTTGATGTGAGGGGCCTTGGGCGTCTTGGCCTGGGCGATCGCATTGAAGTGGGAATCGGGGGGGTCGCTTGCCTGCTTTTGCAGGGAGGAGCCGTACACCCCGGTCCCGCCCGCCGCGACACTGGCGATCCCTGCACACAGGGGCAAGGCGGTCCCTCCCGTGAAGAAGATGGCCCCGAGCCCACAGCCACCGGCGATTACCCAGAGGACATTCGAGCCGATGTTCACGTTGTTGCCGGTGTCCGTCAGCGCTTGCTTCTGGTTGATCGTGAGGGCATTCTTGCCGTTTATCTGAATCTGAACATCGACCGATTCGTCCGCATCCTCACCAGAGATGCGAAAGGCGACATTGTCGTTCACGACGGCGGCCTTGAACTGAAACGGCGTGGGGACTTCGTAGTTGCTCACGGTGAGCTTAAACGAGCCCGTGGTGTTGGTCAGGACGGCCGGCTCGTTCTCGCCGGTCTCGTTTGCGTCGGTGGAGTGGAGGGTTGCCACACCCGTGATGATGTCTCCGGGGAAAACGGGTGCCGGACAGCATCGTTCTTCCAGTTGGTCGACTGTCAGGTACGCCTTCCGCCGGCGGTTGCGGCGGCCGTTCGGAGCGGGCACTGCCGGACCCGCCGGCAGCCTGTCTATCCATCGCTTCGTGAATGCGGGGAGCACAATCGGTCCTCCTTTTAGGATACCTCGTTACCGGATCGAGATACGACCATCAGCCAACTACGGAACCCTGGTTGGCCGACTTTCTCTCATCTCAGTTCGGAGCTGACAGTCGAACTGCCGAGTCACCATTTCCTGGTGCGCCGGCAAAGTGTCTTCGGAGGGCGAGGAAGTTACCGCACCCGAACTCGAAAGACACCAAATCCAAACTGGAGTTACTCCTATAGCAGGTTGCCGGGGCGCTTGCAACAAAAATGCGGGGACAGCGAAAACCGGGCAAGTTGGGTTGTCCCGGCGACTGTGTCACAACCCTGGCTTGCTCACCTCCTGCGTCAGCCAGCGCACCATCGTCCGCGTCACCAGCGCCGGCGCGTCGCGCTGGACGAAGTGTCCCGCTTGCGGCACGGTTACGAGCGTCAGATCCTTCTCGACCCATTTCCAGGTGTCGTTCAGCGCTCCGGGAAGGAGGTAACTGTCCTGCAAGCCGTGGATCAGCAACACCGGACATTTCACCGGCGGAAACTCCCGATCGTCCTTGTACGGCTCGCGGGGGTAGTTCGCCTTGTAGTAGTTCAGCATGCCTTCGATGGACGAGCGGCGCAGCGCTTCCAGGTATTTCGCACGGGCGTCGGCTTCCTTGACCCAGAGGACGAGCAGTTCCGGCCGAAGCAGCGTCGCCGCGCCCGGCTTCTGGAATTCGCGGGCATACTGGCTGTTCTTCTGCTGCTGCGGATTGTTGGCCAGTTCGCGCAGCAGGCACTTCGGATGCGGCAAGTTGAGGACCACGAGACGCTCGGTCTTCTCGGGATGCTTCATGGCGAAGGCCCAGGCAATGGCGCCGCCCCAGTCGTGACCGACGATCGTGGCCCTGTCCCGCTTGAAGTGCTTCAGCACCGCCGCCACGTCCTCGACCAGTTTCTCCATGGTGTAGTTCTCGACACCCTTGGGTTGATCGCTCTTGTTGTAGCCGCGCAGGTCGAGTGCCACGACCTGGAAGTGCTTCGCCAGGGCCGGCAACTGGTCGCGCCAGGTGTACCAGAAATCGGGGAAGCCGTGCAGCAGCACGACGAGCGGTCCCTGGCCCGCGGTGACGTAGTGGATCTTCACGCCGTCCGAGTCGGCGAAGCCTTCTTCGCCCAGGTCCTCGGCGCGGGCCGGGACGGCGAAGACGAGCGGAACCAGCACGAGATACAGGCGCCGAAACATGACGCAGTCCTCCCGTCGGGTTGAGGGTGCGACCGCGGGTACAAGTTACGAAAACCGCGCGGCGGCAACTTTTGCGCTACTCCTCCTGTTATACTTGCAAACGGCTTGCGGTTCTTCGAGCAGAGCGGCTTCATCCGGCCGCGGTTCTGTTCCGGGGAGGTGTGCGATGCGGATACCCGTCATGCGTGGCGTTATCGACCGGCGCATCCTGGTCAATTACCACGTCGATCCCGGCGCCCTGGCGGCGCTGCTGCCGCCGCCGTTCCGGCCCAAGACCATCCACGGCGCCGGCATGGCGGGGATCTGCCTGATCCGGCTGAAACAGGTCCGCCCCGCCTTCCTTCCCGCCTGGGCCGGCATCTCCTCGGAGAACGCCGCCCATCGTGTCGCCGTCGAGTGGGACGACGGCGGCAGCGTGCGCGAGGGCGTCTACATCCCGCGGCGCGACACGAACTCCCGCCTCAATGCACTGGCGGGCGGGCGCATCTTTCCCGGCATGCACCATCATGCGCGCTACACGGTCCACGAGACCGCGGAGCGCTTCGAGGTCGCCCTGCGCAGCGACGACGGCGTCACGCACGTGGCGGTGCGCGGCCGCCGGACGGAGCGGCTGCCGGCGTCCTCGGTGTTCCGTTCCCTCGAAGAGGCTTCGGCGTTTTTCCTGGCCGGCTCCCTGGGTTACTCGGCGACTGCCGAGCCGGCGCGCTTCCAGGGACTGGAGCTGCGCTGCCGCACCTGGCAGGTCGAGCCGCTGGAGGTCGAGGAAGTGCATTCCAGCTTCTTCGAGGACTCGGCGCTCTTTCCGCAAGGTTCCATCGCGTTCGATTGTGCGCTATTGATGCGCGGCATCGAACACGAGTGGCTCGGCAAACCCGATTTGTGCTGTCCGCAAAGCGCTGTTTCCACAGCGCGGGCGGTTCCTCTCGAGAGGACTTCCGCTCGCCGGTGAAAGGTGCCAACGTCGCAAGGTTCGAACCGCAGACTACCCCCCAATCATTTCTCCGGCGCATGCTTCAGATGCCGCTCGAAGAACTCCTCGATCCGCTTCCGGTTCTCCTCGTTCAGAAACTGCGGGCCACCGTGGCCCGCGCCCTCCAGCACCACCAGCGTCACCGGCACCTCCGCCTTCTTCAGCGCCTCGGCCAGGGCCTCGCTCTGCTTCAGCCGCACCAGCGGATCCTTGTCGCCGTGCATGATGAGGAACGGCGGACAGTTCTTGCTCACGTGGGCCAACGGACTCGCCAGGGCGGCCTTCTCTTTCGCCTGGTTCGGCGGTCCGCCCAGCAGCAGGGCCACGGGCGACTTCGCATTATCGCCGAACCCGCCCATGTCCCGGAAGTCGGTCGGACCAAACCAATCGATCACGGCCTGCACGCGACTCGACTGGTCGAGGTTGCCGGTGCCTTCCAGCTCCTTCACGTCCGCCGTGGTGCCAAGCAGGGCGACGAGGTGGCCGCCGGCCGACTCGCCCCAGACGCCGATGTGCTGCGGATCGAGCTGGTACTTCTTGGCGTTGGCCCGCAGCCAGCGGATCGCTGTCTTGCAATCCTCGATCTGGGCGGGGAAGACGGCATGCTGGCTGAGACGGTAGCCGACGCTGGCGACGGCGTAGCCCTTGGCCGCGAGCGGCAGCGCCGGGCAGCGGTCCTTGTTTCCCTGCCGCCAACCGCCGCCGTGGATCCAGACGACGACCGGCAAGGGGCCGTCGGCCTTCTCCGGCAGATACAGGTCGAGTTTCTGGCGCTCGTGACCGCCTGGCACGTATTCCAGGTCGCGCAGGGCCTTGACGCCTTCGGGCGGTTTCGGCGCCTGAGCCAGGGCCAGGCCGACGCAGGCCAGCAGCACGACGATTGTCCAGTTCCACACGCGCATACGTCGCATGATCGCTCTCCTGGTAAGCGGCCATTCTGTTCGATCCAGGTCTGGCCACAGTCTACCGCTTGTCGCATTCTTCCACGACGAATTTCCTTGAAAATGACCCTGTTGGCTCCTCCCCTGCCACCTTCGCCGTGGGCAGGACTGCTGCACGGGTTCTAGCGGATGGGACGGCCGCGCGCCGCCGTCCCTCGACCGCATTCTCGCCCCCGTTTGCCCAGCATGCGGCATACTTGCTTGCCGGCGTCGCCGCGCATTCCCCGTCGCTCACGGTCCGGGGTCTGACATCAGAGCCGGAAGCGTCGGCGCCTGGTTGGTTGTGCCCGTCGCTCACGGTCCGGGGTCTGACAACAGCAACGAAGGAATCCCATCATGTCCGCCGATTGTCCAACCGAGGCCGTCGCCGCCGCGAACCTGTCGGCCCGCTATGCGATGCTGCACGAGGAGATGCTCGAACAGTACGAGCGCTACGTCGCCGTCGGCAGTCACTGGGCGCTGTACGTCTTCCTCGGCTGGGAGCACCTGGCGGTCTGCTCGACGTCGCACTACCTGGCGGAAGTGGCCGGCGTCCGCAGTCCCTGGCCCTACGCGCTGCTCTGGCTGATCCAGGTCGGCGTGGCGCTGACGGCCGTCACCCGGGCGCGGCTACGGACGCCCGTGGCGAAGTCGCCCTTGCAGCGGCACGTCGATCGCACCTGGCTCGTCTTCCTGCTCCTTTGCTGGAACGTGGCCATCCTCAACGTGCTCGCCGGTCAGCCGGTGTTCGTCTTCTTGCCGGTGCTGGCGACGCTCAGCTCGTTCGCGTTCCTCCTGCTGACGAGCTTCCTGTCGCGCCGCTTCCTGCTGGCGGCGCTGGCGATGTGCGTCACCGGCGGCCTGATCGCCCGCTTTCCCACGTATGGCTTCCTCATCTACGGCAGCGGCTGGTTGCTCGTGCTGGAAGCGCTGGGCGTGGTGTTCTTCCGCAAGCGGAAACGCTGGCTGCCCGCGGCGGATGCATCCAGACATGGCCAGGCTATCCGAGCCCGGGGCATCAGCGACATGGTGTTGTCCCGTCGCTGACGCTCCAGGCTCTGCGGGTCAGAGCCGGAAGCGTCAGCGCCCGGTCCAATTCCCCCGTCGCTGACGCTCCTGGCTCTGATGGTCAGCGCGGTCCGGGTCCGGCCAGGACCTGCGGCGTAAACTTCGGCGGCAGAATACTGGGTCCGGAGAAGATTAGCGTGACGGTCAACGTCGCGCCCGCATGGAAGATGCCGCCGGGCAAGGCGATATCCAGGTAAGGCCGCCGGGCCGCGATTCGTGTTGTCGTTGGGCGGCAAGAAACCGGCGAGCGGGCTCAGAGGAACCTGCGCCGTGGCGGGGTCGATGGAGAGGAAATGCTTTCTGCCAGGTCTCTTGCGGCCAATTCCCGTTTGTAAGTCTTTTTGCTTGACATGGCTTTGCCCGCGCCGGTAGTCTCCTGATTGTGCATGTCTCCGGACCAG
>JRHI01000482.1_pt1 | contig 43133 bp, 34 predicted proteins | sample 215371 | NCBI WGS metagenome assembly JRHI01 (sample SAMN02929681, study PRJNA255918) | sediment metagenome | biome: cave system; feature: Ice Cave; material: Sediment; isolation source: sediment from deep within a dark volcanic ice cave with no known source of... ... | reverse complement strand
CCCTCACTTTACAAGTATTATTCCCTGACAACTCCTTAGTATGAAACCGTGTGTGCGCGTAAAAAAACACTGCCATATCTTCGCTTGATACGCATGGGGTGCTATGAATTGCGTCCATACCATAATGAACGGGCCAGAATATGAAAAAGCTCTCAACCCTTTGCAGGATTGAGAGCTTTTTCATGCAATAGTTTTTTATGGATGCAAGAAGAAGTAAAGCGGTGCGAGCACGAGGGTGATGGTGCTGAGCAGTTTGATAAGGACGTGGAGGGATGGACCCGCAGTGTCCTTGAAGGGGTCGCCAACGGTGTCACCGACGACGCTAGCTTTGTGCTCATCACTACCCTTGCCATGTACCTCACCTTTTATATCTACATCGCCATTGGCATTGATGCGCAGGTTCTTGGCCTCGATATATTTCTTGGCGTTGTCCCAAGCGCCGCCGCCGTTGTTGAGGAAGAGAGCTAGTACGATACCACCCATGGTGCCGACCATGAGCATTGCAGCAGCAGCATGAGTACCCAGGATAGTACCCACTGCGATGGGGGTCAAGACTGCTACGAGACCAGGGAATACCATGGCACGTAATGCACCTTGTGTGCTGATATCAACGCAGCGAGCGTAATCAGGGTCAACACGGTCTTCGACACGCTCTGCCATGATCTTGGGATTCTCTCTGAACTGGCGACGGACCTCCGAGATCATATTCTTCGCAGCAGTACCCACGGCGCGAATTGCCAAGGAGCTGAAGAAGAAGATGAGTGTGATGCCAATCAACGCTGCGACAAAGTTGCGAATGTCGGCGAGGTCAACGACGTAAGCGGCGGCTACACCTGCTTTATTAGTTTTCTCGAACGAGGCGAGTACGTCCAGGTAGGCGCTAAAGAGCAGGAAGGCTGCCAGTGCTGCTGAACCAATACCATAGCCCTTCGTCAGCGCTTTTGTCGTGTTACCAACACTGTCCAGCGCATCTGTGATATTACGTGCCGGACTGTCACTCTCTAGGCCTCCCATCTCGGTGATACCACCAGCATTGTCTGTAATGGGGCCGAAAGTATCCATGGCAAGGACATAAGCACAACTCATGAGCATACCGACGGTGGCAACGGCGGTGCCGAAGATACCACCAGTGTTAATGATACCATTGGTGCCTAGTTGCACTTGGCTACCTAGGAAGTAAGAGAGGCCCAAAGCGCCACTGATTGCTAAAACGGGAAGAGCTACACACTCGAATCCGACAGCGATACCTTCGATGATAACCGTTGCTGCCCCAGTGAGGGAGGCTGCCGCGATTCTCCTGACGGGGTTCCAGGTACCGGCAGTGTAGTATTGCGTGATGTAGACGAAGGCGATGCTGAGCAGAATACCGACGCAACCGGCTAGGCCAAACCAGACCCAGGAGGGCAGTCCATTGGTGGGTATGGCTTGTCCTTTCAGCGATCCACTTGTGAATGTTGTGACATTGAGCAAGAGGTAGCAACCCAGGAAGATACCAATAGCTGACAGCGTGCAGGTGATGTAGTAGCCAATGTTCAACTGCCCCATAGCGATATCGCTAGGATCACGTCCATTGGCTTGGTCCGGTTCAATCACCACACCTGGACGGATATAGAGCAGGCCGATAGCGGATGCAATCAGGCCAAAGGCACCCATGACCAATGGGAAGAGGATCCAGCCGATATTCCCTGTGGCGAGGTAGAGTGAGACACCAAGGATCATCGTACCAATATTTTCGGCGGTCGTTGACTCGAAGAGGTCGGCGCCACGACCGGCACAGTCACCAACGTTGTCACCAACGAGGTCCGCGATGACGGCAGGGTTGCGTGGATCATCTTCGGGAATGTCTTTCTCTATCTTACCCACGAGGTCGGCACCCACGTCAGCCGCTTTTGTAAAAATACCACCGCCAAGTTGCGCGAACAAGGCAACAAAGCTTGCGCCGAAACCAAAGCCGACGATCAGTGACGGTGCGGCAGCAGTATGTGCTGGATCGAGGCCGCCAAATGCAAAGAAGACACCCGATACACCGAGTAGCGAAAGCGCGACAACTAGGAAGCCAGAGACCGCACCACCACGCAATGCGACCATCAATGCTTCGCCGAGACTACGCTGAGCGGCACTGGCCGTACGGATATTAGAGCGGACCGCTACGAACATACCTACATAGCCGGCCACGCCAGAACAAAATGCACCTATTAAAAATGCTAATGCTGTATGCCATGCTAAATTAAATTTATCTACTCCTGAACCTTGGCCGAGTAGACCGAGTAGTATTGCGACCACAACAGCCGCTACGAGAGAGAGAATAGCGATAGTGCGATACTGTCTATTGAGGAAGGCAATAGCGCCGGAGAAAATAGCGTTTGCGACCTTCTGCATAGCAGGAGTGCCAGTATCTTTACGTAAAACATAGTTTGCGAGGTATGCTGCAAACAGTACAGCAAGGAGCCCTACACCAATAGGAACCCAAATATAATTATTTGTCACGATAGAAAACGCCTCCTTCGGATTGTAACAAGTTATCTGTTGGTCGGCCTTGACCTCTGCACATCAATGTGAAAGACATAATCATAGAGAGGCAAGCCCGTGCGTTCTCCTGTCGAGTTGCCCTCATGAAAAGCTATCAACGCGTAGCTAGTGCATACTCACTTGACCTTTTCGGATAGCAGAGGTATGCTTGTCCTCAAGGGGAGCGGTATAGGGCGCGATACAATCTGTATTGCGAGCACCAACGACGCTGTCGCGTCTAGCTTTGCTCATGTGCTCGGAAAGGTAGTATCAGGCCCCTACTCCGTCTTTTCCTACCCAACTTGAGGGGATTGAAACTAGTCTAACACAGCGAATGTTCTATGACAAGTCGTATTGTAACGGATTTACAGATAAAAAGTCCATAGGACGCTATGCCATTACTTACTCAGCGTACATATGTTACATTACAGCATCTTTTGACGAGAGTATGGCTTGGATACGTGGCAGCAGCGGTGCCAGTTGTTTTTTGCGAGAGACTAGCCCTTCTACAAGCACACTATGCCCATCTGCCTCTAGCGGAATCCCTAGTGCATTAGCTACTGCATGCTCTGCGCCAACAATCAGTAAACGGCAGTTCATATTGATAATATCGACAATCATAAAGAGATATGAGGCGTAGTGGTGTTCATGAGCAATACGCTGCATCGTTTTAAGTAGTTCCTCAGAACGCTTTTCGACTGTAGCAGGGCTAGCGGTCTCGACGGTGCCTATAGCAAATTTTGTGTCACGGGCCATAAACTCTTTGAAGTCGGATGTCAGGAGTGTTTCGGCTGACATCTGGCTGAGGTCAACGGCGGCGGCGGTAAAAATAGCTTGCCCATACTGTTCGATATCTTCGCCAGCAATAGCGGCCAGTTCTGCTGCGACGCGCTCGTCTCGCGGTGTGCTTGTTGGTGAGCGCAAGATAAGCGTGTCGTAGAGCAATCCGGCTAATAGGAGGCCAGCCACTTCGCGTGGAATGGCAATGCCAGCCTCGTGATAGAGTCCTGTAATGATCGTGCCAGTGCAGCCGACAGGCTCGGCGCGAAACATGATCGGCTTGCTGGTATGGACATCGGCAATGCGGTGATGATCGATAATGCCCAATAGCTCGGCCTCGTCGATGCCATCAATGGCTTGCGATTGCTCGTTATGGTCAACCAGAACAACCTGTTTGGGGCGTGCATTAAGTAAATCTGAGCGCGAAATATAGCCGACAAGTTTCCCGTCGTTATCAACGACGGGCAAGGAACGGCGTCGTGCTAGAGTTGCTTGCACTTCACTCATCAAATCTTCAGGATGGCAGAAGTCGAAATTGCTATTCATGATCTCTCGTGTGCTGAGGCTGAGATTGATGAGGCGAACCGCCGTAAAGGTGTGGTGGCCTGTGCTAATAATCATCACACCCTGTTTGCGTGCTGCACTCAATGTGCGTTCTGTAACCAGAAGGTCGCCCGTAATCACGAGAGCGGCTGCCCCCTTTTCAATGGCGCGGATTTGCGCATCTTCGCGGTCGCCTAATACCACAAGACAGCCTGGTTCAATGTAGTCGGCCATCGTCTCGGCCTGCATTGCGCCCACGAGCACACGGTTTCCCAATGTGCGCCGCCCCTCGACGAGGACGCGCCCACGCAACACGCGCACCAGATTATCGCGCTGTAGGGGAATACGATTGACGGAACGCGGGTCAAGGTCATTAAAGAAGAGCTTGGCAAAATCTTCATCAGAGATGATGCCATGCACTTTATTATCTGCGTCAACGACGGGCATAGAGCGGCGGTTGTGCTCTTGCAGCAATTGTCCAGCCTCTAGTAGTGATTGATCGAGCTGGGCACAAATAACGCCGCGTCGCATGACATCGCGCACTTGTAGATACACATCGTCGCGTGCCTCTGGTGGCTCAACTTGAAAACGCTCAAGCACAAAACGTACTTCTGGCTTGAGATCACCATTACGTGCGGCAATAGCCTCCGTCTCACCTTGTAGTTGTAAGAGCTTTGCATAGGCATATGCGGAAGCTATAGAGTCCATATCTGAGTGTTTGTGCCCTAAAACATAAATAGGTCGTGCCATGTTGGTCTCCCGCTGAAAATGTGTGGGTGTGAAAGTACTCCACATTTATTATGAACTTGTTGTCAAAATGAATGGTTCGTAACAAATGAATCGCGCTAAACGTCGTAGGGGCCTGCTTGATCGCGCCCGTCGTCTCCATGGTCAACGTCGCTGACATGATCAATCGCCACGACGGGCGCCCTGAAGGTGGCTCCTACGACGCTCCTTTTCTACGAAAAATCAAAAACCCTGCTGCTATTACAACGAGTACACCCACGCCCAATACTACAAAAGGAAGAAACAATGTGTTAACTAATCCAGGAGCACCAGTGCTCTTGGATGTAGTTGGTGTCGTTTGTGTGCTGGTACCACTGCTAATCGGTGCTACTGCGCCAACTACTTTATCGGTCAGAGCATCATTGGGTATCGGCAAGGTAATATGTGTGTTAGTGGGTGGCCTGCCTATTGGTTTGTAATCGCGGTAGGGATTGTCATAGAGCGTGGGCTGTGCGACCACGCTCAGTTGTTTTGTAATAGTACGTGTCCCCTTTGCCGAACTTACAGTCAAGGTAAGTGTATATTTTCCCTGTGTTTGATAGGTGTGGCTGACGCTTACACCATTGGCCTTTGTACCGTCGCCGAAATCCCAGCTATAGTTTGTGTTTCCCTGGGATTGTAGTGTTGTCGCAGCATCTATTGTCATGCTCTGCCCAACTTGGGTCAAGCCAATGTCGCTGATGGTTGTAATTGGTTGTGTGGTAGCGGTGCCTTCACCGAGAATATCTGGCTGGTGTAGCATCCAGGTGGTGAGCATGCAGGGTAACGCCAATGCGAGCATGAGCGCGTTGGATTTTTGCGAACTGCCATCGGCATAGGTGTTCATCAGTTGAATAGTGTCCTGGGCCTGATCGTAGGGATATGCAGGTTGGGAGGTTGCTCCGTAGTAGCTGGCGTTGCCGACATACGTAGCGCAAGGCACGCCCGCTAAGGTGAATGGAATTTGATCGCTCCCACCATAGATATCATCGTCGGGCTGGACGTTACTCATCTGATCGGAGGAGAAAATAGGTTGTACAACATCCTGTTTGTTGGTTGTATGATACGTCAGTCCTGTATAACCGAGTGCTTGAAACTGTTGAAAGACAGGTGCAATGGCCTGCAGTATTAACGAGCGAAAACGCGTGATATGGTCACGCTGTGCCTGAGAGAAACTGCTTTGATGCGCGTACAGCCTATTATTTTGCAGGGGCGACATATCAATATACAATGGCAACAAGGGATTTGACAGTTGCCCCAGATAGCGCAGAGGATAAGCAATGCCGTTTTGCTCCTCATTGAACATAGCAACAATGTTAGAGACATCCCCATTGACAGTGCTGTTGAGATAGTGAAACGAGCCATAGAGACCCTGCTCTTCAGCGTCGAAGATCACAAAACGCAGCGTGCGAGCAGGATAGCTATGATGGTTTTTCCAATACGTTCCCATAGCTTTTGCTACGCCAAGTTCAATGGCACAGCCGCTGCCATCATCGTTGGCCGATTGTGTCGAGACTGCTTCACCATCGTAGTGGCAACCAATGACTACTACCTGTTCGGGGTACACAACCCCTGGAATGCTCATTTCTACATTGAATGCCTGTGTCAGAGCTGGTCGCCCCTGCCATCCTCCGACAGAAAATGGGTCGCGTCGTATCTGAGGCCCAAAACCTTGCAGGTCGTTCACCATTTCCTTCGCCCAATAGTCCGCAAATTCATCATGCCCATTCACGCTCACTGGCAGATTGGTATCGTAGCCAGCTTCACGGTGCTGGAAATGCGTCACCATATAGAAAAGCTGGCCATAGATGTAATTGGGATCAACGGCTGGAAAATCAAGAGGAGCTTGTGTATGAACGCTTGGTAGTTTCTGTATTGTATGGGCAGTTGCGAGTGTAGGTAGAAAGAGGGCAATGAGTAGTAGCGCCAAACCACACATGTACCTGATGGGTAGTAGGAAGCCGTTCGTCGTAGGGGCGGGAGCGGCGGATGATGGGTGGAAGGGACCCTTGGGTCGCCCTTTTTGGAGAGGGATATCCATCTTTTCTATTTTGTTCTCGCAAGGGCGACCCAAGGGTCCCCTCCACCCATCCCATCCTCTCCCTCCCCTACGATGGCGAACGGCATTTCCCATCCTCATTATTGGCCCTTTCTTGATCTTTTAGAACAAGCACGAAGTGATACCTATCATCTGCGTGAATATAGTACCATATGTCACCTCTTTAGACTAGCCTATTTTACTCATAAAGATGAGTAATGGAGAGTTAACATGATACACTGTGTGCAACGTATTAGGAAGAAAGGGGTTTTTAAAGCTATGCAAAAACTAGGGGTATTGGAAGTACTGATAGAAGAAAACGTGTTTGATTCAGTGCGACCGGTCGCAGTTGTGGCGAGCGCACCAGTGGGGGCGCTTGTACCAGCGCTTGTTGAAGAGTTGCGTCTTCCGCAGACCGATGTAAGGGGAAAGCAACGAGTGTATGTGTTACGCACTCTCCGTGATGGTAGTATTCTCCCTGATAGCCGGAGTTTGCTTGCTTCCGGTGTGAGGCAGGGAGAACGGCTGGCTCTGAACTCGTATGTAATCGATGGCTCTGTTGCTATGATGGCGAGGGACAGTGCTCAAAACCATTATAGAGACCCACAATTTCATGCTTCCGAGACAATGGTAGATTTCAATAAATTATTGCAGTATCCTCAGGCGGATCGAAGGGAGAGAGAAAATCTAATGCCGCTCCTCATGCCTTCTGACGTGGAGAATTCTAACCGAGTGACGCCTACTATGTCAAGTGGTTTTGCATTAGGACGAGATACGGATGCACATGTCCAGTCCGTCGCACAACCTATTGTAGGGAAGCGAGGGTGGACACGCAGGGCATTTCTGACCGTCGGTGGCATCGCGTTGGGGGCCGGTGGACTTGGCCTTGGCTACGCAGCTTACAAAGGTTTGTTACATGGAGCGACTAGCCCAATGGTGACTCATCAAGTGCCCGTAGGCATCGCGCCGCAAAAGTCGTTTATGCCAACAAAGGCCACGTCCGTCTTTACATTTACACAGCATCAGCAAATAGTACGCTCCGTCTCGTGGTCTCCCAATGGGTCACTATTGGCGAGCGGAGCAGATGACTCACAACTCTATCTTTGGGGCATCAATGGGGCCGTGCAGCAGAAGATGCAGTTCCCGGCATCGGTACGGGCGCTTGCTTGGTCGCCAGAGGGGCAGCGTCTTGTCGTTGGCTCGGCCAATCAGGTTATCTTTATGAATGCGACGAATGGCATGGTGTTGGCACGCTCAACACGCCATACAGGTGTTGTAAGTAGTGTGTCCTGGACGCCTCATAACCAGATGCAGGTTGTATCTGGGGCCGTGGATATGCGAGCCGTGGTATGGAACTCCACAAATTATCAATCGCAATATATTTTCACGCGCCATACGACACCGATAGAGGTCGTCTCGTGGGCCGCTGATGGGCAAATGATCGCTTCCTCTACACACGAGGGGATTATCCGTGTCTGGAATGCCACCAATGGGCAAGAGGCACATGGCTATTATATGGATGGTCAAGCACCCATCCGCGCATTAGCTTTCGCTCCCTCTGGCATGCAACTTGCGGCTGGTGGTGATGATGGTATAGTGCGTGTCTGGAACGGCGTGAATTGTCAGAAGCAAACCAACGGCCAATTTGGGCCGCAATGTATGGATGTGCCGCAACGCTTCCACGTCTCCACCAGCGCTATTCGTACCGTGGCGTGGTCGCCGGATGCACGTTTTCTCGCGTCAGGCGGAAATGACGGTATGCTGGCCATCTGGTATCCAGCCCAGCAACAGCCGCCGCTCTTCACCGCGCAACAAAATGGCTCGGTGCATAGCATCACGTGGTCGCCCGATGGAAAGCAGTTAGCGGTGGCGGCAGGGAATACGGTGGCGGTGATGAAGTTGGTGTGATAGGGGGTGAGTGAAATGGGGTGCTATTCCAATTGTACTGCACCCCTAGCAACAGTTTTACGCGCATCCTACTTGTAAGGCTAAATTGCTTTGTAGAGTTCCGCACGCGCAGTAAGAGGGCTACCATCTTCGCCTCCAGCGACGAGTACTTTGCCATTGCGCAGCAAAGTGGCTGTGTGAGAACCACGAGCAAGGCGCATACTGCCCGTAGGAGACCAAGTTCTGCAGCGTTGCTAGCGTGGGTGGCAATAGCTGGCACTGCTATCAGGGATACGAGTATGCCAAGAAACAAAATAGGGAGCAAAATTCTTTTCATGTATTTTCTCTTTTCTTTGATGACATTAAGAATGCATATTAAAGGCTGGCTATTTGAGTAAGCGAGGGAGTACTACCTGTTATATTCATCAAGTAGAAGCCAAACAACTCACCCAGTCAGGTAAGCATAGAAAAGTATAGAGTATATAGCGGTTGAGATTGAATTGCGATGTAGTGGTGAATAGGCTTAATCGGTTATAGTCTCTTAATCTTTGACTTAGCTGTTGCCTATATGCTGATAAGATATGCAATACATATCTACAGTTATTTCCTTAAATCCCCTTCAAGAACCTTTAGCAACTTCCCTATCTGGGAAGCGGATGATTTCCAATTCTCCTTGATGAATATTGCAATTAACGGTGGCGATACAGCTAGCACTACTTGTTTGCCCATCTGATCCACAGGCAACGAAAAGCATGGTAGAACTTGGATAGTTCTGCGAGGTGCCTATGCCCAGGCACGGACGCGCTGAAGCTGGTCCCTACGACGACGGGGACGGGGCGCCATAAATGTGGCCTCTACGTTAGGCACCATGGCACTTTTTGTATTTTTTGCCGCTGCCGCATGGGCAGGGATCGTTACGCCCAATCTTGGTCGGGGCCGCTGCTGTTGAACGTGCAGCAGTAGCCGCTACTGCAATGGAGCGTCCGGCATTGCTACGAGAGCCGTTACTATTGCGGCGCCCATTGGCTTTGGCGCGTTCGTTGCTCTCGTCGCTTTTGGCCTGACCACTGGCTTTGGCGATAGCATCGGCGTTAGTGCGTAGCTTCGTGGGTGCTTTACGTTGCGGTTCTGGTCGATTGATGGTGATGGTAAAATCGTTGCGCAGTAATTTGAGCAACGAATCTACAATGTAGTGTTGAATAGCAGCCTTTAAGTCCTCGAACATGCGGAAGGCTTCATTTTTGAATTCGACGAGCGGGTCACGCTGTCCAAGCGAGCGGAAACCGATACCGGCACGCATCACGTCAAGCGAATCTATATGCTCCATCCACAGGCGGTCCACAACTTGTAGTGTGTAGGAACGTTCCAGGTCACGCACGGTGAAAAGCGTGATATCGGGATTCTCTAGCAGTAGCGCCTTTTGTTGCTCCTCCATCTGCTGGGCACGCATCTCATAGTGATCGAGAATCAGTCCGGTTAGTTTACTCTTGATGTCTTCACGGCGTACAGCGTGAATATTCTCAGGTACCACCTCTTCTGGAATAGGAACCCACTGCTCTATAGCACGGAAGAGATTTTCTAGCTCTTCCTCAGTATCAAGCATAGCGCTAGGGATGTTGCTATCAACCAGTTTTGTCACTTCGGCACGAATCATAGCTAGGATACGCTCGTGCATATTGGCACGTTCTAAGACGGAGCGGCGGTCTGCATAGATGACCTCGCGCTGTTTGGCAATTACGTCGTCATAATCGACCACATTTTTACGAATATCGAAGTTATAGCCCTCAACCTTGGTCTGCGCACCCTCGATGAAACGTGAAACGAGGCGGCTTTCCAGGGGCATGTCTTCTTCCATGCCCACTTGTTCCATCACCTTGGCAACACGGTCAGCGGCGAAACGACGCATGAGTTCATCGTCTAGCCCCAGGAAGAAGCGTGAGGAACCGGGGTCGCCCTGGCGTCCAGCACGGCCACGTAGTTGGTTATCGATGCGGCGTGACTCGTGTCGTTCTGTGCCGACGATGTGCAGACCACCGAGGGCCACAACTTTATCATGATCTGCTTTGCATTCTTGTTCTTTCTGCTGAAGCAATTCGTTTTTCTCTTCTTCGCTCATGCCTGCGAGATATTCCTGAATGGCTTCTTCTTTAGCCTCGTGCTCGTCTTCATTGCGCTCTGGCATCTCACGAATGAAATCGATGTTCTCAACGTGGTGGCGCAGGATGGTTTCAAGGTAGCCAGCGGCATTGCCACCGAGCACAATGTCGGTACCACGCCCTGCCATATTCGTGGCTATGGTGATGGCTCCACTGCGTCCGGCCTGTGCGACAATCTGTGCCTCACGCTCGTGATGCTTGGCATTCAACACTTTGTGAGGAACACCTTGCTTATCGAGTCTATCGGCAAGCATCTCGGAGGTTTCGACTGAAGTAGTACCAACGAGGACAGGCTGGCCCTTTTCGTAAGCCTCTTTGATCTCTTCTATGACGGCACGGAACTTGGCCTCTTCATTGCGATAGATCAAGTCGGGTAGGTCCTGACGAACCATGGGCTTGTTCGTTGGAATAACCATAACTTCGAGCTTATATATCTTATGCAACTCTTCGGCCTCGGTCAATGCGGTACCTGTCATACCCGCTAGTTTTTCGTAGAGGCGGAAGAAGTTCTGGAAAGTGATGGTTGCCAACGTGTGGTTTTCGCGCTGGACAGTAACACCCTCTTTGGCCTCGATTGCTTGGTGCAGGCCTTCGCTATAACGGCGCCCTGGCATTTGACGGCCCGTGAACTCATCAACGATAATGACCTCACTATCTTTGACGATATAATCTTTGTCACGCTTGAAGATGATCTGTGCCTTAATTGCATTCTCCATATAGCGAGTCAGATCGATATTGGCTTCGTCATAGATGTTTTTGATGCCTGCAAGCTGTTCGATCTTATCAATACCAGCATCAGTCAGAATGACGGTACGTGTCTTCTCTTCAACTTTGTAATCCAGGTCTGGTTTAAGGCGTGGTGCCCAGCGTGCGAACTGTACATATTGGTCGGTTGACTCTTGTCCTTGGCCGGAGATAATGAGCGGTGTACGTGCCTCGTCAATCAGGATATTGTCTACCTCGTCAACGATGGCGAAGTTGAGATCACGCTGTACGGTCTGCTCAAGTGAGGTAGCCATGTTGTCGCGCAGATAGTCGAAGCCGAACTCGTTGTTGGTGCCATAGGTGATATCAGCATAATATTGGGCGCGGCGTTCAGGAGTCAGAGGCTCAACGGCGTTTACGATGATGCCGACGGTTAGGCCCAAGAACTTGTAAATCTGGCCCATCCATTCGGCGTCACGGCGTGCTAGATAGTCATTGACGGTCACGAGGTGTACACCCTTGCCTGCAAGTGCGTTTAGGTAAGTAGGTAGCGTGGCAACGAGCGTTTTTCCTTCACCTGTACGCATCTCGGAGATTTTGCCCTGGTGCAGCACGACGCCACCAATCAACTGTACATCATAGTGGCGCATCTTAATGCGGCGCCAACCAGCTTCACGCGTCACCGCAAAGGCTTCTGGTAGTAAATCATCCAGCGTCTTGCCCGTTTTGTAGCGTTTGACCAGCTCTGGAATGCGCTTATCCATGGCCTCTGCTTTGAGCGCAACTAATTCTGGTTGAAGTTGACGCAGAATAGCGAGGAGTAAGTGCTCTAGACGCTCGTTCGCGCCCTCTTCTTTATCTTGTACGTTGTTGCGGACGGTCTCAAAACGCTTCCATGCGGCGATAAATGCTTCGTCGTAAAACTCGTCGGCAACTTCTGTAAGCGTCGGTTCAACTTCTGTAAGCAGAGCCAACGTCGCGCTTTTGGGGTCACTAGACTCATCGGGCCATTCCTGGCGTTTCTCTGTGAGGGCTAACGCAGCTTTCACGCGTAAGCGACTCAGTTTAGAGGAGAGCTTCTCATAAGCTTGCTCAAAGCCCTCGGAGAGCGTCGTTTGCAATGTGTCCCTGAGTGTGTATTCTGGTGTGCGCCGACGCTCAATTCCTTGACGATACTCGGTGATGGCGGTATGCAGATCATCGTCAGTACACTGTTCTGCCAAAGGCTCAGTAGCACTCAACGCCTCGCGCAACAGCTTGACTAGTTCGTCTTCTAGCACCATCCCACCTTTAAGGTAGAGAAAGAGTTGTGAGCGAAATTCGCTTGTTTTTGCCGCGAGTGCCTCGTCGCTCAACTTTTTCATGGCCGGTTCAAGTGCATTAATTTTATCAATCAAGGGCTGGATCGCTTTCAAATCGCGTTTATTAGGATCGCCCAGAAGTTTCCCAAGTAGTTGCATAAGTCTATCGTCTCCTACTGATTCCCGTTGCTCGGCATTGACATACTGCTTTGATTATCTATACAAACGGGACGAGTCCCGTAAAAATCGTATATAAAGGACATTTCAGTTTATTATATCATACGTGGCTATACGCCTGGGGTTACGGCGTTAAGTGTATTGGCAAGACACTCACACTAGTTTCCTAATCTGCACCGCCTCAAAGATAAGTACCATATGGTCAGCACTCGTCAGAAGTCTATTTTTTCCTGCTCAGTGTGGCATAATAGGAATGTCTTATATAAGAACATATATTCAAACAAAAATGGTGTCAAAAAATTTTAGAGAAGGGTTGAAGGAAAATGAGTAATAATTCTACAATCGAATGGACAAATTCGACTTGAAATCCAGTGACTGGATGTACACAGGTTAGTCCTGGTTGTGATCATTGTTATGCGATGACATTTGCTGAACGGTTTCGCGGTGTTCCTAATCACCCCTACCAACAAGGCTTTGACCTTAAACTATGGTCTGGACGCTTAAACCTCCCGCTCAAATGGAAGAAGCCACAGCGCATCTTCGTAAATTCGATGAGTGACTTGTTTCATAAGGATGTTCCCGATAGCTTTATTTTAGATGTGTTTACAACTATGGTGAAAGCTGATCAGCATATCTATCAAGTATTGACCAAGCGTCCTTCGCGTCTTATTAATACAGGACTTATGGACAAAATCACCGAGCATATATACACACTTACTGGCAGTTCAGTATGGCCCTCTCATATCTGGCTGGGTGTATCAGTGGAGACGTCGACTTATGCATGGCGTGTTGATGCACTCCGTAAAGTTCCTGCTGCTATACGCTTTATCAGTGCGGAACGATTACTTGGCCCTTTAGATGATTTACATTTAGATGGTATTCACTGGCTCATTAGCGGCGGTGAGAGCGGTCGTGGCTGTCGTCCCTGCAATCCAGATTGGGTACGTGATCTGCGGGATCGCTGCCAGAGAGAGCATGTCGCCTTCTTTCACAAACAATGGGTGGACGCACACCAAAAGCAGGCGGGCGTTTGTTAGATGGGAGAACATGGGATGAGTTTCCGCAAATGGAGTTGGTAACTCTTGCTATGTCAAGATAGTTGTAGTTATGAAGTACTTGATCTTTTATTATAGACCAAGGACGTTTACCTTCGAAAAAATCGTCGGTGATATCACTCATGACGTGCCCTTCCTAATAAGTGATTTTCAGGTTCTACGGTTAAATAAAGGCAAAAAGTCATCCTATTTCAAAGTATACATTGTGTATAAAGATATTTCAACAGGTATATTTTGTGCAAATAAATATACTTCGTAAAATTGAAGTATACGAATCCTTCTCCATATGCCATAATTAGAAGTATATTATATGTATCATCTGTATCATATGAGGCATTGAGACAAAAATCATTGTAAGGAAATTTCAGAGAATATCGAGAGGGGAGCACAGCGAGATGGTAGCCCAACCAAGTCGGTCGCCGATGAGCGTTGAGGAGTATTTGACGCTAGATCGTAATAGCTTTGAGGCTCGTTATGAATTTATTGATGGGTATGCTTATATGCTGGCGGGAGGAACTGCTGATCATTCTACTATTAAACAGAATATCGCATATCTCATCCGTAGTCAACTGTGTGGGGGAGCGTATCGTGTTTACGATGCTGATGTGAAAGTGCGTGTCTCTGAAACACGTTACCTCTATCCTGATTTTTCGGTCACATGTGATCCACGCGACCGAGGGAGGGTTGATATTGTACAATCTCCACGGTTGATCGTGGAGGTTCTCTCGCCGAGTACCGAAGCCAAAGACCGAGGGCAGAAGTTTGGCTATTATCGGGCATACCCAACGATTGAGGAATATGTTCTTGTAGATACACAACAGCAGTCTATTGAGGTTTATCGACGTGAGCAGGCTCCTTTCTGGAGGCTTTCCCCATTTGAGTCAGGAGATCAGGTTGTGCTCGAAAGTATTGGCGTGAGTTTTCCTCTTGCTAGTGTCTATGAAGATGTTGTTTTTCCAGAGGACCCATCGGACGATTCCTCAACCTGAAGGTAGGAGCGAATTTAAGCAACATACCACTTTACTTTGTATCTGCCTCTCACGCATAATGAAGTATCTATCTCACGGGAGTAGTCGGCATAGTTAAGAAGTATGGCATTTCCGACGGAGGTTGGTAGGCACACTCAAGGAGCGGAAACGGCAAGTCTGCGGGGACAGATACAGCATCTGGCTATAGAAAAGCAGAAGAGCATTGAATGGATGGGTGAGTATCGCAACACAGATATTATCCAACAGGTGTTTAATAACTGTGATGCGATTGTTGTGCCGTCTATTTGGGTGGAAAACTCACCCCTTGTTATTCACGAGGCATTACAAGCACGAGTGCCTGTCATTACTGCAAATAGTGGAGGGATGGCAGAGTATATTCATCATGAACAGAATGGTCTTCTGTTTGCTCATCGTGATCCGCTATCCCTAGCAGAACAAATGCAACGTTTCGTCGATCATCCGCACTTCGCTACACAGTTAGGGGAGCGGGGGTATCGGCAAGCAGCAGATAGAAACATTCCTGGTATACAGCACTATATCCAGGTACTTGAAACACTGTATGAGCATGTGATTGCAAACAGAAAGAAAGAGAGTATCAAGAGATGACAAACGATTCATTGCCACGTTCAGGGCCTTGGCGCATAACCTTTGATACCAACCCGGATGATTGTAATCTCCATTGCATCATGTGCGAGGAGCATTCGCCATACAGTCAACTGCAACGCATACCCATACAGGCCGGGAGACCCAAACGGCGTATGGATATTGCGCTACTACGGCGTATACTTGAAGAGTCGCAAGGAACACCCTTGCGCGAGATCATTCCGTCTACGATGGGCGAACCCCTTGTCTACAAACATATGGACGAGATTATCGATTTGTGTATACTGTACAACATAAAGCTTAACTTAACGACCAATGGCACTTTTCCGGGTCGGGGAGCCTTCACCTGGGCTGAGCGCATTGTTCCGATTGCCTCTGATGTCAAAATCTCCTGGAATGGAGCTAAAAAGGAAACGTAAGAGGCGATCATGCTTGGTACGCGCTGGGAAAACGTGTTGGAGAATGTGAAGATATTCATAAGCGTTCGTGATGCTTATGCTGCTCGCAGTGACAATCGTTGCCGTGTGACTTTTCAGCTTACCTTTCTGGAGATGAATGTAGGAGAGCTTGCTGATATCGTGCAACTTGCAGCTAATGTAGGAGTAGACCGCGTCAAAGGCCATCATCTCTGGGCACATTTTGATGAAATCAAACCACTTTCTATGCGTCGGAGTCCAGAAGCTATTCAAAAATGGAATATAGCGGTACAGGCCGCTTATGATGCAGTAGAACACTATCGGCGTGCGGATGGTACAAAGGTGTTACTAGAGAACATCTTCCCATTAGATCCAGGAGCCGAAACCGATATTGCCCTAGAGCGGTCTGCCCCTTCTTAGGTAAAGAGGCTTGGGTGAGTGCGCAAGGGCGTTTTGATCCCTGCTGTGCGCCAGATGCACAACGACGTACACTAGGAGACTTTGGCAACCTTCTAGAAACGAGTTTGTCTGACATATGGCAGAGTTCAGCATATCAACATCTCCAGGAGACATATCGTGAGCATCCTCTTTGTCAGGGATGTAATATGCGCAGACCGGAGCAATGATGAGAAATCGATGGAAATATTATACTATTGCGCCGGAGCAAACTCATCATCCCTTGTATGGATATCCTGCATATACAACTCGTTTCAAAGAGGTGCTCAAATTTCATGTGCCGGGCCTTGCGCCAGTGCTTACCGAAACAGCGGCATATCATATCAAATCCGATGGAAGGGCAGCTTACAAGCGGCGTTTTGTCCGTACTTTTGGTTTCTACGAATTGCGAGCGGCAGCGCAAACACATGAAGGATGGCAGCATATTCTGACAGATGGCACGCCGTTGTATCAAGAATATTATGCTTGGTGTGGGAACTTTCAAGAGGGATATTGCACTGTTCGTCAATTCGATACTACCTATCGTCATATCTGGCTTGATGGTACACGTGCTTACAACGCGTGCTATCGCTATGCTGGCGATTTTCGTGATGGTATTGCTGTGGTACAACGAGAAGACGGTCTTCATACACATATACAAGGCGAGGGACAACTCGTGCATGGGCACTGGTTTCTTAATCTAGATGTGTTTCATAAGGGATATGCTCGTGCACGTGATGAGGCTGGTTGGTTTCATATTGATAAAGTCGGTAGGCCACTCTATCATCGGCGCTTCGCGGCAATTGAGCCATTCTATAACGGACAGGCCCGTGTCGAAGAGCATAGTGGTGCCTTGCTTATCATAGATGAAACTGCTAGAACGTTGGTGCATCTGCGTTCATAATAGTTCTTATCTTACTGAAGGAGCACGTTTGTGGAATATTCATCAGAAGAGGTTGTGGCGCGTATGAATAGTATGCGTGCGGGGTCCGTCGCAGATGTTTTGGATATTAAGATCGTGTCGGCAGATAAGGATAGGGTGGTAGGGACGATGCCGGTGGGTCCTAATCAGCGGCAACCGATTGGCTATTTGCATGGTGGTGTTTCGGTAGTGCTGGCTGAGTCGTTGGCTTCGCTGGGGGCTGCCTTGCATATTGACCTGAATACACGGATGGCGTTTGGCTTGGAGATCAACGCGAATCATCTGCGCCCCAAGCGTGATGGGATGGTGACGGGGGTGGCGACTCCCATCTATAAAGGGCGCACTACGCATGTGTGGGAGATAAAGATTAGCGATGAGCAGGATCGGCTGATCTGTGTTTCGCGCTGCACTATTGCCATCGTGAATCGTTCCCCTGACAATGGTAATCCCTTTGAAAAGCCATAACGCTTTTTTCATGAGCCATAGCAGACTTTTGAAACACTTATTCGAAAGTTTGCCATAGCCTATAGGATAGGGATGTTGCTATTTCTCAGTTTTTAGAGTAAACTCATGCAATACCATAAAATAACATGCCGAGGCGGATTTTTACATGGCCTGGATTATATTAGGGTTCATCTCCGCACTTGTTGTCATCATTGTCGTTGTATTTATCTTCCTATTTCTCAGGCGTAAGAAGAAACCGACGGACTATTTCTATATCAGCGTTGAAGAGGTCATTGAGTTCAGTGTACTCATAATGAGCCGTCGAGGATTGCTACGAGATCAGTCAGGTTTAGAAAGTGCCGTTATGCGTCCTCAAATGGCTGCATATTATCAAAATGCAGACATAGCAGAGCAAGCAGCAGTGCTCATAGAAGGCATTGCGATGGCTCATCCTTTTATAGATGGAAATAAAAGAACTGCATTGATTGCAGGAACGACCTTTCTGGATATGAATGGCTACGAACTGCGTACCACTAACACCGAGCTAGGTGAGCAAATCGAGCAGCTTGTCATAACAAGAGATATCGACAAGTTTGTGAATTGGGTCCGTTTGCACGTTCGACCCCAATAAAGTATGGTATAATAGCTAGAGAAGATAGATCTGCGAGGGAAAGCCATGGCAAAAGAGCAAGAAAAATCAATACCTATCGTACAGAAAAATACGTTTTCAGGCTCACAGAAAAGAAGAGGTATCTCTCAGGAGGTGCTCAAGTCCGCAAAGAAGCAGGTGAAAAAGTATGCGGCGGATTTAGAGTATCTGAAAGACCGCTAGCTTCAGCCATGATACATTGTAAACTTTAAGGACATGTGTACTTACTTGCATGGAGAAAAGCGGCACCATAAGCGAAAATGCTTATGGTGCCGCTTTTCTCCATTATGGAACATTTGTCTGAAAAATTTACTATGACTCATGGGTTTATAGAATATCTTTCATGACCGCCGCCAAATCCTCGTAGATCATTTCTGGTTGATAGGGGGATGTGGCGAGGTCTTGGCGCGAGTCTTTGCCGGAGAGGACGAACAGTGTGTGTGTTTTAGCGGCGAGACCACCGGCGATGTCGGTATCCAGGCCGTCACCGACCATAACGGTTTCTTGGGGCACGCTGTTCAGCTTGCGCATGGCTTCTTGTAAGAGGCCGGGTTGTGGCTTGCCGATGACCTCTGGGTGAATACCGCTGGCGGTTTCGATAGCTGCTACCATCGCTCCACACCCTGGTACCAATCCATTTTTAATGGGGAGTAGCGGATCGCGATTGACTGCAATGAATGTGGCACCAGCGCGTACGGCTGTAGTGGCGCTAGTAATCTTCTTATAGTCAAATGCGCGATCAAGGCCGACAAGTACGGCGTCGATCTTAGATGCATTGTGGGTATCATAGGTGTCGTAGGTGTTGTAGGCATCAGGAGCAGGGGGAGGAGCAATGTGTAGGCCAGAAGCTTGTACCATGTCAATGAGGGGCTGTTCGCCTACGACATAGATGGTGCCATTGGGGAAGCGGCGGGCGATGCTTTGGACGGCGGCCTGTCCAGCTCCCATAACATGGCTCCCATCGGTGGAGATGCCAAGCCTTGCTAGCTTGTCAATGACCTGCACTTCGCTGGCAAAGGAGTTATTTGTGAGGAAGAGGTATTTTTTGGAGGTGGCGTTGAGCCAGTCAACAAAGGCTTTAGCTCCTGGCAAGATTTCCTCGCCCCGATAGATGACGCCGTCCAGGTCAATTAAGAAGGTGGTAAATGCTGAAAGCATATGTTTATTTCCTTTGGTGTGTATGAAGCATGAGGAATGTCCATACTAACACCCATAGGCGTTAGTATGGACATTCCTCATGCTTCATACACACATATCTTCTTATTCGTGTTGGAGTTGTTCGCGGATGGCGATAATTTCGCGCCGCAGGGTGGGATTAAGATGGAGTGCTTGGTCGATTTTTTCGCAGGCGTGCAGCACGGTACTGTGGTCACGCCCACCGAACAGTTGTCCAATTTCTAGCAGCGAGACTTGCGTCTCCTGGCGAATGAGATACATGGCGATCTGGCGCGGCATGACGATATGCTTATCGCGTTGCTTGCCACTCATATCATCGAGCGAGATGTGATAATATTCTGCGACGGCTTGAGCGATCTGGCGGCTGTTGAGCCGTGTCTCACGGGTATCACTGCCGAGCGACGACATGGCAGCACGCGCCACCTCCATGGTCAGCTCTGTTCGATGCAGTTGCTGATAGACCATGAGACGGTTCAAGCATCCCTCCAGCTCACGAATATTGGTCTGCGCACGACCAGCAATATAGGCGATAATATCGTCTGGTATGTGATAACGCAGTGTGTCGGCTTTCACGCGCAGAATAGCCATACGTGTTTCTAGATCAGGCGCTTGGATATCGGCAATCAAGCCCCACTCGAAGCGTGAACGCAGGCGCTCCTCAAGGCTGACAATGGCTTTGGGTGGACGATCACTACAGATGACGATCTGCTTGCTCATCTCGTGCAGGCTATTGAAGGTGTGGAAGAACTCTTCTTCTGTCGATTCTTTGCCTGCAATAAACTGGATATCATCGACGAGCAGAATGTCCACAGAGCGGTACTTGGCACGAAACTCTTCGGTGGTGCGATAACGGATGGCATTGACAATTTCATTGGTGAACTGCTCAGAGGAGACATAGAGCACTGCTAGTCCTGTATGAACGCCTTGATGTCCAATAGCATGCAATAGATGTGTTTTGCCTAATCCCACACCGCCATAGAGAAAGAGGGGATTATAGGACTCGCCGGGCGCTTCTGCAACCGCTAACGATGCAGCGTGGGCGAGTCTGTTACTACTGCCTACGATAAAATCATCGAATGTATAGCGTGAATTCAATCGGTTGTGCATAAGCATATTGGCTCGTTGCTCGTTATCCCAATCTTCTAATGAATCGTTTGATTGCCTTCCTACGGTGAAAATATCTTCATTCACTGGCTGTATCTCCCGTGGCTAGTCTTCAACGAGAGCGACACACTCAATTTCGACCAGTGCCTTGCGCGGAAGTTCAGCGACTACCACGGCAGAACGTGCTGGCGGTGTGCCCTGAAAGTAGGATGCATAGATGGCATTCATTGCCTGGAAGTCACTCATGCTGGCTAGAAACACCGTTGTCTTCACGACACTCGTCAGGGAAGAGCCTGCGGCTTGTAGGACGGCCTGAAGGTTTTGCAGGACTTGATGTGTTTGTGCCTGAACATCGGTGCCGACCAACTCGGCGGTTGCCGGGTCGAGAGCAATTTGGCCTGATGTATAGATAAAGTGACCAGAGCGAATAGCCTGCGTATACGGGCCGATCGCTGCTGGGGCATGTGACGTGGAAATTGGTGTTCGTTCCATACGTAGTTTTTCCTATAAGTTGGCGAAAAAGTTTCACCCTCTATAAGTAACGATGATAAAAAAGGATTAGGGCGAATACGGTTGACGCCCATCGTTATCGAATGAATAATTCCGGTGATAGGGCGATGGTTGCAAAGAGGGGATACCCTGCGTGCCACGTGTGATTTCATAGGCGCAAGCACGGAGTGCCTGTTGCATCTCTGCTGCCGAGTCAAAGCGGTCTTCAGGTTCCTTTTTCAAGGTACGTGTCACCAATTGCTCCAGCGCGCGTGGAATAGTAGGATTGAAGCGATGGAGCGATGGTGGGTCTTGTGATGCATGTTGCATTGCAATTGAGACGGCAGTGGGCCCAGTAAAAGGTGGGCGCCCAGCTAACATCTCAAACATCACCACTCCAAGGGAATAGAGATCGGAAGAAGCGGTTAAGTTCTCGCCGCGTGCTTGTTCGGGCGAGAGATAGTCAGCGGTACCAAGGACAATGCCACTATTGGTCAGACCGGCCACTTCGGCGACACGTACAATACCAAAGTCAGTGAGTTTGACCAGAACATTACCATCGCTCACGGTCCCGCCTGTGCTAAAGTCTCCGCCACCGGTCCAGACTAGCATAATATTTTGTGGCTTGATGTCACGGTGAATAAAGCCACGCTCATGGGCAACCTGCAAGACTGCACAGACCTGTAACGCGATATCGATAGCTTCACGAGGCTGGAGTTGGTGACGCTGCGCTATCAACTGTTTGAGTGTGGGGCCATGAATGTATTCCATCACCAGGAAATATTGTCCCACCTCTTCTACAAAATCGTAGATTGTAACAGCGTTTGGATGAGCAAGCGCGGCTGCTGCACGAGCCTCGCGTCGAAAGCGTTCAACGGCCCGATGATCATTCTTATCCAGGGAGCGTAAGACTTTGATCGCAACAATGCGCTCGACCCGACGATCCCAGGTCTTGAAGACGCTTGCCATACCGCCAGTGGCGATATGTTCGCGGATTTCGTACCGTTCGGCGATTAGGGTACCTTCAAATTGATTCAACGTTATTCCACCTCAAGCAACCTGGATAACTTACACCACAAAGACAATTGCATTGTCGTAGGGGCCCCATTCAGGGCGCCCGTCGTTGGGATTGTATACTTTGCCAACATTGACTATTGTCACGACGGGCGCCCTGAATGGGGCCCCTACGACATCTTTCCACGAAAACGGATCATATCAAAGACTAGTATACCATTAATAGGTTAAGCCGTCCAGAATGGTCGAGAGTCGCCATCGACACCACCAGTGGTCAATTGAGATGAGCTTCCTTGCATCGTATAGGCTCCTGTTTTGGGGTCGATGGCAAGATTGGCTAGCCAGATGTCGAACTCGTTGTTGGTATAGGTATAGTAAGCAATCTGTTTGCCGTCAGGAGACCACACTGGCTGGCTGACAAATGGTTGTTTGAGAATCAGCGATGATTTTTTGTACGGTAGCAGTGCTGTGCTCTGGATCGCGGGACTATTTGGCGTTGTTGTAACATCAGTGGTTGGTAGAGGCATGACGTAGAGGCCCATTTGGCCGTCACTTTCACGCTTAATATAGGCGACTGAGTTTCCATCAGGTGAAATGGCAGGCATTAAACACTCTACATCAGGCGGTGTGATCGCAACGCTTGCGTCCTGTACGGGGGTGTAGGTGCGAGGATGATTGGCGATAGAGGTGGTGTCAGTAAGAAAAAGCTGAATCACTTGCTGTGTCCCCGTTTTGTCATAGCCGTAATGGGTATAGATAATTTGATTGGCATGCCCATTACGAAAACCAATATCGCGGTCTCCACCATCACCATAGCTGGCATAGGCAATCGCTTGAGCTTTTGTCGTTTGGTCACTGTTAGCTGGTAGCGAGAAGACCTGTAAATCTAAAAACGCGGCAGCGTTGAATGGGTTTCCTAAAAAGTACCAGTCAAAATTTTTTTGCAAGTCGCTTAAAAATAAGATTTGGCTACCATCAGGAGACCAGATAGGTTGCTCATACCAGAAGTAGGTATTTTTGATGATAGAGGGATCAATGGTATCGGGATAAAAATGTCCATTCCCTGTTTTGATCGTGTGAATAGGACCACCGTGGCTAGGGATAGAAACGAGATCAGAGTAGTTTTTATAGCGTGTGTCAAAGACGAGTGTCTTTTTATCGGGCGATAAGGCTGGATCACGCGCATCTACGCCTTTCGTGAGCTGATGTGCTGTACGTGTGCCATCAAGCACGAGAATATTACGGCCTTGGGTGAAATAGATCTGGCCCTTAAAGACTACATCTGTATTGATACCTATCTGCTGTGTGCCATTATTCGTCTTAGTATTCTTAAAGTTCCCTTGCGGGGCTGCGCTACTTCCTCCGCCAATGCCCAGACAACTCTGTAAGCTGAGTGATAGGAGCATCAACAGGAAGAAGACTGACCAGGATCGAGAATGCTTCATAATTGCTTGCCTACTTTTCCCACCCGTTTGAGGGGATTGAAAAAATTACACTTTCATGCCGTCAGGTGACTCAAATACAACTAAGCACATCAGGTCCAGCAGGCTGCGTATCCCCATCAGGCCACTATCGCCGCCACTCATATTAGCTGTGCTCAGGTTTGCCATCTGGCCTGAGAGTTGCAACAGGCTAGTTGTTGCGACTGTAGCAGGGCTAGTCGATGATGAAGACGGTGCTACCGCTGTTGCAGCAGTGTTTTGATTAGCATTGTTTGTGGCGACATTGCAAACGGAATTACTTCCTAAATCGAACATTTTGGCAATCAACGGTTGTATCTTAGCACAATTGAGCTTCACGACATCTTTCCCATTGACCTGTGCTGAGCCAGAATAGGGTGGCCCAAGGGTGAGGCGCTGAATCTTGCTTTGGTCGAGCGAACGTGCGAAGTTCATCAGCTTAAAAACATCTGTTAAGCCCATATCTGTTTTCACATAGCCATTCAGGTCCTTTGCCAGTTCTGGCAGTTTGCCGATAATATCTGGATTATTGAGCTTTGCTTTCAGTTGTGTCAATATCTGCTGTTGGCGTACTGAGCGTCCAAAGTCACCGACGAGGTCGGCATGACGTGAGCGTACATATTCAAGTGCGTGTGGCCCATCCATATGCTGAGGACCAGGAGCGATAGACAGACGCTTGTAGGCGTAGAGATCACCTGTTTTATTACCAACATCATCAGGGTAATTGTCGTCTGTAATGGGGTGAATGGCATCGACATCGACACCGCCTGCGGTATCGATAACTTTGACAAAACCATCGAGTCCCACCCAGGCATAGTAGTTGATATAGATACCGAAATCTTGGTGAATGACAGCTTCGCTGAGTGCAGCACCACCATAACCGTATGCTTCATCGAGTTTCATTGGGCTACCAAAATTAGGTGCATATAACCAGGAGTCGCGTGGAATAGAGAGCATACCCACGGTTTGTGTTTTAGGATCGATGGTGACAACAATATCTGTTTGTGCTATGTAATGGGAAACGCCACTTGCATCGGTGAATTTTTGATCGGTGTCACTTCCAAGTAGTAGAATGTTGATGCGATGCCCGCTTAAAATATCACCACCAGTGGTGTTTACAGCACTGCTTGGTGCATCATCGCCATGTACACGTGTCACCGTTTGTCCTACAGTATTACTCACGGTTGATGCAAAGTTCACCTCGTAATAGCCGATACCACTACCAACTAGGACAAGTAACAAGATACACACTCCCACTGTGACACGCGCCCAGATGGGGAAGCGTGATTTCTTTTTCTTCTTGCCGGGCTGTTGTGGAATATGTGTCGGTGGTGACTGTATGGGCAGTTGCAGCACAGGAGGTTGCATACTCGGCATACTACTTGCCATCACTTGATAATTTCCCTGTATAGGGGACATCTGCTTCCATGAAGATGGTCCCACCAGTGGTTCTGGGCTAAGTTCCTGTGTTTGTGGTTGTCGTCGAGCTTGCGGTTGTGGTGGCGCTTGAACGGGTACACCTGTATATAAATTTGCGGGTGGTGTAATTGCTGATTGGTGAGGTGATACCTGTCCCTGGAAATATTCTGGTGACTTAGATTGAGAAATAGGGTCGGCGATGTATCTTGTCAAAAGACCGTTAGGCGCGGCATTCTGCTTAGAAGGGTGTGATTGATTGATAGGACCGGTGATAGGATGTTTCAGAGTATCTTGAAGCGCGACGATTTGCCGAATGCGAGCATGTGGTCCTGTCTGCGGAGCACGCTGTGTAGGTGTGCGGTTAGCTTTCCATCTTGAAAGAAGTCCCTTTCCATTTGCACCAGAGAGATGCTGAAATGATGGTACCTCTTGTGGTTGATCTGGTGTGTTATATTCCGGCTCTGCTTCTGACTCCCTAGCTTGTGTTGGCGATAGCTGCTCCTGAGAATCATCACTTGGAGGCGGTTTAATCTGTACAAATTGATGCTTCACCGTCAATACCTGCTTCCTAATTATTTTAACACTGCGACTCGTGCTTCTGAACCACTACGCATTCCTCATATTCCCTCTGGCTAATCCTTTATCGTCAGTTATAGGCAGAAAAGACATTCCTACTTTTAGCGATGATTACGATTTCACTTACATATAACGGTTAGCTTCCTAAAACTTCACTTGATGGTTGGCTTAGGCATATTATAATAGGACATTTGGTACAACCTGGGTTGTGTTGATATTCCTCTAATATGAGTATAGCGGGCATACCTATTTAACCGTCTCTTATCCCACCTTTTACGTAGCGCTAATCACCGCTTAACTGGGTACTAACTACAACGTGCTACCATTCCTTATGGATACATGAACCATAGCTCATGGACAATTAGGTGGTGAACAATGCGCGTCGCTATTATTACAGAAAACTTTCTCCCCAAATTAGATGGTGTTACTCGAACCCTGGCACGCTTGCTTGAGCATTTGCAGGCTAACGGGCATCAAGCTTTGTTGCTTGGACCCGAAAGCGGAATGGCGGAATATGCGGGGGCAGAGGTGATTGGAACGGCTGGTGTGCCGCTGCCTTTTTATCCAGAACTCAAATTCAATTTCTTTCGTCCGCTCTTTATGCGACGTTTAGGGGAATTTTGCCCAGATATTATCCATCTTGTTGATCCAGTAGTTCTCGGTGCAACGGGAGTGGCCGCCGCTCGTTTCTATAATATCCCGCTCGTTTCCTCTTATCATACCAATCTCGCAGCCTATTGTGAGCATTTTGGCTTTCCGCTACTGACAAAACCTATGTGGCAATATAACCGCTTGATCCATAATCAATGTGCCTTGACCTTTTGCCCTTCTCCATCGACAGCTGGCATGTTACGATTACAAGGCTTTGAGCATCTACGTATTTGGCCGCGTGGCATTGACACCACGCTGTTCACGCCTGAGCGAAGGAGCAATGCGCTACGAGCATCCTGGCTCCGACACAGGCGACATCCCGAAAACAAGGTGATTTTGCTCTATGTAGGACGAATCTCCTGGGAGAAGAATCTACGTCTCCTGGTCCAGGCATATTGTGGTATGAATCATAAACAATGCCATCTGGTGATTGTAGGAGATGGTCCTGCGCACGCAGAAATGCAGCAAGAATTGAACGGTGTACCTGTCACCGTCACTGGCTATCTGAGTGGAGAGCAACTTGCTAGCGCCTATGCCTCGGCGGATGTCTTCGCCTTCCCTTCTACGACAGAAACTTTTGGGCAGGTGGTACTTGAGGCAATGGAGTGTCTTGTGCGTGGCTATCAAGAAGTCATCGAAAACGCCCGCACCCTTGTGGCGGCCTGATTTTCTTTAGCATTAGAAAAGGTTATGGATAGGCGACATCGCACGCGATGTCGCCTATCCATAACCTTTTCTAATGCTTTTTCTCCTCTTGACGAGCCTGGATGAATGAGAGGATAAGGGAGCCGACCAGAACACTGAACACAACAATCTCCATCATACTAAATCGTGGTTTCTTTTGCATATGTTTTTCTCTCCTTTAAGGCTATTGCAATGTGGTAGGGGCCTGATTGATCGCGCCCGCCCTGGCGATGGACCATGTTGGCGACGTTGACGACTGCCCACGAGCGGGCGCGATCAATCAGGCCCCTATGACACTTCCACATTGTCAATATTCCATTTCCTATATTGTATCATTTCTACGAGGAGAGATGAAGGCTAGCACTAGCGACATCCCATCGCCTAAAATTAGCTTATAGCAGCGTTAATAACAACGAATGGCTACAGAGTAACCATTCTACAAAAAGGTCTATACCGCCATGAAAATGGAGTGATATCTTTTGCCGATATGTAGAACAGAGGTGAGCACTTGGCTTGTCTCTTTCATACGCACTTGAGGAAGGTAAAAACTTGAAACGTTTTCTTCTTTTCATCGTCACTTGTTTCGTCCTTGTTAGCTTCGTAGCACTCTCGCCAAAGACGGTACGGGCATCAGGAGGGTTTGTCAACAACCTCTTGGGGGTGACATCTGTGGGGAGAGATAACGTCTGGGCAGTAGGAGAAGCGAATGCTACCACTCATTCCCAGACTTTGGTTGAACGCCTGCAAAATCACGTTTGGCAGATCGTCCCAAGTCCGAATCCGTCAGGGTCACTCGTCGCTAGGCTTTCCGGTGTGGCCTCTCTCTCAGTACACGATGTGTGGGCCGTAGGAGACTTCGCGCTGCTGGGTGAGACTACACAAACACTGATTGAACACTGGAACGGTACACAATGGCAAATCGTCCCAAGTCCGAATCTGTCGAACGGCAATGCGCTTGCTGCTGTAACAGCCATCTCGGTGCATGATGTTTGGGCGGTTGGAACGTTGATTGAGCACTGGAATGGTCAGACATGGCAGATTGTGCCGAATCCAAATGGCGCCCCATCGTCTACTTTTCTGAATGCAATAACATTCGCCTCGAAGAACGATGTCTGGGCGGTGGGAAACTTCACCGATAGTAGTAACGTTAGCTATGGCATCATCGAACGCTGGAATGGGCAAGCTTGGAGCGTGATTCCGAATCCTGCTCCTGAGAACAGCTTTCTGCAGGGGGTAACGGCTATCTCCCATAAAGATGTCTGGGCCGTTGGATACTTCCGCGATAGTAACGGCATCGAGGAAACGTTCACCGAACACTGGAATGGGTATGCGTGGCAGGTCATCGCAAGCTCTAACCCGGCACATGGTACTCTCCTACGTCTTATGGGTGTGACGGCGGTCTCTTATAAGGACGTGTGGGCTGTGGGTTTCTTCCGTGATAGTAACGGCGTCGAGGATACGCTGACTGAGCGCTGGAATGGGTATGTGTGGCAGATTATTCCCAGCCCTACTCCCAACGCAAGTAGTGAACTCAATGGAGTAGCGGCTGGCTCGCATAAGGGTGTCTGGACGGTCGGAGGTATATTCGCGCAGTCTGGCTCTTTCACCTTGACCGAACACTGGAATGGTCAGTCCTGGAGTATCGTTTCCAGCCCAACACCTTAAATCAGAGTTGCTTGCCACCCACAGATTGCGTCGTAGTACTTTGCCAACCTTCAATCGACGGGGCGTCGTAGGGGCTCCATTCATGGCGCCCGTTGTGGGCATAGACACTATTGGAGGAATTGACCGATCCTACGCGACGGGCGCCATGAATGAGGCCCCTACGACACTACCTATCACTTGAACATTGGTAGAGTAGTAGGAGCCTGATTGATCGTGCCCATGCGCATCAAGCGAAAAATGGATGCGCACATGCTATCTTAATCTAAATCGACTGCTGCTAGGCCATGTGCGCCGAGAATGGAGGAGAGTTCGCCGCCGTGATGAATGTCGTGTTCGAGCACATGCCAGATAATCCACTGGCGCGAACGTGCGGGACTCTCTTTGTTGTACGGGTGTGGGAAGACCTGCTCAAGATCAGCGGGGGTCCAATGAACTAGAGCATCCTGGATCATCTGCCAGGTCCTCTCAAGCCCGTCAACCAGCTCTGCCGTTGGGCGTAATGGCGCCTCCTCATTTTCATCCCATAATCGAAGTGGAGCAAGATCGGCGCTGCCCTCGCCCATCCGTGCGTGGAACCACCAAGCGCGGGCAGAGACGATATGAGTAACGAGCATGCCAACCGACCAGTTGTGTGGCGAGCTGCGCAAGGCAAGTTGCTCTGGCGTGAGTGGCGCGATGGCCGCAACAAGACGCTGCTGATAGACATCCCACCCCTTGTAGAAGAGGGAGAGCGAAAGCTGATGTTCTGTTTGTGACATGTGGAAACCTCTTTCCTTAAATGTCAAAACCTCCAAAAAACGAGTGAATATTTCCTTCAGCAGTATATAAGAGTAGAGATGAGCCTGTCAAGAAGAGATTGGCGAATGGATGGCTGTCATGTTTTTGCAGTAGGGACGGGGGCGGCGTGGCGAGACGGGCTGGGGCCCTTGTGGTTCGTCCGCCGTCCTCTTCGTGAGAGAGCCATGTAACTCTTTTGCCACGAACGGACGACCACAAGGGTCCCAGCCCATCCTGCCACGCTACCCCCGTCCCTACTGGTAGCCAGGGCTTTAAGGTGTACCGCTAATGTGTACCATTAGTTGGAGGGCATGTAGTGGTACCCGTGCCTCCATTCCCAGGAGCCGTTGTACACGTTGCCGTAGGAGCAACTCCACTTTGCGTAGGTGCCTCACCATCAAGCATCCAATCATAGATGCCAGATCCCCTTAATCCATCGTACGACGAAGTGGTAACTTGCTGTATTCCTGTCGGTATGGGAAAGGTTCGTTGGGTTCCCAAATGAAGACCTCCGAAATTGATAGCATTACAGGGAAAGTTAATATTAGCTCCATCAATATTGCAAGGAGCACCAGCTACCTCCTCCATCACACTGTGCCATATAGGAGCAGCTCCTGAGAGGCCGATAGTATTTTTCATGATAGAGTTATCTGCATTACCGGACCATACACCCACAACGACATTAGGAGTATACCCAATTGTCCAGTTATCGACAAAGTTATCTGTCGTTCCAGTCTTCGCAGCAACCTGATGCGCCAGATAGGTTGGATCCCAATCGTTAAACGAGAGCACATGGTCATTGAGAAATTCAGGATAGCGAGCAGGCTCATCGGCAAGCACGGAAGTCATCATATATGCCAATTGTGGACTGATTACTTGTACAGCATGTGGGTGGGTTACATCGTAATGATACAGATGATTACCGTAGTTATCCCAGATGTCTAGAATACCTTGCGGTGGCACACGATTACCTTGGTTGGCAAATACTTGATAGGCACCGACCATTTGAACTAAGGGCACACCCATAGTGCCTAAAGCGAATGCGGGACCAATATAGTTGCTTACCTTTGAAGCTGGAGCATGCGTTTTGTCTTTATTGTAAACGGCGAGAAAATCATCCAGAGCAGTGATACCGAAGCGTCGGGCAGTGTCTGCGACATTATCAATACCAGCATACATAAGTGCTTTCACCGCAGGCACATTACGCGAGTTAGCAGTAGCACTACGTATTGATGTTCTTGTATTACTATACGAATTAGTACCACCATAATCAGGAGGTATGTATCCCTGCAAAGCATCAATGGGTCCGCCATTGGGAAAGTATGTCTTCACATCAGGAAGCACAATACCTGGATACCAGCCCTGCTCAAAGGCAGTCACATAGACAAGTGGTTTCCATGTTGACCCAGGTGAACGTAGGGAGGTCGCTGCATTGAATTGCCCTTGTATCCTGGGATCATTAGAGGCATAGTTAGCGCTACCATCCATTGCCAACACTTCGCCATCTTTGGAATTCATCACTACTACAGCCGAGTCATTGACGTTGTGTACTCTATTCAGTGGACCATAGTCGCCCAGAAACATTTGATACTCAGGTTGCGTCAAATGCCGTTGTACCGCTTTCTCCACAAAGGTTTCCAGGTTGAGGTCGATGGTGGTACGAATGTTGAAGCCCCCATTGAGTAGTGTGATAGTACCCTTGGCCGGGTCTCCATTGCCAAGGGCTGTTTCGAGCTGTCCGATGACCCATTGTACGAAGTGTGGTGCTTTGATGTTGGGTTGATAACGGGTAAAGGTCATCTTTGCTGTGAGTGTTTCGGCTTGTTGGATGACATCAGCGGTGATAGGTACACCATCGACTGACATGTTCAGACTCGCCATTTCGTTGAGTACATCATTCTGACGAGCCAATGCCAGTGCCACATTATTTTTACCAAGTGTGGGATCATATGCTGGTGGGTTTTGTGGCATACCAGCTAATAGGGAGGCGCGTGCCAAGCCCAGTATGGGGTCTTTCTTGTGTGTGGTCGGGTTGATGTCGAGTTGTGTGATACCGGGGACACAACTAAACACACCGTGTGCAAAGTTTGTGTCGCAGATGCGTGCGACGTGGAAGTAGTCCTCTGCCGCAGCTTCAATACCCAGGTCTTGTGAGCCGAAAGGAGCGATATTGAGATATATCTCCAGTATCTTTGTCTTAGGGTATTGCTGAGTCAGGCCAATCGCAAGAGCGGCTTCTGGTAATTTGCGGTCTAACGTGACAGCACTATCACCAGTTAAGTTCTTAATCAACTGTTGCGTGATAGTACTACCGCCGCTCTGTACGGAGCCAGAAGACGAATATTGCGAAGCAGCACGCAGAATTCCTTGTGGGTCTATGCCTGAGTTGGTCCAGAAGGTATGATCTTCTGCCGCTATCATAGCGTCCTGCATAATCTGTGGAATATTTTTGTATTCCACGTAAGTACGTCTGCCAGCACCGTCTTTATTGTAGATATCTGCAAGCTGGACACCGTTACGATCATAGATATGCGTCGTTTGCAAAATTTGTTGGTTGGCTATGCCTTGCAAACGCGGTAACTGACTTTGGTAGTAACTATAGGCATAGGCACTACCTGAAGAGACCAATATAACGATCAGCAGCAAGAAAGCAACCGCAATACCAACGCCGATGCGCCCACCCTTGGGACGTTTCTGCTTCCAGCGCATGCGGCGATGGTGCATCTGTAGCGAGACACGTACCGCATGCGAACGTTTCCACCGTCTCCGTTTTGGTTGTGTAAGAGGCGGTGCGGGAGTTTCGGTCCGATATAGAACCATGGCTGCTTGTGGTTGCTGCATAGCGGCTGCCCGTGCCGCCATAAATTTCCCAGACCATGTGCGCACCATTTGCATAGGGCCTGCCAAGAAGCCCTGGTGCTGTTGCTGTATTTGCTCCCATTGCCCCTCGCTATGCGGGAAGTCCAATTGTTGCTGTGGGACAGATGGTAGAAGTGAATAGGGATTATATGTTAATGGCTGAGAAACAGGTGGCTGTGGGCCAAGTGGTTGTGAGCCAGGTGGCTGCGAGATAGGAGAATATTGCCGATAATCCTGCTCTTGCTGAAGAGGCTGGGATTGTGGATATTGAGGAGAATTATCTTGTTGTAGTTGCTGTAAGCGATAGCCCCGTAAGCGGTCCCCGGAACGGTGGGTATGAGGCGGGCTAGGTGTCCTGTGCTGGTCTAGAGCGTGGTTATTAGGTTGTTGACTCCAATTATTACTCATAATTTCAAATATCCTCTTTATAGTGCATGGCGGATTGCTCTCCATGTTGCCTATTAGCTGGGTTGTTAGCATTTCTCCTGTGTAATAGATATAACGAGACATCACGAGAGTTTTCAGGAGAATATAGTACAAATCCACCACCATCCACCGCCCTAGCTCTTCCCCAATTAGGTATAGTACATCTTATATGTCTGAACGGACACTTTGTGCCCTATTAACGAATTAACCCTTTTAGGCTACGGCGGACGCGCTAAAGCTGGTCCCTACGACATTGGCGTCGCCAATGCCATAACGATCATTTTATCCATGTTTATTTCATAGGCACTTGCCAGATCATGTACAATGGAGAGGGCGCGATCAATCTGGCCCCTACTCTTTCTATATGCTCTATGCTGAGAGGAGCCTTGTAGATGTTCTCGCGATACATTCGTCTTCTTCAAGTTGTGTGTCTATGCTTTTGTGGATGCATCCTTCTTCCTCTGACGTTCTCTTCTCAAGCTCATGCCGCAAGTCGTATGCAGTTTACCCATCATAGCAACTCTGCCATTAATCCGATTACGATTCTCTCGCAGAGCGATACCATTAATTTCCCCAAAAGTATTGATTTTCATATTAGTGTTCGTGACACTGGTTCCAGTATTATTAGTGCGACCATCATCATCGCCTCGCAAGCTCCGCGCTATGTCAATGAACTACATTCCGTCCCTATCGACCAGCCTGCCGCAGCAGCCACGTTGCAATGGCACGAAGATACCTCTGATAGCCATTTTTTCCCTCCTGGTACCCATGTGACCTATTACTGGCAATTTCAAGATAGCCTCAATACCTACAATGAGCCAATGCAAAGTTTTGATGTTAATGATGGTCGTTTTAATTGGCAAAACGCGTCGCAAAATCTGGTGCAGGTGAAATGGTATAACCGACCAACGGACTTTGGTCAGTTAGTGCTGACACAGGCGCTGACGAGTATTCAGCATATCAGCGCAAATCTTGGTGGTGGATTATCGCATCCCCTTACACTGTGGGTGTATCAAAGTGATAGTGATTTTCGTGGTGCGCTCCCACCGAGCGCACACGAGTGGGTGGGTGGCATTGCATTCATCTCCATCAATCAGGCATTAATTGTGGTACAAGATGCACAGGATGACACCCTACGGCGTGATATGCCACATGAATTGGCACATCTCGTTTTCCATCAACTTACAGCGCAAGGCATCTATGCACCGATCTGGTTCGATGAGGGTCAAGCGATCTATAATCAACTCTATCAAGAGCCGGACATGGAATACACCTTCAAGCAAGCGCTCAAAACTCATAGCTTGTTGCGCCTGGACACATTATATGCTGGCTTTCCCGCTGATGCCAATCAAGCCTATCTTGCCTATGCTCAAAGCTGGCAACTGCTCACCTACATGTATCAAACCTTCGGCGTCAACAAGATGGATAACCTGATTAAGAGCATGAACAACGATCAACTCACCTTTGAGCAGGATTTGATAAAGAACCTTGGAGAAGATCAGATACACTTGGAGAATCAGTGGCATATTAGCTTACAGCAGCCGCCAGTATTACTGCCGATTGGTACGATTCTCACACCACAACCAGCGCCGAAACCTATTACGATACAGGTGCTGACAGATGCTAATGCGCCTCTACTTACGGCTCTGGGAGGAACTCTCGTGTTCTTAGCGCTCTCTGGTATGATTGTACTCTTCGTCTACCAACGTCGTAGTCGTCAACGTATCCTTAGCGCGGCGCAAGCTCAATATGTGTTCAATATGACTCTCCCGCCTCGTAATGGCTCTGTCAATTCTATGCCTTACGTTCAACCGTATACCAATCCAGCGGCGTATATGACTCCAGAGCAGCGTGTACCCTATCCACCTTATCAACCCTATGGACAACACTATTTGTCCTATGATACGCCGCCAGCCGCGCCCTTTGGAGCATACCCACACAATGGAACGAACATGCCACAGCCAGCGCCTATGGTCTATCCAACCCCAACACCTAACAACAAAGACGAGAATACTATAGGGCCTGTAATGCCCTATCAACAAGCGCAAGAATATAATGGGCAACCGCCCGAAAAACCGGCCCCACAGGAGTAATTGGTTATGGGTAAGCAACACAGACGTAGCAGGGAAGTATTTGACACACCAGCACACTACTATCCATCTGATATGCTCTCCTTGGATGAGCTATCCTATTGGGTTGCTTTCAGTCGTACTCTTGGCATCGGGCCAGTGCGTTTTCGTTTGCTCCTCAACTACTTTGAGGACGACGTAGCCGCAGCCTGGAATGCCGATAGCAAGGAACTGGCCCAGGCGGGTCTCGACGAAAAAATTATTTCCGCATTTCTCAAGCAGCGTGCCACCATCGTGCCACAACGTGAACTGGAACGTCTGGAGAAACTAAAAATCAGTATCATTACATGGAAGGACGATCTCTATCCGCCCTTGCTACGCCGTATCGACTATGCACCACCAGTGTTGTATATGTGTGGTTCCCTCAATGACGATGATCGTCACTATACATTGGGTATCGTGGGCACGCGCAAAATGAGCAGCTACGGACGTCAGGTGACTGAACACCTCGCTAGCGATCTTGCCAAGGGGAAAATCACCATTGTGAGCGGATTGGCTCTTGGTGTCGATACCGTAGCCCATACGGCCGCACTTGACGCTGGTGGACGCACCATCGCGGTCTTGGCTAGTGGACTAGATATCATTTACCCTCATGCAAACTTTGGCTTAGCGCGGCGCATCGTCGAATCCGGTCAGGGCGCCTTGCTCACCTCCTTCCCACTCGGAGTCCAACCCGACAGAGGTAATTTTCCGGCCCGCAATCATATCATCTCAGCCCTCTCGCTGGGTGTCCTTGTCACAGAAGCGCCCCCAAAAAGCGGAGCATTGATTACGGCAAATTCAGCGCTAGAGCAAGGGCGCGAAGTGTTTGCAGTTCCTGGCGGCATCTTCTCCCTCGCAAGTGCTGGCGTGAACAAACTCATCCAAGATGGAGCGCATCCCGTCACGAGTGTAAATGACATTATTGAGAACCTCAATATACAGATGCTGCTAGAGCACGCCGAAGCCCAGGCCGTCTTGCCCGACAACGTCGAAGAACATACCCTGCTAAAACTGCTCAGCCACGAACCCACCCACATTGATGTGCTCATACGCGATTCAACATTGGAAGCCCCCACTGTATCCGCCACGTTAACGATGATGGAACTGAAGGGGATGATTCGAGCAGTCGGGGGCATGCAGTATGTGTTGGCGAGATAATATCAAGAGGAGTGTATAATGCCAGGACAGAAATGGGAATATTTAACAATACAGACAGAATCATTTGGCTTCAATAGTGATCGGTTTGCAGTGCATTATGTGAATGGTCAAGAGTTGAGAAATTGGAAAAATACACCATTAACCGATTTTCTCAATAGGCTTGGCGATGACAGCTGGGAAATGGTAGGACTACTACCTGGTCAGCATATTCTTTGCTTCAAGCGCCCGAAATAAACATGTTGCGGAAGCATATGCGGCAATTCTCGTTGAGTCAATCGACAGGGGACGTCGTAGGGGCCTCATTCATGACGCCCGTGCGTGGGAGTGGTCAATATCACCGACATTGACGATGTGGACAACGGGCGCGATCAATCAGGCCCCTACGACGGTGTGTTCCATTCCAAATTAGCATATGTGACGCATCTGTTGTGGGAGTGGTCAATTCCTCCAACGTTATCGATGCCGACGACGGGCGCGATCAATCAGGCCCCTACGACGGTGTGTTCCATTCCTAGTCGAATTGCAGCTTTAGGAAAAACGCCTATGATCTTTCTCAAACACTTACTACAATCTACAAACGGTGTTCTATATTACCAAGGTAAGCAAACACGTTTTGATGCCTTTAGTCATGACACGCGCCAACTCATTCCTGGAGAATTGTTTGTTGCTGTGCGCGGTGAGCGTAGCGATGGACACGATTATATTGTGGAGGCAATACGGCGAGGCGCAACGGCGCTGCTGGTCGAGGCGAGATATTTTAATGGGTTGGCGCAAGATATGGTGGCGACGATTGAGCAAGCACAGTGCGCAACAATTGTTGTGGAAGATACGCGTCTAGCTTTGCAGCAGTATGCTCAGTATATTCTGGCGCTGTGGCATCCCACTGTGATTGCGGTAACGGGTAGTGTGGGCAAGACGAGCACGAAAGAGGCTATTGCAACTGTGCTCTCTAGCCATTTCTCTACGTTTAGGAGTTGGCAAAACTATAATGACCTGCTCGGCCTGCCTCTGTCTTTAGGGCGTTTAGAGCAACACCATGAATATGCGGTAGTTGAGCTAGGCTGTGACCACCCTGGCGAGATTGCCGATTTGTGCCGCATTGTGCAACCACAGTATGGTGTGCTTACTAATATCAATCCTGTCCAGCTACAATACTTTGGCACGGTGGAACATCTTGCTACAGAACTGGGCACGCTATTTACCGCACTTCCCGCGACAGGCTATGCCGTTTTCAATCAGGATGATCCACATATACAGCAACTGGTCTCGCGTCGGGGAGAGGATACTCTACATGCCTCACCTCTTCCTTACTCACTTGCACTTTTTCTAGCACGAGATGTACAAGCGACGTGGGAAGGATTGCGCTTTACACTACCCTTGCTTGCTAGTAACAAGAGAGCAGAGATCGGGATAGTGCAACTCACTACACAGCTACTAGGAATACATAACGTAAGCACTATGCTTGCTGCGTACACTATCGCAAGACAGTGTGGTATGCGTCCCGAAGAAATCAAAAATGTCCTTGCTGCCCTCCATCCTTTGCCTGGAAGACTTAATCCGTTAGAGGGCATAGAGTCGGCAATGCTGCTGGATGATACACATAATGCCTCGCCAGCGTCTGTAATGGCAGGGTTAGCCACGCTTGACAAGCTTTCGCAGGGGCGACGCATCGCTATACTTGGTGATATGCTCCATCTTGGAGAGTATGAGCAAGAGGCCCATCAGAGAGTTGGGCGAGCAGCAGTATGGTGTGTGGATTACCTGATTACACGCGGAGAACGCGCTGCGATGATAGCAGAAGCCGCGCTAGCAGCGGGCCTTCCTCAAGAGCACGTGATTGTCACCTCTACGCACGAAGACGCGGCACAGGCGGCGCGATATTTGTTGGCTAACAGAGATGTGCAGGACGCGACGGGCGTGATAAATCTGGCCCCTACGACGGGCACCGTACGGGCGCAATTCATTGCGCCCCCCGCGACGGATACGCTTCTCATCAAAGGCTCGGAAGAAACGCGTATGGAGCGTGTGACCGAGTTGTTGATGGCGCGGCGAGAGCAAGCACGCGAGGTGTTGGTGCGCCAGACACCTGGATGGAAGCAAATCGTTATGACACGCGCTGAACGTCCTACGTGGGTCGAGGTTGATTTGAGTGCCATTGGCAATAACACACGCCGTATCAAGGATATTGTTGGACCAGTGGTGCAGGTTTTGGTGAGTCTCAAAGCCGATGCTTACGGACATGGAGCCATTAAAGTTGCTCGTACTGTACTACATAATGGCGCGAGCATGCTTGGAGTCGCCACGTTGAGCGAGGCCACACCTTTGCGCGAAGCAGGTATTACAGCGCCAATTCTGGTTTTCGGCTATGTCCCGCTCTGGCAAATGCGTGAAGCTGTGCGCCAGGATGTCACCGTGACACTCTATAGTATAGAAGCGGCTCAGGCACTCTCACGCGCTGCCCTTGCACTTGGCAAGATGGTCAAAGTACATGTCAAAATTGATACCGGTATGGGACGTCTGGGTATACGCACCGAGCAAACCGAGGAGATTATGAGACTCGTACAAGACATTGCTGTGCTACCGGGACTCATCTTCGAAGGACTCTACACTCATTTTGCGATGGCAGATGCACAGGACAAACAACATGCACAACTGCAATTGAGCCGTTTTGAGTCTGTATTGTACCTGCTCACAGAACTGGGGCTACGTCCACCCATCGTTCATGCTGCCAATAGCGCGGCCACGCTTGATCTAGTAGAGAGTCGCTATGACATGGTACGCCCTGGCATTGCCATCTATGGGCTAGACCCATCGGCAGAAGTGCGCCTACCAGAGGGATTTCGTCCCGCTCTCTCCTTCAAAACACTAGTCGCACAGGTCAAGCTCGTTCCTGCTGATGAATGCATAAGCTATGGTTGCACCTACACTACTGAGCGCCCTACACTAGTTGCTACCTTACCAGTTGGCTATGCAGATGGCTTCCGACGCGCCCCCAGAAACTGGGGTAGTGTGCTCATTCATGGGCAAGAGGCTCCCATTCTAGGGCGCGTGTGTATGGACCAATGTATGGTCGATGTCACGCACATTCCCCAGGTACGTATGGGCGACGAAGTTGTCTTAATCGGACGCCAAGGTAACGCGACATTGACGGCAGAGCAAGTGGCCGAACGCCTCGGCACCATCAACTACGAAGTCGTCTCCGAAATTCTCGCTCGCGTTCCACGCGTGGATTAATTTATCCAGTGAGCGCCCTGTGGCTCTAAATATGTTATACTGCTACTACACTACACGATAAAGGTATATAGATTATGACAATCCCACTTTCGCCAGTAGTCGAGGATTGAAGTTTTGCGCAAGTGAAACGCTCTGCGAAGTTGTGGGGTCCACATGGCTATCATCGTTATCCCGCCAAATTCATTCCCCAATTAGTCCATGGCATTATTGCATCTTATTCTAGCCCTGACGATCTTGTTGGCGATCCTTTCCTTGGCTCTGCTACAACCGGCGTTGAAGCCCTACGCATGGGGAGGCGCTTCTGGGGCGCCGATATCAACGATGTGGCATTGCTCATCAGTCGTGCCAAATGTCTTCCACTGCATCCTTCCACCCTTGAAAGTGCTTGGCAACAGCTTGATCGTCGGCTTGACGCTTTTCCACGTGTTGGTAACAGACAACTCACATCGGTAGAAAAAGACGTGATTCATGCTATTGATATCGCACATGCATCTTCAGCAGAGGAACGTCTTGCTTACTGGTTTCCCGCCGCCTATCGAGCAAGCTTGGAGCAGGTATTTCAGGCTATTCTCATGTGTTCTGATGAAGCTATTCGTACCTTCTTTCTCTGTGGCTTTTCCCACATCCTAAAACGTTGCTCAATCTGGTTAAGTGGGAGCACAAAGGTACAAAAAGATGTTAACAAAGTGCTAGCGGACCCCGTAGAAGAGTTTCGCAAGCATAGTCGCGCAATGCTCAAAGGCAATGATCTCTACTGGCATGATCTTATCGCACGGGGGCTACATCCAGAAGAGCTATATCATCGCTACGAGATTGATAGATGTGATACTCGTCACTTGCCGTTGCCCGATGCAACATTCGACTTACTCGTGACCAGCCCTCCCTATCCCACTTGTTACGAATACAAAGAAATCCATCAGTTGACACAATTATGGCTTGAATATTACGGTCTTCTTGCCGTGAGCGAAACACAAAAGGTGTGGATTGGCTCAAAAACTATCACCCACCGAGCATTGTCTGAGTCTTCTTTCTCCCTATACACAGCGTCCACTACCGCCGACACTGTGTTAGCAGAGTTATCTCTTCTTGCCATCGGCTCACTTACCGCCAGCGTCAAGCGCGAAGTGCGTGTCTTACACTACTACTTTCAAGATATGTCTATCGTAATACGCGAGCTTGCCAGGGTGACGATACCGGGGAAATACGTTGTCCTAGTAATCGGCGATTCCTATCGTCGAGGCATTACCATCCCTACTTCACAGATCTTTTGTGAAATGGCACACGGCGTCGGCCTTGAACTAGAGCGTCGGATTGTGCGTAAAATACCTTCCCGCATCCTGGTCAGTACGCGCAATAAAACAACGGGTCGCTTCTCGTCTGTTGCTCATAGTGATATACAAGTCTATCCTGAAGAATATATCCTCGTTTTTAGTGCCCAGCATAGAGGTCCATTTATGCTCTTTAATTATTACGTCTGGTCATGGCGCCCCTACGATATCGAGTCAAACAACAAGAGGAGGTATACCCATGACCTACCGTACTGCACCCGATACTATCCCATTGTCCGCTCTCAATACATTCGTCTATTGCCCACGTCGCTTTCATTATCAGTTTGTGCAGGGGGATACACTGGTCAATGAACTAGTGCTTGAGGGAACGTTGCTCCATCGACGCGTACATACACCGGGAGCGCATGCGAGTAACAAGGGTGATATGCAAACAACACAACTATACCTCTATAGCGAAACGTTGCATCTCTCTGGTTTCACAGACATCGTTGAAGAGCACGAACAGGGGGTGATACCGATAGAGTACAAACGTGGAAAACAGGGACAATGGTTGAATGATGCTATTCAACTTTGTGCGCAGGCCCTCTGTTTGGAAGAACGCCAGCCGGAAAAGCCCCTTATTCCTTATGGATATATCTCTATATAGGGTCGCGTAGCCGTATACAGGTTCCTTTCACGGAGGAATTGCGCAGCCAGACACGTGACACCATTGACCAGACGTTACAGATAGCAATGCTTGACACGCCACCACCACCGCTCGAAGGTAAACAAGCCGCACATTGCCAGCATTGTAGCCTGCTGCCCCTGTGCCTACCAGACGAAGTGAAACAGCTGCAAGCTCGAAACGAAAAAGCCACAGAGCACCCGTAAAGGGATGCCCCTACAATGATGACGGCCTATTCACCAACCATAAAGGAGCATAATCATGTCAACACTCTACCTGACTGAGCAACATGCGCTAGTTCGTCGCGATAGCGAGAACTGTTTGCTTGTACAGATTCCTGAAAGAAGAGGAAAAGATGGTATTATGCTCTCGTCAGCGCGTAAAGAGCGTATTCCGCTCATCAAGATCGATGAAGTAGCGGTGTTGGGTGAGATCACGTTGACCGCCTCAGCCATACATTTGTTACTAGAGCAGCACATAGAGATTACCTTTTTAGGCTATTATGGACAGTTTAAAGGATGTCTTTCACCACCCTTCTCTAAAAATGCACTCTTGCGCCTTGCCCAGTACCGCGCTCATGACAACATGACAAAACGTTGTACGTTAGCGCGTCAATTTATCATTGGCAAACTTTCTAATCAGCGTATACGCTTACAGAGGCAGCAGCGTGATCACGCTGCTATAGATACGAATCGCTCCATTGAGCATATTGCTGGTCTACTTAGACAACTTACTGCACTATCGCTGGACGCTGTCGTTACTACTTCACCATTGATGAGTGGAGATAATCGCGTTGAAGGTACACCCCTCGCCACTTTCTTAGGTATAGAAGGAGCAGGAAGTGCAGCCTACTTTCAGTGTTTTGGTAATTTTCTGGCAGATCAGCAACTTTGGCCCTTTCTTGGGCGAGTCCAACGACCGCCAACTGATGCAGTCAATTCTTTGCTTAGCTTCGGTTACTCGCTACTTACCAAACAAGTGGCGAACGCTATACAACTGGTCGGTTTCGATCACTTCGTCGGCTACCTACATAGTTCCGTCTATGGGCGCCCAGCATTAGCTCTGGACATCATGGAAGAGTTTCGTCCGCTCATCGTGGACTCGGTAGTATTGACGATCCTCAATAACCGCATGCTGACACCAGATGATTTCGTGGTCGAATTGGGAGCATATCGTCTCAAGCAAGAGCGACACAAAATCCTCTTCACCAAATTTGAGGAGCGACTCAACGAGGAAATTCTGCATCCCATCTTTGGCTACAAAGTAACCTATCGACGCTGTATAGAACTGCAAGCGCGATTACTTGCCAAGTACCTCATGGGGGAGATCGACGAATATCCTCCGTTCATCGTCAGGTAGGGTATCATGAAAAAGAAAATAACGAGCAGCAACCAGACAACCTGTTACGTCATCGCCTACGATATTCCCGATGACAGGCGGCGCACCAAAATCCACAAATTACTCCAAGGATTCGGCTCATGGACCCAATATTCCCTGTTTGAGTGCTTCTTGACGAAAAAGGAACTAGTGCTACTACGCTCAAAGCTAGCAGAGCACCTAATCGCTCAACAGGACAGCGTTCGCTTCTATCCCATGTGCGCCAACTGCTTAGAGAGGGTCGAGACAGTAGGAGGACCACCCCCAAGCGAAGCACTCTTGTTTGTTGTCTAACTGTTCAGTTTAGCGCGAGGCTCAGTGAAGGTGATGCTGAGCGGAGCTTCGCGCACCGCGCTACAAGCGGCTTCCTATGATTTCGCTCCCCCAAATGCCTATTTTGCGGAGCCAAAAATAGCCCAAAAATCATGCCTCGCGCAAAAGCTTGCATAAACTGGCTTCCCATGCTATACTACGAGTGTCGGAGTCGGAATGGCATGGGAAGCCCGTTGGGGATTGAAACGTTTCATGTATTCCTCCCGAGATTGTTTCACGTGGTCGGAATGGCATGGGAAGCCCGTTGGGGATTGAAACACGAGGGATCACTACAGTGGCACTTCTTTTTGAGGG
>JRHI01000481.1_pt1 | contig 43187 bp, 39 predicted proteins | sample 215371 | NCBI WGS metagenome assembly JRHI01 (sample SAMN02929681, study PRJNA255918) | sediment metagenome | biome: cave system; feature: Ice Cave; material: Sediment; isolation source: sediment from deep within a dark volcanic ice cave with no known source of... ... | reverse complement strand
TTTCAGCGATAGCAACACGGCCAACACCGCCGCCGATTTCGCGGCCACCATCAACTGGGGCGACGGTTCCACCACTGCGGGGACCGTGAGCGGCGCCGCCGGCAGCTTCACTGTCACCGGTACTCACACCTACAAGGACGAAGGGACCTTCACCGTCTCTGTGAGCGTCCGGGACGACGCCCCTGGCACGGCCAGTGCCACTACCACAAGCACTGCAACCGTTGCCGAAGCACCCATCGTTCCGATCGCGACCTTCCCCGTCACCCAGTTCGAGGGGGTAGCACTGAACAACGTGCCCCTCGCCAGCTTCAGCCATGCGGGGAACGCCGAGCCGGGCAATGACCTGACCGCTAGAATCACCTGGGGCGACGGCACCTCCTCGACCGGCACTGTGGTTCAGTCGGGCGGCCACTACGTGGTGCTGGGCAGCCACACTTATGTTGAAGAGTCTCTTCTGCCGACGCATGCCTTCCCGGTGACCGTGACAATCGTGGACAGCGGGGTGCCGTCCGTCGTCGTCACCACCTCGGTCACCATCGTGGAACGACCCCTGCCGTTGGGCAGCCCGCATGGCCCTCACGGCACACAGAACGAGCGGTTCGTGTCTGAAGCGTTCTTCGATGTGTTCGGTACGCCGATCGATCTGGCCACGCTCAAGAAGCTGAGTGGCCGGCTGGACCGGGGAGCTAGTCGGCGGAAGGTGATGCGTCTGCTGCTGCGTCACGCCTCGACGCGGTTCCTGGTGAACCGACTACTGGGCCCCGGGAAGCGTCACCCCACGGCCCCCCAGTTGGCGACGGCGATAATCCAACAGATCCTGGACAATCAGCCGATCGTCTTTGATACTGTCGAAGACAAGATCGAGACAATAGGCCTCAAGGAGACGCTCGCTTTCGTGCTGAGCACCGATGCCTATTACAACAAGATGGCACCCTGACCAGGCCAGGGTTATGCGAACAGCAGGGGGCACGGTGCTCGCACCGTGCCCCCTGCTGTTTCCGTTCGCGTGTACTGCTTCTGTGTCCGGGAGCGTGCTAGCCCGTTCGGAGGTTCGCGATCCGCCGGACGGAGACCGGACCGACACAAGGGGCCGCTAATGGACTCTGCATCATGTCCCGTGAAGCCGCGTTTCTGCAGGCGATCCTCGACGATCCCGATAGTGACACGACTGTCTCATCTTTGCCAATTGGCTCGAGGAACAAGGCGATTCGCGCGGCGAGTTCATCCGCTTGCAGTGCGCCCTGTCCCGGCTGCCGTATCACGATCCTCGCCAGGCACGCTACGGCGGCCATGACACGCGCCGCCACGAACTGGAGAACCGCACCCGGGAACTGCTGGCGCAGCATCGCGACAGCTGGCTCGGCGACCTGTGGGAAGCGCTCGACGGCTGGGAGTTCCAGCGCGGCCTGCTCCAGGTGACCCTGCCAGATCACCGCTGACGGCGTCCGGGCGCTGGCGGCAGCGCCGACGGTGACGCGGCTCGGCAAACTCGACCTGGGATACAACGACATCGGCAACGAAGGAGCGCTGGCGCTGGCGCGGTCGCCATATTTTGCTGGACTTGCTTACCTGGATCTCGATCGTAGTGGCATCAGTAATGCTGGGGCGCGGGCGCTGGCCGAGTCGCCCTATCTCGCCAATCTGCGTCTCCTCAGCCTGCAGACGAACCGCATTGGCCGCACCGGGGTGGCCGCGCTGTGGACGCGCTTCCACAATCGGGTCCAGCTACACTGGCAGCGGTAGCACTGTAGGCTGCTACAGGAGTTGTTGCAGGTTTGCCAGGCGATCGGCCAGCGGCGGGTGCGTGGCAAAGTAACTCTCGATGCCGCTCTCCGCGGCGGCAGGTGGTAGGCGGCTCAACAAACGCAGAGCGGCGTGGCGTTCGAAACCCGCCGCGCAGGCCAGCCGCAGCCCCAGCGCGTCGGCGTCCAGTTCCTGGTCGCGCGCGTAAGAGCTGTGGACGAGCGCGCCGGTACGTTCCATCAGCCAGGCGCCCGCGAGTCCGCGTACCGGCATGAGCCGGCCGGCCGCGTTCAGCATCCAGCCGTTCATCATCCGTTCCATGGCATGACCGCGCAGTACGTGCGCCATCTCATGCGCCAGGACGAACGCGATCTCATCGCCATCCCAGCCGCACAGTTCCAGCAACGGCCGTGTCACGAACAGGAAGCCCCCCGGCAAGGCAAAGGCGTTGATCTCACGCACCAGCAGCGGCGCCACACAGAATCGTCGGCGGGGATCGCGGACCCGGCTCGCCAGCCGGTTGCCTAGGTCGGCCAGGAGTCGCGTCACCGCCGGGTCGGCGTCCGCTTCCATCTGCTGGAGCAGGGCAAAGGCCAGGTCGCGGCCGGCCTCGAATTCCGCCTCGATCGCGTCGGCCTCGTTGCCCGTCAGCGATTGCACGACCCACTTGCCCTTGCGGAGCGTGGCCCGGACATTGCGGCCAAGGTTGAAGAAGTAACCGCCCATGGATGCCTCAATCGGGGCTCTTGGGACGGATGCCGTGGATTTTGCCGTCGACCACCCCCACCAGCAAATGGGGTGAGTACAGGACCTTTTGGCGCACCTCGGTGCCGTTGGGAGTCCAGACCGGCAGACGCTCGGAAGAGAGCGACCCGGTCAGGACGAGGGCGAAGGTCGCCGGCTTCGGGTGCGCGGAAGCGATGGGAAGAACCTCGGTGATGTACAAGGGGCCGTGCAGAAGGATCTCTGCGTCGAGCCGGTCGGCCTCCTCGGGTGAGACGGGCGCGTCGGGAATGACGGGCGGCGGCCCCAGCAATTCGCCCGCGCTGGGGTCATTGGCATTCTTGCGGGCCAGAAACTTCTGACAGAGCGCCCGCTCTTCGGGACCGGGAAAGTACACGTCGGCTTGCCGCTCTTGACGTTTTTCCGATCCTCCGGGAGCGACACTCTCCATTTCTTCGAGAATGTACAGGCCAACCGCAACCAGGAGAAGGACGCCCCCGCAGACGAAGAAGATCCAGAAACGTCCCGATGGCTGCGGCGTCACCGAAAGATCGGAGTATTCCCGATTGGAGAGCGGAGACTGCTTGCCCACTGCGCGACCACCTCTGTCAGAGTCGAGGTTATTGCCCCTCGTTTGAGGCTAGCAAGGGGGGCGCAGCGGGGCAAGGGCGGTTCTCTGCCGGCCCGTGACATTACCGGGGGGGTTCTTTCTGCCGTTGCTGGCCCAGGGGGGCTAATCCGCGAGGGTTTCTAGGCCGCGAGCGACCGGCGGGGCAAAGATACCGGGACCGGTTCGCGGCGCGCCGGTAGACAAAGGATGACCACCGCCGCCACCCACAGCAGCAGCACGCCACAGGCGGCGCTGCCGCAGTCGCGTGTCATTTCCAGTCCGGGGATGTGCGGCAGCGCGCTGACCACCCCGTTCGCCACGAGCAGCAGCGTCAAGCCGAGTCCCAGCCGCGTACGGGCTGTGTGACCGCTTTCTGGCGGCCGCGTCTGCCACGCCGTCCAGATCAGGCCCATCACCAGCGGCACCATCAGACAGAAATAATGGAGATGGCAGACCGGGCTTAGCAGCAGCATGACCAGCACCAGCGAACTCAGGCCGAGCAATTCGCGCGTGCTGGACTGGCGCCGCCAGCGCACCGCCAGCAGCCACACTCCCGCCATCAGTCCGCCGAGCATCCAGTGGGCCAGGCGCGTCTCCTCCGAGGCCTGCGGCGGCCGCGTGCCCCGGTTCCAGTGCAACAGGTTGTGAAGGATCGCAACGAACGACTGACTGTCGGTCGCTGTCGTTTCGATCAGTTCCTTGGCCCGCGAGTGGTCCTCCCCGTCGCCCAGGGCTGGCCGTACCAGTACGTAGGCCCATTCCTGGTAGCAGGCGCGTGTCCGCTCAGGGCCCAGCACTGCGGCGGGGATCACGCCCATGCCGAGGAAGAGGCCGATGGCGCAACCGGCCAGGCAGCGGCCATCGCGTCGCCATAGCGGATAAAGGAGCAGAAACGCGGGTATCACTTTCAAACAGATGGCCGCGGCCAGCCAGAAGCCGGCCCGCCAACTCCGGCCGCGCACCGCCGCGGCCAGCATGCCGCACAACACCGCCAGCACCAGCAGGTTGACCTGACCGCGCATCAGTGTGCAGCAAATCGACGCCAGGCACGCCAGGATCGGCAGCACGCGCAGCGCCCACCAGCGGCGACTGAAGCGCGGTGCCGGGGGGCCGCTTGCTGCGGTATCGGTTTCCTCCAGAGCATTCGCCAGCCAGTGGACACCGAAGGCGAGGCAGGCGAGGCTGAACACGTACCAGAGTCCCACCGAGAGCGCGAACGGCACCGCTCCATGCAATGGTTCGGCCTGTGGCGGCGCATCGGCCAGTGGCACGAGAAGGATCGCGAACAGCGGCGGATAGTGATAGTGCCAATGGTTGTCGTCGGTGACGGCGTAGAAGTCGTTGCCGGTACGGACGGCCCAGGCGGCGCGGAGATAGACCTGCAGATCGGTCATGTGCCGCGTCAGGAAGGCGGCGCGGAATTCCACGACCAGGCCGAAACAGATGAAGCCCATCAGCAGGGCAAGCAGGCCCAGGCGCTGCCCTTGGGTCAGGCCGGGAAACCGAGGGGCCGCCGGAGCGGCAGGTGTCGAATGGCGCACGTGCACGTCCCTCCCTGGACGAGCCTCGAAGACCTCTCCGCGGTCACTTCTCCGTTTAGCCGCGACGCTCAGCGCGCCGCCCGCGTTCCGCTGCGCGGCCAAACATTACCTCGCGGGCCGATGCTGCCGGAGTACGGCCAGCGTGCGCTGGAACTCCGGCGGCAGCGGCGCCTCCGTCTCGATGACCTGCCGCAGGCGCGGATGATGGAAGCGCAAGCGGTGGGCATGCAGGGCCTGACGCGGCATCAGCACCTCGTCGGCCTCCGCCTCCAGGCCCGGCACCAGGTCGGACAGGCGCAGGCAATCCCGGCCGCTATACATCTTATCGGCCAAAACGGGGCAACCGATGCTGGCCAAATGGACGCGAATCTGGTGCGTCCGTCCCGTCCGAGGCGAGATACGGCAGAACGTGAAGCCGCGGAAACGTTCGAGGACCTCGTAATAGCTGCAGGCGTCCTTGGAGTCCTCTTCCTCGTCGTCGCAGATCGCCATCTTGACGCGATCGTGCGGATGCCGGCCGATGCGCCCCTCGATGTAATCGCTATCGCGATCGAGGACGCCGGTCGTGATCGCCACGTACTCCTTGAAGATCTTGCGGTGCTCGAACTGGGCGCTGAGGTCGCGGTGGGTGCTTTCGTCTTTCGCCACGAGAATGACGCCGCTCGTGTCGCGGTCGAGGCGATGGACAATGCCCGGACGGTACTCACCGTTCAGATGGCTGAGCTGGCCGAAGTGGAATTGCAGAGCGTTGACCAGCGTGCCGCTCCAGTGGCCCTTGGCTGGATGAACGACCATGTCCGCGGGCTTGTTGATGAGCGCGAGGAACTGGTCCTCGTAGAGGATGGTCAGCGGGATGTCTTCGGGGACCGGCAGATCGTGCGTCGGTCCCGGCAGCCTGATGCGAATCTGGTCGCCGTGGCGCACCTTGTAACTGGCCTTGACCGGGCTACCATTGACCAGGACGGCCGAGGCGTCGATGACCTTCTTGATGACGGAGCGGCTGTGGTCGGGGAAAAGGCTGACCAGGTACTGATCGAGGCGCGTGCCCTCGACCCTTAGCTTGGCCGTGAGGTCGATGACCGTGGCGCGTTTGTCCTCGTCATCGGGGAGGAGTGCGGCGGCAGTATCTGGGGCCTGCATGACCATATCTCTGTTCCGCAGGACGCCCCTGCGAGTTAGGGCTTGTCGCTCTTCTTGGAGGGCGTCGCCGCCGCGGGCTTGTCGCTTTTGGGTGCCTCCGGCGCCGGCTTCTCGTTCTTCGGCGCCTTCGGCGCGGGCTTGTCGCTCCCGGGCGCGGCCTCCGGCCCCGGCACGGGCGTTGGCATAGGAGGCAGAGGTGGCGGGGGAGGCAGCGGCGCGGACATCTCATTCAGCTTCTGGTAGAAGGCGACGATTTTCTCGCGGTTGGCCGGGTCCTCCAGGTCCTTTGCCGCTTTGGCGGCTTCCTTGACGACGTCGGTCTCGGGCTTGCGGCCGGCCAGCTGCTTGTACAGCTTTAGCGCCCCGTCCAGGTCGTTCTCGCTCTCCTTCGCCTTGGCAGCGCCCATCAGCGCTTCCTCGGCCAGCAGGGGAAACTCCTTCTCCTTCACTTCCGCGGCCAGCCGCTCGTACAGCGCGCCGGCCGTCTTGATGTTCTCCCGCGCCTCGGTGCGTTCCTTCTCGTCGAAGGAGCAGTACTTCTCCAGCCCCTTGCGGAGCCGCATTCGGGCTTCCTCAAAGCGGGCCATGCGGCCCGGCTGCGTCGCCGCATTGTCCTTGGCCAACGTCTCCAGGTCCTCGGCTGTGTTGGCGCTATTGAACTTCACCCACAGGGAGGACAGAGTCTGCACCTCGGCTCGGTGAATGAAGTACCAGCCGACGGCCAGTCCTACGATGGCGACGATCGCGATGACGAAGAGGAGCGACGCGGAACTCGGCCGATTGGTCCGCATGTCGTGAAAGAATCGGCCGACGCGCTCATAAACGACGTTCGTTGGGAGTTCCTTGCGATGCTCCGCTTTCATGTCGGTCGACGCTCCTGTCCTGGGACATCGGCCATCCGGGACCGACCTTGTGGGGTCACGCTCCAGCCGGCCGCAGCTACTGCATTCTCGAAGAATCGCCCAATGTACCTGATGATAGGACGGGCGGCGCCAGGGGTCAATGCGAAAGGGGCAAGCGGCAGGCTGATGCCCGCCACTCGCCCCTTGGGTGCTTCGAGATGGCTACCCCGCAAACGAGTCACTCCAGGCTATTGTCCATCCTGGGCGGCTTCGGCGTGACCGGGACCCAGTTCATGCCCGGAGGTAAACGGTAGATCACGCTGGAGTTACCGCCGGCAGACGCCGGCAACATCTGCCCAGGCGAGACGGCTCCCAGCTGCTGCACGCCCGACGGTGCGCGATTCTCCTTCGCCGTTGCCAGGCAGGCGCCCGCCGGATGCGCGGGTTGGTCGAACTTGACCAGCATCTCTCTGGCCTTGGCGCAGCTCGGATCGAGCTGGCGGGCCACGGCGCACTCGCTCCTGGCCTCGTTGACCTTGCCCTGGCCCCAGTAGACGAAGGCCAGGTTGCAGTGGGCGTCGGCCTCGCTCAGCTTGGCGGCGCGGAATGCCTGGAGTGCATCCTGGTAGCGCCCCTGATGCGCCAGAACCAGGCCAAGGTTGCAGCGGGCGCGGGTGTTGTTGCTGTCGATCTCCAGGGCCGTCTGCAGGTGCGTCTCGGCTTCCGCCCAGTTGTTGCGCAGGTAGCAGGAATACCCCCAGTCGTTGAATAGATCGGCGTCGCGCGGCAGGGCGCGCGCCAGCATACGGTACTCTGCCTCGGCCTTGACGAAATCGCCGCGCCGGTCGTGGAGCACGGCCAGCCGCCGGGAAGCCGTCAGGTTGCCGGGGTCTTGCTGCACCACTTTTTCGTATTGCGCGCTGGCGCCGGCGTCGTCGCCCTGCTTCTCCAGGCCCCGGGCCACCATCAAGCTGGCCTCCACCTCGGCGGTCCGCGCGTGATCCTCGCCCTTGTTTGCGGAGGTTGGCTGGGACACGAAGCTACACGAGGTCGTCAGCGGCGTGTTGCAACCGACTCCGGCGAGCAGTCCGCCAAACAGTGCCGCCATCCCGTAACCTTTTCGTAGTCGACGCATAAGAGGATCTCCCAGCCGCTTGCGAGTGAGCGATCGCAACCCTTCTCCGCAAGCGGGTCAATCGATGTTGCCTTGCAGTCTAACGATGCCGAGGTCACCGCCGAAGCAGAGGTTGAACACGGTGTTGCCGGCGTTCAGGCCGAGCAGCAATAGTTCCGGGGGCCGGTTGCCAACGGCGGGTAGGTCATGACCTATCCGTCGGCGAGCTGGATGCGGAAAGGCGGCTCCTCAACTTGCCAGCTACGCAATCGGCCGACGATCAGGTCGAGGGTGTTTTTGGGTTGATGAGGCCGGCAGGGTTAGGTTTGGGAGTCCCAGTTCCTGACCGCTGCCGCAGCAACGCTACGAGGACCAACAGGAGGCTCGCGAAAGCACGAAACAGAATCGGGGCGAAGCCGTCCCGGATCGTTCCACCTTCCGGGCGTGTAAAGCTTTGCCCCACGCGACCGATCCTGTTGCAAGCGCCGGCTTTTCTGTTCGCAGTAAATAGTATCGGACAGAGTGGATATTTGACTTGTGCGGGAACTGCCCTTTTTGGCAGGCATACGGCCAGGCTGTGGCAGTCTGAGCCAGTGCGCTCGCTCCTGGATGCGGTCAAGGAAGTCGGTTGGGAAAAATGGAAAAACCCGGCAAGATTGCGCCCGGTTGGGAGGGTTCGTTCCGTTGACTGATATAGAGCGGCCAATGGGGACCGCGACACGGTACTTCCGAACGAACAGAACAGAGAAGGAGAAGGCATCATGTTTCCCAACGAGAAGAACACGTTCCGTCCCGGTCTCGAGGCCCTGGAGGATCGCACGCTCTTGACGTGTGGTCTCAACGGCCATCTCAAGGCCGCAGTGGCGTCGGTCAAGCACCACCTGACCACGACGCCGGGGCAACAGCCGACCGTCCAGCCGCACCACAAGATAAAGATCGACCACGGTACGGCGCTGAACCACGGACACAAGCATCACAAGCACCGGACCCACAAGCCGCCCGTGGCTGGCTGTCAGCACGCCCATCACACCCATCACACCCCGAAGCCTGGCGCGCACCACACGCACCCCAAGAAGTGATCTCTGCGGACCCACCGGAGCCCGGAGCGTAAGCGACGAGTACAACAACCCGGGCGCTGACGCTTCCGGCTCCGCTGTTTTGTTTAGCCGCGACACGCCGCGGCTAAACAAAACAACGGCCCGGTCGAAGGCTGAAGCCACTTTGCCTCGTGTCCAGGCAGGAGCCTGGGCACGAGGAAACCGGGCGCTGACGCATCCGGCTCCGCTGTTTGTGTCGTGACACGTCCCTGTCAATGCTCCGCGTTCCACGCCCTGACGACCGGCCGGAAAGCAGCGACGTGGTTCGGCGTGGTGCCGCAGCAGCCGCCGATCATGGTCACGCCGGACTCCAGCAACTCCGGCAGCCTCGCCGCCAGGTCGTCCGGTGAACGCGGATACTGCCAGCACTCACCCACCCGCGTCGGGGTACCGGCGTTCGGTCGAGCGAACAGCGGCAGGTCTGTCTGCTCCCGGTAGCGCTGCACGATCTCGATTACCGCGTCCATGTCCATCTCGCGGCCGCAGTTGACGCCGAGCGCGTCGAGGCCGCAGTCGCGCGCCCGCCGAGCGTAGACCTCGGGAGGCTCCCCGCCGAAGGTCCGCAGTTCGCCGGCCGGCGTACGCCAGTACGTCAGCGACACGAGGAGCGATAGTTCTTCCGCAAAACACTCCTTGCATTTCTCAAGAAGTCTCAGCGGCAGAGCAGAATAGGTTTCCAGCATCAGGCCGTCGGCCGCGCGGAGAGGAGCCAGGGCTTGTTCTGCGTCGGCAATGAGGGCCTCGTCGCCGCCGGGGCCAAGGTCCGCGAGGACAAAGCGTTCCGGTCCTGCCGCGGCCCGAGCAAGGGCGATCGCCACCTCGGCGATCTCGGCGAAGCGGTCCTGCAGACCGTGTCGCGCCAGCGCGGCCGGATGTGCCTGGAAAGTGTTCGTCAGCAAGCATTCGGCCCCGGCGGCCACGTACGCTTCGTGCACGGCCCGCACGCGCTCCGGGTGGGTGAGGTTCCACAGTGCCGCGCAGTTCCCCTCGAACTGGCCAGCCTGCTGCAACTGCGTACCCATGGCGCCGTCCATGAGCAGAACTCGTCCCGAGCGCAGTGCGTGGCGGAAACGCGACATGATGGCGTGCCTGGAATAATCAGGTCAACTGGGTCGGCCTTGGGAGATACTAGAACCCGGAGAGTCAGCGACAGGGTCCAGTCGCCCACGCTCCGGGTTCAAATACTTTGCCCCTTACTGCGGCTCCTTTGGCGGCTTCTCGCCCTGGAGTGACTTGTCCACCTCGGCCAACTCCTTGGTGACCTGTTCGAGACTCTTCAGCAGATCATCGCGCCGCCGCTGGATCTCCTCGCGCCGCGCCACGTTGGCGAGCAGAGCCGCGTTGCCCTTGCCGACCTTCACGAACGCGCCGCCGGTCATCTTCGCCTGCATTGTCTTCAAGGCCGCGGCCAGTTGGGGGTCGGCGTAGCGCTCCTCAATGCGCTGCGGCGTCAGCTTGCCGTCCTGTTCCGGCGCTGCTGGCTTCTTGCCGACCACTTCCCGCTCCTGCATGCTCTTCAGCAGCGCTTCGGTCTGCTTCTCGTTGAGCGGGACGTAGTAGCCGTCGTTCGGATCAACGCCCCAGTCCTTCTCACCGGGACTCTTGAGGATATTCCGGCCACTCGGCAGATAGTAGTAGTGGGTTGTCAGTTTGAGCGCACCGCGCGCATCGCCGAGTTTGACGATCTCCTGTACCGAGCCCTTGCCGAACGAGCGTGCGCCGAGCAGGACGGCGCGGTCGTTGTCGCGCAGGGCCCCGGCGACAATCTCGGCGGAGGAAGCCGTGTGCTCGTTGAGCAAGACCAACAGCGGGAAGTCGCCGAGCGTCGTCTTGCCATCCGCACTGTAGATCGTCTCGGCGTTGCCGCGACCCTTGATCGTGACGATCTTGCCCCTGGCCAGGAACAGCTTGACGACATCCAGGCTGGCCACCAGCAGTCCACCCGGGCAGAAGCGCAGGTCGAGAATCAGGCCTTTCATCTTCTCGTTCTGCAGTTTCGCCACCGTTTCCTGGAGCTCACGCGGCGTGCTCGCGCTGATTTGCATGACGGCCACGTAGCCGATCTTGGCGTCCGGATCGAGCAGGTACTCCCACTGCCCCTCCGCCGTGCGGCGGAAGCCCTTGACGCTACGGAACTGAATGGGCGCCCGGGTGATGGCCAGTTCCGCCTCCTTGCCGTCGGGATGCAGCACTTTCAGCTTCACAACGGTTCCCTGCTTGCCAAGGATAAGCTTGATGGCCGCGGGCAACTCGAGGCCCGTGGTCGGTTTGCCGTCGATGGCCACGATCGTGTCATCCGGTTGCAGCCCTGCTTTGTAGGCTGGCGAATCCTCCAGCGGCGAGATGACGACAAGGCGCTTGTCCTTAACCCGCAGCTGCGCCCCGATGCCGGTGAACTTCCCGGCGAGTTGTTGTGCCAGCGCCGCCTCGGTATCCGGAGTAAGATACTCGGTATAGGGGTCGTGCAGCGCCTCAAGCATCCCCTTGAGCGCACCCGCGCTCAGTGCCTTTTCGTCGGGCTTCTTCACATAATGCTGCTCGATTTGGGTTCGCACTTCTCCCAGCGTCTTCTCTTGCGGTGCGGCCGGTTCCTGAGTGTCGGGAGTGTCGTTGCCCGGAAGCAGGTTAGGCCTGGCTGCCGCCGGCGTCTGCAACTGGGCGGCCGCCAGGGGCAGGAGCAGGCAGAGCAAGGCCAGCACCACCAGGCTCCCCGTCCGGCGCGACAGGGGACGCCGGTTTCGGCCGGCGTCGAGGATCATCAGCAACCGCTCCTCGATCTGCCGCGCCCGGCCTATCGCCAGGGCCACCGGAGACACGAACCGACCCGCATCGACGCCCGTCGTGACCGAGAGCAAATGTTCGGCGTAATCCGCCGGGCTCGCGCCGTCGTTGAGCACGGCGTCATCGCAGGCCCGTTCCTGTTCCAGCCGCAGCCGGTGGAGCGCCAGCCAGGCGAATGGGTTGAACCAGTGGAGCGCCCGGACTGCATGGGCGAGGAACTGGGTAAGACAGTCCCAGCGCAGCACGTGGGCTAGTTCGTGCCGTAGCACCACTTGCAGGCGCTCCCCCGACCAGGACTCCGCACCCCGCGGCAGCAGGATAACCGGCCGCAGGATGCCCCAGGTCATGGGCATGGTCCGGCGGCTGCTCTGAAGGAGAAGTACGGGACGCCGCAACCCATGCTTGGCGACGAGCCGGCGGAGCAATTCGTCCATGGGACCGTCGTTGACAGGGTGTGCCTCGCGGCGCAGACGCCACAGGCTGAGCAGACCGACGAGTAGCGGTACAGTCGCAGCCATTGCACCGGCAAACCACGCCAGGAGCGGCAACGTCCAGCTGGAGAGGGGAGGCTGGCTGGCGACCTCGAGAGCGGCGGTTTCCGCGGCGACAGGCGGAGGGGCTGTAGGAAGCGGCGCGGCGCCGACTTCATCCGCCGTGCCCGGGGGACGAGGCACCGTGGCGGCGGCCGGTGGAACCTCAGCTACCCCGTCCGGAGGCGGCGCCGCCAGATGAACGACGATCGGTGCAGTCTGTTCGCTCCAAGCAAGGGGCAGCGGAATGCGCAGGTCCGGCAGGAGTGCGGACAGCAAGGGCAGGATAAAGACCCCTGCGACACCAAGCGCCCAGATCAGGTGACGCGAGGCTGCCGGGGCTCGCCGCCAGGCCACGGCCAGGACCGCAATCAAGGCCAGGACCACGGTTCCCTTGACCGCGGCGTCCAGCAGGACTGTGAGCAAGGAGTGGGAAGAGAGCATACCGTCGAGCAACCTGGACATGGTCACCGTCCCTTCTTTCGGACCTGGTTGATGAGGTCCGCAAGCCGCTTGAGTTCTTCCGGGGAAAGGTCGGAGGTCGCGTCGCCCAGGTGGGCGGCAACGGCCTTGGAAAGGGAGCCGTCGAAAAAGGTTTCGAGGACACGGCGCAGCGCCGACCGTCCGGCAGGGCCGCGCGGCCGACTGGGCTGGTAAACGTAGCGCAGCCCTTCCTGGCGATGCTGCAGATGCCGTTTTTCTTCGAGGATGCGCAGCAGCGTCCGCACGGCGGTGTTACTCGGCGCATCGGGCAGGGCACTGTGGACCTCGGCGGCCGTGGCTTCGCCGCGCGCATAGATAACGTTCATGATCTGTCGTTCTCGGCGGCTAAGGTGCTCCTCCGATCGTCCGGCCATCATGGGTCCTCTCCTGGTTCGTGGGCGGCCTGCGAAAGCCGCAGCACAGTACATGCCAAATTCTTGACAGAAACGGCCATGCTGTCAAGAGCATGTGCTAATTTCTTGGCATCTGTGCAGGCGCAAAGCCAGGGGCGGAGTATCCGTCTCGATAGGGTGCTCGCGTTCTTTCCCGTGCTGCCGGTTTACCCAAAAGGACACCGCTGGTAAACTAAGCCGCCCGCACTACCTGGAGATTCGCATGACGACGACGCGCCGTTTCCGCGACCTACTGCAGCGCCCCGGCATCATCCGCAGCCTGGGGGCGCACGATGTTTTCACCGCGCGGCTGATCGAGGCAGCGGGATTGGAGACCGTCTTTATCGGTGGCTTCGGGACCGCGGCAAGCATGCTGGGGCTGCCGGACGTCGGCCTCCTGACGCTGACCGAGATGGCCGACGCGGTGCGGCGCATGGCCCAACGTCTCAGCATCCCGGTGGTGGCAGATGGTGATACCGGTCACGGCGACCTGCACAACGTCGTCCGCACGGTGCGCGAGTTCGAGCGGGCGGGGGCGGCCGGCATCTTGCTGGAAGACCAGGTCGCGCCGAAGCGCTGTGGCCACTTCCAGGGCAAGCAGGTGATACCAGCCGCCGAGATGGTCCTCAAGCTGCGGGCCGCTCTTGATGCGCGACGTAATCCGGATTTCGTGGTCATCGCGCGGACCGACGCCCGCGCGCTCGAGGGGATTGACGCGGCGATCGAACGGGCCAATCGCTACGCCGCAGCCGGCGCCGACGTGTGCTTCATCGAAGCGCCGGAGGGGCGCGATGAGCTGGAACGAATTCCGCGCGCGGTGCCGCATCCGCTGCTGGTCAACATGCTGACCGGCGGCGTCACGCCGATCCTGATGGTGGACGAACTGGAGCGGCTGGGGTACAAGATCGTCGTCTGTCCGATCGAGAGCCTGCTCGTGCTGGGGACTGCGATGCAGAGGCTGATTGGGGCGCTGCTGAGCCGCGGCCGCTGCGATTTGCCGCCGGAGGAGATGATGACCTTTGCGGAGGTGAAAAAGTTACTCGGACTGGACGACGTGCTGAGCGTGCGGGAGCGACTGGAAAACAAGTCCGTGTAGCTGCGGCTGCACGGGGAGGGGAATCACCATGTCTGTCGTGAAACATCTCGTCCTGTCCCTGTTGCTCCTGGGCCTGACGCTGCCTGCCCTTGCCGAGGAAAAGGTCGTCCTCGTGATCCACGGCGGCAAGGGCGACCTGCCGCCACAGGCGCCGGCGGAGCAGACGGCCCAGGTCCGCAAGGCAATGGCGCTGGCGCTCCGTGCCGGCTACGACGCCATGCAAAAGAAGGACGGCACCAGTCTCGACGGCGTCGAGGCGGCGATTCGCGTGCTCGAAGATTCACCTCTTTTCAACGCCGGCAAGGGCGCTGTGTTCACACACGAGGGCCGCAACGAACTGGACGCGTCGATCATGGAAGGCAAGGAGAAGAGGGCCGGAGCGGTTGCCGGCGTCACCATTGTCAAGAATCCGATCTCGGCGGCGCGTGCCGTCATGGAGAAGTCGCCGCACGTCCTGCTCACCGGCCGCGGGGCGGAATTGTTCGCCACGAAACAGGGCCTCGACATGGTCGATCCGTCCTATTTCTGGACCTTGCAGCGCTGGAACGAATTGAAAGAAGAACTGGAGAAGGAGAGGTCAGGCAAGCGGGGTGTCCTGCCGGCCCAGCGGCACTTTGGCACGGTCGGCGCGGTGGCCCTGGACCGTCACGGCAACCTCGCCGCAGGGACCTCGACCGGCGGCATGACGAACAAGTGGGCCGGCCGCGTCGGCGATTCGCCGATCGTCGGCGCCGGCACCTACGCTGACAATGAAGGTTGTGCCGTTTCCTGCACCGGCCACGGCGAATTCTTCATCCGCTACGGTGTCGCCCATGACATCGACTGCCTGGTGAAGTACAAGGGGCTATCAGTCGTCCAGGCGGCCGAGGAGGTAGTAAACGGCAAACTGAAGAAGGCTGGCGGCGAAGGCGGCGTCATTGCCCTCGATGGGAAGGGGCACCTGGCGATCAGGTACAACTGGGATCGGATGGCGCGCGGTTGGATCACCAGTGAAGGCACGGTAAAGGTGCTCTTATTTGACGAGAAGGATTGACCCTCGTGTAACCATGACGCGCAGCGAAGCGAGAATGCCGCGCTCCACTGCGCGTCGCGGCAACACGAGCGCTCAGTATTCCTGGAAACAGGCACGCTGCGGATTGGTACACATCTCCAGCGAGACATGTTCGCCGTCAGGGCCCTGCCCCTTGGACGTGTGGACGCACCAGAAGTCGGTGAGACCGGCAACGTATTCCGGATCGCTCTCGAAGGCCTCGCCATAGACCATCATCGACTTGCAGCAGAGATTCTTGCAGCGCGGCTGCCAGGAGTCGGAAGATTGCGACATGGCATACCTCGGAAAGTACAGCCGCGACGCGCGGTGGAGCCCTCGCCCCGCTGCGCGTCGCGGCCAAACAATGACATTTAAACTTCCCAGTATTTTTCGTGGCCCGCTGCGGTCAGGATCGCCCGCTTCACTGCCACCTCGATGAGCTTGACCTTGTAGCCGTTCTGGGCGAGCGGCTTCGCCCCCTTGGCGGCGTTCGCGCCCGCCTCGGCGGCCGTTCCCTCGTTGACCGTCTGCCCCTCCAGCGCCTTCGCGGCGTTGGCGGCCAGGATTGGTGTCGGCGCCACGTGACCCAGCACGATTCGCACGTTCTTCGCCTTGCCGTCCTCGAGCTGGAAAGCGACTGCGGCCTGCACTAGCGGCCAGTCATACGACTGCTTGTGTCGCACCTCGTAGCTGGCGCTGCGCTGGCCCTTGCCAGGAATCGTCACCGATAGAACAATCTCGTTCGGCGCCAGGACGTGCTCGCGTTCCTCCGGGCCGGTCGGGGCATGGAAGAACCGGGCCAGTTCGACGGTGCGCTTGGCCTTCGGCCCGGCCACCTCGGCCGTGGCCCCCAGAGCGATCAGCGCCGGGGCCAGCGTTGAAGGATTGACGATGACGCATGGGTGTCCCTGCGTGAAAACGGCATGATAGCGATTGTCGCCATCGAGGGCGAAGCACTTGGGGCCGCCCTTGAGCAAACAGCTCGTGTGCTCGTCGCGGAAGTACCAGCAGCGATTGCGTTGGCACAGGTTGCCGCCGAGTGTGCCCATGTTGCGGATCTGCGGCCCGCCGATCATGCCGGCCGCCGTTGTCAGGGCCGGGAAGTGCTCCCGCAGCTGCGGGTGTGCGGCGATCTCGGCCAGCGTACTGCTGGCGCTGATCGTCGCCTCGACGACCCGGCTGCCTTGCTTGATCCCGATAGAGGATCCGAACCCATTGAGGCTCACCACTTTGTCCGGCTGGGCGACGTACTCCTTCATCAGGTCGAGCAGGTCGGTCCCGCCCGCCAGCAGTTCCGTCTTGCCCCACTTGCTGTCGAGCAGACCGATCGCCTGTTCGGCCGACGCCGCCTCATAATAGGTGAAGTTTTTCATGAATTCTTCCCTCCCTTCGTAGCGAGAGCGGCCAGGACACGCTCCGGGGTAAACGGCGCGAACGGCACCCGCGCGCCTATGGCATTGAAAACGGCATTGCCGATGGCGGCGCACGTCGAAATAGTCGGCGGTTCGCCGATGCCGATGACGCCGCGCTCTGGCATGTCGTGCATGTGAACGACGATCTCCGGCATGTCCTTGATGCCGCCGAGCTTGTAGAACTCCATGTCCGCATTGACCTGGCGGCCGGTGTGCCGGTCCATGATGCGCTCCTCGAAGAGCGCGTAGTTAACGCCCATGATGACGCCGCCGGCCGTTTGCGAGATGCAGCCCTGCTCGTTGATTATCAGGCCGCAGTCCTGCACGGCGACCATTTTCGTGCAGCGCACCACGCCGGTCTCGGTGTCCACCGCAACCTCGGCGACCTGCACGCCGCAGACGCCGTTGTTGGACAGGCCCGGCGTCCAGTTGCCCGCCTCCTTGACGACGTCCATGCCCAGCTTGGCGCAGGCTTCCTTCCACGACCAGCTCTTGTCGTTCGCCTTATCGACGATCTTGCCCGGCGCGATGGTCAGGTCTTCCGCCTTCGCCTTGAGCCGCGGCGCGATCTTCGCCAGCAGCGAATCGCGGGCTGCCACGGCTGCGTTGAGCACCGCCGGCGCCGTGCCGGGGCAGGTCGTGCTGCCACCGGAGCCGGTCGAACGGCCGTACTGGCTCTCGCCGATGCGCAACTGAATGTCCTTCACGTCCAGGCCGAGTATTTCGCCAAGGACGATCGCCAATACGGTCCGCTCGCCGGTGCCGAGGTCCTGGGTCGAGGACTCGAGGAGCACGGAGCCGTCGCTGGCGATCGTGACGCGCATGTCGTTATCGCCCCGGCCGGCGCCGCCCCAGGTGTGCAGGGCCATGCCGATCCCATGCTTGATCGGCCCCTTTCCCTCACCCTTGCCCGGCGGGTGCCATTTCTTGTCCCAGCCGGACAGTTTCACGGCAATCTCGAGTTCCTTGGTGTAGATCGTGTGCCGCAAGGCCCGGATCGACTGCGGATCGTTGGCCACCGCCGCGGGATCGTTTGGCGGCAGGTTCTTCAGCCGCAGCTGCAGCGGATCGAGACCGAGCTTGGCGGCCAGGTCGTCGAGCGGCCATTCGGTCAACGTGCAGTTCTGCGGATGGCCCGGAGCACGCATGGCGCGCTGGGCGCCAGTGTTGAGACGAACGCTCTTGTTCTTGTTGGCAAAGGCACCGACGGCGTCGCCGTAGACATAGGGCAACTGGCCGATGTTGGCGCCGGGAGCATTGCTGACGCCGCCGCTGCCGTAGGCGTCGATCTGATACGCGGTGATCTTGCCGTCCTTCGTCGCCCCAATCTTGATATTGCCATAGGCCGAGGGGCGGTTGCCGCCGGCCGTGATCTCGCTGGCACGATCAAGCATCAGCTTGACAGGGGCCTTGGCCTTGCGGGCCAATTCGGCGGCGACCTTGCCCTGGATGTCGGGGCCGAACTTGCTGCCGAAGCCGCCGCCCATGTAATGGGTGATGCACTTGACCTGGTTGGACGGCACCTTGAAGTACTTGGCCAGTTCGTCGGCGGTCCCCGGCACTGCCTGGGTAGAGCACCACACGGTCAAGTTCTCGTCCTTGTCGTCCCACTCGGCGACGAGGCCGTGCGATTCGAGACATTGGTGGCAGATAACCGGCACGCCATACAGCCCTTCGACAATGGCGTCAGCGTTCTTGAAGGCGGCCTCGACGTCCTCCTTGTTGTTCTCGCCCGCGGGTCGGGTATTCTGGGCGTTGTTGCCCATGCCCGGCACGGTGGCTGCGTTCGGCTGCTTGAGGGCGTCTTCCTCAAGAACGAGGTGGGGCAGCACCTCATACTCGATCTTTACCGCCCGGACGCAGTCATGGGCGTGCTCCTCGGTGTCGGCGGCGAGAGCGAGGATTTCGTCGCCGGCGTACCAGAGTTCCTTCCCCTCGCCGACCACGACGAAGACGGCCCCGAAGCCGGGGAGTTTCTCGGCGGCGCTGGTGTCGAGCGACTTGATGCGGGCATGGGCATGGGGACTGCGCAGCATGACGGCGTGCAGCATACCCTTGCGGTTGATATCAAAGCTGTACTTGGCGCGGCCGGTGGCCTTCTCGGGACCATCGAGGCGCTGCGTCTTCTTGCCGATGAGACGGCGTTCTTTCGGCCAGGTATTCGCCATGGCTCAACCTCCCTTTCCTTTGCAGAGGGCGACGACCGCGTCGCGCATCTGCTGATAGGTCCCGCAGCGGCAGATGTTGCCGGCCAGGGCGTCCTCGATCTCGGCGGGCGTGGCGTTGGGATTGTGGTCGAGGGCGGCGCGGAGAGCGACCACAAAGCCGGGCGTGCAGAAGCCGCACTGCTGGGCATCGTGCTGGACGAAGGCGGCGGGGACGGCGTCGATTTTGCCACCGTGCGCCAGGGACTCGGCGGTCCTGATCTCCTTGCCGCGGGCCCCCAGGGCCAACATGCTGCACGAGTAGACCGGGTTGCCGTCGAGCATGACGGTGCAGGCGCCGCAGGTGCCGCGGTCGCAGACGCGCTTGCAGCCCGTGACGTCGAGGTAGTTGCGCAGCGCGTCGAGCAGCGTGACGCGCGGCTCGACGGCGGTGGACATTTTCGCGCCGTTGACAGTGAGTTCGATTTTCACTGGCCCCGGTCCGATGGCAACAGCGCCGGCCTCAGCGCCGCCATCTTTGCCGGCCTCGGCCATGGCCGGCAGGACGGTCGTTTCTCCCAGGGCCGTCGCCGCCGCGGCCACTCCGGAGCCCCGGAGGAACTCGCGACGCGAGAGCCCGGGTCCGGTCTTGTTGTGTTTTCGCAGGTCGTTCATCGCGCTGGACCCTCCCCCTTGTGAATGGGTGCCGTTGGAGCTGCGTCGATTGCAGTCTCACAGGTGACGCGGATTGTATGGTGGGCGCGCCCGGAGTACAAGGAATTTCGAGACGTACCAGCTCGAGCTCGGCCGTCTGGTCTTCATCCCGTCTTCGTGTTCATGAACTGTCGAAACTGGGGTTCGAAGTACGCTTCCTTGGACAACTCCTCACGCCAGGCGACGCGGATGGCTGGGTGCTGCAAGTTGCGGGTCATCTCGCGGGCCCACACGCGCCAGACCACTTCGTCCACCAAGCCGATGAAGTGCCAGTGAAATTGCTGCGCGCATAGATCGACATAGCTCCGGATGATCCGCTGCTGCTCTTCCTCCACGCGCGCATAGCTGGCCGGATTGCCGGGAAGGGTTTCCAGGTCGTCCAGCACGATATCGAGGCGTTCTCGAACGTGCATGACCACCTGGAAGAGGAGTTGTCGCTTGCCGTGACGCCACTGCAAGAAGGCGAACACTACCAATCCTGCCAGAAGCAGGATCATGACGCCTGCCAGGGTCAGGACGTCGGGCGGAAGAGTCAGGAACATAATCTATCTCCAATCGTGGATCGATCCTTCACAGGAGTCTATAGGGTCGACAATCCCACCACGCAGCCATCGACCAGGCCGATGATCGATATGGGAAGAAGATAGGATGAGGCGTCGCGGAAAGCGACACTTTTTCTGAGAGTTGCGGAGTGAGGGGAGGCAGTCTTTGATTCCAAGTCTAGCCGCGATGCACAGAGGAGCGCGAAGTCCGCGCTTCGCTGTGCATCGCGGCTAAACGATGCGATCTCAGCCGAGGGAGTCCAGTTTGAAATCGCTGAAGAACAGATCGCTCGCGTGGACATCGCTGGCGTGCCCGGAGGCCGCCAGCATGACATCCGTCCCGCGCGACGTCGTCTGGCCGGAAGACGGCAATGCAGGAGGTTGGGCGAAGGTCGGGGCAGTATGCTGCAGGGCGTTGGTGCTCCTGGAGTTGGTTTGCCGCGTGCCGTTGGAGTGGCCTCCGAGCAAGGCCACCAGGTCGGCGCTCGGGCTGCTGGCCGTGTGGCGGCCGGCAGTACCCACGGTCGTTGCCGCTTGCTGGCTCACGTCGTTACTGCGACTGTCGCTGTGTTCGTGCTTCGGGTCGTGGCCCTGTTCGGCTACCGTCACCTTGCCGAAGAGTCCATCATTCTCGCCGTTGATCCCCGCGGCGAAGAAGAGCGCATGCGGGTCGGCTTCACCGTGGCCGTTACCGAACGCGATTCCCCACAGGCCCTTGGTACCGCTGCCACCGAAGCCGCCATTGAGCGTAAGGGGTTGACCGTGAGCGTCGGAAAGCTGACCGAGGAAAGCGCCGGTTTGCAGGTTAAAGATGTTGACGTGGCTGTCGCCGAAGTTGCCGACGAGCAGGTCGCCGCCGAATGGTCCGAAGCCAGCCGGCGCCACGGTCTCGCCGATCGGTGAATTGAGCGTCCCCTGCGTGGCGAAACGCTTGAGGAAATGGCCGCTGGTGTCGAACTCGTCGATGAAGCCGTTCCCCACGCCCTCGACGTCGTCGTGCTTCGCGGCGTTCTGCTTGGCGTAGGTGACGAACAGGATGCCGTTAATGTTTTTGACACCGAAGGGGGCGAAATCGCTGGGAATCGCCACGGTCCCCTTCTTCGCATCGGTGACCGTCGGGTCGGTGAAAGAACCGGCCAGGTGGACCAGGTGGAAGTTCTTGTCGAAGACGTCGATCGTGTTGTTGTGGAAGTTGGTGGCGTAGAGAAAGTTCGCCCCATTGGCGCTGCCCGCAGCAAGAAGTTTGTAGACCGCTCCCGCGGCGGATTGGTCCGCTGCCAGAATACCCTCGGCTTTATCCACCTTGGGATTGAAGCCCACGATAGTGCCGTCTTCGGTGGAAAAGAGGACGGAGGCCGGGGCACTGCGACCGTCATCACTTATGACGAAGTCGGTGGTGGTGTTGACGACGTTGCCGTTGGGGGTGGAAGTAGTGCCGGGCGGATTGCCCAGAGCCGGCGGGAGGACGGGGGCCTTGCCGAGTTCAATGCCGGTACCGGTCAACAAGGGGGCGTTACCGGCGACGTTCGCCGAGATACGGAACTGACCGTCGGGAGTCTCGGAGAAGCCCCATGGGTTGAGCAGGTCGTGATCGGTGTGGGGAGCCAGGCCCGGAATGTCCGAGGCGAGGTTGGTTTGCACGAAGCCGAGGCCGGCATCAAGCAGGCAGCGATCTTCGAGGCACTCCAGGACCAGACGGTGACCTGGCCTCCGGAGTGCGTGCGGGGCGCGAGCGGCTTGCCGGACGCGGGGAAACAAGGTGAGCATGGGTACTCCTTACGAGGGTCAGAGGCAGGCAAAGTGCAGCCATCTCGCGGCGCACACTTGCCGGCCCGATTGCCGGAGAATGAAAAATGCAGGGCGCGCGTCCGCGTGCCCCGAATACAATCCGGAAACGGCTGGAGAAAGCGGGCGCGGAAAAGAAACAACGGTCCGCGAAAAAGCTAAAGAGTTGAGTCGTAGCCGAACTTGCCAGACCTCGTTCCGAGGCCGCAGCCCAAGAGCGGGGGCATAGTTGACCTTTCGAGCAGGTAGCGGCGCTACTTGATCATGCGGATCTCGATACGCCCCTCACGGCGCTGGACGTTGATGCCGACGTCCTGGTCGTGACGCAGCAGCAACAGATCCACGACAGCATCGCCGACGCGCAGATTGTGGATTTGCACCTCTTTGAGGAACGGGGGTAACATCGGGTAACGGAAACAGATTTGTTTTTCTGGAGCGCTGATGCTCAAACCGAGACATGCCTGCAGCAGGAGGAATACCGATGCCGCCGACCAGGCTTGCGGCGCGCAGGCGACCGGGTAGAGAGTCGGTCCCTCGCCGGGCCGGCGCGTAAAACCGCAGAACAACTCCGGCATGCGGTGCAGGTCCATGAAAAGGCTGGCGTTGAACAGTCCCGTCATCACCTCCAGCAGCGGCTCCTTCAATCCGTAACGGGCCAGGCCCCAGCCGATCAGCGCGTTGTCGTGCGGCCAGACGGAGCCGTTGTGATAGGACATCGGATTGTAACGCGCAGCTGTGGCAGCCACGGTGCGGATGCCCCAGCCGGAAAACGACTCCTGACTGAGCAGCGTTTGCGCCACGCGCCGCGCCCGCTCCGGATCAGCGATGCCGCTCAGAAGGCACTGACCCGCATTGGAGGTTCGCACCCGGCACGGCTGCTTATTGCCGTCGAGGGCCAGCGCGTAGGTGGAAAGGTCCTCGCACCAAAACGCTTCCTCGAAGCGCCGCTGCACCGTCTGCGCCTGCGTGAGCAACTCGTCGGCCTGCTCCCGGCGGCCGAGCATGTCCGCCAGTTCCGCCGCCGCGCACTTGGCGGCGTAGACGTAGCCCTGCACCTCACACAGTGCCACCGGCGGCGGTGCGAGTTCGCCGTTTGCGTGGAAGATCGAATCGTGCGAATCCTTCCAGCCTTGTTGCACCAGTCCTTGCGGCGTCTGCCGCACGTACTCGACAAAGCCATCACCGTCGGGATCGCCGTAGATGTCGATCCAGCGCAGGGCCAGTTCCACGTTCGACCAGATCGACGAGAGGAAAGCGCGGTCGCCGGTGCGCTCGTAGTAGGCGCCGGCAAGTACGATAAAGAGCGGCGTGGCATCGACGCTGCCGTAGTAGCGGCCGAAGGGGATCTCGCCGAGGGCGGCCATTTCTCCGCTGCGCGTCTCGTGCAGGATCTTGCCCGGCTCGGCGTCCTGCGCTGGGTTAACCTCCTGCGCCTGGGTCGCGGCAAGGAAGGCAAGCACGCCGCGCGCCAGGGAAGGGTTGATCCAGAGACACTCAAGAGCGGTAATAATACCATCCCGGCCGAAGGCGGTGCTGAACCACGGGACGCCGGCATAGGGATAGGGCCCCAGGGCGGTCTCCGTGGTCATCATGTACAGGTCGGCAGCTGCCCGGTTGACCCAGGCGTTGAATTGATCGTTGGCGGTCTGAAAGGTACACACCTGGGCCTCGGCGCGTTCCAGTTCGCCGGCCGCCTCGACCAGTCCCTGCTCATAGGTCACCACCGGCGGCGCCACCGGGCCGCGCTCACAGGAAACGGTTACGTAATAGGTGACCTCCTCCTGTGGTCTGAGGACGATGTCGAAGCGTGCCTCGTCCTCCTCCAGCGCCGACGGCGCGGGCGCAAAGACCAACCGCGTCCGCCGCACGACGCCATCGAGTCCCTCGTAGGCCAGGACCGCTGTGTCGCCCTCGCAGATCGGGTCGAGGTGCCGGCCCGTGCGCTTGCGCTTGGTGCCGCGCACCTCAAAGATGTCGGCGAAATCGGACTCGAAGTGAAGAGAGAAGGAGGTGGTGACCGGTGTCAGGCCATAGTTGCGAAGACGCAGCCGTTCGCAGCAGGTCCCATCCCAGAGAAACTTGCTGCGGAACAGGTGCAGGGTGCCGCGCGGCACAAGGATACGACCATCAGCGGAGATGTCGGGGTTGGTCAGGTCCACCGCCAAAAGAGCGTTGTCCTCCTTGACCGTGGAACTGAGCAGCATTGGCTTGGCGCGCCCCAGGCCGAGCAGCAGGCACGACAAGAAGCGGGTGCCTTCGTGGTAGAGGCCCTCTTCTCCCAGACCGACGGGCTTGACGTCGCCGTAATGGTCGAAGACGGCGAAGGTGTCGCCGTGCTTGAGGACTCGGTTATGCTCGTCGGCCAGGGGCGAACTGGCAAGGATGTAGAAGGGATCCTCTTCGCCCACGGGTGTCTTGTACCGTCGCCGCCGCGGACGTGCGGGGTCGGATCCCTTGGGACGATCGCCAGTCATGGAGTTCCTCCCTGCCGCGCTCACCTTCGAGCGGATTACCCGGGCAGTCCGACCTCGGCCAGATCTTTGCCGTCGCCGTTACCCCTGGGAATGCCCGCGCGCAGCAGTCGCCTGCGTCCGCGGGCATTGCCGTCTGCTCGTGCCATCTGTTGCATCAGCCGGCGGTAGAGCGTCAGGTAATCGCGGGTCATACGCGGCGCAGAGTAGCACTCCTCGAAGACCGCACGGCAGCGCTGCCGGCTCACTTCGCCGATCCGACCGACGGCCCGCACCGCTTCGTCGAGGTCGTCCACCACGAAGCCGGTGACGCCATCGTGCATGACTTCTGGCACCGAACCCTGGCGATAGGCGATAACCGGGGTGCCGCAAGCCATCGCTTCGATCATGACGAGACCGAATGGCTCCGGCCAGTCGATGGGAAAGAGGAGGGCACAGGCCTTGCCGAGGAACTCGTCCTTGGCGGCGCCGCCAATTTCGCCGATGAACTCGACCAGCGAGCCGGCCTCATCGAGCAGGGGCTCGATCTTTTCCTTGTAATAGCTGAAGTCGTTGGGGTCAACCTTGGCCGCGATCTTCAGCGGCATGCCGGTGCGGCGAGCGATCTCGATGGCGCGATCGACGCGCTTTTCGGGAGAGATCCGGCCGAGGAAAGCGAGGTACTGTTCCGGCGATTTGCGGAAGGTGTGGAGCTCGAGCGGCAGACCGTGGTAGACCGTCCCCAGCCAGTTGACCTCCGGCAGCGGCAAGCGCTGGGCATTGGAGATGGAAACGAGCGGCTGTTCGGTAAACTCACGGTAGAGCGGCTGCAGGTCAGAGAGGTCGAGGCGCCCGTGCAAGGTGGTGAGGTGCGGGTAAGGGTGGCGGCGCGAGAGCGAAAAGTGCAAATAATCACAATGAAAATGAAGTATGTCAAAATCTTTCGCCCGCTGGAATACCATCTCCAGCATGAGCAGGTGGTGGGCCTGGTGATCGCGGCAGCCTTCGTCGAGCCGCAGGGAGCGGGGGCAGACAGGCACCAACCGGGCACGGGTCTGCGAGTCGCCGCTGGCGAACAGCGTAACGTCGTGGCCCTGGTGGACGAGTTCTTCAGTGAGGTAGGAAACGACGCGCTCCGTGCCGCCGTAGCACGTGGGCGGGACACTTTCATACAACGGCGCGATCTGTGCGATCTTCATGGGGTTCTCTCCTAAAAGGCCCGATTCCGGCGTCGTCTACCGGAACGAAGTCATGCCTCGAACCAGCCCACAGCAGCGCCAGCAAGGGGGATTGTATGCCTCGCAGGTACTGCTGGTTGGTGAAATAACTAGAGGGTCTCCCACTCATTTCGGAGGGAAATGCCCTTCCTTGCACAACGCAAGGGGTGTACGGCCATCACGTTCAGCGCGGGTGCGTTCGGTATCTGTAGTGGGGCGCCATGGTAATCCGCGCAAGGTCCCAAGAGTTCCGCTCGAAGAGGTGCAAAAAATGTGCCGGGCAGGGGGGGAGAAAGTCGCCGAGCTGAATACGGCTAACTGCGGCAGGAGAAATGCAGACGGCGCGGCTCTTCGAGCCGCTCGAAGTCGCGGCAACGCAGACGCACCGCTTCAAAGTGGCTGTTGCCCTCGAAGACGATCCAGGCGTCCGGGGCAAGTTCTTCGTCGAGGACTGTGGCGAGCCCGTATAGCCGGCCGAACGGCAGGACCACGCCCCACTCGCAATCGCAAAAGACCTCGGCGATTTCGCGATCCGTCGCCAGCCGCACCGGTCCGCCGAGTTCTTGCGCCAGCCGTTGCGTATCGACCTGATGCGTGGCCGGCAACACAGCCAGGAAACAGCCGTCGGGGCCCGCAAGGAGGACGCTCTTGGCGACCTGGCTGCCGGGCACGCGCAGGTACTTGGCCCGCTTGGTCGCGCAGTAGGCTGGCGGGTGCAGCAGGCTCTCGAAAGCAACCTGGTGTTCGGCGAGGAAATCCGAGACGCGCATGCCTCTCTCCACCGAGTTCCGCGGACGCAGCCAGGACGAGATACCGGCGGCTGCAGCGCCTGACCGGCCCTATCTGGAAGTATAAACCACCTGCCCCGGCCGGCTGCGGCAGAACTTGCCTGTTTTACTTGAACGGCATAGTGTGTACATCCGTTGGGAAGGACGTTGCCGGTTCTGCGGGCTGGTGAGAGAGGGCAAACGGCGGTGTTCATCGGCGACGATATCGAGGTGCTCCATTCTGATCTGCCGCGCGGACGGTTCCGCTCGGTGCTCTTCGACTTCGACGGCACCCTGTCGCTGGTCCGCGAAGGTTGGCCGCAGGTTATGATTCCGATGATGGTTGGCGTCCTGCGCGAGACCGGCACCGCGGAGACCAATGCCGAACTGACACAGGTCACCGAAGACTTCGTGATGCGTCTGAACGGCCGGCAAACGATCTACCAGATGATGCACCTCGCCGAGGAAGTGCGTCGCCGCGGCGGCGAACCATTGCAGCCACTCGCCTACAAGCATCGCTATCACGACCTGCTCATGGAACGTATCCGCGGCCGGCTGGAGGCGCTGGCTGCCGGGACTGCGACTCCCGAAGAATGGACGGTGCCTGGGAGTCACGCGCTGCTGGAAGCGCTGCGGCGGCGCGGCGTGGCGCTCTTCCTGGCTAGCGGCACCGACCTGAAGTATGTTCGCCACGAGGCCGAGTTGCTCGGTGTAGCGTCATACTTCGGCGAGCACATTTACGGGGCGCTGGACGAGCATCACAAGTTCTCGAAGAAGATGATCATCGAGCGCATCCTGAGCGAACATGGGCTGCGCGGCGACGAGCTGCTCGGTTTCGGCGACGGCTTCGTCGAGATCGAGGAGATCAAGCGCGCCGGCGGCGTGGCGGTGGCAGTGGCCAGCGACGAGGTCACTCGTCGCGGCGTCAATGCGTGGAAGCGCGATCGTCTCGTTCAGGCGGGGGCCGATGTGGTAATTCCGGAGTATCGGCGGCACGAGCAGCTGCTGCGCTGGCTATTCGCGGAGGAGTGACCGCCTTGCCCTATCCCATGTTCGATCGTTCGCGTTTGCGTATTCAGCCGCTTGCCAATCGGCAGCACGATCTCCCGGTTTCCGAAATCCTGCCGCTCGACGCGCCGCTGCCAGAGTTCAGTCACCCAGCGCTACCTGTCCTCGGCCAGCGCCTTGCCGAGGCTCGGCAGCGCGGCAGTGCCCGCATCCTCATCATGGGCGCACACATCCTCCGCGCCGGCGTGTCGCGCTACCTCATCGACCTTATGGAACGCGGCTTGCTGACGCACATCGCCATGAATGGCGCCGGTCCCATTCACGACTGGGAGTTCGCCCTGATCGGTGCCACGACGGAGAGCGTCGCGCGTTACATCCGCACCGGCGAATTCGGTCTCTGGGATGAAACCGGCCGCATGAACGACGTCATTCGTGCCGGAGCGCGGGACGGCTTCGGCCTCGGCGAGGCCCTGGGGCGAACGATCCAGGAGGGACCATTTCCGCACAAGGACGTCAGTGTTCTGGCTGCCGGCGTTCGCCTCGGCGTGCCGGTCACCGTCCACGTCGGCATCGGTTACGACATCCTGCACGAACATCCCAACTGCGACGGCGCGGCGCTGGGCCTGGCAAGCTACCGGGACTTCCTCGTTTTCGCCGAGACGGTGACGCGGCTTGAAGGAGGCGTCCTGCTCAACTTCGGTTCCGCGGTGATGGGACCGGAGGTGTATCTCAAGGCGCTGGCGATGGCGCGCAATGTCGCCCATCAGGAGGGACGAAGCATACGGCAGTTCACGACGGGGGTCTTTGATCTGATTCCACTGGAGGGCGATCACCGGCAGCAGGCGCCGAAGACCGATCCGCGCTATTACTATCGGCCCTGGAAGACGATCCTCGTGCGGACCGTGGCTGACGGCGGCGAGAGCTACTACGTGCAGGGCGACCATCGCGTCACGGTGCCGCACCTGCATCGCGCGGCACTCCTGTAGCGGCGACGCGCAGCGGCACGCGATGGCCGCGCTCCGTCGTGCGTCGTGACCAAACGAACTTGCTAACCTCCCGATGCCAGTTCCACCATCACATCCTGCTTGCGATCGTCGCGCAGGATCGTCATCGTCACGGTGTCGCCGACCTGGTGCTCTTGCAGGACGCTCAGCAGATCCTTACCGTTGTGGATCGGCTTACGGTCGATGGCCAGGATCACGTCGCCGAGTCGCGTCCCGGTGGTGCCGCGCAGGCCGGCCTTCGCCGCGGGACTGCCCGGCACCACCTTGAAGATTAGCGCCCCTTCCTCGACGCCTACACTACGCGCTTGCTGGTCCTCCGCGATCTGCACACCCAGATGCGGCCGCACCACCTTGCCATGGCGGATCAGCTGCGTCACGATCGGGTTGATGTCGTCCACCGGGATGGCGAAGCCGATGCCCACGGAAGCTCCGGAGGGACTGAGTATGGCCGTGTTCATGCCGATGAGCCGGCCGCCGCTGTCGAGCAGAGGGCCGCCGGAGTTGCCGGGATTGATCGGCGCACTTGTCTGGATCGCTCCCTGGATCGGCGCATGCTCCGAGTCCGACTCGATCTCGCGTCCCAGGGCGCTGATGATCCCGGTCGTCATCGTCTGATCGAGACCAAACGGATTGCCAATGGCGTAGGTGAGCTGACCCACCTTCAGGTCGTGTGAGCTTCCTAGCTGCAGGGGCCGCACCTTCTTCTTCGGCAACTCGACCCAGATGACGGCAATGTCCTTGTCCGCGTAGGCCCAGACCTGCTTTGCATCGAGAGGCGTGTGATCGGACAGGACCACCTGCACGGCCGAAGCGCCTTCGACGACGTGATAGTTTGTGACGATGTGGCCATCCGTGTCCCAGATGAAGCCGGTGCCGGTGCCGCGAGGCACACGTTGCACGTTTAGCGTGAAAGGACTGCTGCGCATGGCCAGGTTGGTGACGTGGACCACCGAGGGAGAAGCAAGATCGTAAACTTCGATGTTGCGCTTTTCCAGGTTGGAAAGTTCAATGGGAGCCGCCACCGACCGCAACTCGGCCTGGGGATTGAGGCCTTCGCCGCGGCCACCCGTGCCGCGCGACCCGAGCGCTCGCCAGAGGAAAACGCCCCCCAGCACGAGCAGGAGCAGGGCCAGTAGCGGCCAAAGATAGATCACCAGGGGAGAAGGACCCGGTCGGCGATCGTAATAGGTGGACATACACCCTCCCTCGTGACAGACATGGCCGGTAACCGGTAGGCCAGCCGCGACACCAGGATGCCTTCGCTGATGCCATAGATACCAATCGGCCAGGCGATGGCAACGGCGGCTGAACAGGATTCAGCGGGGCGGTTGCAGACTCAGGCTGAGATAGTAATCCGCCTGCCACTTCTTGAAGTCCCGGCGGGCAGTCAACTCCTCCCATTTCTCTGATGCCGCCGCCAGGGCCTGGCGAGGATCACCGCCACGCGTCAGCGCGGGCCGCAGTTCCGCTAGCAGGGCACGCTGGTAATCGCGCTCGTCGGGGTGACGCAGGCGCAGCACGGGATTGCGCAAGCTGCGATGCTCCAGGGTCTGACGCAGACTGTCAACCAATGCGTTCGTTCGCGCCGCTTCGAGGCCGAAGCTGTTCCAACCGGCGGGGTGCTCGAAGTGATCGCGACGGAAAGCGCCACCACCCCAGCGCGGCTCGATGACGATCTGCCGGCTCATTTCCGGTCCGCTCAGCTCGGCCAGCAGCGCAAAGGCCGCCTCCGAATGGGGCGCACTACGCGGCACCATGCCGAGCCAGCCTCCGGCGCCCAGGTACGGCAGGCGATTGCCGCCAGGTACAGGCTGTGGCTCGCCTTTGGCGGAAGAGTAAACCACTCCACTACCCGGCACCGGGCAGACACCGAACTTGCCGCGCACCGCCGGGCGCTTCTGAAAGCGGTCAATCCACGTGGCGTCGGCCAAGCACAGCACCGCCTGCCCGCTGGCAAACGCCTCGGCCGGTTCCGCAACGATCTCGCTCGGGCGATACTGCTGCAACCGCTGCAACAGGGTCAGAGTGTGGACGAAGCCGGGCGCGGACAGGCGCGGCTTGCCCGTGGCCAGGTCGAAGTGAAACGAGAAGAGTTCCGTCTCGCCGGCCCGCTGCGCTTCGCCTTCGTGCGACGCCCTGCGGACGAACGGAGCAGCGACCGAGTAGAACACTCGGTCCAGGTCGTCATCGCCGGCAGGCAGCGGCGGCAGGCTGGGACCGGCGAGTCCCGCTTCCTTGCGACGGTGAAAGAATGCGGCAACGTCGGCAAACTCTTCCCAGGTGTCCGGAGCGCGCAATGGACGGCCACACTGTTTCTCAAAGGAGGTTTGGCTCGCGGCCATGTCGAACAGGTCGGCCCGGTAGAAACAGAGCGGCGCTTCGCCAAGCAGTGGCAGAGCGTACGCTTCGCGCTCCCAGACAAGGAGCTTGTCGCGATACAACGGCAGTAGCCGTGCCCAGGCGTAGGAAGCGGCGTTGCGCGTGGACTCCGGGATGGGCAGCATTGCGGCGTGACAAGCGAGGTTCGGCAGAAGGGCCGGGCCAACCACGTAAACGTCCGCGTTTGTGGCGAGCGGTCCCGTCTCAGGATCGTAGCGCACAACCTCGACGCGGGCGCCCTGCCGCGTGGCCCACGCCGGAGCATACGTGGAAATGACGGTGGCGGTCCGTTCGTTTGGACAGGCGACGCGGAGCACCACGTCCTGAAACTGGCGGCCCTCCTGCCCCGTCGCAGTTGGCTGTCCGGAACCACAACCAACGATAAAGAGGCCCTGGAGTGCCAGGACGCAGAAAAGCGGAAGAGTCCGTTGGTTTTTTCGTTGCATACATTCTACTCTTATGGTTACAATAACTACGACTCGATGAAGGATGCGTCGCCAGCCATTTTACTGCTCCAGGCAATGACGAGCGAATCGCCCTTGGCGGCAACGAGCGGAGAAGAGCGCCGATTCAGCCGGGGAGGTCGAACGTGCGATGTGCAGCACGGGCCTCCGGTTATAGCTCTGTAGACAGGCTGCAACCTCGGTTCCTGCGTCCGCACTCAGGGCGCCTATTGAGGAATCGCGAGCGGCAGTGCCACAGGGGCGACAGCTTCTTACAGTGGAGCCAGTCGATTTATGAAACTGCATTTGGTTGTGCAGACGCCGGGCAAGACCGAAGGAAAGGTCATTCCGATCACCCTGCCCCAGTTCCTGATTGGGCGGGACCCGCTGTGCCAATTGCGTCCTGCCAGTGCCGTCATCAGCAAGCGGCATTGCGCGCTCCTCACCAAGGGTGAGGAGGTTTTCATCCGCGACTTCGACAGCACCAACGGGACCTTCGTCAACGATCAACCGATCAAGGGCGAGTTGCAGCTACACCACGCGGACAAACTGAAAGTCGGGCCGCTGCTGTTCGAGGTGCGGATCGAGAAGGGCGCGCCCGTCAACGAGCCGACCCCGGTGCCACCCACCAAGGCCCAGAGCCCAGGAGCTGGCACCAAGACGCCCCTGCCACCGACCAAGGCGCCGCCACCCGCCAAGATCGCGGTGAGCACTGGCTCCGAGGACGATGACATGGCCGCGATGCTGCTGTCGATCGACGATGGCACTCCTGGTTCGGGCAGCGCTTCGGACATCGTGCCCGAGGGAAGTACGGTCATGGACATTCCCTCGCCGTTCGGGCCGCCGGATGGCAAGGCGGCGGACAAGGAGAAGGAAAAGAAAAAGGTCCCCACAGGCAACACCTCCAACGCAGCCAAGGACATCCTCGAGAAGTACATGAAGCGGCCGCGTAGCTGAGTCCTTCAGGACGCCTGGGGCAGGGCGCGAGGATTGCGCCCTGCCCCAGGCGACTCAGAAACTGCCTCGCATGCCACTATCCCCCGAGTTCGACGCCGCCGTATGTCGTTCCCTGCGCCGCCGGCTGCTCGCCTGGTTCGTCCGCCAACGCCGCGACCTTCCCTGGCGCCACAACCGCGACCCGTACCGCATCTGGATTAGCGAGGTCATGCTTCAGCAGACCCAGGTCGCCACGGTCATTCCGTTCTTCGAGCGCTTCCTGCGGGCGTTCCCCAAGCTCGCCGACCTTGCCAGGGCGGAGGAGCAGGAAGTGCTGCGCCTCTGGGAGGGCCTCGGCTACTATCGCCGAGCCCGCGACCTGCATCAGACCGCACGCCGCCTCGTCGCCGAGCACGGCGGCCGATTTCCCGACGATCCGGACATGCTGGGCGATCTGCCGGGGATGGGCCGTTATACCGTCGGTGCGGTCCTCTCGCAGGCGTTCGACCGCCGGCTGCCGATCCTCGAGGCGAACAGCCAGCGCGTGCTCTGCCGCCTGTTCGCCGAGCGCGGCGATCCCCGCCGCGGGCCTCTGCGTCGGCGGCTGTGGACTCTGGCCGAGGCGCTTCTGCCAGTGCGGCGCGTGGGCGAGTTCAACCAGGCGCTCATGGAACTGGGGTCGCTCGTCTGTGCGCCGGCGCAACCGCGTTGTTCAACCTGTCCCGTGGCGGCACACTGTCAGGCGAACCGGCTCGGTCTGCAAGAGGAGATACCGGCCCCTTCGACCCGTCGCGCGGTCGTCGCCGTGCGGGAAGCGGCCGTCGTGCTGCGGCGGGGCGAACAGGTGCTGCTTGTACAACGGCCGGCGGAGGGCCGCTGGGCCAATTTGTGGGAGTTCCCGCACGGCCCGCTGGAGGAAAGCGAGGTCTACGAGGCAGCCGCGCGCCGGCTGGTGCGGCAATTGACAGGTTTCGACGTGGTCCTCGGTGGCGAACTGCTCACCATACGGCACAGCGTCACCCATCACCGCATCACCCTGGTCTGCTTCGAGGCGCGTTCTCGCGGAGGCACGTTCCACTCGGCCTTCTATGGCCAGGCAGTTTGGTTGACGCCAGTGGAATTGCCGCGCTACCCAGTCAGTGCGCCGCAGCGGCGGCTGGCCGAGGCGTTGACCGAGGGACCGCGGCAGCGACAGCTGTTCTGAGCGTCGGAAGGTGCAATCAGTCGTGACAGCGCTCCCGCTTCCGGTTAGCATCAGGGGGTAGCGTTTCCCGCACCCGCTGTCACGAAGGAGACCTTTGCTATGGATCGCTTACGGCAAGCGTTGCCCGCGCTCCTGGTCCTGGGCGTGGCCCTGGCAGGCTGTTACCACGCCTTTACCACCACCTCATCCTCAACCTCATCCTCTTCCCCGTCCTCGCCCGCCGCTGTCCCCGACGTGGGCGGCGCCGCTCCGGAAATCACCGGCACCGACCAGGACGGCAAGGAGTTCAAACTGAGCGACTACCGCGGCAAGGTCGTTCTGCTCGACTTCTGGGGCAACTGGTGACCCCCCTGCAAGGGTATGTACTCAGACGAGCGGTCGCTCGCCAAGCGGATGCAGGACAAGCCTTTCGCCATCCTCGGTGTCGATACGGACGAAAGCCTCGAAGAGCTGCAAAAAGCCATCAAGGACAACCATCTTACCTGGCGCTCCTGGTACGACGGCCAGGGTGGTCCGATCGTGGCCAGCTGGAATATCGACGGTTTTCCCACCCTCTTTCTCATCGATGCCAAGGGAGTGATCCGGAAAAAGTACGTGGGCCCTCCGCCGGATGAGAAGGCATTCAACAAACTGATCGACGATCTGGTCGAGGAGGCCGAGGCAAACGCCAAGCCCACCTCCTGACGAGAAGGAGCCCAGAGCACGGAGCCGGAAGCGTCAGCGCCCGGGTCGGAGTTCCCATCGCTCACGCTCCGGGCTTTGACATGCGCAGCCCCGCACATTGATCCATGCGGCGGCAGTGGTAGAATTTTCGGTCATGGACAACACCAGCCGAACCGGCCCGCCGGTCAGCTTTGCCCTGTCAATCAGGCAACCCTGGGCGACGCTGCTCGTGTACGGCCGGAAGACCATCGAGGTCCGCAAGTGGCCGACCAGCCGGCGCGGCCGCATTCTCATCCATGCCGCGCGCGTGCCGGACGAGCGACCGGAAGCAAGGCGGCACGTACCGCCGGAACCGGCCGCGGCTGCCCGGCTGCTCGGCGGCATCGTCGGCGCCGGCGATCTGACCAAGTGCATTACCTATCTCAATCAGGAAGTTTTCGCCGCCGACCAGGCACGACACCTCAACGAACCGTCGTGGTTCGAGGCGCCGCGCTTGTACGGTTTCGAGTTCGCAAACCTGACCGTCCTGCCGTTTCGCCCATACTCGGGATGGATGCGGTTCTTCCCGGTCGAAGCGGAAAGTCCCGCGTAGCCGGGACGCTATTTCCCAATTGCGGAGAGTGAATGTCGACGATGGAACTGCTGGTCAGCGTGCGTTCGGTGGCGGAGGCCGAGGCCGCCCTGGAAGGGGGGGCGGGCCTGATCGACGTGAAGGAGCCAGCCCACGGTTCCCTGGGTCGGGCCGGCACGGACACCATCGCGGCGATCGTCCAGGCGGTTGCCGGACGACGACCCGTCAGCGCCGCCCTTGGCGAACTGCTGCATGAACCCCTCCCCTATCCCGGCGCCGGCCTTACCTTCGTCAAGTGGGGCCTGGCTGGCCATGGCGCCGCGCCGCGTTCCTGGCAGCACGACCTAGCTACGGCGAGCGAAGAAGTGGAGCGATTGCATCCGCATTGTCGCGTGGTGTCGGTCGGTTACGCCGACTGGCCCCGGGCCGGGGCGCCGTCGCTCAGCGAGGTGGCCGACTTCGCCCGGCGGCGTCCCGGCAGTGTTCTCCTCGTCGATACCTGGGAGAAGATCCACGGCCGGACGCTCCTCGATTGGCTGCCGCTGCCGGCACTCGCTCGACTGCGCCACGATTGCCGGACCGCGGGCGTGCGTCTTGCCCTGGCGGGATCGCTCGGTTTCGAGGAGATTGGGCGGTTGCGACCGCTCCGCCCCGATTGGTTTGCGGTCCGTGGCGCTGCCTGCGCGGGCAGCGACCGCTGCCAGGCCGTCAGCGCCAGCCGCGTGCGAGCGCTGGTCGAGTTGCTCACGGTTGCCACTCCCGCAGGTTGACCGCGCTCACCGTGAAAGGCGTGGCCCGCCGCGCCAGCACCTCGGCGAAATGTGCATCGACGAAGCCCAGACGTCCCGCCTCCGCCCAGTCCATTCCCTCGGGAATCGTCGCCGATTTGAGCAGGACAAGCCGCGCGGCGCCGATTACGTCTGCCACGCGCGCGGCAATCGAATCGCTGGTGACAGCCCAGGTATGCGGCAAACAATCGGAGCGGCACTCATCGGACAGGGCGAAGGCGTGTGCATCGAGGATTGGCAGCAGGCGGGGTTGCCGGTAGCTGCCGCACTCTTCCAGTCGCATCACAACGACCGACCGCGGCAGCAAGGCCGCGAGAAAATGGGCGTTCAGCGTCAGTGCCCGCAGCGCCAGCCAGTGGGCGGCCTCTTCACCGAGGGCATGGCAGAGATCGAGACGACGGCACACGTCCGCGGTTGGACCACCACCCGGCAGCACGAGAAGAGAACAGTTCGACGGAAACGAGGCCAGCCAAAGCTGCAACCGCTTGCCCAGGTCCGGGAGATCGTAGAGGCTGCCGCCAACCTTGAGGACCACCGGCGCGGGATACATTACTCGCCTCCCTGCCTCGTCTCCGCCGCCAGCACCGCGACGGCGTGCGCGCACCCGGCCCGAGAGACCGTCGGCCCTAGCAACTGGGACAGACACACCGCTTGACACGGAGGAAAAGCCTCCTGCTGTTCCAGCACCCGTTTGATGAGGAATTCACCGGAACCCGACAGGATCACCGTTTGCGGCGGTTTGGGCAAGCGGGCGGCAATGTGCTCCACGGGAAAAATTAGTTGATGCACCTGGCGTAGCAGGGTGTGTCGCGCCAGCTTCAGACGTTCCTCGACCGTGCTCGTTTCGAGATCTGCACAAAGCATGCGCGCTAGCCGGGCGTGGGCCGCACTGTGAGTGGCTGGCCGGCCGTCTGCCGTGTCGGTGTCCGTGGGATCCTCCGGCACCATCCCCAATACCAGAAACATGTCGAGTGTAGTGGCGAACAATTCACTCGCGACCTCGCCCCGCGAAAAGGTGCAGAGGGGCGTCCGCCCCACGCCGGTATAGACAAGCTCGTGGGAGCGAAGGCGCTCCGGATCAGTCCGGCCGCACGGTATCGGTCGGCCGTCGAGCAATGGCACGATATCGGTCGTCGTCGAGCCGATGTCCAGGAGCAGCGCCGGTCCAGTGAGAGCGAGTCGGCCGGTCCACGTCGCCAGCGCCAGCCAGTTCGCCGACGCTACCTGCAAAGCGGTGTCCCGCGCCGCGACCACGTCCACGAAACGGCCGTCGTTCCGCCAGACGCGTATCGGCACCGCGCCGGCCACGGCCTGCACCGCGTCGAGGATGGCACGCACGCCCAGACGCTTGCTCTCGAAGCAGTCGCACAATTCGCCTGTCATTGTGACGGCCAGTTGCTCGAAGGAGGGCCATCCTTCCAGCAGCCGGTGCAGCGCTGCGGGCAGACCGGCCGGATCCTTCCACAGGGCGAACGGTTGCGAGCGGGCGTTGCCCCGATTATCCGCTGCCTTGAGGTTGGCGCCGCCGACATCCAGACCGAGCACGTCCATCGTCGTTCGTCCTAACTGAACTTCCCAAGGATCAGGATGCCGGCCAATGGCAGCAGCGGCCAAACGACCAGCACCACGGCCAGGCTATGCGTCCAGGGCGGCGTTGTTCGGGCGAACAAGCCGAGCACGGTGAGGACGATCGCCAGCAGCGCCATGGAGGGAACGAGAATCACGTACCAGATGACCGGCGGCCAGTAGGCGAGGACGTCGGGCAGACTGCCCGGCAGACGCGCGTTCTGGTTAAGAGCGGCAAGCCCGGTGAGCACGGTCAGTCCCAGCCAGGCGAAGGTCCACAGCCATTCGACGGCTGTCAGTCCCTGCGCGCGGCCAAGGAGACGTTGGCCGAGGTAGAACAGCGGCCAGAGAAGTATGACGCCGTCGGGCAGGCGCAGCAGCAGCGGCAGGACCGGCAGTAGGTAATGGGCCAGGCGCGTGTCAACCGGCTCAGGCTCCGCGAGCAGCGGTATGCGAGCGAGGAAGACGGACAGCCCGCAACCCGTCAGCAGCAGGAAGTAATCTACCAGGCTCGGCGGGGATGGCGGTGTGGTGGTTACAGCGGGTCGGCTCATGGCCCGATGCTACCGCGAAGCGATGCCGAACGCTACTCGCCCGCCGGGCCAAAAACAGTAAGGACAACTCTTGCTAGCGCTGCGGCGCATTCTGCGCCGGCTGTTGCCATGCCGGTATTGGCTTGGCTGGCAACAGCGGCGGGGCCGCGGTCTGTCCGGACGCGAGCGGCGGCGGGGCCGTCTGCGGTCGGGCAGGGTTCCCGCGCGACGGTAACAGATGAGCACTGACCTGGGCGTGGATGCGTTCGCTGACCGGCTGGTCACCGAAGGTGGACACGCGCACACCGACACGAGTAACGGCTCCCTCGGCCGGAATCCGGCTGTTCTTCAGCTCCATGTCAATATGGACGTGGTCGCCGTCGGCGGTGCGGCTGTCGATGAATCCCTGGGCTGCGTCATGCTCTTCCTTGACGATCGGCATGCCCAGCTCTTGCAGCGCCGTGTGGCTGGCCGTGAAGACGTCGTCCATGTTAGCGGCGTACTCATCCACGAGCCGGCCCTGCTGATAGAAATAGCCGGTCGCCGCGGCACCGCCGACGGCAGCGCCGACGCCGACCGCCACGCAGCCGCCGCCGGTCAGCGCCAGCCCCGCCACTGTCAGATAAAGAATCCGAATCCGGGTCGTTTTCCAGCTCTGCGGCATTCTGCCTCTCCTCCCTGTCCTGTACAGACGGAGCGGCAGTGTAGCGAACCGGCGCGGACGAACAAGAGCAATCTCCTCGTCCGGAGGCATCAAGCAAGAACGCGCCAATTTGATAAAATAAGCCGGTTGGGCGACTGCCGACGCCGCCCGGAACACACGGTCTGTCATCCTGGACAACATGCCACCACGCTACCTCATTGGCATCGACCTGGGCACGACTAACACCGCCCTGGCTTACATCGACCTGGAGCGCAGGCACGCGGCCGGCCGGCCGGAGGTTCAGTCGTTCGCCATTCCGCAGCTGACCGCCCCGGCGGAAATGGGGACGCGCCTGCTGTTGCCTTCCTTCCTTTACCTGCCAGGGCCGCACGACCTGCCTGCCGGAGCGACGGCCCTCCCGTGGGACGCCAGCCGTGACTACGCCGTCGGCGAGTTCGCCCGCAACCACGGCGCCCGCGTCCCTGGACGCCTCGTGACCTCCGCCAAATCGTGGCTCTGCCATGCCGGCGTCGATCGCTCGGCCCCGCTCCTGCCGTGGAGCGCACCGCCGGACGTGACGCGCATCTCTCCGGTCGAAACGTCGGCCCGCTACCTGCGCCACCTCGTCGAGAGCTGGAACCACGTCATGGCGAAGGAGCGGCCGGAGTACCGCCTGGAATCGCAGGCCGTCGTGCTGACCGTGCCAGCCTCGTTCGATGATGTGGCGCGCAACCTGACCGTCGAGGCGGCGCGCAAGGCCGGCCTGGAGAATCTCACACTACTGGAGGAACCGCAGGCCGCGTTCTACTGCTGGTTGTCGATGCACTCTCAGACCGAGGCCGGCGCCCTGCGGCCCGGTTCGCTCTGCCTTGTCGTGGACGTCGGCGGCGGCACCAGCGACTTCAGCGTCATCCAGGCGGTGGAGCAGCAGGGCGAACTCGGTTTCGTGCGCCTGGCGGTCGGAGATCACCTGCTGCTCGGCGGCGACAACATGGACCTGGCCCTGGCGAAGTTCGTGGAGACGAAATTGCCGGGCGCCGGTCGGCTCGACGCCGCCCAGTACGGTATGCTCACCCAGGCTTGCCGCCAGGCCAAGGAAACGCTGCTCGGCCGGGAGGCACCCGAGTCGTTCCGCGTCACGGTCATGGGCCGTGGCCGGTCGGTAATCGGCGGCACCCTGCACACGACCGTGGCCCCGGCAGACGTGCGCCGCATCCTCTTCGAGGGTTTCTTCCCCGAGACGTCGGGCGACGCCGAGCCGCAGCGCGGCGCCCGGTCCGGTCTCCACGAAATGGGCCTGCCCTACGTCAGCGACCCGGCCATCACGCGCCACCTGGCCGCGTTCCTGAGGCGGCATTTGCCCGCGGACACAGCGCCGCAGGCCATCCTGTTCAACGGCGGCGTTTTTCAACCGGTAGCATTGCAGCAGCGTCTGCTCGAGGTGATGCGGCCATGGTACGCCGCGCCAAAGAAGACGTGGCAGCCGCTGGTGCTGAGCAATCCATCGCTGGACCTGGCGGTGGCCTGGGGCGCGGCGCATTACGCCTGGCTGCGGCACACCGGCGGGCGCCGCATCGGCGGCGGCATCGCGCGCTCTTATTACATCGCTGTCGAAACCGGAACCCGGCCAGCGGGGCCGACAGCGGACAGCCCGCAGCCGCTTGCTGTCCTCTGCGTGGTGCCGCAGCGGCTGGAAGAGGGGCAAGAGATCAGACTGGAGAAACCGGAGCTGGAACTGGCGTTGGGGGAACCGGTGACGTTCCCGCTGTACACCTCGACGGTGCGCGGCCAGGACCACGCCAGCGACCTGCTGCAAGTGGCCCCCGATCAATTATTGCAGCTGCCGCCGCTGCACACGATCCTCCGCGGCGGCAAGCGCGCCGGCACGAAACGTGTTCCGGTCACCCTCGCGGCGCGCAGCACCGAGATCGGCACCCTGGAACTGTGGTGCGTGGCCCGCGACGGCGGCAATCGCTGGCGGCTGGAGTTCAATGTCCGCGATCTCGTCAAGGAGAAGGACGACGGCGCCGCGGATACGGAGCGCGGCATCACCGACGTCTGGCCCGAGGCGCAGGTGCAGGAGGCTGGCCGCCTGATTCGCGTGGCCTACAGCGACACGGGCGATCCGGAACTGCGCCCCCAGAACCTGACGAAGGCGCTGGAGGCGGCGCTCGACGCGCCGCGGCACCAGTGGCCGACCGGCCTGTGCCGCCGCCTGTGGGAATTCCTGGCGGAGGGCGCCGAGCAGCGCCGCCGTTCGCCGGCCCATCTCAGCCGCTGGTACAACCTCGCCGGCTATTGCCTGCGTCCGGGCTTCGGCGATTCGCTGGACAAATACCGCGTCGACCAGTTATGGAAGTTGCTGCACGCTCCGCAGCCGGGGCAGATTCGTCCCCGCACGCCGGAAGGCGGCACGCATTGCTGGATCATGTGGCGGCGTGTGGCCGGCGGCCTGCACGGTTCGTTGCAGCATTCCCTGTACGAACGATTGCGGCCCATTGTGCTGCCGGGCAAGGGCAAGCCCGCTGCAAGGCCGGGGGCGGACGAGTTCGTCGAGTTGTGGCGGCTGGTGTCGAGCCTGGAACGTCTCGACGTCAGGTCCAAGGAATCGTTGGGCCAGACGCTGCTCAAGCCGTTGCGGCGGAGTCCGGTGCCAACCTATGGCTACTGGGCGCTGACGCGCCTCGGGGCTCGCGTACTACTCTACGGGCCGCTAAACACGATTCTGCATCCCCAGGTGGTGGAGCAGTGGCTCGACCAGATCGTGAGCTTCACGCCTGGCAACGATAGCGAAAAACGCGACTGGGCGTTTTGCCTGTCGCAACTGGCGCGACGGAGTGGACAGAGAGCGCTCGACGTTGATGAAAGCCATCGGCAAAGTGTACTGACCGTGCTGCGTGGGTTGAACGGGATTCCCGCGAGTTGGGTGAGGATGGTGGAAGAGGTGACGGAGTCGGAGGACGAGGAGCAGAACAAGATGTTCGGCGAAGCACTGCCGATTGGCCTGCGTTTAGTGCGCGCGGAAGAATGAGCCCCTTGCGGTTGTCCGATCAGAGCCGGAAGCGTCAGCGCCCGGTTCGTGGTTTCCGTCGCTGACGCTTTGGGCTCTGACAGCAGAGCCGGAAGCGTCAGCGCCCGGTTCGTGTCACGTCCCGGGTGCGCGTGCAAGGGCTCGGGGCCTGACAACAGGGCCGGAAGTGTCAGCGCCCGCTTCGTGGCCTGTCACCTTGCAGCATGGGCTAGCTTTCGTCAAGCCATGCATGAAAGGGCAGGTTGGGCAAGACAAATCAGAACAACAGGATTTCCAGTACGGCAGACTTGACAGGCGCCCGGTCCACTTGCTACAACGGACTGACTGGTCAGTCCGATGCCAATCGGGCGAGACTACCGGTTGCAGGGTCTCCAGCGCAAGGGTGGGTCGCAATGGCGCGGCTTTCCGTATTCTCTGCGGACCCGAGTTTGTTTCCCGCCGTCCCCCGGGGCAGGACCTGCGCCATGTACCTCTTCAGATTCCGGAGCCTCAGCATGACCTTCCGCCTGGCAAGGGCGTGTGCCCTTCTCCTGGTGTTGCCATTGGCCTGTACCACAGTCGCCGGCTGTGGTCCCGCCGCAGCGAAACAGGGACCACAGCCGCCGTCGAAGGTGGAATTCGCTCGCGCGGTGAGTTGCCAGATCACGGATTACGAAGAATTCACCGGCAAGACCGACGCCGAGAAAACCGTTGAGGTGCGAACCCGTGTCACCGGCTACCTGGAGAAGATCAACTTCAAGGACGGTGACGATGTCCACAAAGGCGATATTCTCTTCGAGATCGATCCGCGTCCCTTCCAGGCAATACTCGCCAGCGCCGACGCCGGCGTCACCCAGAGCCGGGCGCATCTGGAGCGCCTGCGGTTGGATCTCGACCGGGCCAGAAGTCTCCTGCCGCGCCGGGCGATCAGTCAAGAAGAGTTCGACAAGCTGGCAGGGGACAGCCGCGAAGCCGAAGCCTCCGTGGGTGTCGCCAAGGCTGCCCGGCAGGCGGCTCAACTCAACCTCGGTTTCACGCGCATCACGTCCCTGATCGACGGCCGGATCAGTCGGCATTTCGTCGATGTGGGCAATGACGTCAAGGCGGACGATACCCTGCTGACTACCATTGTCAGCCTGGAGCCGATCTACGCCTACTTCGACATCGACGAGCGGACCATGTTGCGGCTGCGGCGTTTGGTGCCCGGAGGTAACATAAAGCCCAACCAGGCGACCAACCTGCCGGTTCTGATGGGCCTCGCGGATGAGGACACCTTCCCGCGCAAGGGCACGATCACTTTCGTGGACAACCGGGTAGATCCCGGCACCGGCACGCTCCGGCTGCGCGGCACTTTCTCGAACCCCGACCACTTTCTTGCTCCAGGCATGTTCGTCCGCATTCGCGTCCCAATCGGCGGCGCGCGCCAGGTGACCCTGGTTCCCGAACGTGCCCTGGGCAGCGACCAGGGACGCAAGTTCGTCTTCGTCGTGAAGGACGCCACTCAAGGACACGAAGTGGTTCGCCGTGAGGTGAAGATCGGCACCCCCCAGGGAGATTTGCGCGTGATCGAGGAAGGTGTCAAGCCGGGCGATCGCGTCGTCGTCAGCGGCCTGCAACGAATCCGGCTGCAACGCAGAGATGCGGAGTCCGAGCCCAGCATGGCGGTCACGGCGGAGGAAAGTGACAAGGCGACCAGGTAACACGGTGAGGAGACTTTGAGAAGTTGCTTTGTCACCCTGTCACCTTGTCACTTCGAGCGGGGGAAATGTCCTTGATCTCGCGCTTCTTCATTGACCGTCCCATCTTCGCCTCGGTGCTCTCTCTCATCATCACCCTGGCCGGGGCGATTTGCGTCTATGTCCTGCCGCTGGCGCAGTTCCCGCCAATCACGCCGCCGACCGTGCAGGTCACCGCCACTTATCCCGGCGCCAGCGCCGAGGATGTGGCCAAGGCGGTCGCCGCGCCGATCGAGCAGCAGGTCAACGGCGTCGAGAACATGCTCTACATGTCGTCGCAGTGCAGCAACGACGGCTCCTACAACCTGACCGTGACGTTTCGGCACGGCGTCGATCTGAACATGGCGCAGGTGCTGGTGCAGAACCGCGTCGCCCTGGCGATGACCCAGCTACCCGCCGTGATCAAGCAGGCCGGCGTCACCACTCGTAAGCGTTCACCCGACATCCTCCTTGGTCTCGCTCTCAGTTCGCGCGATGGTCGATTCCGCCAGCTCTACCTGAGTAATTCTACTGTAACCGTTTTTCCAATTCACGCCCGCGCGGCGGCGGG
>JRHI01000480.1_pt1 | contig 43206 bp, 46 predicted proteins | sample 215371 | NCBI WGS metagenome assembly JRHI01 (sample SAMN02929681, study PRJNA255918) | sediment metagenome | biome: cave system; feature: Ice Cave; material: Sediment; isolation source: sediment from deep within a dark volcanic ice cave with no known source of... ... | reverse complement strand
ATACAGGCCCGCTATGGCTACGCCAAAGACCAAGTGAAGAAGGACGTGGACGACTGGTTGAACCGGTCGTAACCCTCCCATAGTGGCGCGGCTCAAAAATTGGGCCGCGTCATCGTTTTGAGCACAGCACTTGCGGATTCGTGGGTCACTTGACCTTGTGGCCTTGTGAACAAGCCGACTCGCTCTCACTATGCCAGTGGCAACCGGGGGGTTGGCGATGAACACTTTTCTGGCACAGACCCTATGCGAGAGCACGATCACCGAAGATCGATCTCGATTTGAGATGACATTCGTGGACGCGGGGGGACAGCGTCACAAAATCAGCATCCCCTTCACCATCGCTGCCGACCTCATTCCTGTTCTCGAGTCTGCGGCCGCCGATAAGAGATCGGATGGTGGAGACCTTACTCGACTTCCCCGCACGTTCGCGGTCGGGCACGCCGTCGCTGAGCGCATGGTGCTCGTTCGCTTCGACAAAGAGCCCCCGTATGCGATCGGCGTGGAAGATGCCGAAGCGCTCGGACGCGAGCTGCAAGAGCAGAGCGAACGCGTTTCACTGATGCGCCGCCCGTCGAGACACTGAGGTTCTGGGCGGCCGAACGGCAACGGTACTCAAGACCCACGCGTCCGGCTGAACACTGCGGGCTCGCGCTGCGTCGGCGCGTGGCCTTTCACGCGTGACACACTCTGTGATCGGCTGGCCTTCCGGTCGCCCCTTTTTCTTGTTCGCGTTGGCGTGGGGCGGAGCACGGAAGGCACGCCCTGGACGACGCAAGGCTTCAAGGCGAGTTGGCGGAAGAACATACCGCAAGCTATCCGAGATGGCGGCTATGTCTTTCACGGTCTGAGGAAGAGTGCCCTTGTCATGCTGCTCGAGGCCGGGTGCACGACGGCAGAGGTGCAGGCTATCACAGGCCAGTCGGTTGAGATGGTCGAGCTCTGCGCCAAGGACGTCAACAAACGGAAGCTCGCAAAATCGGGAATGGAGAAGTGGGAGAACGCTTCGGAAACCGTTATTGTAAAATCGCTCGTAAAGCTGCTTGTAAACGCGAGCTAAGCGTTGGTCGGGGCAGCGGGATTCGAACTCGCGACCCCTTGCTCCCAAAGCAAGTGCTCTACCAGGCTGAGCTATGCCCCGACATATCTAGGACTCTGCGAGGTCGGCAACATTGCGGGCCTCACCTAGGCTTGCGCGACACGCCTCGCCGCCGCCTTCTAGCACGTGCGCACCGGGGAGCGAAAGCTGCCCCGTTTGTCTGATCCTAATCGCAAGCTTTTGCTGCCCTGCCAGCGATCAAAACAGTCCGTCGACGCGGAAAGAATAGCCAACTCCGACAATATAGTCCGGCGCCGTCGAATTGAGACCGATCGCCACGTGACAGTCGATCTGCTCGGTGCGCGTGAGGCGGTAGGCGCCGCCCGTGTTGACCATGTGACTCGGCAAACCATGCTCGGCATAGTCGCCCACGTACTCGACGAAGACGTCGGCTTGCTTGCCTACCTGCTTTTCGAGCGAGAGCGTCTGTTGGCAATTGCATCTAGCAGCAGGGCAATGCGCCCCCCGATCATCGTCGGCGACCAGGATGCATCGACTGGGGGTGAAGACGTTGCGGACGCCGCTCCGTGCGCGGTGCCGGGGCTCCCCGTATTCGTCGAACTCAGCGGGTGCCGAACAGCGGGTGGCGGATGCGATCGCCGGGCTTCAAGCCGAGGCGCTCGGTCGCACCGCCTGCCATCTCGAGCACGGCGGAGACGAGCCCCTGCGAGCTGATGACGCGGTCAGACAGCGGCTCGGCGCTACGCTCGATGCGATGCACGGTGCCGTCGGCGCGGATGAAGACCATGTCGAGCGGGATGTAGGTGTTGTGCATCCACATGGTCACCTCTTGCGGGGCGCCGTAGGGAAAAAGCATTCCCTGGTTGTCGGCAAGCTCGGTGCGGAACATGAGTCCGAGCTCCTTCGCTTTGGGGTCGACCGCCATCTCGACGTCGAGCGGCGTCTCCTGGCCCGCAGCGGTAACAAGCCACAGCTTGTCGACGCGCATGCGCGCGCTGACCGGGCCGGCGAGCACGACCAACAGCGCGGCGACAGCGATAAGCGGGGCCGCCCAGAGGGTAGCCCCGCTCGAAAGTCTCTGGTTGCTCGGTTCGCGCGTCAATGCGTCGGCGGCAGCCCCGGCTGTCCGTCGGGACGCAGCTCCGCCGCCATGCAGCCCTTCGACCCATGGCCCCAGCGCACCAGCACCATCTGGCCCGGGCGCAGCTCGGTGAAGCCGAAGCGGCGCAGCGTCTCCATGTGGACGAACACGTCCGGCGTCCCCTCGCCCCGCGTCAGGAAGCCGAACCCGCGAACCCGGTTGAACCATTTTACCATCGCCCGCTCCCAGTCGCTCTCCGGCTGGACGATGACGTGCGTCCGTTGCGGCAGCTGCGATGGGTGGATTGCCGTGCTTTCGTCCATGCTGAGGATGCGGAACGCCTGCATGCCCTTCGGGCGTCGCAGCACCTCGCAGTGCACCCTAGCTCCCTCGTAGGCCGTTTGATATCCCCCTGCCCGCAGGCATGTGACGTGCAGAAGGATGTCAGCCAGCCCGTTGTCCGGGACTATGAAGCCATAACCTTTTGATGCGTCAAACCATTTTATGGATCCGACCACCTCGAAGACTTCAATCCCGGCCTCTTCGCCCTCGCGAATGCCTTCGATTGGACTCTCGAATTGCGGAAAGTCGGGACGCTTGGAATCCCCCATCTGGTACCCCGCTACTGCTCAACGTTGCATGTGCGCCTCGCGACTGACGCGCCTCGCGTGGTAGATTGCCCTCTCCCACACGCAGCTCCGTCACGAAGCGGGCGGAGAATATCATCAGTTGCTAGCGCCGCCAGAGGGCTTTATCCGGCGCACAACTTTCGCTCCCCGGCGCGCACGCGATGTCCACATGACCGTATTGGTTAACAGGCTGAAACTAATGAAGGTTTCGTGCGCCCGATTCGTCCCCAACATTCGCCAAGGTCTTGCCGAAATGGTTTTCGGCGGCGCTCTTCGGGATCGAAATACTGGCAACAATTCGACGACTTGTGTGCACACTGATTCGGCGTGATTCGTCGCCCTACTGCACGGGAGCGCGGGCCGAAAATTCGGGTGGCACCGCCTTCTACCGGAGCGCGCACCTTCGGCCCGGGATACCGCCTGAAACACGACGTTCCAACAACCCGCAGCCTGGTAAAAAATTTCACTGCTGACCTGCTACAGGAATGTGATCCTATTTTTATTTGCGAGATAAGCTTTATTCGGGAACGGGATTTCACTAGATTGGGGAGGTTAACCGCAAGGGATCCAAGATGCCGGCGAAGACCTCAGCCGGGCGCGGCGCCACCTCGGCGTCCGGCGCCAAGAGCGCTTTGCGCTCCCCGTCCAAGGCTCGCGATGGCAGCCCCGGTGGGGATAGGCCTGCGCAAGGGCGGAGCTTGGCTGCCGCCGGCGACGTAGCCGCGCTCGACCGCAGGCTCGCGGGCACTGCCTCGCTCGAGGATCGCCTGCGCGAGATCGCCCGCTCCATCAACGGCCGCGTCACCTTCTCAACGAGCCTCGGGCTTGAGGACCAGGCGATCCTGCACGCAATCGCGACGAGCGGGGTCCCAATCGATGTGTTCACGCTCGACACCGGCCGGCATTTCCCCGAGACGCTCGAGACGCTCGAAGCCAGCGAGCAGCGCTATGCCATCAAGATACGTGTCATGGCACCCGACGCGCGCGAGGTCGAGGAGCTCGTCGCCCGCGACGGCATCTTCGGCTTTCGGCTCGCGGTCGAAAATCGCAAGGCGTGCTGCGAGGTGCGAAAAGTACGTCCCCTGAAGCGCGCGCTTGCGGGAGCCTCGGGCTGGGTTACCGGCCTCAGGCGCGATCAGTCGGCGGGGCGCGCTGCGGTGCCATTTGCCGCATGGGACGCGGACCACAGCCTCGTCAAGGTCAACCCGATCGCCGACTGGACCCTCGAGCAGCTCGAGGTCTACATCGCCGAGCATAAGGTGCCGGTAAATCCGCTGCATGCGAAGGGCTTCCCTTCAATCGGATGCCAGCCGTGCACGCGCGCCATCAAGCCGGGCGAGGACATTCGCGCGGGACGCTGGTGGTGGGAAAACGAGGACGGCAAGGAATGCGGGCTGCACAATCGGCCGGCGCAGAAGGGAAAAGCAGCATGACGGCGCCGTTCTCCCACCTCGACGTGCTCGAAGCGGAGGCGATCTACATCTTCCGCGAGGCCGCTGCGCAGTTCCGCAAGCCGGTGCTGATGTATTCGATCGGCAAGGACTCAACCGTGCTCTTGCACATCGCGCGCAAGGCATTCTATCCGCAGAAGCCGCCGTTCCCCCTGCTCCACATCGACACGACGTGGAAGTTCAAGGACATGATCGCCTTCCGCGACAAGACCGTGCGCGACTTCGGGCTCGACCTCATCGTGCACACCAACAAGGAAGGCCTGGAGCGCGGCATCAATCCGTACGACTACTCGCCCTCCGTCTATACCGACGTGATGAAGACGCAGCCCTTGAAGCAGGCGCTCGACGCTCACGGCTTCGATGCGGCCTTCGGCGGCGCGCGGCGTGACGAGGAAGGCTCGCGCGCGAAAGAGCGCGTGTTCTCATTCCGCTCGCCGGGCCACCGTTGGGACCCGCGGCGGCAGCGGCCCGAGATGTGGAACCTGCTCAACGGTCGCCTCGGCCTCGGCGAGACCGTGCGCGTCTTCCCGCTCTCCAACTGGACCGAGCGGGACGTGTGGCGCTACATCGGCCGCGAGGGACTCGACGTCGTGCCGCTCTATTTCGCGGCGCGCCGTCCCACCATCACCCGCGACGGCCAGCTTCTGGTGCTCGATGACGATCGCTTGCCACTATTGCCGGGAGAAGTCCCGCAGATGAAGCAGGTGCGCTTCCGCACGCTCGGCTGCTGGCCGCTGACGGCCGCAGTCCCGTCGACCGCGGCCGACATCGACAGCGTCATCGCCGAGACGCTCGCTGCGCGTACGTCCGAGCGCTCGGGGCGCCTCATCGACCATGATCAAGTCGGCGCGATGGAGCGCAAGAAGCAAGAGGGCTATTTCTAATGACGGCGCTCACCGCCATCCGCCAGCCGAAGACCGCGACCGCGCCCGAGCCGGCGCACGAGCTCAACGGCGTTCTGAATGTGTTGACGTGCGGCTCCGTCGACGACGGCAAGTCGACGCTTATCGGGCGCCTCTTGTGGGACGCCTCCGACCTCTACGACGATCAGCGCGAGACGCTGAGGAAGTCGGGGCGCACCGCCGGCGGCACCGCGCATCCCGATTTCAGCCTGCTGGTCGACGGACTCGTCGCCGAGCGCGAGCAGGGCATCACCATCGACATCGCCTGGCGCTATTTCGACACCGATACGCGCCGCTTCGTCATCATTGACAGCCCCGGGCACGAGCAGTACACGCGCAACATGGCGAGCGGCGCCTCGCACGCCGACGTCGCCATCATGCTCGTCGATGCGCGCCACGGCGTGAAGCGCCAGACCCGGCGGCACGCCGGCATTCTCGACATCGTCGGCGTGAAGCGCGTGATCCTCGCCGTCAACAAGATGGACCTCGTCGATTGGTCGCATGAGAAATTTCGTGCGATTGAGGCCGACTTCCGCGAGCTGACGCTGCGCTTCGGCTTCCGCGACGCGATAGCCATTCCGGTCTCCGCGGTGGGCGGCGACAACGTCGCCCGGCACTCCGAGCACATGCCCTGGTACACGGGGCCCCACCTGCTCGAGCATCTGGAGCGCGTTCCCGCGCGCGATACCACGCCGTCCGGACCGTTCCGGCTGGCGGTGCAGACCGTGCTGCGCGACGGGCTCGATTTCCGCGGCCTCGCCGGCACCGTCGGCTCGGGCCGCATCTGCGTCGGCGACCGCGTCACGGATGCGCTCAGCGGCAAGAGTGCGCACGTCCTGCGCATCGCCACCATGGACCGCGATCTCGAGTTCGCGCAGCAGGGCCAGGCCGTGGCGCTCCAGCTCGACACCGATATAGACGTCGCGCGTGGCGCCGTGCTCTCCACCCCCGACAGCCAGCCGACAGTGGCGACGCACGTCGAGGCACGCCTCGTGTGGCTTTGGGAGACACCGTTCGATCCGCGCGCCGGCTACCTGTTGCGCACGGCGACCGACCTCGCCCCGATCTCGTCGATCAAGATCAAGTCGCTGCTCGACCTGGAGACGCTCGCTGCGCAGCCGGCGGAGGCCGCCTCCGTCAACGACATCGCCATCGCCGCGATCACGCTCGGCCGCCCCGTCGCGGTCGATGCCTTCGCCGACGTCCCCGGCACGGGCGCATTCCTCATCGTCGATGCCACCACCGGGGCCTCCGTCGCCGGAGGCGTCATCTCCGGCGCGACCAACGGCGGCGCGGCCGAGGCTGCCTCGACCTTCCGGCTCACCCGCGAGATGCTGGAAAAGGGCATCTGCCGCGACCTGGGCCGCGGCGAGGACGAGCGGCGGGAGTTCCAGCGCCGCGCCAACGAGGCGGCGCTGCTGCTGCGTGCGGCGGGGGTCGACGTCAAGCTCGAGCTTTAAGACTAAGGGGCAAGCGCGAGCTTTAAGGAGCGGGCGTTGCTTCCGCTTTCCTGGCAGCTCTTTCCAATATAACAGAAAACGGTCCGCCGCCGCCGCGGGCGAACGAGCGTAAGAGCCCGGTCCGTTATGGTAGACATCTCCGCCTCCTGGCCCCTCATCATCGGTGGCGGTTTCTGCGTGGGCTTCCTCGTGGGGCTGACGGGCGTCGGGGCCGGCTCCCTGATGACGCCCTTCCTTATCTCGGGCATCGGCGTGCCCCCTGTGCTTGCGGTCGGCACCGACCTGCTGTTCGCCTCCATCACCAAGGCGAGCGCGGCCTGGCGCCACCACGCCCTCGGCAATGTCGACTGGCCGATCGTGCGCTGGCTTGCGGCGGGCAGCCTGCCCGGCGCGCTCGTCATGCTCACCTGGATCTATTTTGGGGCTCCCGACACTCAGCTCCTGGCGACGGTCATCCGCAAGATCCTCGCCGGCGCGCTTGTCGTCAGCGCGGCCGCCGTCGCCAGCTATCCTCTGCTGAAGCGCTACGCGATGCGCTCAGCCGACACCTCCGTCGCGCCCGAGGTGCGGCGCGTGCCCACACTCATCCTCGGCCTCGTGCTCGGCGTGCTGGTGGCGCTGACCTCGGTCGGGGCGGGCGCCATCGGCGTCGTGGCGCTGACGGCGCTCTACCACGCGCTGTCGGCGAGGCGCCTCGTCGGCACCGACATCGTGCACGCGATCCCGCTGACGTTCCTCGCCGGCATGAGCCATTTCAGCATGGGCAACGTGGACCTGCGCATCCTCGGCATCCTGCTCGTCGGCTCGGTTCCCGGGATCGCGCTCGGCTCGCGCATCACAGGGCTAGTCCCCGATTGGTTCCTACGCATCACCCTTTCGATCGTGTTGCTCTGGGCGGCCTACTCGCTCGTGATGACCAAGCACTGAAGATCTGCTCGCGCCCGCGCCTCAGCTCACGACCTTCACCGGCATCACGTCGGCGTGGAACGTGTTGCCGGCCGTCGTCGGCTTGACGTAACCCGCACGGATCGCGAAATCGCCGAAGCGCTCGCCGTCCTCGCGCTCCTTGGCGTAGCGCCCAAAGATCGGCTCCAAGAGCCGCACGACTTGCGCCCCGTTCACGTCCTCGGCGTAGAGCTTGTTAAGCCGCGAGCCGTCGAACGCGGCCCCGAGATAGAGATTGTAGAGGCCCGGATTGCGGCCGACGAGCCCGATCTCGGCGAGATACGGCCGCGCGCAGCCATTGGGGCAGCCGGTCATGCGGATGACGATGTCGTCATCCTTGAGCCCCGCCTTCTCAGTCAGGTCCTCGAGCGCGGTGATGAGGTCGGGCAGGTAGCGCTCGCTCTCGGCCAGCGCGAGGCCACAGGTCGGCAGCGCTACGCAGGCCATGCTGTTGCGGCGCAGCGCCGAGGAGGCATACGGCGTGATGCCATGCTGCTTCAGGACGGACTTGATCTTCGGCTTCGCCTTCGCCGTGACGTTGGCGATGATGAGGTTCTGGTTGCCCGTCAGCACGAAGGCGCCCGTGTGGAACTCCGCGATCTCGCGCAACGCCGTGCGCAAGGCATGGCCGGGCGTATCCTTGATGCGCCCGTTCTCGATGAACATGGTCAGGTGCCACTTCTTGTCGGCGCCCTGCTCCCAGCCGATCTTGTCGCCGGTCGACTCGAACTTGAAGGGCCGCGGCTTGCCCAGCTTGCGACCGAGACGGCGCTCCACCTCGGCGCGGAAGTTATCGAGCCCGCGATCCTCGATCGTGTATTTGAGACGCGCGCGCTTGCGGCTCTCGCGGTTGCCCCAGTCGCGCTGCACCGTGACGATCTTCTCCGCCAGGTCGACGGCCTCTTCTGGCGTGCAGAAGCCGAGGAGGTCGGCGGTGCGCGGGAAGGTGTCCGTCTCACCGTGCGTCATGCCCATGCCGCCGCCGACGGTCACATTGTATCCGACGACCTTGCCCTTCTCGACGATGGCGATGTAGCCGAGGTCGTGCGCGAAGATGTCGACGTCGTTCGACGGCGGCACGGCGATCACGACCTTGAATTTGCGCGGCAGGTAGTGCGTACCATAGATCGGCTCCTGCTCCTTCTTGACCGCACCGCTCTTGTCGACGACGAGGTTTCCGTCGAGCCAGATCTCGTGGTAGGCGCCGGTCTGCGGCAGCAGATGCTCGCTCACCTTGACGGCGAGCTCGTGCGCCGCGGCGTGGACTTTGCTGAGATAGGGGTTGGCGGCCGCCATGACGTTACGGTTGACGTCGCCGCAGGCGGCAAGCGTGTCGAGCAGCGCGGCGTTGATCGCCTGCATCGTGCGCTTCATGTTCGACTTGATGACGCCGTGGAACTGGAACGTCTGCCGCGTCGTCAGCCGCAGCGTATGGTTGGCGTAGGTGCCGGCGACGGCATCGAGCTGCAGCCACTGCTTGGGCGTGGCGACACCGGCCGGCAGGCGCAGCCGGATCATGAAGCTGTAGGCCTTCTCCAGCTTCTTCTTCGCGCGCTCGGGCCGCAGGTCGCGATCGTCCTGCAAGTAGGTGCCGTGGAACTTCGTGAGCTGCGCGTCATCTTCGGAGATGGCGCCCGTCGCCACGTCCGCGAGCCCCTCCGCGATGGTGCCGCGCAGGAGATGGCTCCTCTCCTTGATGAGCTCGTTCTTCGAGCGCTTGTCGGTGGCCATCGTCGTTCAATCCTGTCGAAACGTCGTGCGCGCGCGGCTCAATACACGTCGCGCTGGTAGCGCCCCGCCTTGGCAAGCTCCTTGAGCTTGGCGCGGCCGGCTTCCTCGTCGCCGCGAGCGGCCTCAGCAAGGATGCGCGCGAGCATCACGTCCACGTCGCGGCCCATGCCCTTCTCGTCGCCGCAGACGTAGATGTGGGTGCCCTCCTCGATCCATTTTAGCAGCTCGGCGCGGTGCTCCCACAGCCGCTGCTGCACGTAAATCTTCTCCGGCTGGTCGCGCGAGAAGGCGACATCGATGCGCGAGAGTGCGCCGCTGGCGAGGTACTCCTGCCATTCGAGCTGGTAGAGGAAGTCGAAGGTGTAGTTGCGCTCGCCGAACACGAGCCAGCTCTTGCCTTTGGCGCCCTGCTCGACGCGCTCCTCGATGAAGGCGCGGTAGGGCGCGACGCCGGTGCCGGCGCCGATCATGACGATAGGCCGCGCGCCGTCCTCGGGCAGGCGGAAGTGGCGGTTCGGCTTGACGTAGATGCGCACCTTGTCGCCGACCCGGCAGCGGTCGGCGAGATACGTGGAGGCGACGCCCCCGCGCTTGTGGCCGTGCGACTCCCACCGCACGGCGCCCACCAGCAGGTGAGCCTCGCCCGCGTGCGCGTTAGGGCTAGATGCGACGGAGTAGAGGCGACCGGGGAGCGGCCGCAGCAGGCCGAAGAGCTGTTCGGGCGCGAGCTTCTCGGGGTAGGTCTCGATGAGATCGATGAGCTGCCGGTCGGCCGCGAACTCGGCGAAGACCTTCGGGTCGGCAAGCTTGCCGACATCGCTGCGGCCGGTGAGTTTGGCGTAGGCGTCGATCAGGTTGCGCGACAGCGTCGTCACGTCGAAGCTCTGGCGCAGCTTCTGCACCACGCCTCCGTCGGCGCCCAACCCAACCGCCTCGGCGAGCTCCAGCGCAAGCGCCGGATCGTTCTCGGGTAGGACACCGATGGCGTCGCCTGGAACATAGGAAAAGCCCGGCGCGCCAGCGGCGACCTCGACGTGCCAGGTCTCGCGCGTCGACCCGGTGCCGTTGAGGTTGAGAAGCGCGGCGATCTCGCCTTCTAGCGGGTGCTCGGCGGTGAACGTCGGTTCGTCGTCATCATAGGGTTGCGCACCGCCCTTGAAGTCGACGTGCACTACCGTCGCCGAGACGCCGGCTTCGGCCGGAGCGAGCTTAGTCAGTGCGCCCTCGGTCCATTCAGCCGCCTTCTTGGCGAAGTCGAGGTCGAGGTCGATGCGGTCGGCGGCACGCGTGGCGCCGAGGGCCTCGAGCCGCGCGTCGATCGCCCGGCCGACGGCGCAGAACTGCGCGTACGCCGTGTCACCCAGCGCCAGCACCGCAAAGCGCAGCGACTTGTCGAGACGCGGCGCGGCATCGCTCATGAGGGCGGTATAGAAGTCGACGGCACGGCCCGGCGGATCGCCCTCGCCCCAGGTGGAGACGAACACCATCAGGTTCTTCGCTTTGGCGAGGACGCTCATATCGGCGTCCGCCATGTCGTAGATGCGCGCGTCAAGCCCGTGCTTCTGCGTCAGCTTCTTGACCTTCAGCGCCAGCGCTTCCGCGTTGCCGCTCTCGCTGCCGTAGATTACCGTCAAGGGCTGCCGCGCCTTGGGCGGAGCGGCGGCCTGCGGCAATTGCTGTCCGCCTTGGGCGGCCTCGTAGCCGGCAAAGAAGCCCGCGAGCCACGCGCGCTGCTGTGCGGTCGTGCGCGAGACGACGGTATTCAGCATGTCGATGTCCTCCGGCGAGAACGGTGCGTTCCGCGGAAGCAACGGTGCGGCGGTCACAAACGTCTCCTCATCGTCTCAAGTCCCCTTCAATGCCGGAAAGTCTAGCACTCCCGGCATCACCTTAGCCCTACGGCGCGAGGCGCCTCTCGAATTCCTTGGTCGCTCCGGGAGCGGCCGGCGCATAGCGCTCGAGCTTCTCGGGCGGCGAAAGCCCGGCCGCTGCCCAATCGAGCCCGACGAAGATGATGGCGGGGCCCTTGACGCTCAAATCTTCCACGGCGCGGCCAAGGTGACCGAGCTCGGTCGCGATCACCCGCTCAGCCGCAAGCGTTCCGTTCTCGACGATCACCACCGCCGTCTCAGGGCCGGCTCCGGCGGCGATCAGCTCGTCGCGAAAATGACTTGCGCTGCGCACGCCCATGTAGATCGCGAAAGCCTGCCCGGGCTTCGCCAGCGCGTTCCAGTCGAGGTCGAAGGCGCCATCGGCGGAAGCACCCGTGACGACGGCGAACTGGCGCACCTTCTGGCGTAGCGTCAGCGGCAGCCCGATGCCGGCGGCGCACGCGTGCGCCGCCGTGATGCCGGGCACCACCTCGACGGGGATGCCGGCCGCACGCACCGCCGCCATCTCCTCCGCCGCACGGCCGAACACGAAGGCGTCGCCGCCCTTGAGGCGCGCCACGCGCTGACCTTTAAGCGCCTCGCGCACGAGAATGCGATTGATGTCTTCCTGGGAGGCGGACGGGCCTTCAGGCTCCTTGCCGACGTCGATGCGTTGAGCGTCGCGCCGTGCGTATTCGAGGATGACGGGATTGACGAGACGGTCGACGACGAGAACGTCGGCCTCCTGCAGCCGCTGCTGCGCTTTGAGCGTCAACAGATCGGGATCGCCCGGACCGCAGCCGATGAGGGTGACGCTGCCCGCGGGGCTGCTCCCGGAGCGGGCCGCCTCGAGCTGGCGCTCGAACTCGCGCTCAGCAGCGGCGGCTTCGCCGCTCAATACGGACGTGCGCCATACCCCAGAGAGTAGCGTCTCCCACAGGCGCCGCCGCGCGGTTGCATCGGCGAGGGTCTCCTGCACCCGGCGCCGCAGCGCCATGGCGCCCTCGGCCACGCGGCCGAAGTTCGCCGGCAACCAGGCTTCGATCTTGGCTTTGATCTCGCGGGCGAGAACGGGCGCAGTACCCTCGGTGCCGATGGCGACCACGACGGGATCGCGGTCGACGATCGCCGGCATGATAAAGCTGCTCTCGGCCGGGCCGTCGACCACGTTGTGAGGAATGCCCAGCGCTTTCGCAGCGCGCCCGACGTCAGAGTTGGTGGCCGCGTCGTCGTCGGCGGCAAATGCGATCACGACGCCCGCAAGGTCGTTGGCAGTAAAGCTCCGGCGCGTTAGCGTTACCGACCGCTCGCCCGCCAGCACGACGATGCCCTCGTCGAACTCTGCGGCAACCATGCGGATGCGCGCCGTCGACTTGGCAAGGAGGCGCAGCTTCTGCAGCGCCTTCTCGCCGCCGCCGACGATGAGGACCTCGCGACCGTCGAGATCGACGAATATGGGGAAGTACCGCAAGTGCTGACCTTTCGCCGCGCGTTAAGCTTGCGCTTCACCGACCATGGGGAGCGGGCGGCGAACGCTAAGGATTGCACATGCCGCCCTGCCGGGTTTTATAGGATACCGAAGTACAATATTCTATTGCTGCACATCCTCTTGAAGGAAATAAGAACCGAATTCTGTCAAACCGCTGCGTCCGAGAAGCACTTTCCCTCTTCGCGAGGTTTTGGCTAACGCGCCGAGGGACGTTCCTTCACCTCGTGGGAGACCGCGCAACGCCGCGGCACGTGCACGCCCTTCATCCCATCGTGCCAATCCATCACGACCGGCACTCGCCAGGCACTCGCGCGGCGACGCTGCACCGCACAGTACTCAGTGTTCGGATCATCTGCAGTGCAGGTGGCAAAATTGCGTCGCGCAAGGGCACTCGCGGCGACGCTCATTAGGCAAGTCGGCAAGCGCTACAACGCGCGCCAACACACGAGTTTGTGAGCCAGTTTTGACTTCCGCTCGAAGCGGAGGTGTGGTCTATAACGGCCACCGCGGTCCGGACTTGACTATCTCGTCCCGATCCGCAGACTGGGGTGGCACTTCACCAAAAGAAAGTGTCCGCTTCAGTGGGTGGACCCTCGGCGGGGCCATCTGTAGTGGAAGGCAACTTGCCGAATTAGGAGGAACGTTATGAAGGTTTGGACCAAGCCCGCAGTTCGTGAGCAGGAAGTCGGCCTCGAGGTCACCTCGTATCTGCCGGCCGAGATCGACATCATCTAACGACTGTCGATCAACTCACTTACTCCGTGAGTTTCAGACGACGGCGGTCGACACATCGACCGCCGTTGTCATTTCCGGGGTTGTTATCTGAAGTCAGGCGGTCGGCGCGCCCCTAGACTAGAAGATACCATGATCATCAAGGTTCTGGGGTCTTCCGCAGGCGGTGGCTTTCCGCAGTGGAATTGCAACTGCCATAACTGCGCGGCAGTCCGTGCCGGCACTCCCGGCTTCAAAGCGCGCACCCAATCCTCTCTCGCGGTCAGCCGTGACGGAATAAGCTGGGCGTTGCTCAACGCCTCGCCCGACCTGCGCCAGCAGATCGCGAGCACACCTGCGCTCCACGCCGATCCCCGGCGCGGGCTACGCCACAGCCCCATCAAGGCCGTGGTGCTCACGAACGGCGACGTCGACCACATCATCGGCTTGATCAACTTGCGCGAGGCGCAGGCCTTCTCGATCTACGGCACGAGCCGGGTGCTTGGCATCCTCAAATCGAACTCGGTGTTCCAGGTGATGGCCGAGCCTCTCGTGCCGCGCATAACGCTACCGCTCGATCAACCCGTGCAGATCAAGGGCGACGGCACCGATCTCGGACTCACGGTCGAGGCCTTCGCCGTGCCGGGCAAGATCGCACTCTATCTGGAGGACGCATCTGCCGGCAAAGATCTCGGCACCCAGGAGGGCGACACCATCGGTCTCAAGATCACCGATCCTGCGGCCAAGACCTCATTCTTCTATATCCCCGGCTGCGCCACCATCGACGACAAGCTGGCCAAGCGCCTGGAGGGCGCCTCCGTCGTCTTCTTCGACGGCACCCTCTTCACCGACAACGAGATGATCGAGCAGGGACTGCTCGACAAGACGGGCGCCCGCATGGGGCACATCAGCATGTTGGGCGACGCCGGCTCCATCTCCGCCTTCTCGAAATTGGGGGTTGGAAGGCTCATATATGTTCACATCAATAATTCGAATCCGGCGCTGGACGAGAATTCGGCGGCGCGCAAATCGATCGAAGGGACCGGTTGGGAAGTCGGATACGACGGATTGGAGGTACGCCTATGACCGAGCCCGTGAGTCTCGAGCGCGTCGCCGCCGAGCGCAAGTCCGATGAGCCGATGAGCCGCGCTGACTTCGAGGCTGCGATCCGCGCCGTGGGTGCCGAGCGTTACCACGACAAGCATCCGTTCCATCACATGCTGCACGGCGGCAAGCTCAAGAAGCCGCAGGTGCAGGCCTGGGCGCTCAACCGCTACTGCTACCAGTCGGCGGTTCCGCGCAAGGACGCTGCCCTCGTCAGCCGCCTCTACGACCGCGAGTTGCGCCGCGAATGGCTGCATCGCGTGCACGATCATGACGGCTTCGGCGAGGAGCAAGGTGGCATCGAGCGCTGGCTGGTACTGACCGACGGCCTCGGCCTCGACCGCGACTATGTCGTCTCCATGAAGGGTGCGCTGCCGGCGACGCGCTTTGCCGTCGAAGCCTACGTCACCTTCGTGCGCGAGCAGCCGATCACCATTGCGATCGCCTCATCCCTGACCGAGCTCTTCGCGCCCAAGATCCACAAGGAGCGCATTTCGGGGATGCTCGAGAACTACCCGACCTTCATCGACGAGAAGGTGATGGCCTACTTCAGGCGCCGGCTCACGCAGGCACCGCGCGACGCCGACTTCGCTCTGCAGTACGTCCTCGACCACGCCAAGACGCGCGATGAGCAGGAAGCCTGTGTCGACGCCGTCCGTTTCAAGTGCAACGTGCTGTGGGTGCAGCTCGACGCCCTCCAGCATGCCTACGTCGAGGGCAACATTCCGCCCGGAGCCTTCCGGCCCGAGGCCCAAAATGGGTGAAGCGATGATACGCACCCGCGCCATCGTGACCGCCGCTACGCGGCCGGCGCTGCCGCCGCACATCAAGCTGCGTCACGACGCGGGCCGCGGCAAGTGGCTGGTGCTTGCACCCGAGCGCGTGTTCGAGCCCGACGAGATCGCTGTCGCAGTTTTGAAGCTTTGTGATGGGGCGCGCTCGGTCGACGACATCGCGAGCGAGCTTGCGAGAGAGTACAATGCGCCGAAAGCGGAAATCGTCGCGGACATCGTCTCGATGCTCCAAGACCTCGCCGACAAGGGAGGAGTGAAGGCATGAACGACATTGCCCCTACCCATGTGAAAGAAGGCACGGTGACGATGGATGCCGGCGAGATGCGCTGCGACAGTGCCGCCGCTCCCGAGCCGGTGGATGTTGCCTGCGCGCGCGCGCCGATCGGCCTGCTCGCGGAGCTGACCCATCGCTGCCCGCTGCAGTGCCCCTACTGCTCCAACCCTTTAGATCTCGAGAGGGCCAACACCGAGCTCACGACCGCGGAGTGGCAGAAGGTCATGCGCGAGGCGGCGCAACTCGGGATCCTGCAGATCCACCTCTCCGGCGGCGAGCCGACTGTGCGCCGCGACCTCGAGGACATCATCAAGACCGCGGCGGACGCCGGTCTATATTCCAACCTCATCACCGCGGCTGTGCTTTTGACGCGCGAGCGGCTCGTGAAGCTCAAGGACGCGGGTCTCGACCACGTCCAGATCTCGATCCAGGACGTCGATACGGCCTCCGAGAACGCCGACCGCATCGCCGGCTACAAGGGCGGCAGCGATAAGAAGAAGATCGTTGCCGGCTGGGTGCGCGAGCTTGGCATGCCGCTGACGATCAATGCGCCTATCCACCGCCACAACATCAAGAGCGTTGAGTCGATCATCGACTACGCGGTGGCGCTCGGTGCCGGGCGTGTCGAGATCGCCCACGTCCAGTATTACGCCTGGGCGCTCAAGAACCGCGCCGCGCTTATGCCGACGCGCGAGGACTTCATGGCCGCGGCCAAGATCACCGAGAAGGCGCGCGAGCGTCTGAAGGGCGTCATCGTCATCGACATGGTCGTCCCTGACTACTACGCGAAGTTCCCCAAGCCCTGCATGGGCGGCTGGGGACGCGGCATCATCAACGTGACGCCGCAGGGGCGTGTGCTTCCCTGCCATGCCGCGGAATCGATCAAGGGCCTCGAGTTCGACAATGTGCGCGACAAACCGCTGGGCGACATCTGGCTCAATGGCCAAGCCTTCCAGAAGTACCGCGGCACCAGCTGGATGAAGGACCCGTGCCGCACCTGCCCGCGGCGCGAGGTCGACTACGGCGGCTGCCGCTGCCAGGCCTTCGCGCTGACGGGGGACGCGGCCAACACCGACCCCGCCTGTTCGCTTTCGCCGATGCACGCAGAGTGGGCGAAGGTCGCCGAGGTCGAGTCCCACGTGGCCTCGCCGGAGTTCATCTACCGGCGCCCTGGCGGAGCTTCGCCCAAGCCCGTGCGCGAGAAAATTCCGGCACCGACCGAGGCTTAGCTTTTCCTGACTCTCGTCGTCTAGTTTTGGTGGCGTCACCCTGCAGCCGCGGGGTGCGTCACCATGTTCAGTCGCGGTTCAAAAACTTCTTGGCACACTCCCGATCGGCATAAGAAGATGGCACCGGTCGCGCGTCTTACCGGTCGGGAACAATAGGGAAGGAATTCAGTATGCTCAGGTTGGTTGTCGCCGCAGGCGCCTTGCTCGCGTTGCCGACGCTTGCGTTGGCGCAGGATGCGGAGGCCGGAAAGAAGGTCTTTCAAAAGTGCGCCCCGTGTCATTCGGTCGGCCCAGGAGCCACTAACAAGGTTGGGCCCAACCTCAGCGGCTTGGTCGGCCGCAAATCCGGCACCGAGGAGGGATTCAGCTACTCGGATGCCATGAAGAACTCGGGTCTGACCTGGGACGAGGCCACCTTCAAGGAGTACATCACCGACCCCAAGAAGAAGGTCCCCGGCAACAAGATGCTGTTCCCAGGCGTGAAGGACGAGCTTGAGCGCGACGATCTCTTCGCCTACCTCGCCTCGTTCAACGCGGACGGCAGCCCGAAGAAATAACGCTCGCAGCCTTGCGATCATCAGGCGCCGCGGACCCTCTGTCCGCGGCGCCTTGCGTTTTGGGGCTCAGTCCAGAGGGCGCACGCTGCCCTGGTCGATCGCTTCGAGCAGCTGGTGCACGTTTTTGCCCTTGATCTTGAGATCGGGCGCGATGTCCATCAGCGGCGCGAGGACGAACGCGCGGTCCGCGATGTGGGGATGCGGCAGCACGAGGTCTGGCTCGTCCAAAACGCTGTCGCGGTAGATGAGAAGATCGAGATCGATGATGCGCGGGCCCCACTTCTCGGTGGCGACACGGCCCATCCGCCGCTCGATGTTCTTGCAGCGGTGCAGCAGATCGCGCGGGGCGAGCTTGGTTTTCACCGCGACGCAGGCGTTGACGAACCAATCCTGATCGAGCTTGCCCCAGGGGTCGGTGGCAAAGTTGCGCGAGCGGCGGACGAGGCGGATGTCGCCTGGCTCCCTCAAGAGCTCGATTGCCCTGTCGATGTTGCTGGTCTTGTCGCCGAGGTTCGACCCCAGCGCGATAATGCAGTCGAAACCGGCGGCGGGCTCCGCACCTTCCTTTGCCGTCATCGTCTGCCGTTCGCCTCGTGCGGGAGCGCCGAGATAGCCCCAATCTCAATCATATTTGATGTAGACGAAGCGGGCGTCGCCAGCCGGCGTGCCTTCGAGCCCGCGGCCTTCCTTGCCGGGTTGCCAGTGCACGACCTCCTCGATCTTCTTTGCAAGCTCGAGGTCCTTTGACGTGATGCCTTTGGCCGTATGCGTGATAAGGCGCACTTCGACCCAAGCGTAGGAAGCCGTGATATCGGGGTGGTGCCAGGCTGCCTCGGCGAGATGGCCGACCGTATTGATTACCATCAGCGTCCCTTTCCAGCTCCCCGTCTTGTATGTTCTCCTGATCCAGCCACCCTCGAGGTGCCACTTGGGCAGGTTCTTTTCTAGCCATGCGGTAACCTCGGCCTCCGGCATGGGCTTTTCGCGCTCGGCCGCCATATAGTCGCCTCCTCGCTTTATCCGACCTCACTCCCTAGGTTCACCGTAATGCCTCTGGCCGACGCAACGCAAACCCAGCCGCCATCGGACGGGAGTCCCGCCACCGCGCGCGCGGCGGCTGCCGTCAAGGCCGTGCGCGTTGTCGCCCCGGCGCGGCTGCATCTCGGCTTCCTCGACCTCAATGGCGGCCTGGGGCGCCGGTTCGGCAGCATCGGTCTCGCCATCGACAGGCCGGCAACCGAGCTCGTGCTTTCGCGCAGCCGCTCATTCAAGGCCGAAGGGCCGGATCGCCGCCGGGCGCTAGAGACCCTAAAGCACGTTGCCGGCTCCTACGCCGCCGGCAGCGCATACCAGCTCGACATCCGCACGGCCATTCCCTCCCACGCCGGCCTCGGCTCCGGCACCCAGCTCGCGCTTGCCATCGGGGCTGCGCTCGATGTGCTCGATGGGCTCGACCATAGCGCCATCGAGACGGGCGAACTCATGAACCGCGGGGCGCGGTCGGCGATCGGAATGGAGGCCTTCGAGCGCGGCGGCTTCATCGTCGATGGCGGACGCGGTTCAAAGGATCACGCTCCCCCGATCCTCATGCGCACCGACTTCCCCGAAGCCTGGCGCATCCTGCTTATCATCGATCCGGGCACTTCCGGTGTTCATGGTGAAGCAGAGGCTAAGGGATTCGCGGAGCTGCCTCCGCTTTCGGCCGATGCAGCCGGACATCTCTGCCGCCTCGTGCTGATGCAGCTCGTGCCGGGTCTCATGGAAGCCGACATCGAAACCTTCGGCGCTGCAATAAGCGAAATCCAAGCGATTATCGGTGGTCATTTCGCGAGTGCGCAAGGGGGTAGCGCATGGGCGAGCCCGGCCGTCGGCCGCATTGCCCGTAGTTTGAAAGAGAGGGGTGCGTTCGGGATCGGGCAAAGCTCGTGGGGACCGACGGGGTTTGCGTACATACCCTCGGAAGAAATTGCCGCACGCCTCTATGATTCTGCAATCGAAGCCGCTAGAGCCGATGGGCTCGAAATTCTGATTGCCAGGGGGCGCAACCGGGGCGCCTCGATTGAGCGCATTGGGGGCCCGGATCTCTAAGCACCGAGGAAGATAAAAAATGAGCGACGCCATACCGATCCTGCACATGCTCTCGCCGCAAAAGCACATGAGCCCATTCGACGTGAACATGGCCGCGGATGCCGGTTACAAGGTGATCGTTCCCTACATCAACGTGACGCTTGAGGAAGTGACGGGGCTAACACAGGACGCCATCTTCTCGCGGCCGCCCGACAGCGGCGTGCGCACCGGCATCTTCATCGGCGGCAAAGACGCACTCCTCGCGCTCGATATGATGGATGCGGCCAAGAAGGCGCTGGTCCCGCCCTTCGGGCTTTCAACGTTCGCCGATCCGGCCGGCTCGTTCACGACGGCGGCGGCCATGGTGGCCTGCGTCGAGCGCGTGCTGCGCACGAAGTTCAACAAGGGCTGGAAGGGTACGCGGGTCGCCGTGTTCGGCGCGACCGGCGTCGTGGGCTTTGCTTCCTCCATCATTGCGGCGCTCGAGGGTGCGCAGGTGACGCTCGTCGCCCACCGCGGCGTCGACCGCGTCATCAAGTCGGCCGAGGTCTCCAAACAGCGCTTCGGCGTCGATCTCATCCCCAAATCGGGCGAGACCCCTGAACAGAAGACCGCGATCATCGTCGACGCCGAGGTCATCTTCGCCGCCGCCGCCGCTGGTGTGCGCGTGATCAGCGCCGCCGACAAGACGCAGGCCAAGAACCTGCTCGTCGTCGCCGACGTCAATGCCGTGCCGCCGCCCGGCGTGGAAGGAATGGAGCTGTTCATGGACGGCGCCCCGCTGCCCGGATGCAACGCGCTCGGGGTCGGTCCGCTCGCCATCGGCGACGTGAAGTACAAGACGGAGTCGGGGCTGTTCAAACGCATGATCACAGGCGCCAAGCCGGTGCACTACGACTTCCGCGATGCCTTCCAGCTCGCGCGGACCTTCACCACTTGACGCAAGGCAGCGTCCTCATCGCTGCGCTGACCGGGCGGGCACTCGCCGCGAGCGCCGGGCGCGCGGGCTTCGCGCCGCTGGTGGTCGATGCGTTCGGCGATGAGGATATGCGCGCGAGTGCTGCCGCCTTCACGCAACTCGCTGAGGTGACGCGGGTGGGCTTTCGTGCGCGCCCGCTGCTTGCTGCACTTGCGGCGGTAGCGGAGAAGGCACCGAGCCCGCCGGTCGGGCTCGTGTTGGGCTCCGGTTTCGAGGACACGCCCAAGCTCGTGGCCACGCTCGCACGCCACTACCCGCTGATCGGCAACGGCAGCGAGGCGATTGCGCGCGCCAAGCATCCGGCTTCGTTCTTTGCGCTGCTCGACCAGCTCGGGGTTGCGCACCCGGAGACGCAGCTCGATCCCCCCCGCGATCCCTACGGCTGGCTGTCGAAGCGCATCGGCGGCAGCGGCGGCGCGCACGTACTCCCCTGCCCGGCCGCCAAGACCGACCGCCGCCGTTACTATCAGCGCCGCATGGGGGGGACGCCCGCTTCGCTGCTCGCGATCGCCGCGGATGGTGCCATGCACCTCGTCGGCTTCAGCCGCCAGTGGACTGTGGGCGGCGCCGTTCGCCCCTACCGGTATGGCGGAGCGGTCGGCCACGCGTCCCTCGGCGTAGCCATAGAAGAACGCATGCTCACCTCAGCGCAGGACGCGTGCCGGGCGCTTGGCCTCGTGGGCCTCGTCTCCTTCGATTTCCTGCTTACGGACGGCATTCCCTACCTCTTGGAGGTGAACCCCCGCCCGGGGGCGACCATCGACGTCTTCGATGACGCAAAAGGCGCGCTCTTTCGGGCCCATCTCGCCGCCAGCCGGGGTCTCCCCCTCGCCCTTCCTGCAGCCGCTCCAAGCGCGCGCGCCGCCGGCGTTCTCTATTCCGGCCCCTCCCCCGTGGTCGTCGGCAGCATACCCTGGGCGGACTGGACCGCCGACCGCCCGGCGCCCGGTACGCGCATCCCCAGCTTCCGGCCCATCGCCACCGTCTTCGCCGATGGCGCCGATGCCACGCAGGCCGAGCAGAATTGCCGCCGGCGCTTGGACGAACTGGCTCACATGCTGTATGCACGAGCCGGGAACACGGAGCGCGCTCATGCAGCAGAAGTACGTCGGCCCGGCGCCGAGCGTCTCAGGCAGAGCGGCTAAGCTCGTTGATGCCCTCGTCGCCGATGCCGGTGCCTTGCGCTGCATCGTCAGCACCGGGGAGACCGGCGAGCGCCGCGTCGACCTTGGAGCCGCTGCGCAGGGAGGCATCGAAGCAGGCCGCAGGCTCGCAGAGATTTGCCTGGGCGGGCTCGGCACCGTAAGCCTCACGATGTCATCGGGCCTGCCCCACTGGCCGCTCGGCGTCACGGTGCACACCTCCAACCCGATCGTCGCATGTCTCGCCAGCCAGTACGCCGGCTGGACCATCCAGGATGCCGCGACCGGATTCTTCGCGCTCGGCTCGGGACCCGCCCGCGCGCTCTCGCGCGTGGAAGCGCTCTACAAGGACCTCGGTTACGTCGATCACAACAACAAGGCCGCCCTCGTCATCGAGGGCGACAAGGCGCCCCCGGCTGCCGTTGTCACCAAGATTGCTGCCGACTGCGGCGTCGCGCCGGCCGACCTGACGATCCTGTTTGCACCGACCGCAAGTCTCGCCGGCACCGTTCAGATTGCCGCGCGCGTGCTCGAGGTTGCGATGCACAAGGCGCACGAGCTGCACTTCCCGCTCGAGCACATCGAGGACGGCATGGGCACGGCTCCGATCGCTCCGCCGGTCCCCGATTTCATCAAGGCCATGGGCCGCACCAACGACGCCATCATCTACGGCGGCCGCGTACAGCTCTTCGTGCGGGGCGGCGACGAGGCGGCCAAGAAGCTCGCGGACAACCTGCCGAGCCAGACCTGCTCCATCTACGGCCGCCCGTTCGCGGAGATCTTCGCGGCCGTTAACGGCGATTTCTATAAGATCGATCCCATGCTGTTCAGCCCCGCCGCGGTCACCGTCTCCAACCTCGATACGGGCTCCTCATTCCACGCGGGCGAACTTGCTCCAGCGATCGTCGACGCCAGCTTCCGCTGAGGCCGCCTCGGCCGAGAGTGGACCGCGCATCGCTCTCTTTCTCGAGGAGGAGAGCGGCGACTGGCACGTCCGTCGCCTCGCCGCGGCCATGCGCCGGCGCGGAGCCTTCGTCGTGGTCACCTCGCTGCCGCGCTGCGCCTTCGACACCGCGCTGCCGAGCGGCATCGACATCCCGGGCTTTGATGGCGCTTTGCCTGACGCCGTGTTTGTGCGCTCGATTTCAGCCGGCACGCTCGAGCAGATCACGTTCCGCCTAGGGCTCCTGCACGCGCTACGGCTGAGCGGCGTGCGCGTGTGGAACGATGCGCGAGCGATCGAGCGCTGCGTCGACAAATCGACGACGACGTTCCTGCTGCAGCAAGCCGGCATCCCGACGCCGCGCACGCGGACCATGGAAGGCGAGGCCCCAGCGAAAGATTACGTCGACGACGCCGCCCGATCACTCATCTTCAAGCCGTTGTTCGGCTCGCAGGGCAAAGGCCTGTTGCGCGTCGAAGGCGTGAGCGCACTGCCCCTACCGGAGGCCGCCGACAACATCTACTACCTGCAGGACTTCGTGCCGCCCTCGGGCGACGGCTTCGAGGACTGGCGCGTGATCGCGACACGCTTCCGCGTCGTTGCGGCCATGGGCCGCAAGGCCGGCACCTGGATCACCAACGTGCACCAGGGCGGCTCGCCGGTGCCGTGCGAGCCGACGCCCGAGATGCGCGCACTCGCTTCGCGCGCGCTTGACGCCGTCGATGCCGACTATGCCGGCGTCGACCTCATCCGAGCAACCGACGGCCGGCTCATGGTGCTCGAGGTCAACAGCAACCCCTCCTGGCGCGGGCTGCAAAGCGTCTCAGACATGGACGTCGCCGAGGCGATTGTGGAGGACTTTCTCGCCGCGGTCGCCGATCACCAGCGCGACCGCCGATGCCCCGCCTGAGCGAGACCGAGACGCGCGATCTTTTCCTCGCCGCCTGCCGCGCCGAGATCGCCGCGCTCAAGCCCGGCAACGTGCACGTCCATGGCGGCGGGCACGGTATGGAGGTCCGGCAATTCGAGGAAGCCGCCGCGGCCGCCGCGCCTTGGGTCGCCGATAGCGACCTGAGAATCGGCGCGCGCATCCGCCACGCGGTCGATGCGTCGTTCGCAGCCGCCGGCTGCAACACCAACCTCGGTATCCTCCTGCTTGCAGCGCCGCTTGCGGCCGCCGCGCAATACGGGGACGGCGGCACGCTGCGCGACAGCCTCGCAACCGTCCTCGCTGCACTCGACGCCAGGGATACCGCCGACGTCTACGCGGCGATCCGGCGTGCCAATCCCGGCGGCCTCGATATGGCGACCGACCAGGACGTGTCCGTGGCTCCGACCGTCGGCCTCCTCACGGCCATGGCGCTCGCCGCCCACCGCGATCGCATCGCCTCCGCTTACGTCTCGAACTTCGCCGAGGTCTTCGATTTCGGTCTGCCGACGCTCGACCGGGTGCGACCCCTCGCCGATGATTTCAACTTGATGGTTACCACCTTACACATGGCTTACTTGGCCGCGTTACCCGACAGTCATATTGCCCGCAAATTTGGTACTGAGGTCGCTGAGCAAGTGCGCAAGGAAGCTTTGCTGGATAAGCGGCTTTGGACGCCCGTGGCCACGCCTAGTTCGTTTGCTGAATTGCTCGCTTTCGACACTGATCTGAAGCAGAGGGACCTCAATCCCGGGACCACGGCCGACCTCGTTGTAGCCACCCTTTTTGCCGCCTCAATCCGCGACCGGATGGCACTGTCAAGCCTCGCGTAACCCCTTGTCGAGAGAGGGCTGCTGGCGCTATCTAGGGGCGGCCGCTTACGGCGCGCCGCTATCTGGCCAACCGGTTCGACGACGATTGTCGCCGATCGCAGAGAACAGGGATAGCTACAGAGATAGGGCAGAACCGGCATGTTCCCGGCTACGGCGGGGTTCGCGTTGGTGCTCGTGATGTTTTTAGCTTGGGAGGAACCCCGCAATGGCCAAGATTAACAAAGTTATGATCGGCGAGTCGCTCGTCGGCGACGGCAACGAGGTCGCGCATATCGATCTCGTCATCGGGCCGCGCGGCTCGGCTGCCGAGACGGCATTCGTTGGCGCGCTGTCGAACAACAAGGACGGCTTCACCACCTTGCTTGCGGTCATCGCGCCGAACCTGCTCTGCAAGCCCAACACCATTCTGTTCAACAAGGTCACCATCAAGGACGCCCGTCAGGCCGTCCAGATGTTCGGCCCGGCCCAGTACGCCGTCGCCAAGGCCGTGCAGGACTCGGTCGCCGAGGGCGTGATCCCGGCGTCAGAAGCCGACGACCTCTACATCCTCGTTGGCGTCTTCATCCACTGGGAAGCTGCCGACGACGCCAAGATCCAGGACTTCAACTATCGGGCGGTCAAGGAAGCTCTTGCGCGCGCCATCGCAGGCAAGCCGACCGCCGCCGAAGCGACTGCCCAGCGCAACAGCGTCCAGCATCCGTTCGGTGCGAAGACTTGAAGCGGACACCGTCCACAGCAGGATAATGCCCCTCCGATGAAGGGGGGTCTGCTGAAGCGATTGGGTAGACTGCTCTCAGGCCGGTGGAAAGGTTAGAGCCGCGCTCTCGGGTTCTGCTCTGCCATTCTCTCGCGATGACTTCAACGGCCGGCGATCTCGATGAGATCGCCGGCCGTTATCGTTCCGGCATGCAGCGCCGTTGCGACGAGCGCGCCGGCAGCGCCGACCCCTCGCAGGGTCTCAAGGTCGGCCAGATTGCGCACACCTCCCGCCGCGTAGACGCGGCGCCCGCCGGCCCGCGCGATGATTTCAGAGAGCCGTTGCAGGTCCGGACCCTCGGCGGCGCCAACCCGCGCGAGCGTCATGACGATGACACGCTCAGGCCAAAGGGCAGCGTCATCGAGTAGCGCATGCGGGCCCACGAAGCTGTCGCCGCGGAAGTCGAGTGAGAGGGCGAAGCGTCCGCCCGGCTCTTTGCGCAGCTTCTCCAAGTCATCGCCGGCGAGGCTTTCCGATCCGATGACGGGCAGCAGCACGCCCGCGCTCGCCGCAGCGGCGTCCGCCGAGTCCCCGTCGTCGATCCAGAATTCCACCCCCGGTGCCGCCGCGGTAAGCCGTGCGGCGAGACCCTCGTCCCGCCCGCGGCCCTCGATGCCGTCGAGGTCTGCGACGTAGATCGCCCGGAACGGAAAAAACGACAGGAGGCCGCGCGCGACCGCGACGGGGTCGCTGCTCTGCGCCAGCGGCGTCTCGAGCGGCTTATACTGATCGCGGCGGCCTTGGCGCGCGTGCACGGCCACCCCATGACGCACGTCGATGACCGGTATGACGTCCATTGGCTTGCCTCTGCGCACGCGTCGTGTATCACGGCCTCGCCTGGCTTGCGAAGTTGCCGGGCTCAGCGGAGACGATGCGATGGCCATCACGGCCGGCTACGACGTGGGCGGAGCGCACCTCAAGGTCGCGCTGGCCGAGGACGGCCGTGCCATTGCCGCGCTGCAGTTGCCGTGCCGGCTGTGGCGAGGCATCGACCAGCTCGATGCGGCGTTCGCACAAGCCGCGCCGCTCGTCTCCCGCGCCCACGCGCACGCAGCCACCATGACGGGGGAGCTGTGCGAGCTGTTCCCAGACCGCGCAACCGGCGTCTCGGCCATCGTCGACCGGCTGGTGTCGATTCTTGGCGGCGGCGTCCGCATTTGGATGGGGCCGCGGGGCTTTGGCGCTCCCGCCGAGGCACATGTCGACCCCATGAGCGCGGCCTCGACCAACTTCCTCGCCGCGGCTGAGCTCGTCGCGCGCCGCTACGACGAGGCGGTGTTGATCGACATGGGCTCGACCACGACTGACATCGTTCCCGTTACCGGGGCCCGGCTCATGCCGCGCGCGCTCACCGATGGCGAGCGGCTCGCGACCGGCGAGCTTGTCTATAGCGGCTTGACGCGCACCGATGTCAGTGCGGTTGCGCGCACTGTGCTCTTCCGCGGCCAACGGCAGCGCCTCGCAGCCGGCAACTTCGCGACCATGGCGGATGTGCGCCGCATCCTCGGCGAGCTTCCGGACGACGTGGATCAGCACGAGACCGCCGACCACCGTGGCACGTCGCTGGAGGAGAGCCTTGCGCGCTTCGCCCGCTGCCTCGGCCGCGACCGCCGGGATGCCAGCCTCGCCGACTGGCGCAGCGCGGCCGCGCTGATCGCCGCTGAGCAGATGGACGACCTCCGCCGGGCACTGCTGACGGCCTGCAATCTGACGGCAACGCCGATCGACGCGCCCGCCGTCGCCGCCGGTATCGGCGCGCCGCAGGTGTTCACCCTCACCGAGCAGGTCGGACGACTGGCGCACCCCTTTGCCAAAATCGCCGACGCAACGCCGGACTGCGCGGAATGGGTGACGCGCTGCGCGCCCGCCGCGGCGATTGCGTTGCTTGCGGGCGAGCTCGCCTAGACCTTCTGCGCTTGGTCCTTGCGCCAGGCCGCAATGCGCTCCATCAGCCAGCCCCAAGCTTCCTGCTCGCGCTCACCCGCGGTCTTGGAGACGGCGATCTCGAGATACTTGAGCTCGGCCTCGATCTTGTCCACGGGTAGCATCTTCAGGCGCGAGACCAGCACCGCGCATTCGAGCACCGCGGCCTGCGCGCGGTTGAAGCCGCCCCAGGGGCGGTGGCTCGCGGCGTGCACCACCCCGCAGGAGAAGCGCGGCCGCAGGTCGTCCTCGGTCACGCGGTCGACGGCGAGCTCCCAGTGTGAGACCGCATTCTCCAAGACCGCACCGTCGACCTTCTCAGCCGGGCGCGTCGCCCAATCCTTGCGCCCGGTCAGGCTTCCAGCGAACACACGCACATCGTCGGTATGGCTCGCGACCGCGAACGGCACCTCGCGCAGGTTGTCGAGCGTGCGCGAGGGACGGAACGGCGCCAGCACCCAGTTCGCGCCCTCGGCGATCAGGCCGAGCGGCGCGACGTGCACCTCACCCTTCGCGTTCTTCGTCGTCACGATGGTTTCGACGATAAGCGGCATCCGCCTTCTCCTTGCGCGCAGCTTTGAGCGTAGCGCCTTCGTTCGCGTGGCGCGTCAGATCCTCAACCTTGTGGTCGGCGGCGACACCCCAGTCGAGGCTCCCGTCCTGGGTATAGCGCTTGCCCAGCGCGTGCGCGATTTCGGCCTTGGCGAGCTCATGGCCGAGGTAGAACGCATGTGCGCCGTCAGCCTCGACGCCGAGCTTGTCGAACAGCCCGAAGGCATCGCGCGCCACGTGGTGGCCGTCGCGGTTGTAGATATGGATTCCGTCCTCGGCGACCTCGATGCGGTAGTTCTGGTCGCGCACGACGCGCGCTGCGATCTGCTCCGGCGTGTCTGGATAGGGCCGCAGGTCGTGGAGCGACAGGAGCCCTCCCCCGTAGCCCTTGGGCAGGCTCTCGTCCTCGCGCGCGCGATACATCAGGCGGCGCGCGGCGTCGTGCTCCTGGATCGTGCGCCGCGTGTGCGGCGACACCTGCACCACGAGCACGTTGCGGATCTGCAGCTCCGAGCAGATGCCGAGGAGGATGGCCGTCACGCCCTGGCTGTCGGCATCGGTCAGCTCCGTCAGGTTGCCGGTACCCATCAGTATTTCGACTTCCGGGCGCTCGCGCCGCAGCTCGGCGTAGCGTTCGAGCGAGGTCGTGAAACCGAAGTGAATGGGGTCGAGCACGGGGTCAGCGAGGCACGCGATGCCCTTGGCCTTGCAGAGGTCGATGGCGCGGACGAGCGAGGCAAGGTCGCCGTGCGGCTTTGGCACCAGCACGGGAACTGTCTTGGTGCCGGCGACGGCATCGAGCGTCGTCTCGTCCAGGCTGAGCACGTAATCTGCGCCGGCCTTGGCGCCGCGGCGCAGCTCCTCCACGTTGCCGGAATCGACGCTGACCTTGAAGCTGCCCTTACGCAGCGCCGCGATCATGTCCTCGAGCTGCGGGAACGGAACGTCCGGCTGGCAGCCCATGTCGATCACGTCCGCACCCTCGGCCTTGAGCTTGCCCGCGCGCTCGACCATCTGCTCGACCGTGAGGCTCGGCGCGTCGACGATCTCGGCGAAGATGCGCAGGTCGTAGCGTGAGAGATCCGGCGGCTTACCGCCCTTGCCGAAGAACTGCGGCAGGTCGATGATCTCGTCTGGCCCACGCTCGAACGGCACGCCGTAGTGCTCCTTCAGCTCGCCCAGGTTCATGCGGCTGCGGCCCGGCACGATGACGCGGTCGGCGTCGAGCGGAGCCTTGAGGCGGTTCCTCACGATCGCTTCGGTCATCAGGGCCGCAACTTTCACGCCGACGTTGGCGATGCGCCATGACCCCTCCGGCAAGCCGAGTCCGGCGACGGTGCGAGCCAGCCGCGGCTCCGCGAGCCGGCCGGTCAGAAATAGAAGCTTGTTGGCCATTGTCCGAACCTAGGCGAAGGGGCGCCAGGATCGTAGCGCCGTCACTTGCGCCGCGCGATAGCACGCGGCGGGGCGGCCCGTCGACCGGCTTTAAGCGGAGCCGGGCGCGCGGGCTCGGAGTGCAGGAGGGCGGCTAGCTTGTCCTCATCGCCGGCGCCCAGCACGCGCCAGGAGAGCCCCGCGCGCTCAACGATCTCTACGAAGGTCGGATCGACCGTTTCTGCCAGTGCAAGGCGCTGAAGCGTGGCGCCGTCCGGGACCTTGCACGATTTTATTAGCACGACGGAGGCTCGCCCGAGCCGCTCGGCAAGCCGCGCCGCCAGCCCATCCGAGGTAACCGACCAATCGGCGGGGATGGTCGTGTCGCGCTCGCTCAGCTTCCACGGCAGCCAGACCGGGATGCGACCCTCCGCCAGTGTGCGCCTGATGGCCGGCATCGTCTCAACGGGTGCGAAACGTGCCTCGAGTCCCGCCAGCATGTGGGCTGTCTGGTGCATGGCGAGGATCGCCATGTGGTGCGCGACGGCATCGTCGAAACCGAGCTCGGCCTGGGCGACGCGCACGGCGTCGGCGAAGGTGCCGCCGCCCGGCACCACGATAACGGGTGCTCGCGTCGCAGCCACGATGGGCACGATCGAGGCAAGGCGGCCGCTTTCGGCCACGCTCCCGCCGAGCTTGATGACCGTCGCTCGCGGGGGCGCCTTAGCGCTTGATGTGCGGGATGTCACTGGCCCGCCGTTCGCGGACGTACGATCTCTACGCCGACCGCAGCCGGCCCGCGCTCCAGCTTCTCGACGCGCACCAGTACGGACACGATGCGCTTGTCAGCGAGGCACCGCTCCGCGATGCGCTCGGCCATGGTCTCGACCAGATTTATATGCCCGACCGCCACCACGCCGCGCACAGCGCCGACGAGGTCGTCGTAGGAGGGCACGTCGGCGATCGCATCCTTCTGCGGCGACACGCCCGGCGCCACCGAGGCCTCGATGGTAAAGCTCACCTTCTGGGTGACGCCCTGCTCCTCGTCGTAGATCCCAATGGCCACGGGCAGCACCAAGCCGCGCACGAAAATGCGGTCGCGGACCACGCCGTCCAAGCGGCTCTGTCCGGCAAGCCTGCCGAGGCTCTGCTGATCGCTCATAGCGCGCTCTCCGTCTGCCGAGGCGCAATAGCACTGCGCGGTGCGGGCCCGCAAGCCCGGCGCACGGCGCGTACGGCGGCCGGGTCGATGGTGGCAGTGCGCGCGGCCCTGAAGCAGAGCCCGCCGCGGAAGCCGAGGACATCGGGCCCGAGCGTCAGCAGGAGCGGCACGTGCTCAACGCGCAATGAACCGGCGAGCCCTGCCAGCATGCCGTTCGCGCGGATCGCGTCGACGAACGCCCGCAGGCCGGACGCCGGTACGATGTCTGGCAACGCGCCAGCGCGCTTATCGTAAGTGTCGAGCATCACCCCAGCGAAGCCCGCGTCCGCCAGCGGCCCGATGAGCTTGAGATCGATGCCGCGATCGGCGAGCAGCACGGCGACGAGCCGCGCGCCCTTGAGCGAATGGCGCCCCAGTGCCCGGACCGTGCCGGCAGCCTCCGCATCGGGCCATAACCCTATCTTGACAAAATCGACTCCGGTCGCCGCCATGAGCCGCGCCGACTGGACCGCGCGTTCCGGGTCATCGGACGGGTCGCCGATGGTCGCGCTCACAGGCACGTGCGCGGGCACCGCGGCGCGGATACCCCGCACGCGTTCCGCGGTGAGCGCGCCGAGCGCGCCCGCGGCCGGATTCTTGGCGTCGATGATGTCGGCGCCGAGCGAAACGCAGGTCAGCGCCTCGCTTTCGTCGGTCACGCTGGCGAGCAGGCTCACCGGGCGGCGGGGCTTTTGTAATTCCATTTATATCTGAGCTTCGCCGCTTCTTTACGCTTCGCCGAAGATCCGCCGCTGCTCGGTCCGCACCTTCTCGCGGTCCAGGCGGTCGGCGACGGACAGGGAAACGGGGATGTCTCCGACGATAGTCGCAGGCCCGGTGGAGAGGCGCAAGATGCGGGTCGCCAGCATAACGGCCTCGGCGCGGTCGTGCGTCACGAACAGCACGGTTGTGGGCCGCCGCGACCACAGCTCGACCAGGAGCTCGCGCAGGCTATAGGCGGTCGGATCGTCGAGCGACACGAACGGCTCGTCCATGAGCAGGACTTCAGGCTCCACCACGAAGGCTCGGGCCAGCGCCGCGCGGCGCTGCATGCCGAGCGAGATCATCTCGGGATAGGCGGAAGCCGCTTCCGTAAGGCCGACGCGCTGCAACAGCTCGGGGATGCGGGCAAGCCGCGCGTCGCCCGGGGGCAGCGCCAGCGCGATGTTCTCGTAGACCGTGCGCCAGGGTAAGAGCCGGGGCGACTGGAACACGTAGGTGATGCCGTCGTCGCCGCTGCCGCCGAGATCGATCTTGCCCTCGTAGTCCTTGTCGAGCCCAGCGATGATGTTGAGCAGCGTCGACTTGCCCGAGCCCGAGGGACCCGTGATGACGACGAAGGATCCGGGCTGCACCGTGAAATTGATGTCCTTCAGGACGGCGATCTCGCCGCGCATGCCGACCGCGGGAAACACCTTTCTCTCGATCGAGACCGACAACGGACGGTTCACCGGCGCCATTTGTTCGCCCTTGCGATGAGCGGCTGCAGGATCGCAATTTCGATGATCTGCACGACGATGATGAAAGCCAGCGCATAGGCGAGGATCATGGGCACGTCGAAGAGCTGGAAGGCGATGTTGAGCTGATGCCCGACGCCGTCCGAGCGTCCGAAGGCTTCGACGACCAGCACGATCTTCCAGACGAGCGCCAGGCCTGAGCGCGAGGCCGCGGCAAAGTAGGGCGCGAGCTGGGGCAGCGTGACGTGGCGCAGCGTCTTCCACCACCCGAAGCGGTAGATCGCCGCCATCTCCTCCAGGTCCTTGGAGAGGTTGCGCGTGCCCTCGCGCATGGTCACGGCGACGTTGGGGATCTTGTTGACGGCGACCGCGGTGATGGCCGCGACCTCGGTTAGACCGAACCAGATGTAGCAAAGCACGATGATGACGAGGGCCGGCAAATTCAGAAAGAAAATCAACCAGGTATCGAAGAAGCGGTCGGCGCGCGGATTGCGCCCCAGGGCGATCCCGATGGCGGAGCCAATGCACATCGCGACGACGAAGCTGAAGGCGACGCGCGAAAGCGTAGCGCCGATGTTGCCCCACAGCTCGCCCGCCTTGGCCTCGCGCGCCATGACCTCGACGACCGCCAGCGGGCCCGGCAGATAGCGGCTCGCGGCGATCAGCGCGATGATTTCCCACAGCGCGATGAGAGCCGCCAGCGAGGCGAGCGACCACCCAACGCGCCCCAGCCTGATGCCGTGGGCGGGAGCCTTAACTGCCTGCAGCATGGAAGAGCTTCGGATCGAAACGCGTGTCCCCGCCCATCAGCTCTGCGGCACCCGCGCTAGTCAGCACTTGCGTGAGCTTCTCGGCCGCGCGCGTGTCGGCGGCCGACCACGGCGGCGGAATACCCTCGCGGTAGTAGGTCTTGATAGCGGCGAACTCGGCGTCGTTCTCGGGCTTGACGAGGTTGCGGATACGGTCCCAGGCGGGATCGGACTTCGCAAGGATTGCGTTGGCCTTGGCGACCACATCGAGGAAGGCCGCGATCGCCGGGCCGTTCTTGGCCTCCGTCTCCTCGCGCCAGATGAAGCCGACAAGCGAGGGTACCGGGTTGATGTCGAGCGCCTTCAAAACCTCGTCCATGCCGATAAGCTTGCGGTAGCCGGCACCTGAAAGACGCGCGGCATAGGTCCAGAAGTTGAGCACGGCGTCGAGGCGGCCGCTGCGCATCTCCTCTGTCAGCAGTGGTGCGGCGCCAAACACGGGCTCGGCCGTCTGGGCGACGTCCTTGCCAAAGGTCTTTTTCGAGTAGGCGCGCAGCAAAAGCCAGCTCTTGTCGATGGCGCCGCCGGCGACGCCGAGCTTCTTGCCCTGCAGATCGGCGAGCTGCGCGATGGGGGAATCCTTCGCCACCATCACCGCACCCAGCGCCGACGAATAGGGTGCGAACTTCAAATGCTCGCCCAGCCCCCGCTGCCGCAGCGCCCAGGTCCAGTCGCTGACGATGATGTCGGCGGCGCCCGACAACAGCGCGACGGGCCCGGCTTGGTTCGTGGCGACATCGATGACGACGAGTTTGAGCCCGGCTGCCTCCGCGAGACCCTCCGCCTTGATCGTTTCCAGAACCCAGCTCAGCGAGCCGAACTTCAACGACGCGACGCGGAGCGTGCCGATCGCATCGGCCGCGCGCAGAGGCCGAGGCAAGCTCAGCCCCGCGAGGGCGGCTCCGCCGGCGAGGAGAACGCTGCGGCGATCGATCATTGCGAGGCTCCTTCCGGGAACAGCCGCTTGTGCACGATGTAGTTCACGGCGCGCAACCACATGGCGTCCGTATTGCCATAGATCTCGCTCGAGGCCTGACGCGTCACTTTCTCCTGGCCGACGTCGCGGATATAGACGCTGACTGTGAAGAGAACGTCGGAGGCCTTGCGCACGGTGCCGATGAAGGCGACTTCGGCACCGGCCTTCTTGGCGAGGCCGTCCTCGCAGCCATTGCATTTGTACATGGGCGCCTTGTCGTCGATGTCCTTGGCGATTGGCGCGGGATCGATGACCTCGTAGCGGCCCCCGCCCTTCAGCTCCTTCGTCAGCTCGTCGGTGATGAGCGCGAGCCGGCGCTTTTCCTCTGCGGAGATCCCCTTCGGCATGACGCCGATCTCGTATTGCAGCTGGCTCTCGTCGATAAGATCGAAGGGGAAGACGATGGCCTTGGGCCCTGCGAGAGCGGCCGTCGGCAACATGAGCGCCAGGGCGGCCAAGATACGATTAACGGTCAACTCGTTTCCTCTGCAGCGCACGCGCCTCTCTTGATGGAGACTTGCGGTTCCGTTGTGTTATTAGGTTACGTGTGCCGATCAGTGTTGGTTTTGCAAGGGGCTTGTGGCGGCCCCTCGCGCCGGGAGAGGTCACAAGTCCGAGAGTAGCTGCAGGCAACCTTGACAAAGCCGCCGTCGGGCACCTTTTAGTGCAACATAATAACATGCCACCCGAGAGAGACGTAAGTCGGCGCTCTCGGCGGGAGGAGTTGAACCTGATGGCAGGGACCAAGGCGGCAATGCGGCTCGAAGGCGGAAGATTCCTGATCTCGCTCTGTGGGTTGGCGCTTGGGTTTGCGATGGCGCCAGAGCTGCCGATTGGGTCGCAGGCGGCGTGGGGCGAGGACGCGCCGCCTGCGAGCGCGGCCCCGGCGGAAGCGGGTGCGCCGTCGGCACCTGGGGCGAAGGACGCCGCCCCAGTAGCTGCGCCTAAGGATGCGGCCGCGGCACCCGCCAATAAGGACGCCGTTGTCATACCCATGCTGATCGCGCGCGAGCTGCAGGACGAGCCGCTGCCGATCTCGCTTCTCGACCTCCCGCCCGCCGATCTCGGCGTCGCCGGTGCCAAGCTCGCGGTTGCCGACAACAACACCACCGGCCGCTTCATGAACCAGCAGTTCACCCTCGACGAGATTGAGGATCACGATCCCGCCAAGCTCGTCGAGGAGGTCGTCAAGAAGGTCGATGCGGGCGCGCATTTCATCCTCGCCGACATGGCTCCGGCAACGCTTCTGAAGCTCGCCGACGCCGTCAAGGGCAAGGACGCCATCATCATCAACTACGGCGCGCCGGACGAGCGGTTGCGCGAGGAGGACTGCCGCCCCAACGTCCTCCACTCCGCTCCCAGCCGCGACATGCTGGCAGATGCGCTTGCGCAGTACCTCATCTGGAAGAAGTGGAACCGCTGGCTGCTCGTACTAGGCCCGCGTGATGAGGATAAGCTCTACGCGGATGCGATCCGGCGTGCGGCCAAGCGCTTCGGCGGCAAGATCGTCGAGGAGCGGCCCTTCGTCTACGAGACCGGCAGCAGCCGGCGCTCCGACGGCGGGTACGAGCAGATCCAGCAGCAGATCCCGACCTTCACGCAGAGCGCGCCCGCGTACGACGTCTTGGTCGTCGCCGACGAAGCCAATATTTTCGGCGACTACTTTCCCTATCGCACCTGGGATGCGCGTCCCGTCGTCGGCACGTCAGGCCTCGTGGCGGCGAGCTGGCACCCGGCGATCGAGCTCTGGGGCGGCACGCAATTCCAGAATAGATTCAAGCGTTTGGCCGACCGCTACCTGCGGCCCGAAGATTACAACGCCTGGCTCGCCGCGCGCATGATCGGCGAGGCCGCGTCGCGTACCAAGACGAACAGCTTCAAGGATCTTGCCACCTACCTCAAGTCGCCGCAGTTCGAGGTCGCCGGCTTCAAGGGCGTTGGACTTTCCGTGCGCAACTGGAACGGACAGGTCCGCCAGCCGATACCGGTCACGACGCCGAAGCTGCTCGTGACAGTCTCGCCGCAGCCGGGCTTCCTGCATCAAACGAGCGAGCTCGACACGCTCGGCGTCGATAAGCCCGAGACCAAATGCAAAGCCTACACACAATGACCGGCACGCGCGGCACCACGGGTGACCGGTCAATCGCAGGAGGATGTTGCCTGATGCGTTTTAAGTTCGGTTTCGCTGCGCTCCTCGGCGCGGCGGCAGTCCTCGTCGGCCCCGCACCGGCGGCGTACGCCTACACGGCCTTCGTGACGAACGAGAAGGACAACACCGTCTCCGTCATCGACACGGACAAGTGGGAGGTCGTCAAGACCTTCAAGGTCGGGCAGCGACCGCGCGGCGTGATCCTGTCGAACGACGCCAAGTGGCTGATCGTCTGCACGAGCGACGAGAACCTTATTCAGGTCTACGACACCAAGACGTACGAGCTTGTGAAGACGCTGCCCTCCGGACCCGATCCGGAGCTCTTGACGCTGCATCCGTCCGGCAACCCGCTCTACGTTGCGAACGAGGACGACAACCTCGTCACCGTAGTCGATATCTACACCGGCAAGGTCCTGACCGATATCCCCGTCGGCGTGGAGCCGGAAGGCATGGGCATGAGCCCCGACGGCAAGGTGCTGGTCAACACGTCGGAAACGACGAACATGGCCCATTTCATCGACACCGAGACCAAGAAGACCTTCGACAACGTGCTGGTCGATACCCGTCCCCGCGTCGCCATGTTCAACAAGACCGGGACGCAGCTCTGGGTCAGCTCCGAGGTTGGCGGCACGGTGACAGTCATCAACCCAGCGGACCGCAAGGTCATCGGCAAGGTCACCTTCGATATCCCGGGCGTCACCAAGGAGGCGATCCAGGCCGTGGGCGTGCGCGTCACGCCGGACGACAAGCTCGCCTTCGTCGCGCTCGGGCCCGCGAACCGCGTAGCCGTGGTCGATACGGCGACGCTGAAGGTGCTCAAATATCTGCTCGTCGGCCAGCGCGTTTGGCAGCTCGGGTTCACGCCCGATTTCAAGTATCTGCTGACGACCAACGGCGCCTCCAACGACGTCTCGGTGATCGACGTCGCCGCGCTCAAGGTGACCAAGTCCATCCGCGTCGGCCGCTATCCCTGGGGCGTCGTGGTGGCGCCGTTCTGATTTTGCTTCCAGCCTGCACGCGCTAAACGCGCGAGTGGGAAGCCTGACCGGTGGAGGAAAAGACGACGAGATTCTAGATTCTCGCGCGGTTCGAGCCGAAAAGAAAACGCTAGATTTTCCAGCGGCTTGACGAGAAACTTGGATCGAGCAATCGTCGCAATCAATATGGCATCTGAAGCTCAAGTCCCAGCGGAGTCGGCGCCCGCTCTCCTCGTCCGCAACGTGAGCCACAAGTTCGGCGACACGCTGGCGCTCGACGACGTGTCGCTCGAGGTGCCGCGCGGCACCTTCGTCATGCTGCTCGGCCTCAACGGCGCCGGCAAATCGACGCTGTTTGCGCTCGTCACCCGCCTCTACGACAACGTCACGGGCGAGATCCGCATCTTCGGCTATGACGTCCGCCGGCGCGCCTCCGCGGCGCTGCAGCGGCTCGGCGTGGTTTTCCAGAGCCGCACGCTCGATCTCGATCTCAGCCTCAAGCAGAACCTGCTCTATCACTGCGCGCTGCACGGAATTCGCGGGCGCGAGGCGCGCGAGCGCACCAAGCGCGCGCTCGAGATCGTCGGCCTCGCCGACCGCGCCAAGGAGAAGGTGCGCAATCTCTCTGGCGGCCAGGCACGGCGCGTCGAGATCGCACGCTCGCTTTTGCAGCGCCCCGGGCTCTTGCTCCTCGACGAGCCGACCGTCGGCCTCGACATCGGCTCGCGCGAGAGCGTCATCAACATCGTGCGCTCGCTCGTGGAGCGCGAGGGCCTCGGCGTGCTGTGGGCAACGCACCTGTTCGACGAGGTCCGCAACACCGACCTGGTCGTCGTCCTGCACAAGGGCCGCGTGCTGTTCGAGGGCACGGTGCCCGACTTCCTCGCCAAGACGGGAACGAAAAACGTCAGCGACGCTTTCCGGGCCGTAACCGGCACCGCGCACACGGAGATTGCCGCATGACGATCTCGAGCCCGGCAACGGCACAAGGCACCTGGCAGGCCGCGTCTCCGGCAGGCGCAAGCTGGAATCTCGACCCGCCCAAGCTCGGCTTCCGCGCCTACCTCACCTGCTTCAACGGCATCGTGTGGCGCGAGGTGCTCCGCTACCTGCACCAGCGCGAGCGCTTCTTCTCTGCTCTCGTCCGGCCCCTCGTTTGGCTCCTAATCTTCGCCGCCGGCTTCCGCCAGACGCTCGGCGTCTCGATCATTCCGCCCTACGAGACCTACGTCCTCTACGAGGTGTTCATCACGCCCGGGCTGATCGGCATGATCCAGCTCTTCAATGCGATGCAATCCTCGCTGTCGATGGTTTACGACCGTGAGACCGGCGCAATGCGCACCCTCCTCGTGAGCCCCTTCCCGCGCTCCTTCCTCTTGCTGTCGAAGCTCGTCGGGGGCGTGGCGGTGTCGCTGCTGCAGGTCTACGCCTACCTCTTCGTCGCCTACTTCTGGGAGATCGAGCCGCCCATCTACGGCTACTTCACGGTGCTGCCCGCGCTCGTCCTGTCGGGCCTGATGCTCGGCTCCATGGCGCTGTTCCTCTCCTCGGTTATCAAGCAGCTCGAGAACTTTGCCGGCGTGATGAACTTCGTCATCTTCCCGATGTTCTTCGCCTCCTCCGCGCTCTACCCGCTTTGGCGCGTCAAGGAGTCGAGCGTCCTCCTATACGAGATCTGCCGCCTCAATCCCTTCACCCAGGCCGTGGAGCTCATCCGCTTTGCTCTTTACGGACAGGTGGACTGGACCTCGCTTGCGGCGTGCGTGGCCTGCACCGTGGTGTTCCTGGGCGGTGCCGTCTACGCCTACAACCCGTCAAAAGGCCTGATCGCTCGGCGCGGCGGTCCGGGCGCAGGAGTGTGAGGAAATGCTCGAGGTAAAAATGCCCAAAACAAAGAAGACTGCCGTCATCATCGTCTGCGCGGGGATTGCGATCCCGCTGGCGCTCGCAACGGCCCTGCGAGCCCAGGAGCCCGGCGCAGCGAAGGGCGAGGCGCCTGCCCCACTGCCGAGTCCGGCCGAAGTCGCAGGCAGCCCCGATTGGCCCTGCGTGCAGCGCAAGGTCGAAACCGTATCGCCGGCGCAGGTTTGGGACGGACCGGCCCTGCCCGATGAGAAGGATTGGCAGAACGACAACAAGATCCGGGAGGTGACGAGCATTCTCGAAAGCCGCCGCGTCCCCCTCGATGAGGCCGAGAAGGCGATCAAGGAATTTGCGCAGGCGCAGCCGGAGGCCGAGCGCGACCAGAAGCTCACGCAGCTGTTTGCGAGCGTGCTGGCGAAAATCAACTCCGACCGCAAGTTCGTCATCGGGCGCGTCGAAGAGTTCCAAAAGCGGCAGAAGGCGCGGGCCGCCGAGCTTGAGCGTGAAGGCAAGGCGTTCGGGCAGAAGAACCAGCCGATCCCCTCGCCGGACTCGCCCGGCGCCGGCGCCGCCGATTACAAGCTCACGCCCGAGCAGGAGACCTATAACTGGAACGCCCGCATCTTCCAGGATCGCCAGCAGAACCTGTCGCTCGCTTGCGACATTCCAGGCCTGATCGAGGCGCGCGCGTTCGACATTGCCAAGCTCATTCGCGCACAGATGAAGAGCTGACGCCGTCGGATCCAGCTTAACACCCGGCTAGGGTACCTTGGGCACGTCGACGAGCGGATAGCCAAGCTCCTGCCAACCGTCGGTGCCGTCGCGGAACCACATCACGTTGGTGTAGTGAGCCTCCACGGCCCGCTTGGCGGCGTTCCACGACATCCAGCAGTTCCGAAGGCAGAAGAAAACGAGGGCCGCATCCTTCTTGCCCCCCGTCAGGCTCTCGAGCCGGGTGCGGAAATACTCATCGATCGAGGGCGAGAGCGCGCCGTAGCCGACGTTGGGCAGCCAGTGCGCGCCTTCGATGCTGCGGTGGGCCGGGTCGCGCCAGAAGGTGCCGGCCGGCAGGTTCGCCGGCTTGGGCGCTTGCGGATAGACGTCGATGAAGATCGCGCCGCCCTTACCGTTCCACAGATCGGCCGCCTCGTCGGGACTCAGCACTTTGGCGCCGCTCAGCGTCGCGGGAACAGGCGCTCTGAAGTCGCTCATCCGGTAGTCCGACGGCTCGGGGGCGGGCACATCCGAGCCCGGCGCCTGGCCCTCGGGGAGCTTGGTGTCCGGATGCGGAATTTCGGCGGGTGTTGTGGCGACGGGCGGCTTGGCGGGCGCCTCCTGGCCGAGCGCGGCGGGTGCGCCGAGCGCAAGCGCTGCCAGCATCAGCAAGAGGGTGGGTATCGCAGCGGAGCGCTTGAGGGCGTGAGCACGTCGGGCGGACGATACCGGTCCGCGTCCCATGCCGCCGACCCACCCGCGCGAGCTGTGCACCAAGCGCTGCATGGGGATCCGGTTGGCGAAGCGTTGACCGTCGATTGGAGGAAGCCCGCGCTAGCCCCGCGGCCTGGTGACAGGCTCGCCGTTGTCATCGAGCAGCGGCACGCCGTACTCCAGCAGCGCGCGATCGATATCGCCCTGGCGTTTGCGAATGATATCGTTCAACTGGCGCTTCCACAGATCGTCGCCCTGGCGCACGCCCATGGTGATGCGGAAGACCAGATGATCGGACTTTCCGTCCTTGAGGAGGGGCACTACGGTCAGCTTCTCTCCGCCCTTGCTAGCGAAGTAACCGGCGATCGGCCCCCACAGCACGCCGGCTGCAATCTCGCCGGAACGGATGTCCTTGATCATGTCCTCGGCCGGGGAGTCGTAGCGGCGATCAACCACAAGCTGGTAGGGCTTCGCCATTCCCATGAGGCCGGCCTTGGCGATCAGATTTGCCGGCGGGGTGCCGGCGACGACGCCGATGCGCTTACCCTGGAGGCGCGGGTCGAAGAGGCTTTCGACGCCGTCGAGCCCGGTGCCGGGCTTATAGACCAGCGCATACGTCGAGCTGTAGATCGAATTGGTATTGAGCAGGGACGGATCACCCTGCCCCGTGCTGATTACGATGTCACACCGCTTGGCGAACAGCGTGTTGCGCAGAAAACCTGTCACCTGCGGGAACCACGTGTACTCGACCGGCACCTTCAGCTCTTCGCCGAGGATGTTCGCGATCTTGTTCTCGAAGCCTTCGCTCTTGTCGTTGGAGAACGGCAGGTTTGACGGATCCGCGCAGACGCGCAGGATTTCACGGTTCACCAGATCGGAGCGGTGACCTTCGACGGCGCGGGCCGAGCTGAGCCACGCGCCGCTGGCCGCAAGAGCGAAGAACGAAAACGCAAAGAGGCCGATGACGGAATGCCTACTCACCGAGGCATGCCTTCTCTTCCGCCTTGGAACTCTCCGGTCGGTCCACGTGATTACGGCCGCCGAGCTGGCCCGCGGGCAAACTAGTGGACGCTCTCGCCTTGAGATACACGTAGAGGTCGTTGATGAAGCACATGACGTTCTTGTTGTCGCCGAACGACGGCATCACGAACTTGGTTCCCGCTTCGTCATGGATGCGGCCGCTGGCGACGGTGCCGAGGAAGGTGCTGAAATCCATCGTCTTCAGTGAGTCGGCGAGCGCGGGTGCATAGGACGAGCCGAGGCCGTTCGGGCCATGGCAGACGTGGCACTCCGAATGGTAGCGGCGGTAGCCGTTGTAGGTCGACCAGTCGACGACCAGCGTGTTGTCCTTCTTGCAGATGTGGAAGGTCGGCGTGCCGTCGGGAAGGAGCCACTTGCCGTTCTCCTCCTTGGCGCCTTCCTGCGTGAAACAGCCAGCAGAGTCGGTGATGAACGGAGCGAGGCCGGGTTTGTCCTCGGCGTGAACTGATGCGCCGAAACAACCCCCCAGGGCGACGGCAGCGATTACCAAAGCGATCCTTCTCACGCGCGTTTCCTCTATCTGCTTTTTTGTTGCAGCACTCGTTACATAGGATTTGGGCATTTGGCCAGTCGGCACAAGGCCGCAACGATCAACGGCCCGTGATCTCGCACTGCGGAAGGTTGAGTTCGCGCGATGCGATAGCGAGCCTCGTCAAGCTTCAACCCGTCTCCCGAACTTCAACGTGTCTCTCACAAGGAGGCCGGCGCGGGTTGCCCCGCGCCGGCCCTTGGATCTGATCGTCAACCTATGGCAGCGCAAACACGGAGAGCGAACCACCGAGAGCGGTGTAGTTGTTCAAGCCCGCATAGCCACCAACGGCACCCAGACCATCGGTCGGGTTGGTCAGGCCGGCCGCGAGGCCGATGCCAGCCCAGCCGCCGACGCCCGAGAACACGCCGATGTACTGCTTGCCCTTGTGTCCGTAGCTGAACACGTTGCCGATGATGCCGGAAGGCGTACGGAACTTGAACAGCTCCTTGCCGTCCTTCTGGTCGACGCACTTGAGGTAGCCCTCGAGCGTGCCGTAGCAGGCAAGGCCGCCGGCAGTGGTGAGAGCGCCGGACCAAGCAGAGAACTGCTCCTTATTGGCCCAAACGATCTTGCCCTTGCCAGCGTCCCACGCAAGGAAGTTGCCCATGTTGGTCTCGCCCTTGGGCGGATACATGGACAGCGTGGCGCCAACGTAAGGCTGACCGGCAGTGTACTCGACCTTGAAGGGCTCGTAGTCCATGCACACGTGGTTAGACGGCACATAGAAGAGGTTCGTCAGCGGCGAGAAGGCCACTGGCTGCTCATCCTTCGAGCCAAGAGCGGCCGGGCAGATGTCGGTGGTGTTGACGTCGGGCCCGTTCAGGAACGTCGACTTAGAGGCAACGACGAGCGGACGACCATAGGTCTTGCTGCCCTTGTCCATGTCGACTTTCGTCGCCCAGTTGACGGCCGGGTCATACTTCTCGGCAACCAACAGCTCGCCGGTCTTCCGGTCGAGGGTGTAAGCAAAGCCATTGCGGTTGAACTCAACCACCACGTTCCGCTTTGAGCCACCAACGTCGATGTCGGCGATGACGGGCTCGTTGATGCCGTCATAGTCCCACTCATCGAACGGCGTGTACTGATAGGCCCAAGACGCCATGCCCGTCTCCGGGTTGCGGGCGAACAAGGTCATCGACCACTTCTGGTCGATCTGCTTGCCATCCGGTCCCGCGCGCTGAGCTGGGTTCCAGGTCGAGGGGTTACCCGTTCCGTAGTAGATCAGGTTGAGGTCCGGATCGAAGGCCATGTAGCCCCAGGTCGAACCGCCGCCGATCTTCCACTGATCGCCGTTCCAGGTCTTCAGCGAAGAGTTCTTGCCGACAGGCTTGCCGAGCGACATCGTCTTCTCTGGATCGACCAGGATGTCAGAATCCGGGCCCATCGAGTAGGCGCGCCAGACCTTCTTGCCGCTGTTGATGTCGTAAGCCGTCACGTGGCAGCGAACGCCGAATTCAGCGCCCGAGATACCGATGATAACCTTGTCCTTGACAACGAGCGGAGCGCCGGTGCCGGTTTCACCCTTCTTGGGATCGCCGTCGACCACCTTCCACAGTTCCTTACCCGTCTTCGCGTCGAGAGCGACGAGCGACGTGTCGGCCTGGTGGAGGAAGACTTTGCCTTCAGCGTACTGCACGCCACGGTTGACCGTATCGCAGCACATGACAGGAATAACGGACGGATCCTGCTTCGGCTCATACTTCCAGATGATCTTCTCTTCGTCGGCGAGGTTCAGAGCGAACACGATGTTCGGGAACGCCGAGTGGAGATACATTGTATCGCCAACAACGATCGGGCCGCCTTCGTGACCGCGAAGAACGCCAGTCGAGAACGTCCATGCCACTTTGAGCTGGCCAACGTTGTCGGTCGTGATTTGGTTCAGGGTCGAGTAACGAGTGCCCGAATAGTCACCGGACTGGATAGCCCAATTGTTTGGATCGCTCGACAACTTGATCACGTCATCGTTCGCCCAGACGGGCGCCGAGAACGC
>JRHI01000479.1_pt1 | contig 43447 bp, 38 predicted proteins | sample 215371 | NCBI WGS metagenome assembly JRHI01 (sample SAMN02929681, study PRJNA255918) | sediment metagenome | biome: cave system; feature: Ice Cave; material: Sediment; isolation source: sediment from deep within a dark volcanic ice cave with no known source of... ... | reverse complement strand
CCATACCGGCGAGCACTGGCGGCTCGACGCCCACCGATTGCTGGCCGCGAAGGTCCCGTCCACGCTGACCGGCGTCCTGCAGGCCAGGCTGGACGGCCTCACCACCGAGGAGCGGCTGACGCTGCAGTGCGCCAGCGTGATCGGGCCCGTGTTCTGGGAACGCGCGCTAATCGCGCTGTTCGCGAGGGCCCTGCAGACCCTGCCGGGCCTGGTGAGGCGCGAACTGGTGCTGCTGCGATCGGACGGACAGGCAGACGGTCTTCGCGAGTACGCCTTCAAGCACCAGATCCTGCACCAGGTCGTTTACGGCACCGTGCTCAAGCGCAGTCGGCGCGAATTTCACGGCCGGCTGGCACAGTGGCTGGGGGACCTTGCCGCAACGGGCGGCTTGCGCGCCGGTGACTTTCTGGGCATTACTGCAGAACACTACGAGCAGGCCGGCGATGACGCACAGGCCGCAGAATTTCACGCCCGAGCCGCGGAGCATGCCGCCGGACTATTTGCCCATGGCGCGGCACTGTCGCACGTCGACCATGCGCTCGTACTGCTCGACCGGCTTCCCGCGCGGCCCGATCATGTGCCCCTGCGCTGGCGGCTGCTCGTCGCGCGCGAACGCGTGCTCGATTTGCGAGGTGATCGTGAGCGGCAAGGTGAGGACCTGGATACTCTGGACCAACTCGCCGAGGCGTTGGATGACGACCGCCGACGCACTCACGCGGCGTGGCGGCGAAGCGCACGTGCCGTGCGCATGGCCGATTGGCCCGGTTGCGCCGTCAACGCACGCCGAGCCATAAGCCTGGCTGAACGTGCAAGGGCCGACGACCTGCGATTGCTCAGCCTGCGCCTGCTCGGCCTGGCGATGGCCTGGCAAGGCGACTTGGAGGCCGCGCGTGATCTGCTGCAACCTGCCCTTTCCGAGGCCCGCGCCCTGGGCCTCAAGCTGCCACAGGCGCACTGCCTCAACACGCTGGCGATGATTGCCGGCTTCCAAGACGACCTGCTGTCGTTCCTTGAGCTCGAGTGCGAATCGCTCAGCGTCGCGCGCGCTATGGGCGACCGGGCAAACGAGGCGATCGCTCTTGGCAATGTGGGCGCGGCGCGCATGAACCTCGGCGACCTCGAGGCCGCCCGCAAGGACGCGGAAGAGAGCCTTCGGCTGGTGCGCGCCAATGGCGACCGCGCGATGGAATGTGCCTCGCTCGTCGATCTGTCGCAGTTGGCTCGCTGGCAGGGCGATGACACGGGCGCACTGACTCTGGCCAATAGCGCGCTGGTGATCGCTGTGGAGGTGCAGGCGCGGGATTGGGAAGTGAATGCGGCTTGCAAGCTCGGTGACGCCGAGTTGGCGCAGCGGCAGCACGCAGCGGCGGCGCAGGCCTTTGAGCGGGCACAGGCCCTGGCACGTGAGATCGGCGACGCGAAAGAATTTGACGCGGCGGCAGGGCTGGCGCGGGTGGCGCTGGCGCAGGGGGCGCTCACCTTGGCGCTGGGAGTGCTGAAACCCTTGCTCGCCCACGTCGCTGCAGGGGGCACACTCGATGGCACTGACATGCCACGGGTGATCGAACTGACCTGTTATCGCGTGTTGCATCTTGCGCGAGACCCGGGCGCCGAGGGCTGGCTACAACGCGCCCACGACCTTCTGCAGAGCAACGCCGCTCGCATCGGCAATGCCGGGACGCGTGAAATGTACCTCACCCGCATCCCGCACCATCGCGAGATCTCTGTTTTGTGGGACCAGTGTCTCGCTGCTCGGTAGTCAATCGGACGCTGGGCGGTGCGCCTTCAGTCGCGGTGTCGGCACAATCGACGAAGGCGGCTTGCGGCCCGGCGCCACAAGTTGTTCCGTGTCTTCCCGCGCACCATCCATCAGCACCAGGCGGGACCCCTTGGCAAGGGCAGACTTGCGCGCGATCACCGCGTCGAGGCCCGCGCGGTGCTGCGGCAGCGAAGGGGGTAGAAATTGGGTTCTCGCGGACTATCTTTCGGCGGTTTGCGATGGTCCTGAACCTCCGAGACGAGTTGTCCACCACGTCGGGCAGTGATCGAGTCGTTCTCGAAGAAGCGCTTGAGCAGCCCGGTCAGGTGAGGCACCCTACAGCAGCCCTTCACCAGCACCCGCTTATGGCCGACTGTTGCCGTAGCCGGTGGTCGCCCCGCGGCTGACGTTCATCATACTGCGAAGCGAACGTTCGCCGCCCCGACGACCATTACGATAGTCGATTCCAGATACCCCTTTCTGTCGGGCATTCAGTCTCGTCGCCGGGGTCAAATGACCCGTACTACCGCAGATACGCTTCAAGCCCGAGGGCCTTGAAGATTGCGCGAATGTGTTTCAACTCCCCATAGAGAGTACCGCGAGGCACGCCGAGGCGTTGGCTTGCTTCCACCATCGTAAGATCCTGCTCGAGGAGCAACCGACACAGTTCGCGCTGGTGTGGCGTCAGGCGGGCGAGGGCGCGCGCGAGATCGAGGTGGAGTGATTGCTCGGCGTCGCGGTGCTCGCGAGTGTCGTCAGGTTCCGGTAGGTCAGGTTCCGCCTCATCGGCGGTGCCGCCCGGCTCACCTTCGTGCGGGAATTCGGTTGGCACTGTCAGGATGTTGACGATCTGTTTGTCGGACTCGCGCTCGCGCAGCAGATCAATCAGTTTGTTGCGCACGACGCGGGCCATGTAGGTCCGGACGGATGCCTTGCCACGGGGATCGTGGCTCCCGCGGGCGTGGTACCAGTGCAGCAAAACCTCTTGCAGCAGGTCATCGATTTCGTCGTGCTGAAACGCCGGCGCGGTCGCGCGAAACTCGCGCACGAGTTTCGTTGCGATCGCAATCTCCCACGGCTGAAAGAGCCCGCGATAGTCTTGCGCCACGACAACATCCCGCAGCGGTGCTGCAGGATGGCTTGGTGGCGGTCAGAAAATTTGGGCAAAAAGAGACCCGCCACGACCCCAAAAAGGTCGTGTTGCAACGCAGCATAGGCCGCCCGGTCCGGACGTAACGTGGCCGAGTTCCGGCTATCCAATATCGAATAGACATCTGGCCAACGATTGACGGCGGACTCGGGTCTGGGTCGTACGGCACGAAGCGCCAGCACCCATCCGCAGCGGTAGGTACTCAGCGGCGCCAGCGGAAACCGCAGCGCCGCGAGAGGATGGTTCTTGCATGCATTGGGAGCCCTCCTTTCTTTCTCGTCGCTGGGAGTCCGGGTCTCATCCTTATGGCCTATTTAGCGGTGGCGCAGAGTCGGCTATAGACCCGATGTCCGAAGTGGCGTTGTGTACCCGTCGGATACGATTCGCGGTCGGTGGGCTTTTTGTTGCTGTCAGGTTCCATGTCGCCGCCGCACGCGATCAGCGATCAATTTACCGAACCGATGAGCAGAATCAATCCATGACTTGCTATCGCAAGGGGGCGAGCGGCGCCCAAATCGATCGCATCGACACTGCGGGGGCAATTGACGGCAGCGATGCCGGAGCCGCGTTTGCGCGAGATCGCTGAGGATTTGCGGGAAAGAGCCAGGCTTCGTCGGCAGCTGCCCGGATATAACTTGTTATGAGGCTATGGCGGGTTCGATGTGCGAGGAGTAGTGTCGTTCCGTCCAGGAGGTATGAATCATGATGGTACGGAAGCTTGATTTGCCGGAAATCACATGGTCGCCCCAGGAGGAAGCAACCGCCACCGGGCTCGTGATGGAGACGCTGCGTCTAGCGCGCGCCCGGACGATACAGGAGGCATTGACCTTCAGCGCGGCGGGGCTCGGCTTCGACAGTTATGTGTTCGGCATCGTGGCCAACGACCGAAGGCCTGACGCGGAATCACGCACCTACGTCATTACTGATCAGGTGGAAAGTTGGGTTCGCATGTATGACGAGCGCGCCTTCCTCGAACTCGATCCACGCGTTGAGCTGGCGTCCGAGCCGGGCTATGCGTTTTGGGAGGCCAGACAATTCGACAAACATCCGCGTCACAAAGTGTTCCTAAAGGAATCAGGAAACAACGGCATCGAATCCGGCTTGGTCATTGGACTCTGTACGCGCGATCCACCTTCCTATGCAATGCTGAGCTTCAACCGCGCGGCCCCAACACTTCAACGCTGGACCGCGGAACAGCGCTTGCTCATCGCGGGGCAGGCGTCCATGTTGGGCAAGGTTCTCAGTCGGACCGTGCGCAGGTTCCTCAATGAGCAAGAACTGTTGTTCCCAGCACCCCCGATGAAACTCAACAATCGGGAACGGGATATTCTTACCCTTGCCGCCGCGGGTAAGACGTCAAAGGAAATCGCCGCCGCGGTTGGCGTTGCCAAAATCACGATTGACATGCATGTGGGAGCCATCTTGAGCAAGATGGGCGCATTGAACCGCAACCAGGCCATCGCCAAAGCGATCACGAACAAGCTGATTGACGTGGACGATGACGGTCACGCGGAGTACAAAAGCGCGAAGCTCAATGCAACCAGGAAGTCGCAGCGCGGCGAGGCACCCAGAGACAACGGCGGCATTGCGCAAAGAGTTGGCGGTACCGGTTGGATCCGAGAGGTAAAGTAACGACGGAGGATGCTCGGCGCGGGATTGTGCGATAGATCGAAAGCGTTGCCCTTGACAGGTGCATTTGCGAGGCGGAGCATCTTTCTCTCGGGCAATGGAAACTACTGTGAAAAGCGACAGAATTTGGTATTGGTGCCTGTGCGGGCTTTGGTGTTCCGTCGGCGCGGCTGCCATGGGCGCTTTGCTCGCCTATCTGACGAACTGGCCGATCGGCGCAGTTGCGGGGACCATAACGGGGATTGTGCTGGCTCTTGGTCTGTCATCAAACCGAGCGGCTTGCACCGGCAACGATGAGGACTTGGATCTGTCGGAGCGTCTGCGCAAGAGTCTTGTCTACAGTACCGTGAAAGGCAATCGCTACCACACCGAATAGTGTGGCGCCTACCGGTCTCCGCTCCCGCCGGCTGTCTTCTCCGGTGGTCTCTTATCCAATTGTTGTTTGGCACTGCGCCCATCGGGTTGATTGCCGAGGTTCTGGGTTACCGGCACGTTCTGTTTGGCATCATTGAATACGCGGCCCACCTCAAGACTGCCTGCCGCTGCCTTGTCTCTGGCGCCACCGACGGCCTTTTCAATGCGAGCGACCCCGTGGTCAACGTTCTCACTTAAGCTCTTTTCGAGATGTTTGCCGATCCCGATTGATGGTGTTTGGGCGCGCACGCGATGGTCGTTGGCTAGCCGGTCCTGCATAACATAGCCCCGATCGGGTTCCCGCTTCGCTTCGGACCCGTCGCCGCTCGTCAGATGTCGATCGTTGTCTTGCGGAGGTGTCACGTTTGATGGCCCGTGGCCTTGGTACGGCTTGAACCACAGCGCCCCGTCTTTATCACCAACAAACGTTCCTGATTGCAAGAAGCCAGGGACAGCCGCGGCGAGGGTGCTTCTATCGGTTTCGCCTTCGAGCCCTTGGTTGTGAAGGTAGCGGTTCCATTCCACAACATTGTTGAAATGCAGGTTGCGCGAAAGCGTCTCCGCTTTCTGCGCAAGCTCCCGATGCTCTTGCGCGGTGCGGAGATCGGTGCCGGCGGATTCACGGTACGACGTAGACTTTTGGAAGTCGGAGGCGATACGGCGCGCGGATTCGGCATTGCTGCTTTGTAGCCGTCTAAAATCGTCACTCTTAACGTAACTCCCGACCACCTGATCAACGCTCGAAATGCCCGCCGACTCAAGCGATGACGTCGCCCTTCTTACAGCGGCGTCAATTTGATTTGAGGCCATTTGGGTCCCGTTGGCGCTGAGCTTAATCGGAAGTATTTGCCTAAGCTTGTCGCCGACCGAGCCCGCGCCGATTCCGAGACCGAATTCGATGGCGGACTGCGCAACCGATGTGTCCTTGATGCCGAGATCGCTGGCAAGTTGTTGGGAGACCTGGCGCAGTGCCTGCGCCTGAGTGCCGGAGGTCGCCGTCTTCCCGGCGCTGAGCAGGTGACCCGACGCAGTGGACGCGCCGCTGCTCGCGGTATTGGAGAGAACTTCGTTCAGCGCAGCGGAGAGGGCGGTGTCCGCCTGCTTCGATTTCGTGGTCGCGCTGGCCTCGAGGCGGGAGGAACTCTCGCTGGTCGCGAGCGAGAGGTCCTGCACGTCGGCAATGTTCAGCGCGCTTGACCCGAGTCGATTCTCGCGTCGGTACGAGCGCGCGTCGGTGACGTTCTCGTAGGAAGTGCCCGTGGCGTCGCTGAAGCTGTGCATATAGGCGGAGCTGCGATTGGGCGCAAGTTGCGCCTGATCGAACGCGAGGTTGCCGAGGCTCATATTCCCAGCTGCCGCCTGTTGCGCGGTGGAGCCGATGGCGGACTGCAGACCGGCCAAGCCGCTGAACGCCGCCTGGCCGACTTGTTCCAGTCCCTTCAGGGCGTACCAGGCGATGATCGGGATGGACACCACGAGATTGCCCACTACGGCCTGGTTGGAGATCGCGTTGGTGTAGATGCCGGCGGCGGTTTGCAGGGCCATCCCGCGCAGCCCGCCGCCCAGATCGGCGGCCGCCGCCAAATCCTTGGCGCTGGCGAGAATGCCCATGTAGTTAAAGATCGCGTAGATCGGGGGCCAGAGCTGAATCCAGATGAACGCCACCGCGTAGGCCTTGAGCGCCATGCCGGTCGTGCGCCCGCTGGTCAGCATGACCAACAGCAGGACCAGCGGGAAGAGAGCATAGATCAACGCTTCCAGCACATTGCGCACCAGCGGCAAGGCCTGCTCGGCCATGCGTCCGCTCGCGATGTACCACATGTTCGTCGCCGCCGACGATTGCGCGCGGGCCGCGCCCAGGAGCAAGGCGGCCGGATCGTTGATCTTCTGGCCGATGATCTGGCTCGTGTCCCCGATGGCGTTGATCAACGCGTTCTGACGCAGGATATCGGCGGCCGCCGCACCGGCATTGGCAAGCTTGTTCTTGATGTAGGCCGTCTCAATCTCGCCGTCGATCGCGGCCACCGCATTGGCTGGATCGAGGCCGACGTTCAGCGCATACGCCAGATGTTCGCGCATGCGAGCGACCTCGGTGGGCATCCGCCCGGACAGATTGGCGTAGACGCCGGGGCAGGGTTGGACGTCGACATTGCCGACAGTGGTGATGGTTGAGAATCGCGCCGGATTCGGGTTGCCCATCAGCGCCCACACATCAACGCTTGCCGCGAAGGATTTCGGATCGACCGTCCCGTCGGCCAGATCGAACATCGTGCAGTTGTGCACAAAGTTGATGAGGTCGGTCCGGAAGGTCGGATCGAGAAATACGACGGTGCGGGTTTCCTTGATGAGGCGCGTGCCGAACATTAGCCCGTGTTGCTGGTACGAAAGTTCCGACGGCAACGCGCCATCGCCGGGAATCACCTGGAAGGCGGTCTCGAAGAGTTCGGTGAGAGTATTGCCGACGACGTTGGTGAAGTGGCCGAGGAGGCCCAGACCCAAGGGGACGTTAGCCACCACCTTGACTGGCTGGTTGCCGAGCTTGTCGACAATGCCGACGGTGACCTTTGGGACCAGCAACACCGAATAGATCAGGACCACCCCGGCGAGCCACTTCCAGCCGTTGAGCTTGTCCGGTGCAAACGCATAGGCCAACAGCGCGGTAATGAAGCCGGCGGTGACGACGATGGCCAAGGCCCCGGTGTAGCCATTGGCGCCGACCATGGCAGCCACGGCGTTGAAGACGCCATACAGCGCGTCGTTGTTGCCGTAGCTGTAGATCTCGAACACGACCGGCGCTCGCGCTGTCAGCGGCCAGGCAGCGGCGTGCTGTAGCCGATCAGATCGATCACGTGTTGCGGCATGCTGGTGCGCAGTTGCCGCTCCAGCTGCTCCAGATGGGTCGCCACGGCCGCGAACGAGGCCACCTTGCCATAGGCTGCGGTGCGCTCCTGGCCGATGCGTACCAGTAACGCGGCGATCCGTTCGCGCAACGCTCGGGCCTGTTCCTGTTGCGGCAGCGAGAGCTTCCACTGGGTGAGGATCGCGTCCAGCCCCTGGCGCAATTCCCGATCCAGAAACGTATAGGTGTAGTCCACCGCAATCACGTCGCGATACTTGGCAATCAGAATCTCGGCCTGACCGGAACCTTTGACGGCGTTGCCGATGGAGAGCATGCGATACACCGGCTCATTGACCGAATTGACGAAGCCAATCTCCTGCGGTGTAGGGGCGCCGCTCCGGGTCGCGATCTTGTCCGAGAGGGAGCGCATGAGCTTCTCGACCTTGGTGGTGAAGGGTTCGAAGGTGTAGGTCGGGAGTTCAGTCATGGTGGCGCAAGCGGCAAAGTCGCTGCACTTGTAGTACTTGACGAACACGTTGCCGCCGCCGGCGTCCGCTCGGCCGTAAAGGAGGTCGGCGAGGCTCGACAGCGTAGGCGCATAGATGTCCGGTTCGCGTTGCTGACTCTCCGGGTAATAGATGGCGGTGCCGGTGAAGTTCATCACCATTTCGCGTTCCTCGTCGGTGAGCGAGGTGACGCGCTTCAACGCCGTCCACATCAGGTTGCCCACGAACGGTGCCATGGCTTTGGCATCGGCGTTGCCGGAGGCACGCGCCTGGTCGAGGAGGCCGGCTTGGTTGGTGCGGCATTTCTCCCGGGCATCGTCCTCGTCGGTGGCCACCCCCAGGGTTAGCGCAATGCGCCGGCACGAGGCGTTGGCGTCGAAGCCCGCCTGGTTGGCGGCGCCGCGCACCAGCGCCTGTGCCGTTTCACAGGAGTTGATCCGGGCATTGTTGATGAAGGTCTCCAGCGACTTGATCCACTGCACCTTCTCGCCCAGGAGCGGGGAGACGGACGAGAGTGCTAACTGAAACGCCACACCGGGCAGCGCGGAGGTGACGTTCTTGAGGATGTTCTTGAACTCCTGTGAGCTCACGTGCGAGAACGATCCGCCGAAGGCATCGATACCGCCGCAGCCGGCACGCACGTAGGGAAACTGGATGGTCGCGAGCTGATAGACCTTGTTGGGCGAGCGGAGCATCAGGCTGCCGCCGGTGTAGGTGTTCATCGTCTGCCCGCGGAAGGCACCGGGTGCGGTGACATTGCCGATGGCGCCCAGGTCGTTGAACATCTGCTGCGCTTCGCTGTTCAGGTCGGCGCGGGCGGGCAGGGCGAGGAGACTCCCCAAGACGAAGGTGGCGCTGGCGACGAGGGCGTTGAGAGGACGGGGCATCAGCGAACTCCCGCGAGATCGACCGGCAGAGTGGGCGTGGTGGTGGTGTTGGCGGCAGGCGTGGCGATCACCTGCAGCCGTTCCAGCACCTCGGATTCCGAGAGCACGCCATACCCGAGTGGGGTGATGACGTTGGTGCGTGGCGAGGCCAGAAAGAGCGCCGGGACCTGGGTGACGTTGAGTGTGGCGGCGATGCCGTTGTCGACGCGCGCCCCCGGAAATTCCGGCAGCGTGCCGCCGTCCAGCGAGATCGCGAACACGGGCAGCCCAAACTTCTGCTCGAAGCTCCTGAGCAGCGGGGCGAACTGCTGGCAGTACGGACAATCGCTGCGAAACAGGAAGAACAGCACGTGCGTGCGCGCCAGCTTCTCCGCTATGCGGATCTGCGCTGCCTGGCGCTCCCGGTCGTAGACTTCGAGCGCGCTCGCGTTGACCGGGCGTTCCAAGGTGAAGTCGAACTCCGGCGTGGTCCACACCACTTTCTGCCACGCGTCGGCAAAGGTCGAGGCGCGGCGGACGGCCTGTGTCTGCAACGCGAGATAGGTGCGCACATTGGTGTCGGTGGGGTTCATGTAAGCGACCGCGAGCGCCCGTTCGAGCCGGGCCTTGAGGGCTGCGTGCGCGGCGATCTCCGGGGTCTTGGTGGCGGATGTCACAGCCACCGCCGGCTTCATAGATTTGGGCGAGCGCGCCAATGGCGGATCCCGGTACCAGAACCAGCCTTCTTCCTGGCGTCGCCAATACGTCGCGTCGGTGGTCAAGTCCGCTGCCGTCGTCGTGGTCGCGGCACCTGCCACAACGATGGCCAGGACCCAACCGCGCAGGAGAGCCGTGCGTGTCGACCTCATCGGCTCGTCGCTTCCGGGAAGCCGCCGTTGCGGCAATAGCTGATCTGATAGATGAGCTTCGCATCCTGGGCACGTGCGGTCTTGGGATCGATCACGGCGCGTTGAGTGGTGGTGACTTCGAGCCGTTGGCAGCCGGGCTGTGCCAGCGGGTGCAGCGTGCGCACGTCAATCTCGATCGGCGCAGCGGAACTGAAGTGCTGCGTCATGAACGGCACGGCTTCGCCCACCAGGTTCCCGTGGGCGGTGCCATGCGCGAGTGCGGCGATGAGCAGTGGCCGCAGCGTGGTGACCGAGACTCGTTCCGAGGACGCGGCCGCCCACGCCACCGCTGCCGTCAGGGTCCACCCCACCACGAGGAGTGCGCGCGGAACCACCGCCGATCGATTCCGTCCGCCGCTGACGGGACGCCGCTGCGAGAACGCACCTGCATTGCCGCTGCCGTGATTTAGCATTGACCTTGCCCGAAGTAACACTGCGGGACTCGGTTGGAGACGCGGTTGACCGCGTCTTGCGCGGCGGGCAAGGTTGGCGCGATTTCGGCATAGAACTCCGAGAGATCCATTCGGGCGAAGTCCAGCGCCTGCAATTCCACCACGGAGAAGCCGCCGCAGTCAGGCTGTTGCGCCGTCCCCCACCCGCGTCCGAGTTGGGCGCGCCCTTGCTCGTTGATGAGCCGCGCGAGCCGCGAGTTGAAGCAGCAGAAACTGTGCGTCTGCTCCATGCAGGTGTGGATGATCGGCAAGCGCCGCGAGCAGTACTCGCCCAGGTCCTTGCACAGGCGGGCGTCGCGCTTCATGGCAGTGACTTGTTGGGATTGCGGGCACGACAACAACCCGGAGTACTGGATGGCGAGCATCGCCAGCGTCCACGGTCCGGGGGCGAGCGAGAGCACGAAATCCGCGACCGACAGATCGCCCGCGAGGATCCCGGCGAGTCCGGAATCGAGGCCGGTCCCAAACAGTGCCTCGAAGCCGCTCACCACCAGATTGGGCGCGTCAGAGGTGAACAGCGCGTCGTAGGTGTAGCTGGAAAACCCCGCCCGCCCCAACGAACCACTGGCCGAGAGAATCAGCGACAGATTGCTGAAGAGCCCCGAGGCAGCGGTACCGCCGCGATTGCAGCAGTTGACCAAACCAAAGAGTTTCTTGTCACAGCGATTATCGTAACCCTTGAACACACGCAAGGCATTCACGTCGAGGTACTTGCCGGCTTCGCGCTGCGCTTCCAGCAGGGTAACGGTGCGCGCGAAATCCGCATCGGGCGGATGCCCCGTATCCCAGCAAGTGCCCTCGGTGCAGAACTGCTGGGTGCCGCAGTCGGCCACCGTGTCGTAGACCGGTCCACGGGTCTGGCATTGGAAGTCGGTGCGCCACGCGGTGCACACCGGCGGGGAGAAGAACGCGTCCTGGTCGATGCAGCTCCGGGGCCCGAGGGCGGCGCATTGGCCGAAGCGCGGCTGGCTGCAATCGGACCTGGGGTCGAGGTCCACGCAGTCGAAGCTGTTGGCCCACTGCCAACAGGCACGCGTCACGTCCTTGCTGTTGATGCGCCGGGTGGCTGGCACGGCATCCGAACATGTGCTGGTGGTCCGTTGACATTTGTCCAGCACGCCGGGGCCGAGTGCCTGGGCCCCGGGCGGCAGCGCCTCGCCGTCCGGGGGTAGCAAGCCGGGCGGCACGCGCGCTTCCAAACTGCTGCACGAGTTGTCCCAAAGATCGGTTTCGGTGGCGATCGCCGGCAGTTCGCGGGTCACGGTGACAGTGACCGCTGTTGCCGGAATCGTGTTCGTCGGATTGGCTTGCTCGCGGCACAGATTCTCCCCGGTGGCCGCGACGAAAAGGTCATAGCCGACGGGGCAGCTATAGTCGATGCGCGTAGTGGTCTCCGTGCACGTGTAGTCGTTGTCGCCCGTTGCCGGATTGAACGTCGCATTCGGCCCGCTCTGGCCCACCGCGCAGCTCCAATCGACGCGCACGGTGAGGGTTTTGCGACACGCCTGGTTCTGGGCGCGGCGGTAATAGTCGTAGCAGCTCTGTTGATCGAACGTGGCCGGCGAAACCAGGCGTTGTTGCGTCCCACATGCGGAATACGTTCCGGTAATCGCACCGAGGATCGAGCTCGGGTTGTTGGCGATGGCGGTGGCGGCGGCGACCGATGGATCGGTGGGTGGGATCGGCGGGTGTGGGTTCGCGGCCGAGTCACGGGCGGTGGTGATGGCTTGACAGCGCACGTCACCAGGAGGCGCCGTACGGCATTGCACGATGAGTGCCGTCGACGGCGCGGCGAGATTGGGCAACCCGTAGTAGCCGATCTCCGGCGGGGTGGTGGTGTACCCCGGCACCACGCTCGAGGCGCTCGGGGTGCTGATGAAGGAGCGGATCGTTGGATTCGCGGCGCGTCCAGCCTGCAGGCCTTCGTCGTGCGCCTGGCCCCAGGCGTGCGCAGCGCATGCGAGTCCCATGAGGGCGAGCCACCGGTTCATGGCCGACGGCGTAATTGTCCGAGGATGGCCTCGGCATCGACGGCGAACGTCGGCGCGCCGCGGGCGATCGCTTCCAACGCGTAATCGATACTCACGTCGCCGGTGAGTTTGGCAAAGTCGTGATCGGCGAGACAAACATCGTCGCCGCACGCACGGGGTTGTGTGCCCGTGCGAGTCAGGACGAAGGTCGGCGCGGCGTTGATCTGGTAGCGGGCAAACGCCGGCGGATCGATCTGCCACGCGACCGCTTGCGTGCCGATGAGCTTGCGTGCCGCCTCCAGGGTCTGGCGCACGGATCCGTTCTTGGCGCCGCGCAGCACCAACACCGCATTCGCACGCGCCGCTTGGGCAATGAGGGCGGAGAGCGACGCCTCGGGCATCGCCAGCGTGACAAAGATCTGCAGGCGCGGCGCGGCATTGTTCGCGTCACGTTCGAACGCGGCTTTCGGGCTCTGGATCTGTCGGGCAAGCTTTTCGATGTCGAGTGGCGCGGTCGGGCCCGTACCGTCGAGCTTCGGCGTCGAGGGAATCGGCATGCGCTCGAGTTCCGCGTCCGTCGGCATCCGGTGCTCGCGCGCCGCGCGTTCGATCTCGGCGTCGGTGGGTTGCCGCACCGAGGGTGTCTCCGGAGGAGCGGCGTTGCTGGCCGGTGATTGTGCGTGTACCGCCAGCACCGCGCACGCCAGCAGCGCGATCAATCCACCCAGAGCCCGTTGTCTAGAACGCACCGGCACAGCAGTTCCGTTTGCGAAACAGCAGATACGAAAAGTCCTCCCCCTTCGCCGGATACTCCTTGCCCGCGCCCCACAGCGTGGTGGTGCGCCCAAACGGTTGGCAGCAGCGGCCATCGAGTTTCGCGGTGTTGGGAATCGGATAGGTCATCTGCGTCTTGTAGGCGGTCTTGTCCATTACCGGCTCGAGGTACGGGCTGCACAGCGCGGCGCTGCCGTGATAGCCCCAGGCGATCAACTGGCGATGCATCTTGGCGGTGAGCCGCTGCGCGATCAGCATCGACGCCTGCACGCCGCCCAGGTGCACGGCGACGTGACCGTTGAGGGGATAGACGCTGCCCTGGCAACCGGCGCACCAGAAAAGCTGCGGTAGCCCGAAGGAGAGCGTCGCGGCGACACAGTCCGCAGCACAGGCCGCCTGCGCGATCGGATTGGCGAAGAGCACCGCGTCCGGATTGAGGATCAACGTCAACTCATCGTCGTTCCACAAAGGATCGACTTCGGTGAGATAGGCGATATCGAACGATCCCTTCTCCAGACACGGAAAATCCAGCAGCACTTCCAGCCAGTACAACACCGGATTGGTGTAGTAGTGCGCCTGGTAGAAGCTCGAACTCGCGTGACCGAAGAGGCGCGTGTTTTGCGCCGCTTGCGGTGCGGCAATACCGGGATTCAAGCTAATCCCGCCCAGGCTCACCAGGCAGAACGGTTGCCGCGTCACATCGATCTGCCGCGCGGGCTCCCAAAACCCCAAGGACAATCCGACCCGCGGCGGGATGCCGGGGCAGGCGCACACCGGGCTCGGCGGATTGGCGATGTCCTCCTGGCCGAGGCTCGCCACCGTCGCGGCGCCAATGCTCAACGGAAACACGCACGACCAGCAGATGTCGGTGAGCGGATTGACGAACTTGCCTTCACACGTGGCCGCGCGCGCCGCGTCGACTCCGGCTAGCGCCAGAACGACTACCAACAGCGAGGAGCGCAGGGGGCTCATTTCGTTGCCGCCAACGCATCGATGCGCAGGCGCTTGCCCTCTTGCGAGACCAAGGCCGGCACTTGCGTGATGCCAAGTTTCTGCACCAGCGCCCCTTGCTGGTCGTAATAGACACTGAGCCGCCAGCGGCGCATCAGGTTGAGGTAGGAGCCCGCCGTGAGGATCGGCTTGACCTTGCCGCCGTAGCGCTCGATCAGTGCCTTCGCCTGTCGCACCTGGGCGACATCGCGCCCGTCGAAGAAGAGCAACGGCTGCGAGAGCGACACGACATCGAGTGGATTGGTGCGGGTGCCGGCGGCGACGAGCACGTGGCCTTGTGCATCCACGATGGGCACGCGAACCACCACCGAGGGATCGAAATAGAAGGTGCGGGAGTGTTCGCTACGCGCTAGTCCGGGCACAGGTGGCGGTGTCTCAATCGCCGCCACAATGCGTTGGCGGGCGACGCGCTCGAGGTCCTGCAGTTCACCGGTGCGCGCTTTCTCGCGTAGCTTCGCCTGCAGCTCGGCCAGGAGATCGGGCTCGGCGATAGCGTAGGCCGGTCCGATCACGCCCAAATCGAGCGCATCTGCGGTTGGGCAGAACAGCAACATGACGCACGGACCCAACCACAGCGCCGCGCGTAGCCGAGAGCGGTGCCGCATGTCAGAACACCGTATGGGCGACGCCGACGATCTGCTCGGCGCGAATCAGGCCGTTCGCTCGATAGCGCGAATCGAAGCTGTCGGGATGGGTGCCTTGGACGTAGTAGCGGCCGGGGGGAATCGGGCCCGGCACGATCGGTTCGAGCGGCTCGCCGGTGCGGGTGCGCGGCTTGGCGAAGCCGACGGGGGTCGTATTGACGAACACGTTCTGGCCCTCGACCCGGACGGTATCGCCGGGCAAACCCACGACGCGCTTGAAGAACCATTGGCCCTTCAAGTACGGGCCGATCTCGCCGCCCTCAAAGCGAAACACAATGAGATCGCCGCGCTCGACCGTCGCGCCGCGCTCGAGCACCGCCAGCACGTAGGGCAGACTCGGGGTGAGATTGAACAGCAGGTGCTGATAGCAGGCAGCGACTACGAGCGCGATGATCACGTGCAGCTGCCAGCGCTGTCGCAGCTCCGTGGCGAGCGGCGTGAACCCGCGCTGCATCCAGCGGCGTAGGCGCAGCACGGCGACGGACGCGGCCGGGAGGTTCGCAGTCATGGCATCCCCAGCTTTTGCTTGAGGGTTGCGGTCAGGTCGGCCACGCGCGCAGCGACGTGTTCAGGAGGTCCCGCCAGGACCGCTCGGGTGAGCAACAGGCAGCGACACTCGGCGGCGATGTCGTCGAGCGCCTGCGGCAAATCGCGAGCGAATTCCGCCGCGAGCTGCGGGGCGCTGGCGTCCGCGCGCGCGTCCGTGCCGGGCTGGGTCAAGAGAGCGGTGAACTGGGCTTCCTTGAAGTGGTAGACCGCATTGATGTCGACCACCGCTACGCGGAGCTCCCGCACCCGCGCATACTGGTCGTAGGCGATGACGGCCAGCAGGATCAGCAGCACATTGATGGCGACACTTAGCGCCAGCGGCTTCATGCGCTGATCCCTCGTTCCTGCAGCAGCTCGGTGATGGCCTGGTCGATGGGGAGCCCCTGCGCGCGCTTGGCATCGAGCGGCGCGTTGTCCTCGAGGCGGTTGCTGAACAGAAGCAGGGTGTGCGGGTCGAGCAGCAGCCGGGCCACACCTTCGCCCATCGGCGAATGCACATACGCTTCAGAAAACACCCCCCGCTCGGTGCGCAGCGACTGCAGCAGCCGCTTCTTGTAGTCGTCCATGCTGATGCGGCCACTGCGATCGAGGAGTTCGATCGATTCCTGCTTCTGCCGCAACAGGAACACCCAGTCGGAGAAGTTGAAAGCGGCGGTGGTCGCGGCCGTGGCGTAGTAGTCGTCCGCACCCTGGGTGGCGGTGATCAACGCGCCGCCGTACTTGCGCGCCCGGCGCGCGGCCTCTTCGACCACCTGGGCCAACACCGGATCGTCCTCGCCGGTGGTCCCGAGCTGTTGTTTCAGTTCATCGATGATGAGGAGCTTCTTGCGATCGCGCGTCTCATACATTGCACGCGTGATGCGGTAGAGCAGGATCAGGTTGACCACCAGGTGCAGGTCCGGCTTCTGCTTCAACTCCTCTTCCTCGATCACCACGAAGTCGTTGGAAAAATCGACAGTCGCCGGACCGTCAAAGTAACGGCCATAGGCGCCGTCTCGGCTGAATGGCTCGAGCATCACCGCGAGGTCCTGCAGGCGCCGATCGACGGCCGTGCTGCCGTCGCGCAACCGGCCCGTGGCCAGGACGTCGCGGATGTGGGTCACGCTCATGGCGGGGCCGTGCGCGCCCCAGACGATGAGGATCGCGCTGGCGATGGCCTTGTAGGCGAAGGGTTCCAGCGTTTGCAGCGGTGAGGCCATCTTGGCGACGACCGGCTGCAGCATCGCCATGTCGTCGTGGATGTCGGTAACCGCCGAGAACGGATTGACGTTGATCGCGGCACTCGCGCGGAACTCGATCATCTGCCCATCGCAGACGCGGCAGAGTTTCTCGAAACTGCGTCCCAGATCCAGCATCCACACCTTGGCGCCGATGGCGCGGTACGACCAGGCGATTTCGTTCAACAGCACCGACTTGCCCGACCCCGAAGTGCCGATCACCGCCGCGTTGTAGTTGCCCTGATCGTTGTCGAAGAGGTCGAGCGTCATCAGCTGACCGCGCCGGCCGCCGAACAGCAGCACTGGGTTTGGCGTGCCCTTCCACTCGGCGAGGAGTGGGGCCAGGTGCACCGCATTGGCGGCGGTCTTGGTCGTAACTCGGCGCAGCCGCTTCAAGTCGCGGTGAAAGGACTCCGACAATTGCATGGGCAGGCTCGCCTGCAGCGACTGCCGGTGCAGATAGACGTCGTTGTTGAGCTCAAACCCGCGCGAGCGCCAGATCGCTTTGGCGCTCTCTTCGGCCTGGGCCGCCCGGTCCGCTGGCGTAAAGAGGGCGAATTCGTGGTAGAGACTCACGAGCTTGGTGCCGGCATCGAGCGCGTCCGCAGCGGCGTCCCAATCGCGCTTCTTCTTGGGGATGTCGGGCAGGAGCTTCGCCATCGGGCTTTCGGCGTTCTGCGTAGCTCGGGTCTGGTTGGCATAGACCGCCGCACGCGTGGTCTCCGGATCCAGGATCTCCACCCCGAGGGTGAGCAGGAACGGACAGGGGTATTGCAGCGCGCCTTGCAGCAGGTCCCCGGTGAGTCCTCCCATCTGCCACAGCGCGAAGCGCTCGGGGAAGGTCTTGACGGCATAGAAGCGGACCTCGGTCGCTTCGTCCATGCCCGTTTGATTGAAGCGCAACGCCCGCCCATCGGGCGTGGATTCCTGCGTGGTGTCGAAATCGACAATCTGTTCGTAGAGCTCCCGCCCCTCGTCGTAGGAAGGTGGTGGCGCATCCAGGAGAATGCGCTGTGGGTTGCACAAAACCGCGCACCAAGCGATCAGGTCGGCCGCGTTGAATGGCCGGCTGGGGAATGCGGCCGCGTTGAGGGTGGTGATCATCGCTTCCCGCAGCGAGAGCAATTCTTCGCGCTTGGCGAAGTCGCGCAGACGACCGGGCAAATGCACCGATACCGCCAGGCGGAAGTCGCGCACCGTGTACTGAAAGCCCTGGGTCAGTGAGCGACGGGCGCCGGCGAGCAGGAAGCCGACGCGCTTGCGCGCCAGGGCACGAAAGATGTTCTCCTGTCGGACGGGCCGCCCCTCGGCCTGCATCTTCTGCAGGTGGTCGGTGTCCTTGATCCGCAGGTTGGCGTAGCGCGTCAGCATCCCGCGCACCGCAGGGGAGGCGAATAGGTGAATCTGGATACCCGCGCCCGGCGGGCAGTTGGCGTAAAGCGATTGCAGAATCTCGGCCATGCGTTCGTCGGCACCGGCCTGGGGCAGCACGTCGAGACAGAAGCCGACCCCGTCGCGGTTCTGAAACAACCCGCCATCGAAGTCATACGCACGGTAGGGCAGCCACGCGCTGAACTGACGGGGATCGCTGTCGTTGCCGGAACCCCGGGCCAGGAGGTCGGCCAGGCGACCTTTGCCCTCAGCCTGGTACGAGCGCCGCCAAGTGCGCAGCGTGTCGACCCACTCAATGGTCATTGCCATCCTTGTCAGCCGCCGGTGACGTCGGATGTGGCGGGGCAGACCCTGGGCCAGCCGGGTCTATGTTCGCGGGCGCCAGGGCCGCGTCTGACCGCGGTGGCCTGATCGCACGACTCTCAAGGCGCAACGCTGGACGCGCCGGGTCAAGCAGCCAGTGGCCGCGATCGATCGGCACGAACACAAACGCCGCGTCGTGCAGAACGCCGTCACGGTCCTCCCACGGTGCAATCCAGAGCTTCAGGATGCGCGGCGGGGAGTAGCGCGGCCCACCCGAATCCGGGTTCGCGTTCGCGGTCCGGGCCGCGGTCACCTGCGCAGTACGTACGGGCCGCGCTTCCAGGTTGACGCGCGCAGTGGGTGGTTGGCCCAGCAGATCGCCGCGTATTGATTGCAGGTAGTTCGCCGACACCGACCCACATTGCACGCCACGCGGGGCGGGACAGGCGTATTGCGTGTCGCCACCCACCCCGGACAACGACGTGCAGCCGCAAAGGAATGCCACCACACCTGCCAGCACAACACCGAAAATGCGAGGCACGTCGACCCCCCTCATGGCCGATCCTTCGGCACCGCAGCGGCGCTATCGGTGGCCACACTGGCATCGAGCCATGCGGAAAGCTCCGCGGCTGGCATGGCACCGGCGGCCATGCGCCCATCGGCAGCGATCAACGTCGGGGTACCGCGCACCTCGAGCTTCGCGGCGAGTGCCTGATTGCGCTCGATCGGATGCGCACAGGTCTTCAACGACAGCGTCTTGCGTTCGAGCACGACCGCGCGCCACGCACGGGACCGATCAGCTGCGCACCATACCGCGATAGCTTTCTTCGTCGCCTGCGGATGCAACGAGGCGATCGGTAGCAGAAAGGTGTAAACCGTCGTGTTGTCGAGTGCAGCGATGTGCGCTTCGAGCTCCTGGCAATAGGGACAGTCGGGGTCACTGAACACGGCGAGCACGCGACGGCCCTCGCCACGGACGGTCTTGATCGCGTCGGCGAGCGGTAGCGCGGCGAAATCGACCCGCGCTGGCGATAGGGCCGAGGCGGGCATATTGGCCACCGTCAGATCGCGCTGAGTTTGCAGATCGAACAGATGTCCGAATACAAAGTAACGGCCATCTTCCGTGGCATAGGCGACGTTGTTACCCAGCGCGACTTCGTACAGACCAGGTACCGGGGTGCTTTGCACGCGGCTGAACGTGGTGGCTGGGTAGAGCTGCCGCAGGGTGCTGAGCAGTCGCTGTTCGGGCGTGACGTCGGTTGACTGGGCAAATGCGGCGGCCGCTGACAGCAGCGTTGCGCATATGAGCGCGATGATCGTCAGCGGTCTAATCCTCATCATGTCCTCCCTCCTGGTCATCGATCGTTGGGCGACGGACCACCACGTCCTCGGTGCTCACGCTGGTGCTCCGATCTATCGCATCGTCCGGCACGTCGATCGCGACACCTTGTGTTAGCACCACATCGACCGTGCGGCCGGCGTCGACTTCGATCACCGGAAAGGTCTTCTCGGCAAGTGAGATGTAGTACTGCGCCAGACGATCCATGGCGCGGCCCACACCGGTACTCAATCCGGCCTCCAATTCCTTGCCATTGACGATGGTGCTGACCGCGCCCAGCGGTGAGGTAGCGGTGGTGGTCGCCGAGGCCTGAAAGGCTTGACCGATGCCGGAAACGACACCGGCGATGAGCGCATTGGCGAGGATCTGGCCTTGCTTCGACACCAGCCGACCACGCACGCCGACCTTGCCGTCTTCGCCGAAGATCGATCCGTGAATCTTGACTTCCAAGGTGCGGCCATCGTGGCGCACGCAGGATAAATTCTCGGTGCGGATATACGCCCGCTCGGAGCTGATGTCGCCATAGCCGGCGCCAATCACCAAACATTCCTTGACCGCGCTGCGAAAACGATTTGGTAAGAACGAATGGTCGGCCAGGCGTAGCAGCACCGGTTGCGGATTGGTCTGGGCCTGGCCACCGGTGGGTGCATCGAGGCCACCCAGCAGCACGGCCCGCGTGAATGACACCGGCAGGTAGTTGGCGATCGTCGTCGCGCGGGTCGGCGCCGGTGGGGACGGTGGTGTGGCCGTCCCGGGGGCACCGGCGCCGGCCGAGCGTGGCGCCGCTGCTTCCACGGTGATCCGGATCAGGCGCGAGGACGGTACGGCTCCAACGCCGGTGGCCCCGCTCGGGAAACCGCTACCATCTGCGCGCAGTGGTGGAAACTGAGGTGGCAACAGCGGCGGCAAAGCGGCGGCAGGTGGGTAGGCCGGGACGACGGTAGTCGACGTACCGGGGGGTACCGGCGGCTGCGGTGATGGTGCAGGTGTGACGACGCTGGTCCCTGGTTGCGGGAGTTGGGTGAGCCGGGCGATCTCGATCTGCTTTTGCAGGGTCTCGAAGCGCGCCAGCACCTCGGCATTGAGCTGTTCTTGCCGGGTCAGCTTCTGATCGTGCTCGGCGACCTTGTTGCCGGCCTCGCCGATCCAGCGATCCTTCGCGTCGACCTGCGCACCCGGGGCCTGGACGTGGGTGGTGACCGCCGGTTTCGCAGCCGCCGGACGGGCATTGGTCTTGGGGCTGTCGGTCAGTGCAAACAGGGCGTAGAGCAGCGCAAAGGCGCCTACCAGCAACCCGCCCAGCAGCAGCCATTGCCGGGCCTTCGGTGGGATACCAGCTGGCTGGGCCGCAGGGCGGGGGTCCGGTATTTCCATCATGGCGTCGCGGCCCGCAGTACAAACACGTCGGTGCTGGCTTGCGGTTCCAGCAGCATTTGTTCGACGGCAATACCCAGCACGCCATCTTTATCGAACCAGCGGGATTCCAGCGCGAGCGCTGCCTCGCCAAGATTGGTGAGGAGATAGCGCTCGCCGATAAGCCCCGGTGTCTCATACCGGCGAAGCAGCGTGAAGCGTGTGGCTTGCCACAAGCGGACGTCGAGCGCGGTGTCCTCAACTCGCATGTCCGGCGACGGCGCATCGTTGGCCATCGCGGTGAGAAAGGTCGTCAGCGCGCGCACGTGAGTCGGCGCCTTGCCCGAACTGCTCTCCGAACGCGCCACGCGAGATGTGCGATCGCGCAGCACAATGGTGTCCGCCGGCATGTCGACCGGCTGCAGCAGCAGCGTGTAAGTGGCGTGCGCCGTCGAAACGAACAGATTGATCGGCTTGGTGGCGCTCGCCGACACCGGGCGGACATAGAGTTCGCCTTTTCCCGGATCAGTCTCGACGATGACCTCGCCGGCCGGATTGGTCTTCTCCTGCCAGACGTTGCCGAACACTTCGCCGATGGCGGCGCCTTCGACCTTGATCCGAGTCGGTTCCTTCTGCGCTAGCTTCGCCGCAACACTCACGCCATCCCGGGCGTCGAGCACCTGCAGGGCCTGCACGCTTGGGCTACTGGCCGCGAACAAGACCGCGAGCCATAGCCGCGGCTGGAGAAACTTCGGCATCGTCCGCTTCCTTGAAGGTGATGAGTTGGATGCGCCCACCCGCGAAGCGGAAGGCGGCGAGGTAGGTCTTTTCGGTATCGGCCACGCGTTTGTCGTTGATGAACGTGGCGAGCCGGCCTTTCAAGACCACCGACATGGTCGGTTCGTCGGGGGTCAACTGCTGCACGGCAAAGAGCGTGGTGGCGTTGTCGCGCTTGAGCTTGGCCGCGGCCAGTTCCATCGCCTGGGCCAGCGCCCCGTGTGCATCGGGTGCGGCGTACTGCAACAGGATGGTCTTGTTGTAATCGATGTTTCCGGGCGACACGTCGAGGATCAGCGTGGCAATCCAGCCCGCCATCTGTTCCAGGTAAGAGCCACTGACCTGGTCGCCCTCGACCCAGAACGACTTCTGCAGCGTGGGAGGTGTCACCACCGTGCGCTCGCGACCAACCATCAGCAGGACGGTGACGAGTGCCAACGCCAGCACGGCGAGAAGCCCGATCAGCTGGACGCTCTGGCGCGCGATCACGCCACGAAGTGCCGCGAGATCCTGCTCTTGCGCGCCGAGCTTCATCCGATCATCCGCCGCAGGTACGACGGTGGCGTGCGCTTGAGTGGAGTGCACCACGAGGGCAGGTGCCAATACACCCAATGCAGGAAGAAGGCCGGATGCTTGTCGGCCTTGATCCGCATCACCGCCCGGCTCACCAGCACGCCCAGCGCCAGCGCGCCCAGCTTCTGTCCAACGAGCAGGCCGAGAAAGAAGATCGCTACGAAAGGCAACGCCACGTCGAGATCGAACCAGGCGATCTTCCAGCCGTCATTGAGCCGCCGCGGGATGAAGGTGTTGTCCATCCGTGAGGATTTAAATCACCGCGCCCATGATCGCGCCGGCGATCACGAGCCCCACCGTCGCGAAAATCGCCACGCCGATGTAATAGAGCACCGGTCCGAAGTTGCGCAGCGCCGCGAGCGAGATTAGCGCCACCACAAAGCTGATGAACCCCACCAGCGCCTTGACCCCCGGTGTCAGCGTGCCCAGCGTGTTGAGCGCCGACCCCAGCGGGCCGCCGATAGCTCCGAGGTTGACGAGATCGATGGCATACGACGGCACGGTGGCCAGCAACAGCAGGCTGGCGAGCAGCAACGCGCACGCCCACAGCCAGGGTTGCCTCGTCGCCGCGCGAGCGGCGAGCAAACGGAAGGGGGAGGGCAGGGCGGTCAAGGAATGCATCTTCGAATCTCCAATCAGTGGGTGGGCGGGGGTGGCTTGCGGTTACTGCAATGGCGGCCGCGGTTCGAGGCCCTTGAGACGCTGAAACACGGCGGTGGCATACCGGGCGCGCGTCGCGGCACAGTCGGGTGGACGCAACTCAGTACAACCCGCGTGGTAGGCCCCGACGGCTTCCCACGTCGCGCCGTAACGGCGGAAGCCTTGCGCCAGAATCCAGGCGCCGACCTGCAGGTTTGTGCATGGATCGAGCAGATCAGTTTCGCGAATGCCGTGTCGGTCCAAGACTTGCAACCAGCGCGAATTGATCTGCATCAGGCCGATATCCACCGACCCCGTCCGCGCGGCGTGGCTACGATTGATCGCACGGGCATTAAGGCTCGATTCCTGTTGCGCGATCGCGTAGAGGAGGCGTGCGTCGACACCGTAGCGCGCTGCGGCGTCCTGCCAGCAGGCGTCGGCCGGGAGCGCGATCGCGAACAACAATAAGGGCCAGGCTTTCTGCATCGCGTCTCATTGAAGGTGCCGCCGCGGTTGACAGGGAGCATCAACCGCGGCGGCGGATCGTCGACTGACGATCAAGCGCTAGGGCGGGGAGGAACGCCGGTCACGCTAAAGGCCATGCTAAAGATCGATAGGCCGTAAGTCCTGCGAAAAACGATTCGTCGTAAAACCGTTTTTAGATATCGCGTGCGGTCGCGATCTGTTTTGCTCACCGGTTTGTCCGCGTCAGGCGAAGGCCATCGCAGGTGACGCTGAGCATGCGTCGCGGGAAAGGGACGCCGTGCGCGGGCAGAGGGCAGAGGCTGCAAGGGGCGTCCGCCGGGCGGACGGCAAGGGGAAGGGCTCTACCCAAAAGGGCGGCTGCTTCGCTTCATTGCGCGCGAAGCAGCCGAGGCAAAGGGTTGAAGGGTTACCGGTGTGACAATGGTGAAGGGAGTAACGCTTTAGAGGGAAAAGGGTTGCGGTCGCGCGGCTGAGGCGTGGCCAATGGCTCCGCGATTACGGCCCTCGTCCCCTTCCGCTAGTTCCGAGCGGCGATGGCTGCCATAGATCTTTACTGCGCCGTATCGGAAAACGTCGACCCATGATGGCGCTTTTCCGGTTGCGCTCGACGCGGCAGCGTTCCATCGTCACCCGCTGCGACATTTGCGGGCGACCCACCGATGGCAGCGAAGGCATGGATCAGACACATCGGCCTGGCGCTAGGTCGGCGAAACGCTGCCAACGGCAGGCGCGCGCGGGTGAGCATTCCTGATGTTTCCCGCGCGATTCCCGCCAGCGAGATCTCGTCAAGGCCAGGCAACTGGCTGCCGGTGTTGGAGGCCAAGACCCTCATCGCGAGGCTGGAGGCGGAAAGCCTTATCCGAAGTATCCGTGACCGCTCGCACGCCTCGTCCGACAATTTCCAGCGCCACTACGCCACGGTGATCGAGCGCTTTCTCGAGTTCGCCCAGTTGCTACCCGCGTCCGAATCGCACCATCACGCCCAACCCGGCGGCATGGCGCTGCACACACTGGAGACCGTGCAGCACGCGCTACAGCGGCGGCAAGGCATGATGCTGCCGCCCGGTGCACCCACCGAAGCCCAGCAGCGAGCGCAACATCGCTGGACCTATGCCGTGTTCCTCGCGGCGTTGCTCCACGACGCCGGCAAGGCGGCGCACGATCTGCGTATTACCTACGATACGGCGGCACACGTCAACGCGGTGTGGAATCCGCTCGTGGGCTCGCTGCTCGAACTCTCGGCAGTCAGCTACCAGGTCGACTTTGCCCACGCCGCCACGCGCAATTACGCCGCGCACCGGCGCTTCCCACTGGTCCTATTGCCGAAGTTCGTACCGGCGCCGGTATTGAGTTGGCTGGCCGAAGAGGGAACGCTGCTGCAGGAGCTGGCCGAATATCTGTGTGGCGAACGGCGCGAGGGCGCGCTGGCGGAACTGGTGGGTGTCGGCGACCGCGAATCGGTCCGGCGCAATTTGCTGACCGGCCTGCGGCAGCGCTTCGCGAGCGCGCGTACTGCGCCATTGATTGAACGTTTGATGGAGGCCTTGCGCCGCATGTTGGCTGATGGCGCCTGGTTACCACTGAATCGCGACGGCGCGGCCGGGTGGGTTGCGGACGACGCCGTCTGGTTCGTGTCGAAACGCCTCGCCGATGAAGTGCGGAGCTTCCTGCTGGCCCAGGGGGACCACGCCGTCCCTGGAGAGGACAAGAACGATCGGCTGTTTGATGTCTGGCAGGAATATGGTGCAGTGGTATCCAATCCATGCACGGGCGGTGCCATCTGGCGCGCCCGGGTCGAAGGCACGGATTACGCCCACGAACTCACGCTGTTGCGCTTTCCGTTATCGCGGTTATGGCCCGATGCAGCGCGCTATCCCTCCGCCATGCAGGGACGCATTGTGGTTCTGCCGGCACCGGATGCCGCGACCGCGACCGACTCCCCAAGGGTTGAGCGCAAGGTAAATCCTCAGTCCGCAATCACCAATGACGTCACGAAGATCCAAGCGTCGCTCTCCGCAACCCATGCTGATAACACTCTGCTCGAATCGACCGACGATGCGGCAACCGTTGAGCCTTTCTCATCCACTGCGCCCGCGCCGCGGCCGCCAGTGCCGCCCGCTATCGGTCCGTTACCGCCCCTACACGAGAGCCCCAGCAAACGAGCGTCCGCACTCGCGCTTGATTTCATGGCCTGGGTGCAGCGCGGCGTGGCAGACGGGTCGCTCTCCTACAACGAAAGCGGGGCCTTGGTGCATTTTGTGGGGGAAGGATTGTTTCTCGTGTCTCCCGGGCTCTTCCGCGCCCATGCCGAAGCTCACCCGGCGTCGCCGAACGCAGAACCCGGGAGTGCCAACGACTGGCCGGGCAAGGCGGTGCAGAAAGCGGTGTGCGGCGCCGGTTGGAATCGCAAAGGTCCCCGCAATAAGAGTGTGCTGACCTATCAGGTCGTGAGTCGCGAGGGTGTGTCGGGCAAGACGTTGAATGGTGTGGTGCTGCTGCAACCGGAACGTTTCTTTGCTCCTGTGCCGCCTGCCAATCCGCATCTGCAGCGCGTACCGGACGAGGGTGGGAAGCGCACAGCATGACCTATCCGATTGAAAATCTCTTTCGCCCCGCCGTCGAACGCCATGCGGTGATTGCTGCGCTCGCGGCGGCGAGTGGGGTGATTGCGTGGCCGCAGGTCCTGATGTTGAGCCCAAGGGCCGGACTCCTCGTCGCGGCGCTACTATTTGCACATGCGCTTCGCCGCGAAATGCAGGCGCAGCGCGTGCTGCGCTTTCAGCGCCACCTCCGGCAACCGCCGCACTACGTGCTGGCCGCCGAGCGCATCCCCTGGTCCCACTACAAGTTGTTTCTCGGCCGTGGCTTCCGTTGGACCGCGGTGCACACCCAGCGGTTGGTCGACTCGCGCCGGCCGGAATACGCGCATTTCCGGGAACCGACTTGGCTTTATCGCCTGGCCCGTCGGTTCGAGTTGCGGCATGAGCACACCGGGCTCGTGTGGGCTACGGCGTTGACGCGTCAACCGGCGCGGTGGAATCCGGTGGCGCCGATGCTGGAGGTGGGGGGCGATCCGGCGCTGCACGGTGTTGAGCCCGACGAGGGTGACGTCTACCTGCCGCTGGCGGAGCGGGTAGGACACATGGTCGTGGTCGGTACCACCCGCACCGGCAAATCGCGGTTTCTGGAACTGTTGGTGGCACAGGACATTCGCCGCGGTGAAACCGTCATCGTGTTCGACCCGAAGGGTGACGCCGACGTGTTTCGCCGCGTCTACGCCGAGGCCAAGCGCAGCGGACGGCTGGAGCAGTTCCATTTCTTTCATCTCGGCTACCCGCAATGCTCGGCGCGCTACAACCCGATCGGCGACTTCGCGCGCATTACCGAAGTCGCCACGCGGATTGCCAACAACATGCCGAGCGGCGGCGATGCCGAGTCGTTCAAGCAGTTCGTCTGGAAGTACGTCAACGGGCTCGTGCGCGCGATGGTGGCGCTGGGACGCAAACCCAGCTACCGCGCGTTGCACCGGTATGCCGAGAACTTCGAGCCGCTGATTGTCGATTACTTCATGCATTGGCTCGATCGCGAGCCGCAAGCCGCGGGCTGGCGCGCCGAGGTCGCCGGCATCGAGATCGACAAGGGGAGCCTGGACAAGGGGCTCAAGTCGCGCGGCGGTGAGTTGGTGAAACTCCTTGACTATGCGAAACGCAAACAGCTCTACGACTCGACCGCGAGTGCGTTGGCGTCGGTAGTCACCTACGAGAATTCCTATTTCCAGAAACTGGTTGCCTCGCTCTATCCATTCCTGGAGAAAGTGACCACCGGCGAGATTGCCGATCTGGTCTCGCCCGATTACGAGAACCTGGACGATCCGCGACCGGTGTTCGACTGGATGACCATCCTCAACAATGGCGGCATCGTCTATGTCGGCCTCGATTCCCTGGAAGACCCCGCCGTGGCGACGGCGGTGGGCAACGCCATGTTCGCCGACCTCACCAGCGTCGCGGGCAAGGTCTACAAGCACGGGCTCGGATACGGCCAGGTGGAGGCGGTGTGTCCGCGCCGGCTCGCCATTCATGCCGACGAGTTCAACGATCTGATCGGCGACGAGTTCATCCCCATGGTCAACAAAGCGGGTGGGGCCGGGTATCAGGTCACCGCCTACACGCAGACGTGGGCCGACGTCGAAGCGCGGATCGGCAACCGGGCCAAGGCCGAGCAGATCGAGGGCAACTTCAATTCGCGGGTCTTCCTGCGTGTGGTCAACGAAAAGACCGCCGAGATCATCACCCGCAAGTTGCACGAAGTTCGGCTGACCACCCTCATCGCCGCATCCTCCGCCACCGACACCAACGACCCGAGCGACTTTGCCGAATTCGCCAGCCGCAACGAAGATCGCATCGCCTCGGAGCGGGTGCCAATGCTCACGCCGGCGGACCTGGTCAACCTGCCTAAGGGCCAGGCCTTTGCGCTGATCGACGGGGGCCAACTCTACAAGATCCGCATGCCGCTACCCGACAGCGCGAGCGACTCGGCGATGCCGAAAGACTTCGCGGAAATGGCGCGCGACATGATGCAACGTTATCGCGCACATCAAGAGCAAGCGTTGGCGCCGGGCCTCACGGTGAAAGGGAAGGGCAGTGGCTTCTAGCTCAGCAACCTTTCATGGTGGCTACTCGGGTGCGTTGTTCGCGCCCTTCCTTTACGTGGCCTACCTGATCCTGTTGCTTGCCGGCCTGTTGCTCGCTGCCTGGGTGATCGATGCGTTCCTGGTCTTCAAGATCTGGCCCGATGGCATGCAACCCCTGGAAGTATCCATCGCCACGACCGCCGCAGCGGTGGATGGCCCCTATGGCCTACCGTTGCTCCGAGCACAAGGCGTGGTTTGGGCGAATGGTCTTTATCACGCACTCTTTGTTGCGTCGGCGATCGAACAACTCATCTCGGCGGATCCGCATCTGCTCACGCCCTTCGATCAAACGGTGCAGCGGTTCTTTGTGTCGATGTTGCCGGCGCTGCAGGTGGCCATGCTCGCGACCAAGCTGTATGGCTTGCGCCTGGCGCTATGGCTGTCGGCCATCATGCCGGTGACGCTCGGCTATGCCGTGGGAATGATCGATGGCTTGGTCGAGCGGTCGATCCGCCGTTATTCTGGGGGAAGGGAGTCCGCGACGCTCTATCACCGCGCCAAGTACGCGATCGCGGGCACGGTCGGATTGTGGCTGTTCGTCTACGTGTGTGTGCCGATAACGCTTGAGCTTCAGGGCGGGTCGTGGGTGACGGCTGCGGTGATCGGATTGTTGTCGCGACTGCAGTGGAAGTACTACAAGAAATACATTTGATCGGCTGCGCGCGGATTACCGCGCCGAATTTCCGGGTTTGACCCTCCAGGTCGGCGCGCATGGATCAGGATATGCCAATCCCCGGAACGAATGAGGAGGTGTTCCATGCAAGGAGGGGTTTTTGAACCCGGCGGCACCGTCCCTCTGCTGATTCCCGACACCGTTTGGCGCGAATCGAAGAGGAATGGCGTCAGCGCCGCGGCGTTGAGTCAGTTGCAGGCCGAACACGGCGCAGCCGTGGGCTACGAGTTTGCATGGGGCCAAATCATTGAAGGAGTCTTCGATGCCAATGCGACCTTCGATCCAGGCAATCTGGACGATGTGCCGCACGCGGCGGTGTTTTGGCATTTCGTGCTGAGCGACGTTTACACCGAGTTTCTTGACGCCGTCGCCGCCGCCGCTGTGCGCGAGCGGCGAGCCCCACGGTACAATTCACCACCACCTGTGACTCGATCCTCCGCCTTGTGGGCGTTTGATGAAAGTCGATGGCTGCGAGCGGGGGGACGGGATTCTATCGGGAGGGGGCTCTCACGAACGAACACGGTGTGACGCGGGATCGTAGAGCGGTCTGAGCGACGCGGTCGCCGGGATCATGCGACCCGCGACCTCGATCTCGTAGCGCCCGGCGAGGAAATCTTCCGGCGTGCCCGGTGCGCCGAGGTCTACATACCCGAGGCCGACCGCGCCGCCGAGGGCATGGCCGTACATGCCAGACGTGACACGCCCGACGCGCTTGCCGTCCCGCCAGATCGGCTCGTCGTGGTAAAGGAGCGGTACCGGATCTTGCAGCAGGAACTGCATCAGGCGCGAGCGTGACGGCGTGACGCGCCGGGCAAGAAGCGCCTCGCGCCCGACGAAGCCCCCCGGTTTGTCCCAGGCGACGCAGAAGGCGAGCCCGGCCTCGAGCGGCGTTTCGTCGGGCGTGATGTCGTGCCCCCAGTGCCGATAAGCTTTCTCGATCCTGAGGCTGTTCATGGCGTGATAGCCGGCGAGCGTGAGCGCGTGAGGGGCACCGGCCGCGACGATCGCGTCGAAGACCGTCGCCGCGAACTCGGCCGGGATCATGAGCTCCCAACCGAGCTCGCCGACATAGGTGATGCGCGTCGCCCGGACCCGGGCGGTCGCGATCTCGATCTGGCGCGTTGCGCCAAAGGGAAAGGCGTTGTTAGAGAGATCGGACGTGCTGAGCGAGCCAAGAACGTCGCGGGCGAGGGGGCCCATCAGGCCGAGCATCGCGTAGGCTGAGGAGACGTCGACGACGCAGACACGTTCGTCCCCGCTGATGTGCCGTTCCAGATGGCGTCGGTCGCGCAACTGGCTCGCACCCGACGTTACGACAAGGAATTCGTCCTCTGCGAGACGAAAGACCGTGAGGTCGGCCTCGATTCCGCCCTTGTCGTTGAGCCATTGCGTGTAGACGACGCGTCCGGGCGCCACGTCCACGTCGTTGCACGACACGCGGTTGAGTAACCGTCTCGCATCATGGCCCTTCACCACGAATTTGGCGAAGCAGGACTGGTCGAATAGCCCCACCCGCTCGCGCACCGCCATGTGCTCGCGCCGCGAGGCGGCGAACCAGTTTTGGCGTCCATACGAATAGACGTAACCGGGTTGTTCGCCGGGGGAGCCGAACCAGTTCGGGCGCTCGTAGCCCGCGACCTCGCCGAAGCAGGCCCCCGCGGCCTCAATGCGATCGTGCAGGGGCGACTTGCGAATGCCACGCGAGCTTTCATATTGCCGAAACGGCCAGTGCATCGCGTAGAGGAGGCCGAGCGATTCCGACACGCGCGGCACCAGGAAGCTCTTTGCGTTCTGGTGCGGGAAGAAGCGGGCGATATCGACGTCCCACAGGTCGAAGGGCGGCTCGCCATTCGCGATCCAGTGGGCGAGCGCCATGCCCACGCCACCGCCCGACTGGATGCCGATCGAGTTGAAGCCGGCGGCGACGAAGAAGCCTTCGAGCTCGGGCGCCGGCCCCAGAATGTAGCGCCCGTCCGCGGAGAAGCTCTCTGGCCCGTTGAAGAACTTGCGGATGCCGACGCGCGCGAGGCTCGGCACGCGGCGCATCGCGTCCTCGAGAATCGGCGCGAAGTGCTCAAGATCCTCCGGCAGTTCACCGAAGGCGAAGTCCTCCGGGATGCCTTCGAGGGCCCACGGCTTCGCGACCGGCTCGAAGGCGCCCAATAGGAGCTTGCCGGCGTCCTCCTTGTAGTAGGCGCAGTGGTCCATGTCGCGCATGACGGGCAGGTCCGGGCGCATCCCGTCCATCGGGTCGGTGACGATGTAGAAGTGCTCGCAGGCCTGGAGCGGCACATCGACGCCGACAGCGAGGCCGAGATCCCGCGCCCACATCCCCGTGCAGTTCACCACCGTCTCGGCGCGGACCGTCCCTTCCGGCGTCTCGACGCCGACGGCGCGGCCGTTCTGCACCAGCACCTTCGTGACCGCGATGTTCTCGACAATCCGGGCTCCGCCCTGCCGCGCCCCGCGTGCGAGCGCCATGCAGGTGTCGATCGGATTGCACTTGCCGTCGCGCGGATACCAGACGGCGCCGACCACGTCGTCGACGTTCATCAGCGGCCATTTCTGCTGCGCCTCGCTGGCGCTGATCGGCTCCGCCTCTACCCCGAACGAGTGCAGCATCCCCACGCCGCGCAGCAGTTCCTCCCAGCGTTCGGCATTGGTCGCGATGGAGATCGAGCCGGGCTGGGCGAAGCCGGTCGCCTGCCCGGTCTCGGCCTCCAGCCGGCCGTAGAGGTCGACCGTGTATTTCGCGAGCCGGGTGAGGTTCTGCGTGTAGAGGGTCGCGCGCACGAGGCCGGCGGCGTGCCAGGTCGTGCCGCTCGTAAGCTGCTTGCGTTCGAGGAGCAACACGTCCTTCACCCCGAGCTTCGTCAGGTGGTACGCGGTCGAGCAGCCGATAATGCCGCCGCCGATGACGACGATCCGGACGTGCGAGGGGAGGGTCATGGAATCTTCTCCGATGCGGGTCACTGCGCTTCAGATGCGCAGGCGCGAATGGGTCGGGTCGTACGGGCTGTCCGGGACGACGCGGGCGGACACGCGGCGCCCGAGCATCTCGATCTCGACGGGGTTGCCGGGCTCCACCTCGGCGCGGTCGACGAGCGCGAGCGACAGGCTCGCGCTCACTCCGTGGCCGTACGCCGAAGAGGTCACCGTGCCGACGCGGCGTCCGGCGCGCCACACCACCGCCTCCACGGGGGCGTCGGCGTCGCCGGGTTCGTCGAGGGCGAGCGTCACGATGCGCCGCGCGGGGCCGCTTTTCCGCAGGGCGACGAGCGCCGTTTGGCCGGTGAACTCGCCCTTGGTGAAATCGACGAAACGCTCGAACCCGGCCTCGAGCGGCGTAATGTTGCGATCGATGTCGCCCTTCCAGCCGCGATAGCTCTTTTCCATCCGTAGGCTGTCCATGGCATAGACGCCGAAATCGCGAACCCCGAGGCTGTCGCCGGCGGTCCACAGGTGGTCATAGACCGGTCGCATGGCCGCGAGCGGCAGGTGGAGCTCCCAACCGAGCTCGCCGACGTAGCCGGCGCGCAGCGCGAGCGCCCGGGCAAAGTGGATCTCGATCTCGCGCGCCGACATCCATGGGAAGGCGCCGTTGGCGACGGGCGATGCGGTCACGCGCGCGAGGAGCTCGCGCGAGCGCGGTCCGGCAAGCACCAAGGTTCCCCAAGTTCCTGAGCGGTCCTCGATGTGCACCGAGTCGTCGGCCGGGAGTGCACTTTCGAGCCAGTGGAGGTCGTGGTCGTGGCCGGACGCGGCGCTCACGAGGTAGAAGCGCTCTGGCGCGAGCCGGGTCACCGTGAACTCGCTGACGATCCGCCCGCGCGCGTCCAGCGCCCAGCTGAGGCGAATGCGCCCGGGCTCCGGCAGGCGGCCGCACAGCATCCGATCGAGGAACGCCGCCGCGCCCGTCCCGGCCACGAGGAGCTTTGTGAAGCCACCCATGTCCATGATGCCGACGGCTTCGCGCACGGCGCGGCATTCCGCGCCGACCGCGTCGTGCCAGGCGGCACGGCGAAACGACGGCAGCGGGTCCGGGTCGTCGCCGGGTCGCGCGAACCACGCGGCGCGCTCCCAGCCGCCGCGGGCGCAGAAGCGCGCTCCCTTGCCTTCCAGCACGGGTTGAAGTGGCGTCTGCAGCGCCGGCCGCCCGCCGGGCCATTCGTCGGCCGGGAAGGCTATCGCATATTCGCGGCGGTAGAGCTCTCGGGCCCGATCGACCGTATAGGCCGTGGTGGCGTGATCGCCGAAGCGCAGCGCCTCGCACGGCCAGACATCCCACGGTGGCATGCCCTCGACGATCCACTCCGCGGCGACGAGCCCGGCGCCACCCGATTGCGCGATGCCGAAAGTGAACGCGCAGCACTGGAAGAAGCCGGGCAGACCGCGCACCGGGCCAATCATCGGGTTGCCGTCCGGAGCGTAGGGGATGGGCCCGTTGATGACGCGCTGGACGCCGACCGAGCCGAGGATCGGCACGCGCGCGATCGCGTCGGCGATGTAAGTCTCAAGCCGGTCGAGATCGTCCGGCCAGAGCTCGTTTGCGAAATCGTCCGGGATGCCGTCCAGCCAATGGACTCGCGCGTCGGCTTCGTAGGGGCCGAGGATGAGCCCGGCGCGTTCCTGGCGTAGGTAATAGCTCGCGTCGGGATCGCGCAAAAGCGGCAGCCGGCCGTCCCGCGCCGCGAGAGCCGGTATCGCCTCCGTGACGAGATACTGGTGCGCCATCGCGACGAGGGGGAGCGGGCGCCCCAGCAGCGACATGATCTCGCCGGCGCGATAGCCGGCGGCGTTGACCACGATTTCGCAGAGGATGTCACCGTCGTCCGTCGCGACCCGCCACTCGCCGGTCGCGGTGCGGGCGAGGCCGGTGACACGCGTGAAGCGGCGGATGCGGGCGCCCGCGTCGCGCGCGCCCTTCGCGTAGGCTTGGGTGAGCTGGCTCGGGTCGATATCGCCGTCGCCCGGGTCCCACAGCGCACCAGCGAGGTCGTGCAACTCGATGTAGGGGTGGCGGCTTCTCGCCTCGCTCGGAGAGACGACCTCGAACGCGAGGCCGCGGGCGCGCGCCATCGCCGCGACGCGGTGGAACTCGTCCATGCGCTCCTGCCCGTGAGCGAGGCGCAGCGATCCGGTGACATGGTAGTCGATCGGATAGCCGGTGCGCTTGCCGAGCTCGGCGTAGAGGCGCGTCGAATAGGCCTGCATCGCCATCACGGCGGCGCTGGTCGAGAAATTCGGGCAATTGCCCGCCGCGTGCCAAGTCGAACCGGAGGCGAGCTCGTCGCGCTCAATGAGGATGGCGTCGTGCCAGCCCTTGCGCGTCAGGTGATAGAGCACGCTCGCGCCGACGGCGCCGCCGCCGATGACCACGACGCGGGCGTGCTCTATCGCGGCGCTCACGACGCGGTTTCGCTCCGGCCCGCGCCGCGCCAGCTCATCCGATCGCGCAGGCGGCAATAGGCGGTGATCACCTCGAGGACCGGCCGCCGGAAGCGGTGGAGCTGCAGCGGGCGCAAGGGCACCGGGGGCAGCGGCACCGCGTCGGCGTCGCCGCTCATGGTCCAGTCGGCGAGGGCCTTGCCCATCGCGCTCGCCATCGCGACGCCGCGGCCGTTGTAGCCGAGGCAAGCGCGAAGGCCGGGCGCGAGCTCGTGGACGCGCGGCATGTGGTCGGCGGTGAGCGCGACCTTGCCCGCCCAGCGGAACTCCCATTCGGGTGCGCCGATCGCGGGAAAGAGCCGGCACGCCGCGTCCTCGACGAAGTGGTAGAGCGACTCGCGGTTGGTCTCGCCGAGGGACCCGCGTCCGCCCTTCACGAGCCGGCCCGCGCCGTCGAGACGTTGAAAGCAAGTATCAGCGTATTGACGAACACGCGCCGGTAGACCTCGCTGTCGGCGATCTCGCGATAGGCCGAGAAGGGCCATTCGGGTGCCGAGAACGACAGTCTCAGTAGCTCGGCCAGCGGAACGATGAAGCAACCGGCGAGAAATACGAGGATCGGCGCGAGCAGGGCAGCGGCGACCCAGCGGCCACGGGAGGGTGGCGACGCCGTGCCCCTGCGGTGCCGCGCCGCCCGTTCTGGCCTGATCGGGACGGACGCCTGAGTAAACCTCACGGTCGTGCCCTTTAGAGCGGCACCGACCCCCGGGACCTGCGCACGCTGCGAAAATTGAGGATAAGGTTAAAGGAAGGAAACCAAACAAAGAATGAAGGTAGGTAATCCAACTGCGCGAAGCGGAGTATATCGGATTGGGTGGCCCGGATAGACCCCCCTCACAGATCTGGTGTCGATCGATTTCTCCGTGCCGACGATCCGGTTCAAGCTACTCTTCGTGCCGGTTGTGCTCGCTCATTCGCGCCGAAAGGTGATTCATTTCGACACCGAGCATCCGACCGCTGTGTGGACCGGGCAGCAGAACATCGAAGCCTTTCCATGGGACAGCGCGCCGAGATACCTGCTCCGGGATCGCGATACGATCTACGGCAGCGCATTTCAACGACGGTTCCAAAGCATGGGAATCGAAGGATGCACCGAATTGGCGGGCGGTGCATCCGCCAGACCGCGGCAGGGTGGTCGAGTTTTCCGATCTTGGCGGACTGCATCATCACTGCCAACGGTTGGCCGCGTAAGGGGAATCGCTGTCCGAATGCGCGCGATGGGCTTTCGGGAACCACAGTCGCTGCGTCGATCGAGCGATCACGGAGTACATGACGCATTTTCACGCGGAGCGTAATCACCAGGGTTTGGAGAGTCGGTTGATCCGGGCACAACCAAAGCTTGCCGCGGATGACGACGTCGTTCGTCGACGTCCGCGCCTTGGTGGATTGGTCAACTATCATTATCGAGCGGCCGTGTGAGGACTCGACCGAGATCTTGGTTATTACGCGCTTGATGGCCACTCCCCGCAAGCCCGGCGTACGCGCCTTTGCCACCATCGGTGGCATCGAGGCCTTGGTACGCGGTGTCGCGCTGTCGGTCTACCCGATATTGATGTACCGCGCCTGGGGCGACGCGGTGGTTGTGTCGCAGTGGTACTTCGGAATCGGCGTGGTGTCGCTGATGACCGGCTTGATGGCGCCGACGCTCATACGCCATCTTTCGCAGCGCTGGCTCTGGTCGGCAGGCGCTCTGCTGTTCGTCGTTTCGGCTGGCCTGGGTATGCTCGGCGGCAAGCTCACCACAGTGGCGCTGCTATGCCATGTGATAGGCACGGCGTCCATCTTCGTCTGCTTCAACGCGTACGTGCTGGACAACGTGCCCAGCGCAGAGCTAGGACGGCTCGAGTCGCTGCGCATGCTGTTCGGCGGCTTCGGTTGGACGGTCGGTCCGGTGCTAGGGGTCTGGCTGATCCAGTTCTGGCACGGCGCGCCGTTCGTCATCATCGGGCTGGGCGCGCTTGCCATGCTGGCCGCGTTCTGGCGTATGGGCATCGCGCGCGCAAGGTCCGCCTTCGGCGCGGGTGCCGGCAAGGCCGGCTCGTTCGGCCTTCCGCTGGGCTACCTGCGTCAATTTCTCCGCCAGCCCAGGCTGATGGCGGGCTGGCTCTTCGTGGTCATCCGGTCCTGCGGCTGGTGGGTCTACACGGTCTACGTCGGTATCTTTGCGTTGCAGGCCGGTCTGGGCGCGCAGGTCGGCGGCATCGCCAGTTCGCTGGGCAACATCGGTTTATTCATGGCGCCGCTGATGCTGCGCTGGATGCATCGCCACTCTCTGGCTTTTACCGTGCGCACCGGCTTCCTCGTGAGCGGTGCCTGCTTCATTCTGGCTACCCTGGTGTCACCCTTGCCCTGGATCGCCGTCGCGGTCCTCATGCTCGCGTCCTGGTTCCTGGTGCTGCTCGACGTCTCTGCGGGCCTTCCGTTTCTCATGTCGGTCAAGCCCTCGCAACGCGCCGAGATGTCGGCTGTATATTCAAGTTTTCGCGACGTGTCAGGCATCGTGACCCCGGGCTTGGCGTGGCTGATCCTGCTGTTCTCACCGCTGGCGGGCGTCTTCGCCGCCGCCGGGCTGCTTTTGCTAACTGCATGGGCGGTGGCTGGGCGCATCCATCCCCAGCTCGGAGTGCCGAGACGGCAGCGGGTGCGCTCGCGCAGGTGAAGGCGGCCTCGGACGGCTGTGGTCCTTCAGGATGCTGTACGTGTTCGTTGTCATCGAGCATGGGACACTCCGGCTGAGGCACGTGAATGTGACGGCGAACGCGACTGCGGATTGGACGTTACATCTGATCCATGATCGCGATCGGATTTTCTCGAGGCATCTGGACGACTCAATCGAGGCGCTGGGCTAGGAGTGTGCGCTCGCGGTGAATCGTCCCGGCGCCGCGCCGTTGACAATCCACCCCAAGGACACGCCGCCGCGCTGACGAGGAGAACAGCATGATCCGCTATACCAGGAAGTCGTCGTGGGCCGCCGGCGTCCACGGGGCAGTGCCGCTCGAGGTCAGGAAGACCGTCGAGGCGATGATCGCCGACATCGAAGCGCGCGGCGAGACCGCGCTGCGCGAATTCTCGGCCCGCCTCGACAAGTGGTCGCCGGCGTCGTTCCGCCTCTCAGACGCCGAGATCGACGCGGCGATTCGCAGCGTCTCCAACGCCACGATCGCCGACATTGCGTTCGCGCAGCAGCAGATCCGCAATTTCGCGCTGATCCAGCGAGCCGCGCTGAAGGACGTCGAGGTCGAGACATTCCCGGGGGTCGTGCTCGGGCACCGCAACATCCCCGTCGACACGGTCGGCTGCTACATCCCCGGCGGACGCTATCCGATGGTCGCCTCCTCGCACATGAGCATCGTGACCGCCAAGGCGGCCGGCTGCCGCAAGGTCATCGCCTCGACGCCCCCGACCGACGGCGCGGCGCACGCGGAGACGATCGCCGCGATGAAGATGGCCGGCGCCGACGAGATCTACCTGCTCGGAGGCGTGCAGGCGATCGCCGCGATGGCGCTGGGCGTGGGCGGCATCGGGCCCGTCGACATGATCGTCGGCCCCGGCAACGCGTACGTGGCCGAGGCGAAGCGGCAGCTGTACGGGCGCGTCGGCATCGACCTCCTCGCCGGCCCCACCGAGATCCTCGTGATCGCCGACGACACGGCCGACGCCGAAATGGTCGCGACGGACCTTCTGGGTCAGGCGGAACACGGCCCCACCTCGCCCGCGGTGCTGGTTACGACATCGGCGCGACTGGCGCGCGAGGTCGTGCCGGAGGTGACCCGCCAGCTCGCAGTGCTGTCGACCGGAAAGGTCGCCGGCCAGGCATGGCAGGACCACGGCGAGATCATCCTGTGCGACACCGATGCCGAGATGCTGGCCGAGGCCGACCGGCTCGCCTTCGAGCACGTCGAGGTGCTGACGCGCGATCCCGGCTATTTCCTCGCCGGAATGCGCAACTACGGCTCGCTGTTCCTGGGGCCCGAGACAAACGTCGCCTACGGGGACAAGGTGATCGGCACCAATCACACGCTGCCCACGCTCGGTGCCGCGCGCTACACCGGCGGGCTCTGGGTCGGCAAGTTCCTCAAGACCGTGACCTACCAGTGCTGCACGAAGGAGGCGAGCGTCACGATCGGCGAGTACTGTTCGCGGCTGTGCGCGATTGAGCGCTTCGCGGGGCACCAGGAACAGGCGGACCTGCGCGTGCGCCGCTACCGCGACGGCGTGCGCGATCCGCGCGCCGTCGCCGATTGAGCCGCGCGCACCGCGAGCCCAGTTCCCGCGTCCCTCCGGGGGGCAGCGCGCCTCGGGCGCGCCGTGCGAACGCCCGCCGGCCGCGCCGTGTTCGCGTCATGCGCTCGGTGACCGGCAAGGCGTACCCGGGCAGGCGGGCCGAATGCCGGATCCGCAGCTCAGCCTGGACGCTCATGTCCTCGCCCTTGAGGTCCGGGTACGCCATCCGCTCCACCAGCAGCGCGAGCGCGCGGCTGATCATCGCGTCGACCGGCTGCGCGATCGTCGTCAGCCGGTAGTTGTGCCAGCGCGCCGCCTGGATGTCGTCGATGCCGATGACCGACATGTCGCCCGGCACCGTGTAGCCGGCGTCGCGCACCGCGTCGATCACGCCCAGCGCCATGATGTCGTTGGCCGCGAAGATCGAGTCCGGCGGCCGCTTGCCTGTCAGCAGCTCGCGCGCGGCGGCGAATCCGCCTTCGTACGTATAGTGCCCGCGCGCGAAGCCATGCAGATCGAGGCCCACCTTCTTCAGCGCCTGGCGCAGGCCGGACTCGCGGTCCCCGCTGGTCGATGTATCCTCGCGCCCTGCCACGAACGCAATGCGCGTGTGCAGTGCGTCGGCCAGCAGCTGGCCGACCGTCATTCCGCCCTTGTAATTGTTGCATGACACCGCGCACGAGTGGTCGCGCACGACGCGGTTGATCATCACCATCGGCAGCCGGTAGCGCGCGCACACCTCCGTCGCCTTCGACGATAGCGGCGCCGACGCAATGATGCAGCCGTCCATGCGGTACTGGATGATAGGCTCGATCGCGTCCATCTCGGCCTCCAGCGAGCCGCTTTCGAACTTGAGCAGCATCGGGTACTTGCCGATCTCGACCAAGCGCAGGTAGAGGCGCTCGACGAGTTCGCCATAGAACGGGTTGGCTACGCGGTCGAGCACGATGCCGACGACGCCGCTGGAGCGCGTCACCAGGCTCCGCGCGTAGCTGTCGGCGTGTAGCCCTGCTCGTTGGCAATGGCGAGGATTGCCTCCCGCGTCTTGTCCGGAATCCGCGAGTCGCCCTTCAGCGCGCGCGACACCGTGGACGCGGAAAATCCGGCCGGCTGGGAGATTGTGCTCACGGTCGGCAATTGTTTGATGCTCGTTGGCGGACTCTCACTGCTGGTCATGTGCCTAACTCTTGGCGTGGCGCGGACCGTCGCCGGGGCGCGTGGAGGGTTTCGAATGCCCGGCATAGGGCACTACCCACGATTCTATGCATACGATGGCAAAAATGAATGCGGCAATGCATAAATGCGTTGGAAAAAAGTGCCGTGTTTCCTCGCTCTCGTCGTGATAACAACGTTTGCATGATTGTCCTTCCTGAAAATTCGTAGTGCTTGATTCTATTGACGTCGGCCGGTACGGCGAGCAGCTTCAGCCATAGGATCTGGGGAAGCTTCGGCGAAGGTCAAGCAATGGCGGCAGTCGTTTCGGCCCTGCTGGCGGGGTTCGCGACAAACTTTCGATCGCGTCTCGCGCTGCAGTTGGAGATCTTGGCGCTGCGTCATAGGCTGGCGATCTACCAGTGGACCGTCAAGCGACCGTGCCTTCGACCAGGAGACCGCCTGTTCTGGTCTTGGCTATCGCTTCGCTGGGCAAGATGGCGGGAGGCTCTGGTCATCGTCCAGCCCGCGACCGTGATCGCTTGGCAGCGCAGACGGTTTCGTGATCACCGGACGCGCATGATCCGAGCTGGGCAGCCCGGCCGACCCCGGATCAGCGAAGCGATCCGCGAACTCATTCGCAAGGTCTCCGGCGCCAACCCACGGTGGGACACGCCGCGCATCATTGGCGAGCTAGTTTGCTCGTTCCCGCAGTAGGTTGAGGCCCTTGTCACCCAGCTCTCGACCTCCTGAGCGGTAACCGATGATGCAGGTTCGCCGTCTGAGAGCGTGACAATTCCTTCCCTTACACTCATCTGCTTCGGACGTCTCTTTGGCCCACCCGTTTGCGATATTTCTGGTGCAGAGAAACCGTCACGCCCTGGCCCGAAGGTGTAATCTTGAAGAACTTTATGGCGGCGCGGGCCAACTTCCAGAACATCGCCGAGCGCCACCCGCAGTCGAACTACGCCCCGCGGGCGCGCTTCCTGATGGGCGAAGCGTACTTTCGCGAGGGCACGTTCGACAAGGCGATCAACGAGTTCGAGGGCTTCCTGTCGTTCTACCCGCGCCACGAGACCTACGACCTTGCCCAGTTCCGGCTGGGCCATGAGCTATTACGACCAGTTGAAGCCCGTGGAACAGGACCAGGGCCTGACCGTCAAAGCGATGGAACAGTTCAGGAAGCTGGTGCGCGAGTACCCCGACAGCCGCTACGCGTCCGATGCCCTCGCGAAGATCGATAACGGCTACACCGAGTGAAGCCGCCGGGCGAGCCAGCGGCTGCGGGCGGCAGCCACGAACTAACCATGCACGACATCGTGGACCTCCGCTCCGACACGCTGACGGTGCCGACGCCGGCGAGGCGCGAGGCCATGGCCCGCGCCGAGGTCGGCGACGACGTGTGGGAGGAGGACCCGACCGGCCAGCGCCTCGAGGAGCTGGCCGCGCGCCTCACAACCAAGGAGGCGGCGCTCTTCGTCTCCTCCGGCACGCAGGGCAACCTGGTCTCCGTACTCGCCCAGACGCGCCCCGGCCAGGAGATCGTCCTCGACCGCGATTCGCGCACATCTACAACTACCAGGGCGCGAGCGCCGCCGTCTTCGGCGGGGTCCAGACCCTGCCGGTCGCGACCGAGCGCGGCTTCCTCACCGCCGACCAGGTCCGCGACAGCGTGCGGCCCACGAACATCCACATCCCCGTGACCGGCCTCGTCTGCCTCGAGAACACGCACAACCGCCACGGCGGCACCTGCTACACGCCCGAGGAGATCGCCGACGTGGCGGCGGCGGCGCGCGCGCCCACGGCGTCCCGGTGCATCTCGACGGCGCACGCATCTTCAACGCAGCGGTGGCGCTCGGCCGGCCCGTCGCCGACTTCGCGCGGCCCGTCGACTCGATCACCTTCTGCCTGTCCAAGGGCCTGGCGGCCCCGGTCGGCTCTCTCGTCTGCGGCTCGCGCGAGTTCGTGACACGCGCGCGCCGCGTGAGAAAGATGCTGGGCGGCGGGATGCGCCAGGTCGGCGTCCTCGCCGCCGCCGGATTGGTCGCGCTCGAGAGCATGGTCGACCGGCTCGCCGAGGACCACGCCAACGCACGATACCTGGCCGGCGGCCTGGCCGGGCTGCCGCACGTGCGGCTCGACCCGGGCATGGTCCAGACCAACATCGTTATCTTCCACGTGGACCGCGAGGGCGGTCGGCCCAACTCGCCGCCGGCTGCTTGGCCCGAAAGGTCAAGATCCACCAGATCGGGCCCGGCGCCATCCTGTGCGTGACACACAAGACGTAGACCGGGAAGACATCGACCGCGCCCTCGACGCGTTCCGCGAGATCACGAAGCCCTGGTAACGGAAGCCCATACGACATGGCCGAGCGCCTTCTGCACGTCAAGAACCTCAAGACGTATTTCTTCACCGATCATGGTGTCGTCCGCGCCGTGGACGGTGTGGATCTCTACATCGAGAAGGGCGAGACCCTCGGGGTCGTGGGCGAGTCCGGTTGCGGTAAGTCCGTGACGGCGCTCAGCGTCATGAAGCTGATCCCGTCCCCACCGGGTAAGATCATTGAGGGCGAGATCCTCTACAACGGCACCAATCTCGCGGACCTGCAAACGAACCAGATGCGGAAGATCCGCGGCAAAGAGATCTCGATGATCTTCCAGGAGCCGATGACCTCGCTGAATCCCGTGTTCACCTGCGGCGAGCAGATCGCCGAGGCCCTGAGGTTCCACGAGGGGCTGGGTAAGCGGGCGGCCATGGACAAGACAGTCGAGATGCTGAAGCTCGTGCACATCCCTGATGCCGAGCGCCGCGTGAAGGAATATCCGCATCAACTCTCCGGTGGAATGCGCCAACGCATCATGATCGCCATGGCGCTGTCCTGCAGCCCGAAGCTCCTGATCGCCGACGAGCCCACGACGGCGCTCGACGTCACGATACAGGCTCAGATTCTCGACCTGCTGAACGAGCTCAAAAGCAAGCTCGATATGGCCATCATGCTGATCACCCACGACATGGGCGTCATCGCCGAGACCGCCCAGCGCGTCGCGGTCATGTACGCCGCCAAGGTCGCCGAGGAGGCCGCAGTCGCCGACCTCTTCAGGGAGCCGCTGCACCTGTGGGGGGCGAAATATCGGTCAGGCAGCGATCGGTGTCTCAAACAGCCCACGACAGAGTTGTTTCCAACCGTAGGAAACGAACTTGGCCGGCGTGGGGGAGGGCGCGCCCGCACGTTGCGCCGGCGTATCACCGTCAAGGGACCGATGAACGCGGTCGGCGTTGTAGTAGACCTTGAAGTCGTGCAGTTTGCGCGCGAGATCGACCGCGTTCCAGAAGGACGTGCGATCAAGATACTCACGTCGGATCGTCCCGATCAATCGTTCGACGAACGGATGGGAAACCGGCGTGTACGGAACTGACTTTAGCTCCTCGATTTCGAGTACGCGCAGATTGGCCAGCCAGCGGTGAAATCGGAAGAGCGGATCGTGGTCCGTGCTGACGCGCTTTGGCAGCGGCTCGCTGGAAATCGCGTGGTTGAACATGCGACAGACAGATACGCCCTCGATGTTGGCCTTCTCGATGCCGAAGCCGATGATGCGGCGGGTGAACACATCCATCACCAGCAGCACCCAGTGGCTGCGCAGCAGGATCGATTCGCAGCGGAACAGATCCACACTAACCGAACTTAGCGGATTCGCGGGGTAGCCTGCGGT
>JRHI01000478.1_pt1 | contig 43457 bp, 46 predicted proteins | sample 215371 | NCBI WGS metagenome assembly JRHI01 (sample SAMN02929681, study PRJNA255918) | sediment metagenome | biome: cave system; feature: Ice Cave; material: Sediment; isolation source: sediment from deep within a dark volcanic ice cave with no known source of... ... | reverse complement strand
CATCAGCAGGCCGTCAGCCGGCGTTTCCACAAGTCGTCACGGTAGCTCCCCGAGGTGAGGAAGGCGAGGAAGACCACGGCGATGAGCAGCGCGGCGGAGGTCACCAGCCGGCCGGTGTGCCGGACGCCCAGCGCCACCGCCTCCTCGTTGTCGCCGGTGCGGTCGTACTCCTCCTTGATGCGTGAGATGAGGAACACCTCGTAGTCCATCGACAGTCCGAAGGCGAAGCAGAAGAGCAGGACCGGCACCCTGATGGTGATCGTCCCCGTCGCCGTGTAGCCCAGCAGCCCGGCGAGATGGCCCTCCTGGAAGACGAACACCAGGGCTCCGAAGGTTGCCGACAGCGACAGCACGTTGAGCAGCAGGGTCTTCGCCGGCACCAGGACCGACCCCACCATGAGGAACAGGAGCACGAAGGTGGCGAGCACGATCAGCGAGATGGCGATGGGGAGATGGGTGAGGACCGAATCGCGCGAGTCGAGAAAGGTCGCCGCCGGGCCGCCGACGAGCACGGCGACCGGCGCCGCCGTCGCCCGGATGTCGCGGGCCAGCTGCAGACCCGCCGCGGCCAGGGGGTCCACCGTCGAGGTCACCGACAGCCACTGCCCGGCGGGGCCGGCGAACCTGCGGGCGTCCGCGGCGGCCGCCGGCGGGTCGGCGGCCACGACGGAGCGGCCCTGAACGAAGTGGCCGGCCGAGGTGTCGACGTCCGCGACACCGCCGATCAGGACACGGCGGTGGCGTAGGTGGTCAGCTGCGCGGGCGTGGCTCCACCCGGGACCACGATCGCCGCCGTCCACCCGGGGTTCACGGCGAAATCGCTGCGCAGCGCGTCGCCGACCACGCGCGCCGATGCCGCCGACGGCAGGATGCGCTCGTCGTCATCGCCGAGCGTGATTCTCGCGAACGGTGACCCCATGACCAGCAGCACCACGACGACGAGCACCGTGACCAGCACCGGCCGCCGCATCACCGCGTGCGCCTGCCGGTACCAGAATCGGTCGGCCCGCGCGCTGTCGGCGCCGCGTGGCAGGCGTCCCCATTCGACCCGCGGCCCCAGCACGTGCAGGACCGCCGGCAGGACGACCACGGCGCCGAAGGCGGCGAGCGCGACCACGCCGACCCCTGCATAGGCGAAGGAGCGGAAGAACGCCACCGGGAAGATGGCCAGCGAGGCCAGGCCGATGGCCACCGTCACCGCGCTGAAGAGAACCGTGCGGCCCGCCGTCTCCAGGGTGCGCAGCAACGCTCGTTCGCGCGCCCTGCCGGCGCGCATCTCCTCGCGGTAGCGGGTCACGATGAGCAGGCTGTAGTCGATCCCCAGCCCCAGGCTGAGCCCGGTGGTCACGTTGAGCGCGAAGACCGACACGTCGGTGGCGCCGGTCAGCAGGCGGAGCAGGCACAGCGTGCCGACCGCGGCCACGCCGCCGACCACCAGTGGCAGCGACGCGCCGGCCACGCTCCCGAAGAGCAGCAGCAGCAGCACCGCGGTGATGGGCACGGTGATCAGCTCGGCGCGCCGCAGATCGTCGGCGGACTGGCGCGTGATCTCCGCCTGGGCGACCGCCGGGCCGCCGAGGGTGACCCCGGTCACGCCCGGCTGCCCCTGGAGGTCGCCCGCGATGCGGTCGACGGCATCCCGGACCGCCGCCTCACCGCCGGTGATCTCGGCCACGATCAGCCCCCGGCTGCCGTCCTGGCTGCGCAGCGACGGCAGCCCCGTGGTCCAGTAGCCGGCCACCCCGGCGATGCCGCTGGTGGCCGTCAGCTTGCGGGTCAGCGCCGTTGCCGCGGCCACCACCGACGGATCGTCGACCTGGCCGCGGGTGGCGGTGACCAGCACCACGAGATTGGGCTGGGCGCCAGGAAAGCTCTGCTGCAGCAGGGCCTGCGCCCGGCTCGACTCCCAGGACGGATCGGTGAACCCGCCGGTGGACAGGTGCGACTCGGCGGAGGATCCAACCAGCCCCGCGACGGCGAGCAGCGGGACGAGAAACCCCAGGACCCACCAGGGGCGGGCGACGATGAGCGAGCCGAGACGGCGCACGCGGGGCCCCCCTGGAACTGACGGCTCGGTATTGTGCGCTGGTGAAGCACGCTGACGCGCTCCGGGAGGCCCTGTCCGAGGTGCCGCTGTTCGCTGCCTGCTCGAAGCGCGATCTCCAGCTGGTGGCGCGCCACATGGAGGTGGTTCACGTCGAGGAGGGCACCGTCCTGATGCGTGAGGGCGAGACCGGCGACGCCTTCTACATCGCCCTGGAGGGGAGCGCCACCATCGAGAGGGCCACCCGGATCGTCGGCGGCGTCTGGGCAGGCGGCTTCGTCGGCGAGCTCGCGCTCCTCGACCCGGCACCCCGGACGGCGACGGTGGTGGCCCGGACCGCCATGATGCTCGGCGTGCTCGACCGGCGCGCCTTCGTCGCCCTCATCCGGGACGTCCCCGCCCTGAGCGACAAGCTCCTCCGCGCTCTGGCGCGCCGCCTGCGCCAGCGCGACATCGCCGCCACCACCACGTGAGCCTCGACGCCAGGACGCTCCGGCTCCGCGGAGTGCCCCTGTTCGCGGGCGTGTCCGACCGGCACCTCGAGCTCCTCGCCGCCCGGGTGACCTCGACCCAGGTGCGGGCGGGGGAGTGGCTGTTCCACGAGGGCGACCCGGGCGACAGCCTGTATGTGGTCACGGCCGGGCGTGTGGACGTGGTCGTCGAATACCCCGAGGAGACCGTCATCCGGACGCAGGGAAGCGGCCAGACGGTCGGCGAGCTCGCCATCCTGACCGACTCGCCTCGCTCGACCGGTGTCCGGGCTCACCGTGATGCCGAGCTGATCCGTCTCGAGCGGGCCGAGGTCGAGCAGCTCCTGCTCGATGAGCCCAGCTTCGGTGCCGCCATCACCCGCGCCCTCGCCGAGCGCCTCCACGCGACCAGGACCCAGGCACCGGCGCCGGTGCGGGCGCCGGGCACCATCGCGCTCATCCCCCTCCACGAGGGCGCGCCGGTCGAGCAGGTCGCCGCCGCGCTGGCCGCCGCCCTGGCGGCGCTCGGCGGCGTGGCGCGGGTCGACGAGGGCGCCCCGGTGTCGCTGGAGATGCTCGACCGGCTGGAGCAGGCCAACGACCGCGTCCTCCTTGTCGCCACCGCCGTGGACGCCGGCGATCCGTGGACGGCGTACTGCCTGCGCCAGGCGGACCGTGTCGTCGGTCTGGCCACCGAACCCCCCTCGCGCCGCTCGAGCAATCCCCGCCTGCAGGGATGCGACCTCGCCTTCGAGGCCGCCCCGTCGGCCGAGCCGGACGTCGAGCGCTGGATGGCGGCCCTGAGGCCGCGCACCACCCACATCCTCCGCCGGGGCCAGGCTGCCGGCATCCACCGTATGGCCCGGCGGCTGGCGGGCCGATCGCTGGGCGTGGTCCTGTCGGGCGGCGGCGCGCGCGGGTTCGCGCACATCGGCGTTCTCGAGGAGCTGCTGGCCGGCGGCTACGCCGTCGACCGGATCGGCGGCGCCAGCATGGGCTCCATGGTCGGCTCCCTCTTCGCCGAGGAGCGCGCCCCCGGCGAGGTCGTCCGCATCCTCGAGGCCGAGTACGTGGTGACCAACCCGCTCGTCGGTCGGACCATCCCGCTGGTGGCGCTGAGCCGGGGCGAGCGTGGCTTCGCCGCCCAGCGCGCCCTGCATGGCAGCCGACGCATCGAGGGGCTCGACATCAACTTCTTCTGCGTCACGGCCGACCTGGTCGGCCAGTGCCAGGTGGTCCACCGCGAGGGATTGGTCGCTGTCGCCGTCAGCGCCAGCCAGGCCCTGCCGGCGTTCGTCCCCCCGGTGCGCGACGGCGATCGCCTGCTCGTGGACGGGGCGGTCCTCAACAACCTGCCGGTCGGTCCGATGGCGGCCATGGGGGAGGGACCGGTCATCGCGGTCGATGTGTCCGGTGCCCTCCCGCCGCCACGTCCGTGGCGGTCGCGCATCCCCGCCCCGGTGCGGCGCCTGATCGTGGGGCCGGCGGTGGAGTGGGCCCCCCCGATCACCGAGACGGTGCTGCGGAGCATCCTGCTCGGCAACGTGGCCACCGACGCCACCGCCAGGGCGCGCGCCGACCTGGTCATCGCCCCCATGCTCAAAGGCGTCTCGACGATGCGGTTCAACGACATCGAGACGCCGCGCGCGGCCGGCCGCGCCGCGGCGCGCCTGGCCATCGAGGCGGGGCTGGTGGACGCACTCGGGGTGCCGCGGTCCGGCTGAGCGCCGTATCCTCTGCGGCGCGAGATCGGAGGCCTCCGGCCTCCCGCCTGGGGGTTCTCTGCCTGTGACCAGCGACAGCCGCGGTGCCATCCCGCCGCGACCCCTCACGCCGTCGGCGGCGCCCGGTGGGGGCACCATGCGCGGCCTCGGGCTCCGGGCCGGCCTGACGGGTCAGGTGCCACTCGCCCTGCTGCTCGTCGGCGGCGGCGGCGCCGAGCCGGCGCGCGCCGTGCCCATCCCCGACCGGCTCTTCGTGGGGCGCACCTGTCACGGCATCGACGAGGCGCACCGGCTGATCGTCGACGGATCGAACATCTCTCGCGACCACTGCCAGATCCACATCGACGCCCTCACCGGCCGGGCGACCCTGGTCGACACCAGCACCAACGGGACCCGGCTCAATGGCAGCCTCGTGGAGCGCTCGGTCCCCGTCCGGCTGCACGACGGCGACGTCGTCGGGGTCGGCGACCACCGGCTGCTGCTGCGGACCTCGGCAGTCGGCGACCTCGCCACGGGGGACGCCAACTCCACCATGCGGCTGATCGCCGAGAGCCGGGTGTGCGTGGTCTGCGGGGACCTCGTGGACTTCACCACGCTGACCCAGCTCAACGGCGGCACGGCCGTCTTCACCGCCATGCACACCCTCTTCGACCGCCTCCGCATCCTCCTGCAGACGCATCGGGGGACGCTCTACGACTACGTCGGCGACGCCTTCCTCGCCGTGTGGGAGGAGGCGGTGATGCCGGATGCGGCGCGGCGCGGCGTCGAATTCGCCATTGCGGCCACGGCCGAGATCGGGCAGGTGGCGCCGACGCTGGCGCTGCGTGACCCCGACGGCCAGCCGCTGCGCATGGGGTGGGCGGTGACCCACGGATCGGTGGCGATGAGCTCCTATGCGGGCTCGCTGGCGGGACTGCTCGGCGACGTCGTCAACGTCGGCTTCCGGCTGGCCAGCATCGCCGGGCGCGCCGGGCGATCGCCCGTCATCGTGACCGGTGAGGCTGCCAGGGCCGGTGGCGTTGTCCCCGGCATGTGCCCGGCGGAGGACATCACGGTCAAGGGACACACCACCCCGGTGACCATCCGCGAGGTGGCGCTGCCCGTCGCCGGCTAGCCCTGGGGAGGGATCACGTGGAGCCGGGAGGGGTCCCGGCAGACGACGGTGACGGACGTCCCGGCGCGCAGAGCGGCGGCGTCGACCGTCCCGGGGAGGCTGACCACGAGCCGCGCCCCGCCGTCGCAGACCGCCACCAGGACCCGGTACCGCGCCCCCTGGAAGTCGATCGCCTCGATCCGCCCCGCGCAGGCCCCCTGCCCCACGTCCCCCGCCTCGCGGATGCCGAGATCCTCGGGCCGCAGCACCGCCAGGCCGCCGGCGCTGCCCGGGCGGCACAGGCCGAATCCCTGCAGCCGCCCGTCGACCATCTCCAGGACACTGGACTCGCCGAGGAAGGCGGCCACGAACAGGTTCGCGGGCCGCCGGTAGAGCTCCTCGGGCGTGCCCACCTGCTCGATGCGTCCCAGGTGCAGGACGGCGACCCGGTCGCTCATGGTCAGGGCCTCGCTCTGGTCGTGCGTCACCGCGATGGTGGTCACCCCGACCTCCGCCTGGATGCGCTTCAACTCCAGCTGCATGCTCTGGCGCAGCCCCTGGTCGAGGGCGCCGAGCGGCTCGTCGAGGAGCAGCACCCGCGGCCGGAAGACCAGCGCCCTGGCCAGCGCGACGCGCTGGCGTTGGCCGCCGCTGAGATGCCGCACCGCCCGGTTCTCCAGGCCTTCCATCCGCACCAGGGCGAGCGCCTCGTCGACGCGGCGGCGCCGGTCGGTGGCGTCGACGCGCCGGGCGCGCAGCGGGAAGCCGACGTTCTCCGCCACCGACAGGTGGGGGAAGAGCGCGTACCCCTGGAACACCACGCCGATGTCGCGCCGCTCTGGCGGGATGCCGTCCACCGGGTCGCCGTCGATGCGCACCAGGCCCCGGTGGGGACGCAGGAACCCGGCCACGAGGTTGAGCAGGGTGGTCTTCCCCGAGCCGCTGGGACCCACCAGGGTGACGAACTCGCCCGGGGCGACCTCGAGGCTCAGGTCGCGCAGGACCGGGGCTCCGCCCAGGCGGACCTCGACCCCCGACAGCTCCACAGCGACGGTCATCGGCGATCCCCGCGCTCCGGCCGGCTGCGCAGCACCAGCGCTGTCGACCCGAGGAGCAGGAAGGCCCCGAGGATGACGAGGACCGCCACGGCGGCGATGTCGGGGCCGACGCTGTCCTGCGATGCGGACCAGATGTGGGCGGGAATGGTGTCCCCGGACGGCGGCGCCAGGAAGAGCGCCACCACCACCTCGTCGAAGCAGAGGGTGAAAGCCACCACGAAGGCCGCCACCAGGCTGCGCCGCACCAGCGGCAACTCCACTCGGGCCACGACCTGCCACCACGGCGCGCCCAATGACCGGGCGGCGCGCGGCACCAGCGGGTCGATGCCGGCCAGCGCCGAGGACATGACCACCAGGACGACGGGAAAGGCGAGGGTGGTCTGGCCGGCCGCGATGGTCCACTCCGCGCGGTCGAGGCCGGCATGGATGAGCAGCGAGTAGAACCCGAGCACGTAGACGACTCCGGGAATGATCAGAGGAGCCATGAAGGTCGCACGCAGCGGCCGGGTGCCGCGCCGCAGCCGCGAGAGCGCGAGGGCGGCGCTGGTGCCGGTGACCAGGGCCACCGCCGCCCCGGCGGCCGAGAGCCGCAGCGAGCGCCAGGCGGCCTCGATCCATCCCGGATCGGCGAGCACCGCCCGGTACCAGCGCAGCGAGAGCCCCTGCGGCGGGAAGCCCAGGAACAGCCCGTCACTCAGCGACGCCGGCAGGATGGTGAGCACCGGAAGCAGCAGGAAGAGGGCGGTGAGCAGGGCGACGCCGGCCAGTGCTGCGCGCACCCAGCCGAGCGCCGCCAGCGGTCGCTCCGCGCGGCCGGGGATCACGGGCGTACCCGCTCCGTCATCCGGGCCAGCCGGTCGGTCACGGTGTACAGAACCAGGATGGCGACCACCAGGATGAGCCCGACGGCGGCAGGCTCGCTGAAGTCACCCGACAGGCTGGACTCGAACTGGGTGCCGACGAGGGTCCCGACGGTGAGGTCGCTGGGGCCGCCGAGGATTCGGGGGGTGATGTAGAAGCCGAGCGAGAGGGTGAAGACCAGCACCGACCCGGCCAGGATGCCCGTTCGCGCCTGCGGGAGCACCACGCGGCGGAGCACCATCAGCGGCCCCGCGCCCAGGCTCCGGGCGGCGCGCACCTGCTCCGGGTCCTGCGCCCGGAGCGCCGCCCAGATGGGCAGCACCATGTAGGGGAGCATGACGTGGACCATCGCCGGGTACATGCCACGTGTGGTCTGCAGCAGGTCGATGGGTTGGTTCGCGGGGAGGAGGCGCAGCGCATGGAGGGCACGGTCGAGCGGGCCCTCCGGCTCGTAGAGCAGGACCCAGCCCAGCGTCCGCACCAGGATCGAGACCCAGAAGCCGGTGAGCAGAGCGCCGACGAGAACGGCGTGCAGCACCCCGCGGGTGGCGGTGATGGCCAGCGCGTAGACCGTGCCCAGCACCACGGTGATGGCCGTCACCGTGGCGGCGACCGCCAGCGTGCGCCGCAGAGCGTCCCCGACCAGGGGGTCGGAGAGCGCTGTGCGGATGCCGCTCTGGCCGCCGGAGGTGACCGCGACCATGACCAGCGGGCCGATGAGGAACAGCGACAGCAGGGCCAGGGGCAGGACCAGCAGCCACCCCGCGCCAGGAGCGCCGATGCTCGCCAGGTGAGCTCTCGGCCCCGCGGCAACGCCGCCGGCCCATCCGGCGCCGGCGGCGTCGCTGGAGTCGGTCACGCGCCGGCGAGGAAGGCCGTGAACTTCTTGGTGAGCTCGTCGGCCTGCGCGGCGGCCAGCACCGGCTGGTCGGGCACGCCTATCTTGAGGTTGTCGGGGCTGTTGGGCAGCAGCGCCTTGGTGGCGTCGTCGAGCAGGTCGAAGGCCTTCGAGTTGGTCGGCCCGTAGGGGATCTGACGGGCGAACTCCGCCTGCCGGTCAGGACGGTCCATGAGGTCGATGAGGGCGAACATGGCATCGGCGTGCGGCGCCGCCACGGGGACCGGGAAGCCCGACCAGCTGAAGATGATCGCCTGGTTGAACTGGTAGTTGATCTTCGCGCCCATGGCGTTGAGGTCGTGGACCCGGGCGTTGGAGTTCATGACGATGCTGGCGGTGCCCGAGGTGAGGAACTGGCTCGCCGCCCCGAAGGAGTCGAAGAAGAGGATGTTGTCCTTGGCGGTCTTCAGCTTGGCGATGGCGCGGTCGACGTCGAGCGGGAAGAGCTTGTCGGGCGAGACGCCGTCGGCGAGGAGCGCGATCTCGACACTGTACTGTTCGGAACCGGAGTACTTGGGCAGCGCGCGCTTTCCGGGGAAGCCGGTGACGTCGAAGAAGTCGGCCCAGGTCTGCGGCTGCTTGCCGCCGAAGGCGTCCATCTTGGTGGCCATTCCCAGCGAGTAGGAGTAGCCGCCGCCGCAGTAGTCGCGGTACTTCTCAGGCTTGACCGCGTCGGCGCGAGTGACCTGGTCGGGAAGCTTCTGCGCCAGCCCGGTGTCGGTGAGGCTGATGACAAAGCGCGCCGTGGCGTCGAAGCTGTCCGTCGGCGGCTTGCCCGCCTTGGTCCCGGCCAGGAACTGCGCCTGGGAGAAACCCTGGGCGAAGGTGACGTTGATCCCGTACTCCTGCATGAAGGGCTCGAAGTACGCCGTGGTGCGCGCCTTGCGGATGGCACCGCCGAGGTCGGTGAAGATCAGCTCCTTGGACGTGGTGGGCAGGTGATTCGTGGTGGAGCTGGTGGCCGATGTCGCCGAGCCGCTGCCCGCGGCGGACGCGCTCGACGTCGTCGACGACGAGCTGCCGCAGGCGGCCAGCAGGGAGACCCCCAGGGTCGAGCCGGCGGCGATCCCCAGCCCCTCGAGGAAGCGGCGGCGGGAGACGGAGCTGTCCAGGGTCCGGAGCTTGTCCAGTACGGAGTCGAGCGACATCAGGGGGACCCTTCGTGAGCGGGGCTGGACCGTTCACCACCGGAACTGCGGGCGCGACTCCCCGAATCCGGTGGTCACGGCTCCTTCCGGCGGCCGCGCGGATGATACCCACTCGCACCCCCGCGCCTGGCCGCCGCCTAGCGGCGCCGGCCTCTCCCGGCGATCCAGTGGTCGATCTCGTCAGTGATGAAGACGCGCCGGCCGGCGGCCCGGTGGGAGGGCATGCCGGCGGCGACGTGGCGGGCCAGGGTGGCGTGACCCACGCCAAGACGTGCCGCGGCCTCGGCACTGCTCAACCAGGGCTTGGACAGCAGTACCCGGCCACGCTCCACGGATCCGAACACGTGCTCCAGCAGTGATGCCCGCTCCACCAGGACGCGTCCACCCTGACGTCGCGAGCGGACCCGGCCGGCCTCGACCCAGTCGAGGACGGCGCGCCGGCTGACGCGCACCAGACGCGCCGCCTCCGGCACGGTGTGCTCGGCGGCAGGCGCCACGATGGCGGGCAGTGAGCGATCCGCGGCCGGGCGTCCGGGCCTCTGCGGCAGGGGCACGAATTGCGAGCGCGACCCGAGGCGGCGCTCTCCGGCCTCGCGCACCGTCGCCCCGACCAGCGCCGGGACCGTCCAGGCCAGATTGTGCCCGTGGCCCGGCAGCGCGCGGACGGTGAGCGCGGGCCTGCTCACGGCGGCGTCGAGGAGGTTCTCGATGGGGACCAGAGAGTCGTCCTCGCCGTGGAGCGCAATGATGGGGACGGGGAAGTCGCCGCCCAGCGCAGACGGCAGGTCGGCCTCGAGCAGACAGGCTCGCAGAGTCTGGGAGAACGAGGTCCAGGTGTGCAGGAAGGCGTCCTCGACCACCTCGTCTGGGACATCGCCCGGGGCGAACCAGCGGGCCAGCCAGGGGACCACCCGGCTGCGACCGCCGCACACCGCGCGGCAGAGGATACGGGCACGGTCGCTGTGCTCGACCAGCCATCGCGAGAGCCACCAGGGTCCGCGCAGCGCCCGCGCCGCCTCCGACGGCGAGCGGAACCAGGGGGTGCCGAGCCCGACCACGGCCTTGACGGCCCCGGGATGACGGCGTGCGTAGGCGACCGCCACCGCGGCCCCCGCCTGGTGCGCGAGCAGGACCGCGGGCTCCTGGGCCAGGCCGGCCTGCTCGAGGGTGGCATTCACCGCCCAGGCGTGCGCCTCGGCCGTGTAGAGGCCCTCTGGCCATGGGGAGTGGCCGAACCCGAGCAGGTCCACCACCACGACGCGATTCTCCCGCGCCAGCGTCTCCAGGGCCGGCCGCCAGTAGCGTCCGGATTCGGCGAGCCCGTGCAGCGCCACCACCAGCGGGCCGTGGTCGCCGAGGACGTGTCCGGCGAGCGGACCGTCGAGGCGGCGGCCCCCGGACGCACCGAGTCCCGGGGCCGGCTGGGCGACGAGGCGCTCGTGCGGCATGGCGCCGACATCATGCTCCACTCCCGGGGACCCAGGAGCAGCTGGCGGCGCTCTGGACTGCGCTCGACGCCGGGCGCCGCCCGCGGCCGCCATGATGCGCTCATGCAGCCTGAGCCACCGCTGATCTCGGAGCGGCGCCAGGGGATCGCCGTGCTCACGATGTGCCGCCCCCGCGCGCACAACGCTCTCGATGCCGGCCTGCTGGCCGCGCTCGCCGCCGAGATTGCCGCGCTGGCCGAGGCGCCGGTGCGCGCCGTCGTCCTTACCGGCGTGGGCGCGGCGTTCTGCACCGGGGTGGACCTGGCCTGGGTTGTCGACGGCGGCGACCCCTTTGCCGCCCTCGACCTCGCCGCGGCGTTGCGGTCGCTGCCGGTCCCGACGGTGGCCGCCGTCAACGGGGCGGCGGTCACCGGGGGATTCGAGCTGGCCCTCAACTGCGATCTGCGCATCGGCTGCGGCCGTTCGCGATTCGTCGACACCCACGGCCTGATCGGCATCCACCCCGCCTGGGGCATGTCGGCGTTGCTCCCGCGCGCCGTGGGCGCCGCCATGGCCCGCCGCATCTCGGAGGACGGTCATGTCGTCCGCGGCGCCGAGGCCCTGGAGTGCGGGCTGGTGGCGCGACATGCGGACCGGCGGGACCTGCTGGAGGCCGCCGTCACCCTGGCGCTGGAGGCGGCCGAGGGCGGCATCCCTCTGGGTCCGTGGCGGGGTGACGATGCCCGGCTGGCCGCGGACCTCGCCGCGGAGCGGCGTGACTTCGACACCTGGCGCCGCGAGCTGCCGCCGGCAGGGTTCGCAGGCATCGCCCGCGCCTTCCTGGCGGCTCGCGGATCTGCCTTGCCCCCGCCGGCGCCGCCTCCATCCGGGTAGGTGGCACTCAGGGGCAGGGCGACCCCCGCTCCGGGCGGCGCGCGTCCCACGCCCCTGATATGCCATGGGCGCTCAACTCGACCTTGCGCACGCGCGTGGTCGGGGTCTTCGGCAGAGCGTCGAGGAGGGCGATGTAGCGGGGCACCATGAACTGCGGAAGCCGGCCGGCGAGGTCGGCGTGGAGTGCCGCCGCGTCGACGCTCGCGCCCGGGCGGGAGGTGACGCAGAGCTTGACCTCCTCCTCGACCCCCTGGTCGTCGGGGACACCGACAGCGGCGGCCTCCTCCACGCCGGGGTGCTGGAGGGCGGCGGCCTCGATCACGCCCGCCGGGATCATCTCGCCTCGGCGCCGGACCGCCTCCCTGAGGCGCCCCGAGAACCCGTAGTCGCCCTCCGGGTGCCGGACCATGAGATCGCCCGTGTGGTACCAGCCGGAGGAGTCCCACGGAGGCTCGATCCCACCGTCGGGCCGGAGATACCCCTCGAACATCACGTGCGGCTCTCGCGGCCTCATCCAGAGCTCCCCGGTGGCGCCGGCGGCCACGTCGCCACCGCTCGGGTCCACGATGCGAGCCTCCCACCGGGCGGACGGTGTGCCGACGCGCCCGGGTTCCGATGGGAGGCGCCGGGGGAACATCCAGCAGGAGGCGGTCTCGGTCTGGCCCCAGGTCTCGAGGATCTCGACTCCGAAACGTCGCTCCGCCTCCCGCCAGAGATCGGTGGGGGCGGCGCCGCCGAGGATGCGGCGCACCGGGTTGTCGAGGTCGCCCGCCTGGGGTGCCCGCCGCGCCAGAACGCTGAGGATGGTCCCCACGAAGGTGAAGAGCACGGCCTCCTCGGCGCGCACGCGGCGCCAGAAGCGCAACGGCTCGAAGCCGTCGTCGACGACCACGCGACCGCCCCGCCACAGGCTGGCGAGGATGGTGCCCTGGCAGGTGACATGGAACATGGGAAGGCAGGTGTAGGTGGTCTCGCCCGCCGCCGTCTCGAAGAGCTCATCGCCATAGTTGCGTGCCCAGACCGCCTCGCAGTTCCGGCTCCAGACCACGCCTTTGGGGGTGCCCGTGGTCCCGCTGGTGTACATGAGCTTGGCCGGCTCTCCAGGGTCCTCGGTGTCGAGGCCTGGCGCCGGAGACGACGGCGCTTCGTCGAGCAGCCGGTCGAATGGCAGCCCCCACGCCGGCACGCCGGCCGCGCCGCCGGGGACGAGGACGTGCCGCAGACGCGGCAGCTGCGGCCGGACCGCGTCAAGAACGGGGAGCAGCGCCGGGTCGCAGACGGCGATGCGGCCGCCGGAGTGGGCAGCCACCATGCGCAGTGCCTCACCGGTGAGCAGTGCGTTGACGGGCATGAAGACCGCGCCCAGCTTGGCGCAGCCGAACCAGGCGGCCAGCACAGCGGTCCGGTTGCGGGACAGCACCATGACGGTGTCGCCCGGGCCGTAGCCGAGACCGGCGAGGAGGTGGGCGGTGCGATCGGCGAGCGCATTGGTGTCGGCGTAGGTCAGCGAGCCGTCGGGCAGCTTGATGAACGGCCGGGGCCCGAACCGGGCGGACTGCCGCTCCAGGATGGCGCGCAGGCTGTCCGTCAAGCGCGGGCGTGGCGGCCTTTCGCCGCCGGTGCCTCGGCGGCGGGAACCGCGCTGATCTCGTCGCCGAGCCGGGGCAGCGTGTCCACCTCGACGTCGCCGTCGCCGCTGGTGCTCATCGCCTCCTCGCCGCGGCGGGCGCGATACGCGGCGCCCAGGAAGATGTTGACGATGGCGGCCACGGGCACCGAGAAGAGTGCTCCGAGGACACCGGCCACCTGAGCGCCGACCAGCAGGGCGGCCATCGCCACCAGCGGGTGCAGCTTGACGACGCGGCCGTTGACCCGGGGCCCCACCACGTAGGCGTCCAGGGAGTGGCCGACCAGGCCCACCACGGCGGTGAGCAGCCCCAGCGTCGGGCTCTGGAGCAGCGCGACGCCCACGGCCAGGGTCATCGAGATCACCGTGCCGAGAATGGGGACGAACTCCAGGATGAAGGCCGCAGCCCCGATCACCAGCGCGTAGTGCACGCCCAGGAGGCTCAGCGCCCCGGCCGTGTAGGTGCCCATCAGGGTCGACATCAGCAGCTGTCCCCGGACGTACATGCCCAGGGTTGACCCGGTGGCCACCGTGACAAAGTCGAAGGCGCGCTCGTGCGCGGGGAAGAGCCGGCGCAGCGAGGCCACGATCTGCCGGCCCTCGACCAGCAGGTAGACGGAAAGCACCGCCACCAGGACGACGTCGGCCACCCGTCCCACCACGGAGCTGACAATGCCGAACGCGGACGTCAGGTCGAAGCCGCCGCCACCCTGGCGCAGCGAGCTGAGACTGACATGGAGGCCGCGGGAGTCGAGCTCGGACTGGACCCGGTCGGCGAGCTGTGGAAGGTTGTGCGCCTCGTCGACCAGGCGCGGCACCGTGATCACCCCGACCCCGACGATGGCTCCGAGGATGACCAGCCAGACGATCAGTGCGCAGACGCCGCGATGGGAGCGCAACCACCGCAACTTCTGCATGTGGTCGACGACGGGGGTGAGGACCAGGGCCAGGATGGTCGCGAAGACGAAGAGGAGAAGGACGCTGACGACATTGGCGATCAGCGTCTGAGCGCCATTGACGATGACGACGACCCCCGCCGCCAGGATCACACCGGCGAGGACCTGCAAGGGGCGCCCCAGCCCGGCCCAGACGGTGGGCTCGCCGGGACGCCGTGAGGGCGTCCGTCGGCCCGCCGGGAGGGTGGACCCGGGGCGGGAGTTGGCGGGTGGCACGCATGCACTCTGGCAGAGAGGGGCGGAGCCGAGTCAGGATTCATCGGGTCATGACGGCAACCTCCACCACCTCTGGTGCCCCCGGGTCGACGATGGAGATCCACTTCAAGCTCTTCGGGACCGACGGGGTGTCGCTCCAGTCGCAGGAGCTCACCAGGGCGCTCGGGAGACTGGGCTGGAACGTCCACTCCTGTGCCTGCGACGTTCCTCCGGAGGCCCAGGGGCTGCTCCTGGCGGAGCTCTCCTACCAGTCGGCCGGCGCCGTGGCGTTGCGCCGGCGCATCTTCTCGCCGGCTGCCGGCACCGACCCCGGCCCGAGCCCGGAGGGCGGCGCCCTGGTGGAGGAGATCGCCGCCCTGGCGCAGCCCATCCGGCGCCAGATCGAGGACTACGTGGACGCGCATGGAATCGGCCTGCTGCACGTGCGCAACCTGATGTCGCTGCCCTACAACCTCCCGGCCACACTGGCGCTCTTCGACCTGGCCCGCGACCGGCCTGACATCGGGTTCCTCCTGCAGCACCACGACTTCTTCTGGGAAGGCCCGAACGCCCGGAACTTCCGCACGCCCTACCGGGAGGTCGCCGACCTGGTGGAGCGGATCATGTGCCCGGTCCTGCCCAACGCCCACCACGTCCTCATCAACCCGATCGCGGCCGAGGCCCTGCAGGCCAAGCGGGGCGTCGCCGGCACCGTGGTACCGGACGGATTCGACTTCGAGCGTGCCGTGGTGCCCATCGACGCGGAGGCGTTCCGTCGCCAGCTGGACATCCTCGCCGGCGACAGCCGGCCGGTTGATGGCGGCGACCTCGTGGTCGCCATGCCGGCCAGGGTGGCGATCAACAAGGCGATCGAGCTGGCGATCCAGCTCGTCGCCGGGCTGGACCGGGGGCGCGCGGCTCTCGAGGGGGCCGCTGACGGTGTGGGGCACCAACGGCGCCGGTTCACGACGGACAGCCGCATCGTCCTGCTCCTGCCGCAGGGCGAGGACATCGACGAGAACCGCGACTACCTGGAGCGGCTGGAGGCGTATGCCCGCCACCTGCGGATCACCCTCGCCTACGGCGGGAACGTGGTTGTTCCCGACCGGCGATTCCAGCCCGGCGACGCGGACCATTTCCCTTTCTACAGCACGTATCAGGCGGTCGACGTCGTCTGCTACCCGCCCGAGCACGAGGGCTTCGGCAACCAGGCGATCGAGGCGGTCTGGGCGCGTCTCCCGCTGGCGGTGCTGGAGTATCCGGTCTTCAAACGCTTCGTGCGCGACCACATTCCGCACTACATCTCGCTCGGCGACACCACCCAGCTCACCAGGCTCGAGGACTTCGGCGGGCTCCACCAGCTGCGCCCCGACGTCCTCGACGGGGCGGTTGACGAGCTCGTCTCCCTGCTCAAGGACCACGACCGCGAGCGCCGGTGGACCGACGAGAACCACGCTGCCCTGCGGGAGTTCTGCGGAATGGACACCGTGGCGGCGCAGTACGTCGGGCTCTACGGCGACCTCCTGGCGCGCGCCGCCTCCTGACGTCCGCCGTCCGCGGCCTGGTGGGGGAGGGGCAGCAGCAGGACTGCGACTGCCCAGGCCCAGGCGGCCCCGAGCAGCCAGGCGCCGAGCACATCGGTCGGCCAGTGGACGCCGAGGTACACGCGCGAGACTCCCACCAGGACGACGACGGTGGCGAGCATCAGCACGCCGATGCGGGTCAGTTGCGGGCTACCGCGCTCCTGCAGCAGCAGGGCGACGAGGATGCCGAAGAAGGCGGCGGCGTACATGGCGTGGCCGGAGGGAAAGGCCGACCCGCCGGCGCTGACGAGCTCGTGCCCGGTGGGGCGGCCGCGGTTGACCAGGAATTTGACCGAGCGCTCGATGGTGAGGTCGCCGGCGATGGCCACGCACACCGCGAGTGCCGCGCGGCGCGCATCGCGCAGGGACAGCAATCCCAGTGTGGCCGCCGCCACCGCCGCCGCCACCAGCCCCGAGCCCAGCGACGTGACCGCCTTCATCACCTCGTTGAGCAGGTCGGTGCGGTGCTCGACGGCGAATGCCGAGAGCGGGGTGTCCAGTCCGGCCGTCGTTCGTGAGACGAGGCTGCCGGCAACCCAGCCCAGCAGCGTCAGCGCCAGCGCCACGCCCGCCAGCGCCGCCAGCGTCCGGCCGGGCGGCCGGCTCCGCTCAGCCGGCACCGTTGCCGGATACCTCGCGGTGCGCAAAGATCAGCAGTGGCGCCACGTCCTTCTCGACGCTGAAACTCTCCGGGCCGTCGAAGACCTCACCGTCGCGGGCCAGCGGCAGGGCACCCTGAAGGCTGCGAACGGCGACACGCCTGGCCATCCACTGCTCGTGGACACGGCAGCGTCCGAGCCGGCCGGTGAGGACGGCGGTCACCAGCCGGGTGCGTGACCAGGGCAGGCTCGCATCCAGCAGGCGGACGTCGACCAGGCCGTCGTCGAGCCGTTCCCGCCAGGAGGGCGCGAAGCCCTGCGGGTGATAGGCGCAGTTGCCGAAGAAGGCCAGCCACACGCGTCGGCGGCGGCCGTCGATCTCGACCTCCACGGCGGTCCCGCGGCGCAGCACCCGGACCAGCGCCACCACCATCGCCGGCCACTTCCCGATGCGACCCTCGAGACGCTCGCGGGCGGTCACCATCTCGACGTAGCTGCCCAGGCTGGCCGTGTTGAGAAAGGGTTCGCCGGCGATGCGACCGACGTCGACGCGGGCGAGAGTGCCGGCGCGAAGTGCGGCCACCGCCTCCTCGGGGGCCTCCAGGCCCAGATCCCGCGCCAGGTGATTGAGCGTTCCCGCGGGCACCACCAGCAGCGGGAGGCCGGCCGCCACGGCGACGCCGGCGCCGGTGTTGGCCGTGCCGTCGCCGCCCGCCACCCCGATGGTTCGGGCGCCGTCGAGCTCGGCGGCCAACGCCGCGGCCACATCTCCCTCGCCGGGATCGACGAACCGGGCCTCGGGCAGCTCGGCCATGAGCAGCTCCCGGACGTCTCCGCCGCGTGCCTGGCCGGCGCCCGCATTGACCGCGATCACCAGGCCGTCGCCACGGTCGGACGGGCGCTCGGCCGCGTACTGGAGCGACCGGTTCAGCGCCTGCGGCGTCCGCGGTGCCACCGGCCAGACCCGGCTGGTCGCCAGGGCCACGCCGGCGCCCGCCAGCGCGCCGGCAGCGACGTCGCCGGGGTAGTGGGCGCCCACGGTGATCCGCGACGCCGAGACCGCAGCTGCCGCCGCCAGAAGGGGCACGGCGAGCACGGGCGACTCCAGCGCCGCTCCGGTGGCGAAGGCGAAGGCGCTCGCGGCGTGTCCCGAGGGAAACGACGAGGACAGTGGACGCCGGCGGATGAGCTGGGCGGCGCCGAGCGCGCCGGCGCTGGGGCGCGTGCGGCGGCTCAACCGCTTGGCGGGTTGATTGACGATCGCCGACGACGCCGCCAGCGACAGCAACGCCCGCAGGGCGGCACGCCGACCTCGCCGGCCGCGGGTGGCGGCCAGGACGGCTGCCACGGCCAGCCACAGCGCCCCGTGGTCGGCCGCCCGGCTCAGCAGTCGCAGCCCCCGGCCGGTGCCACGGTTGGGGAGGGCGGCGAGGCTCGAGAAGAGCCGGCGGTCAGCTCGCTCGAGCCGGCGGAATGCGGGGAACACGCACCGAGGATAGTGGGGATGTCCCGTTGCCCAGTGGTACGTGCCGGAAGGAAGGCGGCCCGGGCGCTCACCCGGGCCGCCGGCCGCGTCAGGCGGTGATTCGCCGCCCGGTGGCCGTCACTGTGCCCTGGCCCAGGAGCTTCCCCGCCTCGTCGTGGATGACGTAGGTGCCCGTCCCGCTGAGGGTGTCGCCGGCGGCCGAGAGGGTCACGAATCCATGCGAGGTGATGGTGCCCCCGCCCTGCGACGACGTCACCAGCGTGAGCGTGGTGAAGGTGAACCTCCGCCCCTCGCCCCTCCAGGCTCCGATCCCGGGGGTCGCCGTCGTCCCCGGGGGATTGGCGTTGTCGGCGGACACAACCACCCCGCCGGGGGTGAAGGCGATGAGGGAGGGAAAGGTGCCGCCCGTCTTCGGATCAGGGTCTGTGACCGTCACCGACCAGGCCCCCACCAGCCGTGCACCCTCCGTCTCGCCACTCGCGGCCAGGGTCTGGTGGGGTACGGCGGCGGCGCCGACCGCCCCCAGCACCCCGGCCCCGGCCCCCATCAGCACCTGGCGACGGCCGACTCGCCGCTGCTCTGCTCCCATCGCCGTCGTTTCGAACCCGGCCATGCCCGGCCCTCCCAGTGGTGGTGGAACGCCTGCCCCCGCCGGGGAGCGCGTCCCAGTCAGCGTGCGCCGCCCCCCATTCCCGAGTCATCGGTGAGATTCCCGCTGTGGCCGGGAGATTTCTCAGCCGAGGCCGGCCTCCCGGGCGCGCAGCGCCGCCTGGGCGCGATCCACGACGTGGAGCTTGGAGAGGACGTTGGCGACATGGTTCTGCACCGTCTTCAGCGAGACGCCGAACCGCTCCGAGATCTGCTGATTGGTGACGCCCCTGGCGATGAGCGTGAGGACCTCGACCTCGCGTGCGGTGAGATCCGCGAAGGGCGCGGGCGGTCGCGGGGTCGACGAGGCGGCGGCGAAGAAGGCGCGCACCCGGTCGGCCGCGCCGGGGCCGAAGATGGCCTCGCCATTGGAGACGGCGCGGATGGCGCGCAGCATCTCGTGCGGCCGTGCGTCCTTGAGGAGGTACCCCTGCGCACCCGCGCGCAGCGCCGCGAAGATGGATTCCGGCTCCTCGAACATGGTGATGATCAGGACGCGTGTCGACGGGCACCGCTGCAGCACGGCACCGGTCGCCTCGATGCCGTTGACGTCGGGCATGCCGATGTCCATGAGCACGACCTCGGGCTGCAGCTCCGCGCTGAGCCGCACCGCCTCGGCGCCGGTGGCGGCCTCGCCGATCACCTCGATGTCCTCGACGGGGTCGAGCAGGCTGCGCAGCCCCTCACGAAAGAGCGGATGGTCGTCGGCGATGAGGACGCGCGTCACCACGCCCGTGCAGGCTCCGGGCGGGAGCGGCAGGGAAGTGAGGCGTGCAGCGTGGTGCCGCCCGTGGTGGATGCCGTGATGCGGAGGTCACCACCGAGCTCCTCGGCGCGCTCGCGCATGGAGAGGATGCCGACACCTGTCGGTGCATTGGGGGCCAGGCCGCGCCCGTCGTCGACGACGTCGAGGAGCAGCTCCTGAGACTCGGCGTCGAAGGTCAAGGTCACAGTGCAGCGCCGCGCGTCCGCGTGACGCAGGACGTTGGTGAGTGCCTCCTGCGCGATCCGGTAGGCGGCGGCCTCGACGGCGGCGGGCAGCTCCGGGATCTGGGCCGAGGCCTCGAAGTTGACCGCGGGTCCGGCGCCGTTGCCCGTGTGGCCGAGGGCGGTCTCGCGGACGGCGCCCACCAGGCCGAGGTCGTCGAGAACCGGTGGCCGCAGCGCGTTGACCAGCCGTCGCACCTCGCCGATGGTGCCCCGGGCACGCTCCGCCAGGGTCTCCAGGGTGGCGTCGAGATCGGGTCGGTCCGCCACGCCCGCGCGCGCCGCCTCCAGCCGCATCGCCAGGCCGACCAGCTGTGGCGCCAGACCGTCGTGGAGCTCGCGCCGCAGCCGGCGCCGCTCCTCCGCCCGCGCCGTCACCAGCCCGGCGCGGGAGCGCTGCAGGGCCGAGGTGAGCTGCGCAGCGCGCGCCGCCACCGCGATGTGCCGGCCGAGGTTGTCGAGGAGCCGCAGATCGGCGGGGCTGAGGGGATCGCGCGGACCGCGCGACGCCAGCAGCAGGTCTCCCACCACCTGCCCCTGATGCGTCAAGGGCACGCGGGTCGCATCGTCCGGGACCACGCCGTGGCGGGCCACCACCACCTCGCCGTCGGTGTCGCGCAGGGCGATGCCGGCTCCCGGGATCCGCAGCGCGGCGGCCACGGTGTCGACGATGTGGGAGAGCACGTCACCGGACCCGACACCCTGCTCGAGGGCGCTGCCCAGCCGGGTGAGCACCGCATAGGGGTCATCGCGATCGCCGTACATGAGGCGGTTGACGAGCCGCTGGACGGCGATGCGGCCGGGTTGGAAGGCGACTGCCACCAGCGCCGCGGCGCCCACCGATGCGCCCAGGTCGGCGCGACCGGCAAGCAGGGAATGGGTCGACACCACGATCCCGAGGTAGAGGCCGCCCAGAAGCACCGTCAGTGACGAGTAGACGACCGCACGGTTGACGACCAGGTCGACGTCCCAGAGCCGGTACCGGCTCACCGCCAGCCCCAGCGAGATCGGAATGCCGAAGGAACCGACGGCGGCGAGGAGAAACTGCGCCTCACCGCCGTCGGTGAAGAAGGCGCTGATCAGCGATCCGCCGACCGTCATCCCCAGGCCGAGCATCACCCACTTCGTCTGGTTCCGGGCGATGTTGTCTGAAACGCGCAGCCAGCGCCACACCTGGGCGCAGACGCCGGCGAGCAGCCCGAGCATGGTGAGCAGGCCGGCCGCGTTCGAGCCGGTCCCCGGTGCCGGGTCCAGTGCCGGGGTGAGCCGCTCGGCGATCAGGACGACGCCCCAGGCGGCCGCGGGCCACAGGAGCCAACGCGGCTCGATGCGACCGGTGGGGAAGACGAGGAGGAACGCCACCATCGAGACCGTCAGCAGCGCCGTCCCCAGCCGGGCGGCGACGAACCATCCCGGCTGGGCGGCGAGATCGTTGGTGAACGGCGGGGCGGCCCCCGCCATCAGGAAGAGCAGGGCGGCCGTCAACCGGCCCATGTTCTCCCGGCAGCGCAGCAGGAGGATGGCGCCGACGCTGACGCCCGCCACGGAGAGGGCCAGCGTTACCGCCGTGGCGAGCGCGGCGTATCCCGGCCGGCTGTCCCCGATGTGGGGCGTGCCGGCGATGGCGAGGACGAGCGCCAGGGCCACGACCCCCCCGACGGGCGCCCACCTCGCCACCCCCGGCCGCCCTCTCACGCGCGCATCATCGCGGCTTCGTGGGTGGGCGACAAGGCGCGGTGCCTGCCGAACGCCATCACCACGGCGACCGCGATGGCCCACAGGTACGACAGCATCTGGGTCATCTGCGAGGCGCCCGCGGTGGGCGCGGTCGCGGCGCCGATCTCCAGCACGCCGATGCCGAGCGCGCTCCAGCCCAGCCAGGCAGGCAGGATCGCGGACCGGCGGACCAGTGCCCCGGTGGCCACGAGGAAGACACCCAGCGCCGTCCAGCTGAGGAAGAAGGTCACGCTCTTGAGGTCCGCCAGGACGATCGCACCCTGCGCATCGAGCCCGTGGGCGGCGCGCTCGTCGATGGTCGACCAGATGGCCAGGCTGAGCAGGATGAGCACCACGTGAACGGCGATTCCGAGCGACGCGAGCGAGGCCAGCCATCGCGTCCTTGGCCGGCCGTCCTGTCGAAGGAGGACGACGAGGGCGGTGGCGAATGCGCCGAACATGCCGATGCCGGCGACCTGGATGCCTCTGCCGACCCAGACGGCGCCGGGCGTCGCCGTGGCGGCCATCCGGGCGGCCTCATCGTGGGTTGGCAGGATGATGGTCGAGAGGTCGGAGGCTGCGGATACGACCGCGAACCCGACCAGGGTGAGCACCGCGAACAGGGCTCCGAAGAGCGCGGTGAGCCGGACGAACGAGCGACTGGGCATGGGACCATCCCCTCCGTGTGCTGGTGGCGGACGCCGGTGTGCGTCCGTCCCCAGGCTCGCCCCGACCGGGTTCCCGAGTCATCGGCAGGATTCCCGACCGCCGCGGGAAAGTCGCGACGGGAGTGCGCCATGACAGGCGTCAGCGGAGGCGGCGCCGGACCCAGTACACGGCGAGGGTGACGGCGATCAGCGCCAGCCCGAGGAAGATGCCGCTCTCGATCAGCTGGAACGTCCAGAACCGGTCCGCCGGGTGATAGGTGATGAGGGTGGCGAAGTGGTCGTGCAGGCAGGAGTCGGGGGAGCCGCCGGGGAGCTTGAAACCCGGACAGGCGGTGGCGACCTCGCCGGGGGTGACCGCCTGGCCGCCGAGGCCGACGATCTGGCCGTCGAGCACCCAGGCGCCGCTGCCGGTGGGCAGCTGGGTGCTGCTGGTCAGCGGCGCCTGGTAGTGCTGACGCAGGAGGTTGGCCACCGGGAGGCGGACGGCAAGGAAGCCGCCGATGGTCACCGCCATGGCCACGACGGTGTGCCGCAGGAGGGTTCCCGCCAGCGTGCCCAGCGCGAAGGCAAAGAGGGTGTAGGCGATCGGGGTGATGCCCTCGAGGTCGAAGTTCGCCCCCTCCAGACGGCTGCCGGTCGAGTCGACGGGGCCGTGCCACCAGGTCATCAGAGCGGCGAACGCCGCCGCCACCAGCAGCAGCCCGGCGCCCAGCAGGGCGAGCTTGACCACCAACCAGCGGCTCCGCGTCACCCCCTGGGTCCAGGCCAGCTGATGGGTGCCGCGCTCCAGCTCGCGGGCCACCAGCGGCGCTCCCACGAAAAGCCCGGCGAGCCCGGGAAGGAAGTTGAGCCAGGCCATCCACCCCGCCAGGCTGACGGCATCGCGGTTGAAGCTGCGGATGGCCTCGTCGCACGCGGCGCCGCTGTTCTGGGGGAGCAGGCAGGCGGTGATTCCCAGGCTGTCGTACTCGGAACGCAGGTGCAGACCGGTGGTCAGCAGCAGGAGCGCCAGCAGGGCGAGCGCGCCGCCGTAGGCCAAGGCCTCCATGCGGTGCTGGCGCCAGGTGACCCAGATCATGCCGGCGCCCCCTCCCGATCGGCGATCACCGGCGGGGGCAGCGCGCCGGTCGCCGGGCGGCGCAGATAGGCGAGGACCAACTCCTCGAGGTCCAGCGCGGACACCTCCCAGCGGGGGTCGAGGACGGGCGCCGTGGAGCGCACGACGTAGGTCGACTGCCGCGCGCCCTGCTCGACATCCACCACCTCCTGCAGCGGTGGCACGCCGGCGCCGGCACGGCGTGGACCGGTGAGCACCCGGTGCTCGCCGAGCAGGTCCTCGATGCCGCCGGCCACCTGGACCTGCCCGGCCGAGAGCAGGATGAGGTGGTCGCAGACGCGTTCGAGGTCGGCGATGATGTGCGAGGAGAGCAGCACGGTGACACCGCTCAGAGCCACCTCCTCCATGAGCACCTGCAGGAACTGGCGCCGGGCCAGCGGATCCAGGCTGGCCAGGGGCTCGTCGAGCAGGAGGAGCTCAGGTCGCTTGGCCAGCGCCAGGGCGAGCGCCACCTGGGCGCGCTGGCCTCCGCTGAGCCGGCCGACGCGCTGGTCCAGGGGGATGCCCAGCGCCTGCAGTCGCGGCCCGGCCTTGCTGTCGTCCCAGCGCGTGCGATTCAGGTGACGTCCGAATCGCAGCATGTCGGCGACGCTGAAGTCGCCGTAGAGCGGTGTCTCCTGCGCCACGAAGGCCACGCGTGCGAGGACGCCGAGCGCCGTCGACCCACCCGGCACTCCGAGCACCTCGACGTCACCGCAGGTGGGATCGGTCAGGCTCATGACCAGCCGCAGCAGGGTGGTCTTGCCGGCACCGTTGGGCCCCACCAGCGCGGCCACGCAGCCCCGGGGCAGCGTCAGCGAGCAGTCGCGAAGCGCCCACGAGGAGCGGTACCGCTTGCCCAGAGCACGGGTCTCGAGGGCGGCGATCACGCGATGTCCTCGATGCTGCGGTCGCGTCGCGCCGCGGCGAGCAGCGCGGCCACGCCGTCGTCGTCCAGCCCCGCGTCCCGGGCACCCTGCAACCAGCGCTCCAGCGAGCGTCGCAGCGTGGCGAGGGTGCGCGGATCCGGGCCCGGCAGGCCCCGCACCACGAACGTGCCCAGGCCTGGGCGCAGCTCCAGCAGCCCCTCGTGCTCCAGCTCGCGATAGGCCTTGAGCACAGTGTTGGGATTGATGGCGAGCCGGCCCACCACCTGCTGAGCGGTGGGCAGCCGGTCGCCCGGTTCGATGGCATGGAGCCGGATCGCCTGGCGGACCTGCTGCACGATCTGCTGCCACGTCGAGATGCCGGAGCGGGGGTCGAGCCGGAAGATGAGGGCGGCCGGCTCGTTGCCGTCTAGTGTCATATCACTAGTTATATAGCACTGCGGTGAGAGGGGCGTCAAGACATCCGGCCCGCCTGGCGTGGCCAGTGATCACCTAGCCGAGTCGGTAGCGCCGGACTCCCTGCTCATCACGCGAGGCGACCGCGCCGGCGTTCTCGGCGATGAATCGAATGGCACGGCCCGAGACCGGCGCACCCACCCGGGTGATCTCGGCCGCGATCTCGGCGGCGGTCGGCGAGCCCAGCTTGGCGATGGCCGCGCGCACCACCTCACGGGTTACCCCGGCCGGTGTGCGTCCGGAGCCGGCGCCGGCCGCCCGGCGGCGCGGCGTCGCCGTGGCGCCGGCCGTCTCGGAGGCCGGGGGAGCCGGCGCCGTGGCCACGGCCGCTGACGCCGCCTGACCCTTGCGCCCTGGCGTACGTCGGGTGCGCGAACGCTCGCGCAGGCGGGCGACCTCGTCGGCGAGCCGCTTGCGCCGCTCCGCGCCGGTGGCGCGCAGCTGGGCATTTTCCTGGCGCAGGGACGCGACGCGGTCGCGCAATCCGGCGAGGCGCTCCGCCAGCACCTTCTCCCGCTCGGTCGCCCGTTCCTGCAGACGCGCGTTGTCGTCCTCGAGACGCCGCAGCCGGTCGACCAGGACGTGAATGTGGTCCACCAGGGTGCGAACCGCGTCGGCCAGGCCGAGCGATGTGGTGGCGGTGCTGCGGCGGGAGCGTGCCATGCGCGAACTCTACTGCGGCGCAGCCGCGCCGGGCGTTGTGTCATGTATAGTTGACATATGGAGTACCACCCCTCGTCGCCGCCGGCCGGCGAGGCCGTCACGATTGTCATCCGGGCCCTCGACAGGCTCGGCACCGAGGACAGGCTGCTGGCACTGCGTTCCCTGGCGGCGCTGCTGGGTAGCCGGCGCGCCTCGGCGGTCCTGGGTGCGCGCGCCGAGGGGATGAGCTGGCAGGAGATCGCCAACCGGCTGGGGATGTCGCGCCAGTCCGTCTGGGCTCGGTACGGGGCCGAGGACCTCGACGCGCCACCGCCGTCGCGCGGCCGCCGTCCCCTGCGGCGCAGTGCGCGCCACACCTACTCGAGCTGCGCCGCCTACAAGGCGGTCACCACCCCTGTCGCATGAGGACATCCACCATGGTCAACGCCGTCACCGATGCCGACTTCGACGCCGAGGTCCGGCGCGCCGGCCCACCTGTCCTGGTCGAGTTCGGCGCTCCCTGGTGCGCGCCCTGCCGGATGATGGCGCCGGTGCTCGACGCCGTGGCGGACGAGCTCGGCGCGCGGCTCCGGGTGGTCACGCTCGACTGCGATGCCAATCCGCTGACGCAGTCGCATTACGGGATCCTGTCCATGCCGACCATGCTGCTCTTTGTTGCCGGGGAGCCGGTCAGGCAGCTCGTCGGCTACACGCCGAAGCCGCGGCTGCTGCAGGCCCTCGCCCCATGGACCGGCGGCGTGGCCGCCGTGACGGCGACCTGAGGCTCAGCCGGCGGCCACGTCGAGCGCACGGTCGAGGTCGGCGATCAGGTCCTCGACATCCTCGACGCCGACGCTCAGCCGGATCAGACCACCGCCGACCCCGACCACGTCGCGCAGCTCGGCGGGCACCGAGGCGTGGGTCATCCGCGCCGGATGCTCAGCCAGTGATTCGACAGCGCCCAGCGATTCCGCGAGGGTGAAGACGCGCAACGCCGCCAGCACCGCGAAGGCGGTGCGCTCGTCGCCGACCTCGAAGCTCACCATGCCGCCGAAGTCGATCATCTGACGGCGGGCCAGGTCGTGCTGGGGATGCGAGGCCAGCCCCGGGTAGTGGACGGCGCGGACCGCCGGGTGGTCCGTCAGGAAGGCCGCGACCTGCGCCGCGCCGGCGGTCTGCTGGCGCATGCGCAGGGACAGGGTCTTGAGCCCACGCAGCACCAGCCAGCAGTCGAACGGCGAGGGCACGGCGCCAACGGCATTCTGGTGGAAGCGCAGCCCCTCCGCGAGGCCGGGGTCGGAGGTCATGACCGCGCCGCCGACGACGTCGCTGTGGCCGCCCAGGTACTTGGTGGCGCTGTGCAGCACCAGGTCGGCGCCCAGCGACAGAGGACGCTGCAGATACGGGGTGGCGAAGGTGTTGTCCACCAGCACGCGCACCCCCCGCCGGTGGGCGGTGGCGGCGACGGCGGCGATGTCGCAGAGGCGCAGCAGTGGGTTGGTGGGCGTCTCCAGCCAGACCAGGCGAGTGCGGTCGCGCAGCGCCGCCGCCACCGCGGCCACGGACCGGGTGTCCACCGAGGTGGTCTCCACCCCGAAGCCGGCCAGGACGCGGGTCAGCAGCCGGTAGGTGCCACCGTAGACGTCGTCGCCGAGGACCACGTGATCGCCGGCGCGCAGCAGGCTCAGCAGCACCGTCGACGACGCCGCCAGCCCGGAGGCGAAGGCGAAGGCGTGCGCCGCCCCCTCCAGCGAGGCCAGGCAGGTCTCCAGCGCCCGCCGCGTGGGGTTGTCGGAGCGGCTGTACTCGAAGCCGCGATGCAGACCGACCCCCGCCTGGGCGTAGGTGGTCGCCAGGTGGATCGGCGGGACGACCGCACCGGTCTGCGGATCCGGCTCCGAGCCGACGTGGACCGCCCGGGTGGAGAAGCCCCAGCCCGGGCGCTCAGCCATTGCGCCGCTGGGCGACGAACTCGAGCAGGTCGGAGCGCGTCACCAGCGCGAACGGTGTCTCACCGTCGACCGCGAGCACGGCGGCGTCGCCACCCACGAGCCGGGCGAAGACCTCCTCGATGGGCGCGTCGGCGGACACGGTGGCGAAGGGCGTGTCCATGGCCAGCGCCACCGGGTCGGCGACCACGGCGGGGTCGCGGTAGAGGCGGTCGAGGAGGGTGCGCTCCTGCAGCGAGCCCACGATCGGCGAGCCGGCGCCATCCTCGGTGACCGGCAGCTGCGAGATGCCATGGCGCTGCATGAGGTCGATGGCGTCCCCGACGCTCAGGTTGGCGGCCACCGTCACCAGGCGGTGACGCTGATGACCGGGGGCGCTCAGCACCTCGCGGACGCGGGCCGGGATGGGCCTCCAGCCGAAGCCCTGCTCGCGCATCCACTCGTCGTTGAGGAACCGGCTCAGGTAGTTGCGGCCGGTGTCGGGGAAGATCACGACCATGACGCTGCTCTCGTCCAGCTCCTCAGCCACCTCCAGGGTCGCCGCCAGGGCCGAGCCGCTGGAGGCGCCCACCAGCAGGCCCTCCTCGCGCGCCAGTCGCCGCGCCATGACGAACGACCGCTCGTCGCTGACCCGGACGATGCGGTCGACGATGTCGAGGTCCATCGTCGCCGGGTAGAAGTCCTCGCCGATGCCCTCCACCTTGTAGGGATGGATCTCGCCGGAGTAGATCGAGCCCTCGGGGTCGGCCCCGACCACCTGGAGCGACGGCCGCTGCTCCTTGAGGAACCTGCCGGTGCCGCTGATGGTGCCGCCGGTGCCCATGCCCGCCACCAGGACGTCGATCCGCCCCTCCGTCTGCTCCCAGATCTCCGGGCCGGTGGTCCGGTAGTGGGCCTCGGGGTTGGCGGGGTTGAAGTACTGGTTGGGCTGGAAGGCGCCGGCGATCTCGCGGGTCAGCCGGTCGGCCACCGAGTAGTACGACTGCGGCGACTCGCGCGGCACATTGGTCGGGGTGACCACCACGTCGGCGCCGTAGGCCTTGAGCAACGAGATCTTCTCGGCGCTCATCTTGTCCGGCATCACAAAGACCAGCTTGTAGCCGCGGATGGCGGCCGCCATGGCCAGCGCATGGCCGGTGTTGCCCGAGGTGGGCTCGACGATGGTGCCGCCGAGCCGCAGCAGGCCGTCCCGCTCGGCCGCCTCGATCATGGGCATGGCGATGCGGTCCTTGATGCTGCCGCCCGGGTTGAGGCTCTCCGCCTTGGCCAGAACCAGCGGCCTCACTCCCGCGGCCACCGCGTTGAGCCGGATCAGGGGCGTGTGGCCGATGGCCTCGAGGATCGAATCCCTGTACTGCATCGGCGCCGCGAGTCTACGCCCGGCGCCGCCGCCGGGCCGCGCGCCCGGACGCACCCGATCAGCTGACGCGGGGCACCTCGAGCCGGCCATCCAGTCCCGCCGCCGCGGCGATGGCGTTGGCCCACAGGGTGTAGCCCCGCTCGTTGGGATGGAACTGGTCGACGGCGACATTGCCCCGCCAGGGCGGCCCGCTCGCCGTCCAGATGTCGGCGACGCACAGGCCCAGGCGCGCCGCCCTGGTCACGATGTCGTCGTTGACCTGCCGTGCTCGGGCGTTGCGCAGGCCCTGCGGGAGGGTGCCCACGACCGAGCCGGCGGGGAGTGCCTCGAAAATGGCGGTCAGGGTCTTCACGAGGCTCGACGGCGGTGTGCGGAAGATGTTGTTGGCACCGACGATGGCGGTCACCAGGCGTGGCGGTTCGGGGAGCTTGAGCAGCAGCGGCACCTGGTTGTGGAGCGCGTCCTCGGCGTGATCCCCGCTCCGCGAGAGGTTGAGCAATCGCCAGCTCTCGCCGGTCTCGGCGTCCAGCAGGTGGCGCAGCTGCCCGGCGTAGCCGCCCTGCCAGCTGCGGGCACCGATGCCCTGGGCCGTCGAATCACCGATCAGCACCCAGAGCGGCCCCTCACGGTCCCAGTCGGCCCGGTTGCTGCGCTGCCAGGCCCACGCCCAGGGCTCGATCTGGGCCCGGGTCACCCCGATGCCCGGGAGGATCCGGCTGGTCAGCGGGATGCGGGCGATGACCCCGCGCCGCTGCGGGGTGGGGTTGCCGTCAAGGCTGGGCAGGCTCATCAGCTGGGGCGGATTGTTCACCTGGATGGGGCGGCGGTGGCCACCGCACCGAGCAGCGAGTCGACGTCGGGCCGGTCGTCGGGGCTGCGCGGCCGGAAGACGGCGACGGCGCGGCCCTCGCGCACCACCACATCGGCGCCCAGCTGCAGGGTGTCCTCGACGGGCAGGTTCACCGCCGCGCCGCGGCGCCGGGCCTCACCGTAGATGTGCAGCGTGGCGCGGTTGTAGGCGTCCCGGACCCGCGCTCGGCCCAGGCCCAGCCGCGCATAGAGGGTCCGCTCCGGGTCGGCGAGGAACCGGTGCGTCCAGGCCAGGTGGTCGGCCAGTGGTGCGAGCGCCTCGGCTGGGCTGAAGCCCACCGCCACCGGCACGGCGCCGAGCCGCGCCAGCTCGGGGCCGGCGCCGTGCACCCGGACCAGGTGCTCCTGGCACGGCAGTCAATGGCGGTGGCGGATGAGCGACACCAGGCCGAGCGCCGGCCAGGCGCCGAGGTCGACGGCCTCGCCGGTGCGCGCGTCGGTCAGCACGATGCCCGCCAGGTCGACCGGGCGCCGGTCGAGCTCGGTCATGCGTTCATCCCCGTCGCCGCCATGCTCAGTCGAGGGCCGGCAGCGGCTCCGCCTCGGTCAGCGCTCGACCCCCGGGGAAGAGCTGGGCTGCCGCCTGCTGGATGCCCAGCGCCAGGGTGGGATAGGCGTGGATGGCCTGGGCGAGGCGGCCGGCGAAGGTCTTTGCCTGCATGCTGAGCACCACCTCGTGGAGCATCTCGCCGGCGTGGACGCCGACGATGTGGGCGCCGACCACCTGGCCACCGGTGGCGCTGCCGATCACCGGCGGCTTGGCCACCACGATCTTGATCCAGCCCTCGGTCTCCAGCATGGTCCGCGCCCGGTCGATGCGCGAGAAGGGGAAGCGCGCCACCTGGACGTCGCGGTGGCGGTCCCGGGCCTCGTCCTCGGTCAGCCCCACCCGCGCCACCTCAGGGTCGAGGAAGGTGACCCAGGGCACGACCCGGTCGTCGGTCTTCGCCTTCTTGCCGGCCGCGCCCGAGCCGGCCACGCGGCCCTGGTGGGCCGCCCAGTGCGTGAACTGGTACGTGCCGGTGATGTCGCCGGCGGCGAAGACGTGGGGCAGGTTGGTGCGGGCGTGCTCGTCCACGGGGACGCCTTTGGCCGTCGTCGTCACCCCCAGCGCGTCCAGCCCCATGCCGCGCAGACGGGGACGCCGCCCGGCGGCGACCAGCAGCCGGTCGCCGGTGACGGTGCCGCGCTCGCCGCCGGCGCCCGTGTACGCGACGCTGATGGTGTCGCCGTCGACGCTCGCCGAGTCGGCGCTGGCGCCGAGGTGGATCTCCATCCCCTCGCGCTCCAGGAACTCGCGGACCAGCGAGCCCGCCTCCGGATCCTCGCGCGGCAGCAGCTGCGGCTGCTTGGCCAGGACCACCACCTCGCTGCCCAGCCGCAGGAAGGTCTGGCCGAGCTCGAGGCCGATGGGGCCACCCCCGAGGACGATCAGCCGCCGCGGCAGCGAGAGCATGCTGAAGACGGTCTCGTTGGTCACGTGCGGGACGGCGTCCAGCCCCGGCATGGGGGGCACGAAGGGGTCGGTTCCCTGCGCCAGGACGAGGCGCTCGGCGGTCAGCTCGCGATCGCCGACGCGCACGGTGTGGGGACCGGTGAACACCGCCCGGGCGTGCTCGACATCGATGCCGGCCTCGACCATCGACTCGTCGGACTCGTCCCGGTTGATGTCGGCGATGACCCGATCCTTGTGGGCCATGAGCTCGCCGAAGTCCAGCCGCAGCCCGTCGACATGGATGCCGACCCGCTCGGCGCTGCGGATCTGCCAGTACAGGCGCGCCGCCTCGATCAGGGTCTTGCTGGGCACGCAGCCGTAGAAGGTGCACTCGCCCCCCAGCTTGGCCTCGCGCTCCACCAGGAGCGTGGTGGCACCCAGCTGCCTGGCCTGCCGCGAGGCGGTCAGCCCCGCCGTCCCCGCGCCGATGACGATGACCTCGTAGGCCGCTCGCGTCACTGTGCCGCACCCCCGCTCCGCCGCTGATGGCGGCTAAGTCTAGAGTGGCCACCAAGGGTCGGCGCCGTGCCCCGGGTGCCGCCTCAGCGCGCCCACAGGGTGACCCCGCCGGCGCTGGTGACGACGTGATACCCGTGCGCGGGCAGCGCCGCGGCGTCCACGTCCCAGGCCCCCAGCGTCCAGGTGGCGCGCGGGCCCGCGGCGTCGAGAACCACCCAGGGCTCCTCGAAGGCGCGGTCGGGGAATTCGTACACCCGCTCCCGCGCGGAGAGGTGGGGCACCAGGCCGGTGGAGGCCGAGACGGGGGCTCGGTCGGGGATGCGCGCCAGCACCGATTCCACCGCGGAGCGCCGCGCCAGGCCGTCGCTGATGATGCCGCCCGAGGCGCCCCCCGCCAACGGCGAGCCGACGATGTATCCGGCCAGCGCGGCGGCCGCCAGGGCGGCGGCGATGCCCGGCTCGGCCCGGCGGCGCGATCCCAGCAGCGTCCGCAGCCGCCGCCAGCCCAGCAGTGCACACCCCAGGAGCAGCGGGAATGCCTCGAGCCCGTAGTGGAGGAGGAGCTGGCTCTGGTAGGCGTTGGCCGAGAGCAGCGCCACCAGCAGCACCGGCACCACCGCCAGGGCCGCCCAGCCGGCCAGGAGCGGCAGCCCCGCCAGCGGCAGCAGGGCGGCCGCCAGCCCGCGGAGCGCCGGCCCGCCGGTCAGCTGGGCGACGACGCGCTCGGGGTGGGTCAGCGCCCCGCGCAGCGCCGCCCCCGGCGTGGTCCCGCCCAGGTAGCTGTAGAGGCCGGACAGGTCGCCCGGCCCGCCGTCGCGGAACTGCGGCATGACCACGCCGACGATGGCGCCGAAGGCCACCAGCATGGCGCCCCCGAGGAGCAGCGCATCGCGGCGGCGCTCGGTGCACCAGACCATCCAGCAGACGCCCGCGGCCACCAGCAGGGCGTCCTCCTTGACCACGCAGAGCGCCAGCGCCGGCAGCAGGAAGCGCCAGCGATGGCCACGGGCGGCCCCGTCGAGGGCGGCCAGGGCCAGGACCGGGGTCAGAACCTCGGAGTGGTAGCCGAAGTCCGCCGCTCTGGCCATCAGCGGGTCGAGGGCGCACGCCAGCGCCGCCGCCGGCGCCGCCCAGCCGTCGCCGAGCCAGGCACGCGCCAGCCGCCAGGCGAACACCGGTGCCGCCGCCAGCGCCGCTGCGGTGATGATCAGCAACCAGACCGGCGAGGCCGCCACGAGGTCCAGCGGTGCCCAGAGCGCAAGCACCGGCTCCCAGTGCTGGCCGAGGAAGGAGTGCGCCAGGAAACTGGTCTGGAAGGGGTGTCCCTGAGCCGTGCGCTCGACCACCTGGTCGAAGAAGCCGAGATCGTAGGCGCCGTCGCGGTAGGTGAGGTAGGGAAGGAGCGCGCCCCAGCCGTAGACGAGCAGGCACAGCCCGGCAACGGCCGCGGGCACCACCGGCCCCCGCAGGGTGGCGGCGGAACGGGACCGAAGGCCGCTGGCGGCGGTGGGGACGGACGCCGGGGCCGCCTCTCGGGTCGCCGCAGCGCTCATCGACCGTGGACGCCGACGGTGGCGTCGAGTGCCCGGAGGGCGGCGACGGTTCTCGGCGCCCTGGCGGCGGCGGTCGCGTCGGCGCGCAGCGACCGCAGCCCGTCCTCGCCGTCGATGTCGTACCAGGGCCGGAGAACGGTCACGCAGCGCCCGGCCGCGACCAGCGCCGCGGCGGTGTCGGCGGCGGCCCCGGCGGTGCTCCAGCGGATGGCCGAACCGGCCAGCGCACCGGCGAGCGGACGGGCCACGCCGAGCCCCACCCAGCCGCCGTCCTCGGCGGGGATGAGAACGGCGTCGTCCGGCCCGCGGAGGGCGGCGGCGGCCGATTCCAGCAGCGCGGCCGGCAGGGTCGGGCTGTCGGTGCCCACCTGGAGAACGCGGCGCCTGCTCAGTCGCCCCGGTCCCAGGCGCTGTCCTCCCAGGAAGGCGGTGTCGACGGCGTGCTCGATGCGCTCGCCGAACCCCGTGTCGGGCTGTTCTACGTGATGGGCGCCGGGTGCCAGCCTGCGCAGCCGGCCGGCGTCGCCGCACGCGGCGATCACCAGCGGCCGGCCGGCGAGCGCCCAGGCGAGCGTGTCCTCGATCATCGCGGCCACCAGCCGGTCGACCAGATGGCCGGGATGGCGGTTCAGCTGCGCCCGCAGCCGGGTCTTCCCCTCGCCGTCGACCGGCGAGCGCGCCAGCACCACCAGCGCGGCGTTCACGAGCGGCGGCCGCGGAGCAGTGCGCGGCTGATGTCCCAGGTCGCCAGCACGCTGCCGCGCAGCGAGCCGCCCACCTTGCTGCGACCGGCCGTCCGCGCGGCGTACCCGACCGGAACCTCGACCACACGGGCGCCGGAGGCGGCCGCTCGCGCCAGCATCGCTGCCGGCCACGCATAGCGCGAGCCCGGCAGCTCCAGGGCCTCCAGGGTGGACGTGCGCACCGCCCGGAAGGGGCCGAGCTCGCCGACGCGCAGGCCGTGCCAGCGGAGCATGCCGGCGATGACCACGTTGCCGGCGCGCTGATGCCAGGGCATCAGGTCGCGGACACCCCGGCGGCGGCCCAGGACGATGTCCGCCTCACCCGCGGCGATCGGCGCCACCAGGCGGGGCACCTCCGCGGGCGGCATGGAGCCGTCGGCGTCGAGGAAGACCAGCACCTCCGCCGCCGCCGCGGCGTCGGCTCCGGCGCGGGCCGCGTGCCCATACCCGGGTCGCTCGCAGTGGACCACGGTGGCGCCGGCGCCCCGGGCCACGGCGGCGGTGCCATCGGTGCTGGCGTTGTCGACCACCACCACGACGATCCCGGGCACGGCGACGAGCAGGGCACCGACCACGGCGGCGACGCTGCCGGCCTCGTCGCGCGCAGGCACGACGGCGGCGACGGCCAGGTGCATCGGGCCAGTGTCGAGAGGCGGGGCCTCTGGGATCAAATCGGCGGCGGGGGTGGGGGAGGGGGCGATCCCCCCAGCGTGCGCGCCGTCGATGACCGGGACGTGAAGCTGCGCAGATGGCATCCTTGGGGGTGTGGCACGCGCGGCGGGCGCCTCGGGCGTCGAGGTGGTGATCGAGGCGGGCAGGACACGGACCTTCGCGTCCGCCCTCGACTGGCCCGGGTGGGCGCGCTCGGGGAAGACCGAGGCCGCCGCTCTGGAGGCGCTGCTGGAGTACGCGGCCCGCTACGCGCCGGTGGCCGAGCGCGCCGGCCTCGCCTTCCCGGCGCGGCCCCGGCCGGCGGTGGTGGAGCGTGTCGCCGGCGACGCCACCACCGACTTCGGCGCGCCCTCCAGGGCGGCGGCGGTGGAGGAGAGGCTGCCGCCGCCCGCCGGCCGGGCACGCCTCGCCGCCCTGGTGGGCGCGGCGTGGGCGACCCTGGACGCCGTGGCGGCCACCGCCCCGCCGAGCCTGCGCAAGGGGCCCAGGGGCGGTGGCCGCGATCGCGATCAGGTGGTCGAACACGTGCTGGCGGCCGAGACCTCCTACGCGCGCAAGCTCGGCGTCCGTGGGTTCAAGCCGGAGACCGTCGACCCGGCCGGAATGGCGGCATTCCGCGCCGCGGTGCTGGAGGCGATCGGCGCCGGCGGAGGCGAGCCGCCGGCCTCGGGAAGGGCGTGGCCGGTGCGCTACGCCGTGCGGCGCATCGCCTGGCACGCGCTCGACCACGCCTGGGAGATCGAGGACCGCAGCGAGTAGGCGGGATGGCGGGCTGCGCTCCCTGGCATGAGTAGTTCACCCCAACGGGCCGTGAGGCGAACTGCCCAGCGGGGCGGTGCGGCGGGTGCCGCCTATACTCCCCGGCGATGACCGACACGCCCCTCTCGCTGGCGCTGTTCTGGGTGGCCGTGGCGTGCTACCTGGTCGGGCTCCTCGGCTTCGTTCTCTACCTGCCGTTCCGCCGCCGCGTGCTCGGCGACGCCGCCCTGGTGGCGGTGATGACCGGGTGGCCGTTCCACCTCGCCAGCATCATCACGCGGGCGCTGGAGGCGGGTCACTGGCCGCTCGGCAACATGTACGAGTACTCGACGGCGATCGCCCTGGTGGTGATCACGGTCTTCATCGGCTACGCAGTGCGTGAGAAGGTCCGCCTGCTGGGGCTGCCGAGCACCATCGTCGCCGTGGCGTTGATGGGCGTCGCCTACATGCTCTACGTGCCGCCCGGCCAGCTGGTGCCGGCGCTGCACAGCTACTGGCTGACCATCCACGTCACCTCCATGGCCACCAGCAGCGGCATCCTGGTCTTCAGCTTCTTCTTCGCCATGGCCTACCTGGCACGGCGCTGGGCCGACGAGCGGATCACCGGCGAGGGCTCGGCTCGTGCCTCGCTCCCGACCACCGCGGCGGGCACGCCCCTGAGCGTCGGTGGCGGCGCCGTCGGCGGCAGCCCCTCCCTGGCGGTGGCGCGGGCGGTGCGGCGGACGCTGCCACAGGCCAGGACCCTGGACCTGTGGAGCTACCGCTTCGTCATGCTCGGCTTCCCCATCTGGTCGTTCGGGGTCATCTGTGGGGCCATCTGGGGCGAGCACGCCTGGGGCCGCTACTGGGGCTGGGATCCCAAGGAGACCTTCGCCTTCATCACCTGGGTCATCTTCGCCATCTACCTGCACGCGCGGGTGACCTACGGCTGGCGCGAGAAGCGTGCGGCCGCCATCACCGGGGTCGGGTTCGTGGCCATCCTCTTCACCCTCTACGCCGTCAACCTCTGGATCGCCGGCCTCCACAGCTACGCCAGAGCGTGATCCGGCGGCGGGTGGCAGGCGCCGTCGCGGGCGCGCTCCTGCTGGCCGGGTGCGGGCTCAGTCAGGACGTCACCGGGGACGGCGCCGGCGCCGGGCCGCCCCGCGGATCCGCGGCTCCCGGGCTCACGGGAACGCAGGTCGACGGCTCCCGCTTCGATCTGGCCGCCCAGCACGGCAGGCCGGTGGTGATCGACTTCTTCGCCTCGTGGTGCGGACCCTGCGTGGCGCAGCAACCGGCCCTCAACGCGGTGGCCCGGCGCTATGCGGGCCGGGTGGTCTTCCTGGGGATCGATGACCGGGAGGCGGCGGCCCAGGCACGCAGCTTCCTGAGCTCCGACCAGGTGCCGTACTCGGCGATCGTCGACGCCGACGGCCACATCTTTGGTGACTTCGCCGTCCTGGCGCCGCCCACAACTGTGATCGTCGACTCCCGGGGCCAGGTCTCGGCGGGCTTCGCCGGTGGGGTCACCGAGGCCCGCCTGAGCTCGACACTGGACTCGCTGCTCGGCGCGGCGACGGCCACGCCCACAGCGCGCTGAGCCCACGCCGCGCCCGGGCGGCCGGCACCGTCCGAGGACGGCGCCAGCCCCACCGGAGCAGGTCAGCGGCGCGCTAGCTGCGCCGCGCCCACCGCGTCTTCTTGAGCATTTTCTTGTGCTTGTGCTTGCGCATCTTCTTGCGCCGCTTCTTGATGACCGAGCCCATCGGGTCTCCCGTGGAGCGCCCTCGGGGCGCCGCATCCTTGTCGAGATTCGTCCTGCGAACCCGGAAGTATAGGCCGAGCCCCGTCACGCACCCCGGGGTGACGGGCGACGCCGGTCACCGGGCGCCGTTCGCCTTCGAACCTCTGTTCGGCATAGACTCGCCGGTATGCCCGTCGTGCTGCAGTTTCCGGTCGCCCCGCCGGGCCCGGACACGCCGGTCAAACGGCTCCCGCGCGTCACCCCGGCGTACACGCAGCGGCTCGGCCGCCTGGGCATCGCCACCGTCCGCGACCTGTTGCTCCACCTGCCGCGCCGCTACGAGGACACCAGGGCTGTCCAGTCGCTGCGGGCGCTCCAGCCGGGCTCCGAGCCGCAGACCGTGCAGGCCCGGGTGCAGCGCGTCTCCATGCGCCGCAGCTCACGGCAGGGGACGGTGCTGGTGGAGGCCGTCCTCGAGGACGAGGGCGCAATCGCCGGGGCCATCTGGTTCAACCAGGGGTTCCTGGTGCAGCGCCTGCACGAGGGGGAGGAGCTGATCCTGAGCGGCAAGGTGCGGTTCGACCGGACGGGCCGCCTCCAGTTCCAGAGCCCCACCTTCGAGCCGGTGAGGCCGGGCGAGCAGCGCCACGTCGGCCGCCTCGCTCCCGTCTACCCGGAGACCGAGGGTCTGACCAGCCGGTTCCTGCGGGAGCTCATCGAGCCCCTCCTGCGGGTGGCGCCGGAGCTGGAGGATCCATTGCCGCCGGCGGTGGCCCTCGCCGAGGGACTGCTGCCGCTGGCCGAGGCGGTGCGCCAGATCCACCAACCGGACTCCCTCGACCTGGTGGAGAGCGCTCGCCGGCGCATCGCATTCGCCGAGCTCTTCCTGCTCCAGCTGGCGGCGCAGCGGGCCCGGCGCCGGCGGCTGCAGGGGCTGGGTGCGGTCATCCCCTACAACCACGACGTGGCCAGGCAGTACGCCGCGGCGCTGCCCTTCCGCCTCACCGGCGACCAGCGCCAGGCCGCCCACCAGGTGCTGATCGACCTGGCCGCCAGCGGCCCCATGAACCGCCTTCTCCAGGGCGACGTGGGCAGCGGCAAGACCGCCGTCGCCGCCATGGCCGCGCTCATGACCCAGCGCGCCGGCCAGCAGACGCTGGTGATGGCGCCGACCGAGATCCTGGCCCGGCAGCATCACCGCACCCTGGAGGAGCTGCTGGAGCCGCACGGTGTCAGCGTCCGGCTGCTGGTGGGGAGTACGCCGGTGCGCACCCGTCGCGAGGTGCTGGCCGGGCTCAGCGGCGGCATGGACTCGCTGGTGGTCGGCACCCACGCCCTGATCGAGGATGAGGTGCAGCCGGCGGCGCTGGGCCTGGTGGTGGTGGACGAGCAGCACCGCTTCGGCGTGGTGCAGCGGCAGCGGCTGCGCCGCAAGGCCGAGCGCATCCCCAACTTCCTGGCCATGACCGCGACCCCCATCCCGCGCAGCCTGGCGCTGACCCTCTACGGCGACGTCGATCTCACCGAGATCCGCGAGCTGCCCCCGGGTCGCATGCCCACCGTCACCCAGGTGGTGCACCCGCTGGATCGCGAGCAGGCCCACGCTTTCGTGCGCGAGCAGCTGATGCAGGGGCGCCAGGCATTCGTGATCTGCCCGCTGGTCGAGGAGTCGGAGAAACTCGAGGCAACCAGCGCCGTCGAGGAGCACGCCCGCCTCTCCGCCGATGTCTACCCCGCCCCCTGGGTGGTGGAGCTGGTGCACGGGCGCATGCCGCCCCGCGAGAAGGAGGCGCGGATGGCGCGCTTCGTCTCCGGCGAGGCCAACGTGCTGGTCAGCACCAGCGTGGTGGAGGTGGGCGTCGACGTGCCCAACGCCACCGTCATGCTCATCGAGGACGCGGAACGCTTCGGCATCGCCCAGCTCCACCAGTTCCGGGGCCGGGTCGGCCGCGGCCTCCACCCCAGCTGGTGCCTGCTTTTCCAGGGGTCGCCGGACGCGGCGGGGAGGGACCGGCTGCGGGATGTGGCGCTCACCTCCAGCGGCTTCGACCTGGCCGAGCTCGACCTCTCGATGCGCGGGCCCGGCGACGTGGTGGGAATGCGCCAGCACGGTCTCCCGGAGATGCGCGCCGCCGACCTGCTCGATCACGCGCTCCTGCAGCGCGCCGCGCGGGCGGCGGAGCGGTGGCTGGAGCGCGATCCCGAGCTCGACGAGCATGCGCCGCTGTCCGAGGCGATGAACGGCTATCGCGCCGTCTTCGATCTGGACTGAGCATGGCCGAGACCCGCATCACCAGCGGTGCCTGGCGGGGACGCCGCGTCGACACCCCACGCGGCGAGCGCGACGTCCGGCCCACCACCTCGCTGGTGCGCAAGGCGCTGTTCGACATCCTGGGAGACCTGGTCGAGGACGCGGTCTTCGTCGACCTCTTCGCCGGCACCGGTGCCATGGGCTTCGAGGCGCTGAGCCGCGGCGCGGCCCGGGTGGTCGCCGTGGAGCGCGACCCGGCGCTCTGCCAGCTGATGCGCGCCAGTGCCGAGCGGCTGGGCGCCCGGACGCTGCGCGTCGTTCCCGCCGACGTGCCCGTCTGGCTGCGCAGCCGGCCGGCCGACCTCGCCGCCGCCGGCATCATCTTCCTCGACCCGCCATACCGCGACGACGTCATCGTCACCGCCCTCGACGAGCTGGGGGCGATGCCGCCGCGGCCGGCCGCGCCCGGGGGGCGGTCGCAACTTGTCGTATGCGAACATCACCGGGCGCGCCGGCTTGCGGAGGAGATCCACAGCCTGCGCCGCCGCCGCGAGGCGCGCTACGGGACCACGCAACTCACCTTCTTCAGGCGCGAGGGCCGGCCGCCCGAGGCGCCGCCCGTGGGGAACCCGCCCAGATGACCACCACCGCCGTGTACCCGGGCAGCTTCGACCCGGTGACCTTCGGCCATCTCGACATCCTCGAGCGTGCCGAGATGCTCTTCGACCGCGTCATCGTCGCCGTGCTGGAGAACCAGGGCAAGAGCCCGCTGTTCAGCGTCGCGGAGCGCGTCGAGCTGCTCCAGGCCAGCATCGGCGACAAGCCCAAGGTCGGCGTCGACACCTTCAGCGGCCTCACCGTCGACTATGCGCGCCGGGTCGGCGCCAGCGCGCTGGTTCGCGGCCTGCGTGCCGTGTCCGACTTCGAGAACGAGTTTCAGATGGCGCTGATGAATCGCCGTCTCCACCCGGAGATCCACACCGTGTTCCTGATGACCTCGTTCGCCAACGTCTTCGTCTCGTCGTCGCTGATCAAGGAGGTGTGCCGCTTCGGCGGCAACATCGACGCCTTCGTGCCTGCCGAGGTGGCCCGGGCGATGAACGCCCGGCTGCGGCCGGCCCCCGCGGGAGAGCGGCCGTGAGCGAGATGGCGCCCGATCGCGAGGCGCTGGTCGCCCCTGGGCCGCCGGAACGACCCGCACCCGGCGGGGCCGCCACCGGCGACCTGGTCATCGACCTGCTCGACGCCCTCGAGGGCATCGTCGTCAACGGCCGTCGCGTTCCCTTCAGCGCCGCGGTGATGGTCAACGAGGAGGAGGCCCTCGACTACATCGACCGCGCCAGGGCCGCGCTCCCCGAGGACGTCAAGGCGGCGAGGGTCGTGGTCGAGCGCCGTCAGGAACTGGTGGCGACCGCCGAGGACGAGGCCACCCGCGTGGTCTCCGGCGCCCACGCCGAGGCCGAGCGGCTGGTCGGCGCCGCGCGCGCCGAGGCCGAGCGCGTGGCCGGTGTGGCCCAGGCGGAGGCCAGGCACATCACCCAGACGGCCACCGAGCACGCCGCCGCGCTGATCAGCGCCCACGCCGTCACCGTCGGGGCCGAGCAGAGGGCCGCCGAGATCACCGCCCGCGCCGCGGCGGAGGCCGCCGGCTATCAGGAGCGCGCCGACGGCTACGCCCGCGAGCTGCTGACCCGGCTCGCCGGTCACGTCGACGCGGCCCTCGGCGAGCTCCGCCGGGGAATCGAGATGCTGCCACCGCCGGGAGCCACCCCCGCCGCACCGCCGCGCGGGACCGCTGTGCGGGCGCGCCGGGAGCGGTGAGACTGATATCCTCGCGCTCTGGCGCACCACGACTGTGTCTGCACGCCGTCCGGAGAACCCATGGCAGTCCCCAAGGAACGAATCCCCAAAGCGCGGCGCGATCGCCGTCGCGCGCACCTCGCGCTCGTGCGCCCCACCCTCGTGCCCTGCTCCCAGTGCCGCCAGATGAAGCGGCCGCACCACGTCTGCGGCAACTGCGGCACCTACAACGGGCGCGAGGTCGTCGTCGTCGCCTGATCGCCACGCCAGCACGGTCCCGCCGGCACCCGGGTTTGCCGTGACCCGCGTGGCGCTGGTCTTTCCCGGTCAGGGCAGCCAGACCGCGGGCATGGCGGAGGGGCTGCTCGACCTGCCGGGAGCGCCGGATCTGCTCGCCGCCGCCGCCGCCGCCGGGCTGGACCTGCGCGCCGCCCTCGCCGGCGACGACAGTGCGCTCCGACCCACCGAGGTCGCGCAGCCGGCACTGCTGTTCGCGGGCTGCGTGCTGAGCTCGCTGCTGCCGCCCCAGCTGGAAATAGTCGGTGTGGCCGGGCACAGCGTCGGCGAGTACGCGGCCCTGGTGGCCGCCGGGGCGCTGTCCCCGGTGCAGGCCATGGAGCTCGTGGTCGAGCGCGGCCGGCGGATGGCGGAGATGCGCGACGGCACCATGGCCGCCCTGCTGGGCGCCGACGCCGAGCTCGCCGAGGCGGTCTGCGCCGAGGTGGACGCCGCCGGCAACGGTCCCGTGGTGGTCGCCAACCTCAACGCCCCAGGCCAGGTCGTGCTCAGCGGCACCCGCTCCGGGGTGGAGGCGGCGGTCTCCCTCGCCCGTGCCCGGGGGGTGCGAAAGGTGCTGCCGCTCAACGTCAGCGGGGCCTTCCACTCCCCCCTGATGAAGGTGGCGGCCGCCGGCTTCGCGGCCGCCATCGACGCTGCCACGATCAACGATCCCCGCGTCCCCGTGGTCTGCAATCTCGACGGCGCCACCGTGCGCGACGGCGCCGGGCTGCGACCCCGGCTGCGCGGCCAGCTGGTCTCGCCGGTGCGCTGGGTCGACTGTGTCCTCGGACTGCAGGCGCTGGGCTGCGAGGCGCTGGTCGAGCTGGGCCCGGGGGCGGTGCTCACCGGGCTGGCCCGGCGCATCGCGCCGGAGCTGCGCGGGATCGCGGCCGGCAGCCCTGCGGCGGTGGCCGCTCTGTCCCAACGGCTGGAGGCGGTGACCAGTGGCTGAGCCGCGCAGCCTCGGAGGCCAGGTGGCGCTGGTCACCGGCGCGTCGCGCGGTATCGGCCGCGCCATCGCCCTCGCCCTGGCCGCGGAGGGGGCGTCGGTCGCAGTCGGCTATTCGGCGCACGCGGACGCCGCCGATGAGGTCGCCGCCGCCGTGCGCGGGCACGGGGTCGAGGCCATCACCCTGGGCGCCGACCTGGCCGACGGCGCCGCCGCCGCCGGGCTGGTGACGCGGACTGTGGCGGAGCTCGGCCGCCTCGACCTGCTGGTGAACAACGCCGGCCTCACCCGGGACGGCCTGGCCATGCGGATGTCGGACGCCGACTGGGCCGCGGTCATCGCCGTCGACCTCACCGCCGCCTTCGTGCTCTGCCGCGCGGCGCTCCGCCCCATGGTCCGGCAGCGCTCCGGCCGCATCGTCAACGTGGGCAGCATCACGGGCGTCTCCGGCAATCCGGGCCAGGCGAACTACGCTGCGGCCAAGGCGGGCCTGATCGGGCTGACCAAGTCCCTGGCCAAGGAGGTCGGGACCCGCGGCATCACCGTCAACGTCGTGGCTCCCGGCTTCATCGACACTGACATGACCGCCGAGCTCGGCGGGCCGGTGGTGGAGCGGCTGCGCGGCATGATCCCCACGGGACGCATCGGCCGTCCAGAGGAGGTCGCCCACGCCGTCGCCTTCCTCTGCTCGCCGCTCGCCTCCTACGTCAATGGCCACGTGCTGATGGTCGATGGAGGGCTGGCCGCCTGACCCGGACGACGACGCGGCGCCGGGGCGCCGCAGAGGCAGCGGTCCCGGGGGAGGCCGAACCGACGGCAGCGCGCGTGCCGGCAGACGAGGCCGCCGTGCCCGAGCCGGCCCGCCGTCGCCGCCGCACCCGCACGGCACGCGCCGAGAGCCCTGACGCCGCCACGGCGCCGGACGTCGAGACCGCCGAGGAGGCGGCGACGCCGGCCGAGCGCGCCGTGCCGCCGGATGCGAGTCCCCCGTCTGCCGGCTCCGCCGCGATCCAGCCTGCCGCCCCCGTCCGACGCCGCCCCAGCCGGCGCCCGGCCGCGGAGGTCCCCCTCGAGGCCGCGGCTGCGGCGCCCGCCCAGGTCGCGCCCGCCCCGGCGCGCCGGCGGAGGCGGTCGGACCCCCCGCGCCAGCCGGCCGCCGCCCCCGCCCCGGCAACGATTCTGAGCGTGGTCGCCGGCACGCCGGACCCGGCCGCGCCCATCCCCGACTGGTCACGCGTGCCCCCGCAGGGTCCCGCCGTCATCGGCGGGGCGATTCGCGGGCTGAGCGGCCAGGTGCTGCCCGGGCGCCCCGACCTGCCGCTGCGCGGCGACGCCTACGCCCGCCGCGAGGTGGTCGAGCCGCCACCGGATGCGGCGCCACCGGCGCCGGGCGTCGCCGCCGCGTCGGTGGCACCGGCGGGCCGCCGCC
>JRHI01000477.1_pt1 | contig 43526 bp, 46 predicted proteins | sample 215371 | NCBI WGS metagenome assembly JRHI01 (sample SAMN02929681, study PRJNA255918) | sediment metagenome | biome: cave system; feature: Ice Cave; material: Sediment; isolation source: sediment from deep within a dark volcanic ice cave with no known source of... ... | reverse complement strand
GTGCAGCACGTCCTCCATGCGGACGAGCTTCTGGACCTCGCCCTCCAAGAGGCGCGAGACCGGCACTCCTGTCCACTTGGAGACGATCTCAGCGACGTCGTCGGCGTCGACCTCCTCCTTCAGCATCTTCTGCTCGCCCTGCAGCTCCTCGAGGCGCGCGGTCTTGCGTGCGATCTCCTGCTCGAGGTCCCGCATCGTGCTGTACCGGAGCTCCGCGGCGCGCTCGAGGTCGCCCTCGCGCTCGGCCTTCTCGGCCTCGGTACGCGTCGCCTCGAGACGCTCCTTCAAGTCCCGGATCTCGGTGATCGCATCCTTCTCGGCCTGCCAGTGCGCGACCATCCCGTCACGCCCCTCGCTCAGCTCGGCCAGCTCCGCCTCGATCGCGCTCAGCCTCTGCCGCGACGGCTCGTCGGTCTCCTTGGCCAGCGCGGCCCGCTCGATCTCCAGTTGGCGAATGCGGCGTTCGACGACGTCGATCTCCAACGGCATCGAGTCGATCTCGATGCGCAGACGCGACGCCGACTCGTCGATCAGGTCGATCGCCTTGTCGGGTAGCTGACGGCCGGTGATGTACCGGTGCGACAGCATCGCCGCCGCGACGAGCGCGGCGTCCTGGATGCGCACGCCGTGATGGACTTCGTAGCGCTCCTTCAGCCCACGGAGGATCGCGATCGTGTCGTCGACAGACGGCTCACCCACATACACCTGCTGGAAACGGCGCTCGAGCGCAGCATCCTTCTCGATGTGCTTGCGGTACTCGTCGAGCGTCGACGCGCCCACCAGTCGCAACTCACCGCGCGCCAGCATCGGCTTGATCATGTTGCCGGCGTCGACCGAGCCCTCGGCGGCGCCGGCACCGACGATCGTGTGGAGCTCGTCGATGAAGCTGATCACCTCGCCGTCGGCGTCGGTGATCTCTTTGAGCACGGCCTTAAGCCGCTCCTCGAACTCGCCGCGGTACTTCGCACCCGCCACCATCGCGCCAATGTCGAGCGCGACCAGGCGCTTGTCGCGCAGGCCCTCGGGAACGTCGCCCTCCACGATGCGACGCGCGAGACCCTCGACGATCGCGGTCTTGCCGACACCGGGCTCACCGATGAGCACCGGGTTGTTCTTCGTGCGTCGGGACAGCACCTGGATCACGCGACGGATCTCGTCGTCACGACCGATGACCGGATCGAGCTTTCCCTTGCGCGCTTCCTCGGTGAGGTCGCGCCCGAAGCGCTGCAGTGCCTGGTACTGCTCCTCCGGGTTCTCGCTCGTGACCCGGTGCGAGCCMCGCACGCTCTTGAGCGCGTCGAGCACGGCCTCGCGGTTCACGCCCAGCGCGCGCAGCAGATCGCCGACACCACCGGGAACCGCCGCCATCGCGAGCAGCAGGTGCTCGGTGGAGAGATAGTCGTCGTTGAGGCCGGCGCGCTCGGCGTCGGCCGCCTCCAGCAGCGCGTACGCGTCCTTCGACACCGGGGGCATCTGGGCGGAGCCGTACACCTGGGGCAGGCGGCCGAGCGCGTCGTCGACGCGGTCCCGAACCGTTTTGGACGCGACCCCGAGTCGCTCGAGCACGGGGAGCACCACGCTCTCGGGCTGGCCCACGAGCGCGGCGAGGAGATGCTCCGGCGTGACCTCGGAGTTGTTGCGGTCACGGGCCAGCGACTGGCCGGCGGCCAGCGCCTCCTGGGTCTTGCGGGTGAATCGGTTGGGGTCGAGCGGCATGGGTCAAGTCACCTCGGAGTGAACGGCTACGCCAAAGTTGACAATCTTGCGCTCAGGTTTATTCCGTCCGGGTGCCGAGTCGTTCCGTCTAAGTCCGCTAGTTCCGGATTCGGACGACGGCCTTGGTGACCGGCACGAGGTCGCGGCGGTACTCCCGGTGGACGCGGTTGACCGCCTCGCGAGCCTCGGCGAAGGCCCGGTCGAGCTCCGAGCGGAGCCGGCCGATCTCGGCCTGGGCGTCATCGAGCTCCGCCTCGAGCTCGAGGATATTCTTCACGCCCGCGAGGCTGACCCCGTCGTTGGTGAGCTCCTGGATCCGGCGCAGCACGGCGAGGTCGCGCTCCGAGTACCGCCGGCTCCGACCCTGGGTGCGAGCCGGCTCGATCAACCCTTTGCGCTCGTAGATGCGCAACGTCTGCGGATGCACTCCTGCGAGCTCCGCCGCGACCGAGATGATGTACAGCGCCCGCTCATCTGCGTTCACTGGTCACTCTCGCTCTCGCTCCCGTGGGCTACACCGAGCAGAGCTCCGCTTCGTTCCCTCTTCACTGTTCACACCCCCAAGTGGGCGCGCGGGTTCGACGGCAGCGCCTGCGCGAGCGCTTCGACGGCCTCGCGTGCTTCCCCTTCGAGCTCCGTCGGCACCGAGACGTCGAACGTCACCAGCAGATCGCCGTGGCCACCCTTCGCCTTCGGGATGCCGCGCCCGCGGACACGGACCGTCTTGCCGCTCTGGGTTCCCTCCGCCACCTTCACGGTCACGGGCTCGTCGAGCGTCGGGACCTTCACCTGCGCGCCGAGTGCCGCCTCGGCGAATGTGACGGGGAGCCGCAGCGTGAGGTCTTGGCCCTTGCGCCCGAAGATCGGGTGCGGGTGCACGTGCACCACCACATAGAGGTCCCCGGGCGGCCCGCCGTTGCTCCCCGCGCCGCCGCGGCCCTTCACGCGGATGCGTTGTCCGTCGTCGACACCGGCCGGGATGCGAACCTTGACCTCGCGGGGCCGCACCTCGACCCCGTGACCCTTGCAGGTCGGGCAGCGCTCTTTGATGATCTGGCCGCTCCCGCCGCAACGCGGGCACACCTCGGACACCGAGAACGGGCCCTGGTTCCTGGCGATCATGCCGACACCGCCGCATTCGGTGCACGTTTCCGGCATCGTGCCGGGCTTCGCTCCCGAGCCGCCACACGTCGAGCACACCGCGTCGGCGGTGAAGCTCACCGTCGTGGTGACGCCGTGCACCGCCTCGAGGAAGTCGAGGTGCAACTCCGCCTCGAGGTCGAGACCGCGCCGAGGCCCGCGAGGAGCGTTGCGACCTGCCCGCCGGCTCGCGCCGCGGCCGAACAGGTTGCCGAGCAGGTCGCCGAAGCCACCGATGTCCTCGAAGTTGACCGACTCGCCGTATCCCGCGCCACCGGGTCCACCGAAGCCGCCGAACCCGCCGGCGCCGCCGAATCCGCCCGGTCCGCCGACACCCGACGCGACCATCTGGCGGACGTCGTCGTACTCCTTGCGCTTCGCGGCATCACCGAGGACGTCGTACGCACCCGAGACTTCCTTGAAGCGCTCCTCGGCTGCAGGGTTTCCCTGGTTCGCGTCCGGGTGGTATTGCTTCGCCAGCTTGCGATAGGCGCGGGTGATCTCCTTCTCGGACGCGTCCTTCGACACGCCGAGCACCCCGTAGTAGTCCTTCTCGAACCACTCGCGCTGCGGTGCCACTGGTCCTCGTTTACCTTGCGACTTTCACCATCGCAGGACGCAGCACGCGTCCCTTCAGCCGGTAGCCGGTGCGCATGATGTCGGTGACGACGGGAGGACCGTCCGGCGCGTCGGCCGGTCGGGACTCCTCCATGACGGCCTCGTGCTCGTTGGGATCGAACGACTGACCCCTCGGGTCGATACGCGCGAGCCCGGATCGTTCGAGCACGCCCAGCAGCTCCGCGTACACCAGCTCGACGCCTTTGCGAACCCGGTCGTCGGCTTCCAAGCTCAACAGCGCGAGCTCGAACGAGTCGAGCACGGGCAGCAGCTCTTCGACCAGACGTTCCGTCGCGCGTTCCACGACGTTGGTCTGCTCACGCGTCATCCGCTTGCGGTAGTTCTCGAACTCCGCCTGCACGCGCCGGGCGAGCTCGAGGTACTCGTCACGCTCCCGTTGCAACGCCGCGAGCTCGTCGTCTTCAGCCGAGTCGGCAAGCGTCTCCGGAGGCGACGACGCATCGACGAGCGCGGCGGCGTCGGCCGCGCTCGTCTCGCGCTCGTCGCGGGCGTCGTGACGTTCCTCCATCAGGCGCTGCGCTCGTCGTCGACGATCTCGGCGTCGGCGACCTCCTCGTCGGACGGGTGGTGTGCGCCACCCGCGGCGCCGGTCTGACCGGCACCGGGCGCGCCGCCCGTGTTCTGCTGCTGTTGCGCGGACGCGTACAGCCGCTGGGCGAACTCCTGACTGGCTGCGATCAGACCCTCGTGGGCCCGCCGGACCGCGTCGATATCGGCTCCGGCCAAGGCGTCCTTCAACGCCTTGAGCGCGTCGTCGATCTTCGTGCGCTCGTCGCCGGTGACCTTGTCGCCCTGCTCCTTGAGCAGCTTCTCGGTCTGGAACACGAGGGAGTCGGCCGAGTTGCGAACCTCGGCCTCTTCACGACGGCGCCGATCCTCCTCGGCGTGCGACTCCGCCTCCCGCACCATGCGGTCGATGTCGTCCTTGCCGAGTGCGGTGCCACCGGTGATCGTCATCGCCTGCTCGCGACCTGTGCCGAGGTCCTTCGCCGACACGTTGACGATGCCGTTGGCGTCGATGTCGAACGCAACCTCGACCTGGGGCACACCGCGCGGTGCGGGCGGGATGCCGACGAGCTGGAACGTGCCGAGCAACTTGTTGCGGTACGCCATCTCGCTCTCGCCCTGCAGCACCTTGATCTCGACGCTCGGCTGGTTGTCCTCCGCGGTGGTGAACACCTCGGAGCGCTTCGTCGGGATCGTCGTGTTGCGCTCGATCAGCTTCGTCATGATCTGGCCCTTGGTCTCGATGCCGAGGGACAGCGGCGTCACGTCGAGCAACAGGATGTCCTTCACGTCACCCTTGAGCACACCAGCCTGGATGCCGGCACCGACCGCGACGGCCTCGTCGGGGTTCACACCCTTCTCGGGGTCGCCGCCCGCCATGTCGCGCACGAGCTCCTGCACTGCGGGCATGCGGGTGGAGCCACCCACGAGCACGACGTGGTTGATGTGGCCCTTGGTGAGGCCCGCGTCGCGGATCGCCTGCTCGAAGGGGCCGCGGCACGCCTCGAGGAGGTCGGCCGTGAGCTCCTGGAACTTTGCGCGCGAGAGCGTGAGCTCGAGGTGCAGCGGGCCGTCACTCGTCGCGGTGATGAACGGGAGGTTGATCGTCGTCTCCGCGAGCGACGACAGCTCGATCTTCGCCTTCTCGGCTGCTTCCTTCAGGCGCTGCGTGGCCATGCGGTCGGCCGCGAGATCGACGCCGTGCGCGTTCTTGAACTCGGTGACCATCCAGTCGATGACGCGCTGGTCCCAGTCGTCACCGCCGAGGTGCGTGTTGCCGGCGGTCGCCTTGACCTCGAACACACCCTCACCGATCTCGAGCACCGACACGTCGAACGTGCCGCCGCCGAGGTCGAACACGAGGATGGTCTGGTCGTGCTCCTTGTCGAGCCCGTACGCGAGCGACGCCGCGGTCGGCTCGTTGATGATGCGCAGCACCTCGAGCCCGGCGACCTCACCGGCCTCCTTCGTGGCCTGGCGCTGGGCGTCGTCGAAGTAGGCGGGGACGGTGATGACCGCCTGGGTGACCGAGTCACCGAGGTAGGACTCCGCGTCCCGCTTCAGCTTCTGGAGGATGCGGGCGGAGATCTCCTGAGCCCGGTACGCCTTCCCGTCGATGTCGATCGTCCAGTTGGTGCCCATATGGCGCTTCACTGAGCGGATCGTTCGATCGGGGTTCGTGATCGCCTGGCGCTTGGCCACCTCGCCGACCAGTACCTCACCGGTCTTGGAGAATGCGACGACGGACGGGGTGGTGCGGGACCCTTCCGCGTTGGGGATCACGACGGGTTCGCCCGCCTCGAGCACCGAGACGACCGAATTCGTGGTGCCGAGGTCGATGCCGACGGCCTTGGGCATGGGGCTGTGCCTCCGTATTCGATGGGGGGTTGTCGCGTGGACGCGATTTGCCAGCGTGGCACGCTAGAACCCTGAGTATGGTACTAGCAACTTCTCTGCCGGCCCCACCATTCCCGGTATTCAGTGAGATCCGCGCGACCGCTGCACTGGGTCACACGAGACAAGGCGAACTGGCGTCGCTACATTTCCGCCCATGGCCAGAGGCGACAAGTTCCTTGACCACCTCCGCAACGTCCCGCTGTTCTCGGCGCTCTCACGCAAGGAGCTGGGTCTCGTCGCCCGGCGAGCCGAGGACGTGAAGGTCGGCCCCGGCAAGGTGCTGGTCAGCGAAGGCGCGCCCGGGTCGGAGTTCTTCGTGATCGTCGACGGCACGGCCAAGGTCACCCGCCAGGGGCGCAAGGTGGCGACGCTGGGCCCGGGCGCGGCCTTCGGCGAGTTGGCGCTGCTCGATCGGGCGCCACGAAACGCCTCGGTGGTGGCCGAGACGCCGATGGAGCTCGTCGTGCTGGGCCAGCGTGAGTTCGCGGGTATCATCGACGAGGTCCCGGGATTCGCGCGCAAGCTGCTCGCGGGTCTCGCACACCGACTTCGCGACGCCGACGCGAAGAGCGTGCAGTAGCGGCGCCCTCCCGCCGGACCGGTTCCTGAAGCCGGGCCTCGACGAGCCGTCGATGTAGCGTTCGCCCTCGCACGGTTGAGACGGAGGGGGCGCGTGCGGAGGCCCAGGCCACATCAGGTCGTCGTGTGGATCGGCGTGCTCGCCGCGGTCGGGGCGCTTGCCTCCGGCCTCGTGCCGAACCTCACCGGGTGGGAGGAGTCGTCGCACGTCTCCCGCAAGGTGTTCGGCGACGTTCCCGGCGCAGTCGTCGTGGCCTTCTACTTCGCCGTCGCGGTGATGCTGTTCGCGGTGGCGTGGCTCGCGTCGCTTCGCGTCCGCAACGTCCAGCGGGGCCAGCCCGACGACCGCCGGACCCGAAAGGCCAACGCGAAGCGCCGCATGGACGACTTCCGCCGCGGCGTGTGGATGCAGACCCTGCTGCGCGACCCCGCTGCCGGACTGATGCACTCCTGCATCTACTTCGGCTTCATCGTCCTGTTCATCGCCACGGTGCTCCTGGAGATCGACCACCAGTTGCCACCGTCGTTGAAGTTCCTTCACGGCAAGACGTACATGGCCTACTCGGCGACGTCCGACATCTTCGGCGTGGTGTTCGTGGTCGGCATCGCCTGGGCGATCGTGCGTCGCTATGTGCAGCGCCCGTACCGGATCCGGATCAAGACGAAGCCCGAGGACGCCGTCATCCTCGGCACGTTTCTGTTGATCGGGTTGTCGGGTTTCTTCGTGGAGGCGTTCCGCATCGCGGTGGTGGGCCGGCCGTCGTTCGAGAAGTGGTCCGTCGTCGGCTACCCGATCTCGGGCTGGTTCTCGGGCTGGGCCCCCGGCACGCTGAGCGACCTCCACCGCTGGATGTGGGGAAGTCACTTCGTGCTCTTCCTCGCCTTCCTCGTGATCCTGCCCACCACGAAGCTCCGGCACATGATCACGTCGCCGATCAACATGTACCTGAGCGACCACGAACGGCCCAAGGGCGCGATGAAGCCCATGCCGAACCTCATGGAGACGGAGCTCGAGTCATTCGGCGCCGCGACAGTCGAGGACTTCACGTGGAAGCAGCTCCTCGACACCGACGCGTGCACGATCTGCGGGCGCTGCACGTCGGTGTGCCCGGCCCACAAGACGGGCAAGCCCCTCGACCCGCGGGAGATCGTGCTGAAGGTCGGCGAGGTCATGAGCGCGACCGGGACGCCGCCGGTGTCGCCGCCGGTCGGCATCGACCCCGAGATCACGATCAGCGCCGACTCGATGTTCGAGCGCATCACGTCGGCCGAGCTGTGGGCGTGCACGTCGTGCAAGGCGTGCGACGAGATCTGCCCGGTGAACATCGAGATCCTCGACAAGATCCTCGACATGCGCCGCTACCTGTCGCTCATGGAATCCAACTTCCCGACGGAGCTGGGCGCGGCGTACCGCTCCATGGAGAACCAGTCGAACCCCTGGGGCATGAATCAGGGCGAGCGAGGCGACTGGGCGAAGGGTCTACCGGAGTCTGTCGCAATCATCGATCCCACCGGACCCTTTTCCCATGAGTATCTCTACTGGGTGGGCTGTGCCGGCTCGTTCGACGACAAGAACAAGAAGGTCACTGTGGCCACCGCCAAGCTCCTTCAGCGGGCCGGTGTCGATTTCGCCATCCTCGGCCCGTCCGAGCTCTGCACCGGTGATCCTGCCCGCCGGTCCGGTAACGAGTACATCTTTCAGATGCTGGCCATGCAGAACGTCGAGACGCTGAACGGGATCGGCGTGAAGAAGATCATCACGCAGTGTCCCCACTGCTTCAACACACTCGCCAACGAGTACCCCCAGTTGGGTGGCGAGTATGAGGTGGTCCATCACAGCCAGTTCCTGGCCTGGCTGATCGAGACAGGGAAGCTGGACCTCGACGGGGCCACCCTGGAGGAACGGGTCGTGTACCACGACTCGTGCTACCTCGGACGCCACAACGACATCTACGCCGCCCCCCGCAAGGTGATCGGGTCGCTCAAGGGCATCCAGATTCTGGAGATGCCTCGAAACGGAACCAACGGCATGTGCTGCGGCGCAGGCGGAGCCCGTATGTGGATGGAGGAGTCGATCGGCAAGAAGGTCAACACCGAGCGGGCCCGCGAGGCGATCGCCACCGGGGCCCAGCGGGTCGCCACCGCCTGTCCGTTCTGCTACATCATGTTGGACGATGGGGTGAAGGAGCACGGCCGGGACGACATCGTGGTGCAGGACATCTCGATGCACCTGCTCGATGCGATCGAACGGGGTCCGGCGACCTCAGGAGTGCCGGCCGCCGACGGCGTCCCCATCCCCGGCGCCTAATCCACACTTGGGGCTGTAGTCCCTCAGCGACGGCGATACGGACCTCAAGTGGTCAACAATCGTCTCCGCGACGTCGGCTAACGCGTCCAGCTGTTGGCCCGAGAGGTGGTCGATGAGGTGCCGGCGAACGCTGGCCACGTGGCTCGGCGCGGCCCGGATGATCTGCTCGAGACCGGTGTCGGTGAGCTTGGCGAAAGACCCTCGGGCGTCGCTCGGGCAGTTCAGTCTCTCCACCAGGCCGCGGTCCTCCATGCGGCTGACCTGGTGGGATAGTCGGCTCTTGGACCACATCAGCTCGGAGGCCAGATCGGTCATCCGCATGGCGCGGCTCTCCGCCTCCGAAAGCATGACCAGAATCACGTAGTCGGCATCCGACAGGCCCGTTTCGCACTGCAGTTCGCGCCCCAACTGCGCTCGCAGAAGCTCGCTCATCTGGATAAAGGTGCGCCACGCGCGTGCCTCCCGTTCGTCCAGCCAGCGCGTCTTCATGGCCCCAGTGTAGTTGTTCCTGCGCGTCTGTGGTTGACAAGTCAACTACATGTCGCTACTATGGTTGATAGGTCAACTACCCGGGAGGTCACCATGTCCAATTCCGCCGTCAAGGTCGAAAGCATCAAAGCCGGCACCTGGGCGATCGATCCGTCCCATTCCGATATCTCGTTCACGGTGCGCCATGTCATGGTGAGCAAGGTGCGCGGCAGCTTCACCTCGTTCGAGGGCAACGTGACCATCGGCGAGAACCCGCTCGAGTCATCCGTCGAGGTAACGATCGACTTGGCGTCGATCGACACCCGAGATGCCGGACGCGACGCCCATCTCCGCTCGGCCGACTTCTTCGGCGTGGATTCGCACCCGACGGCGACCTTTCGGTCCACGGCTGTATACGCCCGTGAGGATGGTTACGCCCTTGACGGCGAGCTCTCCATCCACGGCGTCACCCGACCGGTCTCGCTGGAGCTCGAGTTCAACGGCACCTCGACCGACCCTTGGGGCGGAAGCCGCGCCGGCTTCTCGGCCACGACCGAGCTGAGCCGTAAGGACTTCGGCATGGACTTCAACATTCCGCTTGATGGCGGTGGCGTCGTGGTCGGAGACAAGGTCAAGCTGCAGGTCGAAGTGGAAGCCGTTCTCCAGGCGGCCTGAAAAATCGAGAAGCGGCCGTCGCCCGCGCCCGGTACCCTGGATGGAGACGGAGCCGGTGCCAGCGAGCGACGAGGGAGGTGACGTGCTGATGGAAGCCAAAGCGACCAGCCACGTCCGGTCCCCGGGCGCTCCTTCCGCTGCTGGACCTGCGTAGGTCCGGCTCGGGGGGGGCTGCCCCCGCCTCAAGGAGCCCTTCCGCCGTGTTATCTCCGTCTCCGTCACTCGCCGATCTCGGCTGGGACGATGAACTTGCCCGTGCCTTTGCGGCCTTGTCCGCGCCCGAGTGCGGCCCTGGACGCGTGACCCGTGTGGACAGGGGCAGCGCTACCGTGTTGACCGATATGGGACCGCTGCGCCTGCCCAGCGGCGCGCCCGTCGGTGCCGGTCAACTTCACATCGTCGTCGGGGACTGGGTGGTCATCGATCCTGATGCCACGCAGATCATGGAGGTCCTTCCGCGGCGGGGTTGCGTGACCCGGGCCGCAGCGGGCAAGGCGACGGCCGCGCAAGTGGTGGCCGCCAACATCGACCTCGTGCTGATCCTGGCCATCGCCGAGGCACCGAACATACGGCGGCTCGAACGGAGCCTGGCCCTCGCGTGGCAGACCGGCGCTGTACCGGTCATTGTCCTGACCAAGACCGATAGATGCGGCGACCCCGAGGACTCCGTTCTCGCCGTGACCGAGGCGACGCTCGGCGTCGACGTGATTGCCGCCAGCTCGATCGACGGCACGGGCATACGGACCATCCGGGCCCTCATCGGTCCCGGGCGCAGCGCTGTCTTGCTCGGACCTTCGGGCGTCGGCAAGTCGACCCTGCTGAACTGTTTGGTGGGATCGGAGATCGCCGCCACCGCCGAGGTGCGGGAAGACGGCCGGGGTCGCCACACCACGACCTTCCGCCAGCTCGTGATCCTGCCTGGTGGCGGGATTGTGATCGACACGCCCGGAATCCGAGAGGTCGGACTATGGGAGGCCGTCGACGGCGTCGAGCAGGTCTTCGCCGACGTTACCGAGGCGGCGGCAGCCTGCCGCTTCTCCGACTGCCGGCACGAACGCGAGCCGGGCTGCGCGGTGGTGGCTGCCCTCCAGGCGGGAACCCTCGCCGCCGACCGGGTAACCAGCTGGAAGAAGCTGCAACGCGAGCTTCACCACCAGGCCGCCCGCGTCGACGCCCGGATCGCCATTGAGGAGCGGCGGCGCTGGAAAGCGATCACCCGAGCCAACCGGGAACGGGAGCAGGGACGCCGCGGCCGGCGCTGACCGATACCATCGCCGGACATGACGGCGCGGTTCCTCTCCGACGAGTGGTTCACCCAGGTCGAGCAGATCCGAGCTGGCCTGGCCGACCAGAAGGCGCCGATGGGATGGGATGTCCTCGACGACGTAGACGTGATCGTGACCGAAGCTCCCGAAGGTGAACGGAAATATCACCTCACCGCTGCCGCCGGCGGTTTCCGGCTCCATCCCGGGCAGGCCGACTCGCCCCAGGCGGTCGTCACCATGCCTTACGACATCGCTAGAGCGCTGTTCGTGGAAGGAGACGGGAACACCGCCATCGCCGCCTTCTTCGCCGGTGTCCTCAAAGTAGAAGGCAACGTGGGGGCGCTCATGCCGCTCCAGGACTCGGTGACCGCCCCGACCGGTTCCCGCGCCGAGTTCCACCGCCTGGTCCAAGAGGCGACGACGCCGGATTAGGTCGTTGGGTTGGCCGGCGTGGTCGCCCGGTCGGCCAGTCGTACGCCGGCCCGCTCCAGGGCGCCGAGAAACTCGCCGTCCCACGCGCCGGCGGTAGGCGGCCCTTCCACAGGGAGCGGATCGCGCTCGGCGAGGAATCGCTGAACCGTGCCCAGTACCGACGCCGGAGTCGGGGAACAGACGGCCGCGTCACCCAGCTCGAGTTCGTGCATGAGGTTCTCGCGGCCGTGGCCCGGGATGACGTCGAGCAGGATCAGCCCCCGGCCGATGACCCGGGCCTCTCGGCAGGTGTCCCCCGAGCTGGTCACCACGACGTCGCTGGCTGCCATGAGCTCGGGGATGCGGTCGGTGTAACCGAACGGCACAACCGTCGGATGGTCAGCAGCCACCGAGGCGAGGCGGCGGGCCAGCCGCTCGTTGGTGCCGCCGACGACCAGGACCCAGTAGCCGGCCTCGGCCATGGCGACGGCGACCTTGTCCAGCGGTCCGACGCCCCACGCCCCGGAGATGAGCAACACACACGGCGCGCCCTCGGGCACGCCGATGTTGCTGCGGGCCTGTTCTTGGGTGGGAGCTTCGTAGAAGGACGGCCGGACGGGGGCGTTGATGACCTCAACGTTCGCCTGTGGCCAGTACCGACAGACGGATGCGGCCGCCATCTTGGAGGTGACCAGGAACACGTCCGTACCCTCATGGACCCACATGCGGTGTGCGAACGAGTCGGTGATGAACACCACCGTGGCCAGATCCGGACAGTCCTCCTTGAGATGCACGGCCGCCGCCGCGCCTGAGGCGAACACCGAAACGATCAGATCCGGCTCGAACCGATCTACCTCCTCCTTGAGCAACGGCAGCATGACCTTGACCGCGGCGCGGTCAACAAAGCGGCCAAGGGGCCCGTCGCCGCGCAACTGCGAAAAGTGGAAGGCGTCGTAAACGGGAGGGATGGCCAGCAAACGGCGAAATACCCAATCGCCGACCGCGCTCGGCCCATGTTGACCGAGCAGGGCGATGGAGTCCACGATTCGGCTCTCCACCTGATACGGGATCAGCGCATTGGCGCACGCTTCCGCCAGCGTGTCGTGGCCCTTTCCAAACGACCCCGACAGGAACAGCGCCCGCCGGGCGGTCCTCATGCCCCGGTCCCGCCTTCGGCTGCTGGCACGGTGCCCGCCGACCACCATTCCATGTACCGGCGCATGCCCTCCTCGAACGGCGTCGTGGCCCGCCAGCCGAGCAGCCGGCTGGCCTTCTCGGCCGAGACCTCCCGTCCGGCGTAGTCACCGGGCCGCGACGGCAGGAACTCGATCAGGAGCTCCGGGTCCACCAGGGTACGGACGACTTCGGCCACCTGGCGGATGCTTACCGGCGCCGGTCCCTCCAGGTTGAGGATCTCGTTGTCGCCACGGCCGTCGAACAGCAGCAGATGCGCGTCGGCGAGATCCTCGACGTACACGTAGTTCCGAAATTGCAGCCCATCACCGTTGATGGTGATTGTCTCGCCGGCCAGCGCAGCGCGCATGAAGCGGGGAATCACCAGTTGTTCCCGCATGCGGGGCCCGTAGGGGATCCCGTAGCGCAGGATCGTGTACGTCTGCCCGTAGAGCTCTCCGAAACTGGTCACCACCACCTCGGCGGCGAGCTTGGAAGCCGTATAGATGTGCTCGGTTCCGGTCACGGTCAAGAGCGTGTCCTCGGCGGCGGCGTCCTCACCCGTGGCTGCCGCGTATACCCAGACCGTGCTGGCGAGGACGGCCCGACCGATCTGGTTGCGTCGGGCCGCCTCCCACACCCGAGCTGTCCCGGTGACGTTGATGTCGATCGTGGCCACCGGGTCGGCGTAGGCATCGTTGACGTTGGACACCCCGGCCAGGTGGAAGACCGCGTCGCAGCCGCGCATGGCCCGGACCAGCCCAGGAAGATCGGTGAGATCGACGTCGCGGAAAACGGCATCGGTTCGGTTGTGTGGTCGACGATCGATGACGACAACCTGATGGCCGGCAGCCACCAACTTGTCGACCACGTGCGATCCGATGAACCCCGATCCGCCGGTCACGGCGACCTTCATGAGGGGATCGATCTCAGGCCGGCGGTCGCCTCGCTGAGCACGGCTCGGAAACTCTCAAGGACGTACGAGGCCTCGTCCAGAGCCATATCGGAATGTACGGGCAGGCAGACATGCCGCCCGCATAGGTCCTCGGCCACGGGGAAACTGCCCTCGGAGAGGCCGGCGAAGATGGGCTGTCGGTGGAGGGGCAGTGAATACACCTCGCCGCTCATGGCCACGCCGTGGTTCTCTCGCATGATCCTCTTGACCTCTGCTCGGTCGACCCCAGGAGCGAGGAACGACACGTATTTGTAGTAGTTACTGTGACAGAGCGGCGCGGATATCAGCGACCGAGCACCCTCGACGGCGGCGAGCCCGTCGTCGTACAGGGCGGCCACCTTCTGCCGGTTGGCCATGAACTCATCCAGCCGGCGGAGCTGCACGATGCCCACGGCCGCGTGCAGTTCGCTCATGCGCCAGGCGTACCCGAGCCTGACGTGGTCGCCACCGAGGAAGCCGGCTTTGCCCTGGTCACGGTAGAGCAACGCCTCGTCGCGCACCCGCTCGTCGGCAGTGACGATCATGCCGCCCTCGCCGGTCGTGATGACCTTGGTCGGGTAGAACGAGAACGCGGCCGCATGGCCGAACGAGCCAGCCGCTCGCCCGTCGAACGACGAACCGTGGGCGTGAGCGGCATCCTCGATTAGCAGGCACCCGAGCTGATCGCACAGATCGCGAATGGCGTTCACCTCAGGCGTGATGAGCCCGCCGATGTGGACCAGCACAACGGCCGCGGTGGCCGGCGTGACGGCGGCTTCGACGCTGGCCACGGACAACGCCATCGTCTCCGGGGCAACGTCTGCAAACCGCGGAATGCCCCCCGCATGCTGAACTGCGGCTGCGGTGGCGAAGAAGGTGTTGGTCGGCACAACAACTTCGCGACCCTCGACACCGAAAGCGCGGAGAATGATCTCCAGCGCAGCCGTCCCGCTGTTGACGGCCACCGCGTACGGCGCGCCATGGCGAAGCCGGAAGGCCTCCTCCAGGGCGACGGTGTGAGGCCCGAGCGTCAGCGATCCGCTTTGTAGCGATCCGTCGATCAGTTCGAGCACCTCTCGCCGATCCTCGGGCGAGAACACCAGGCGCGCCGCCGGGACGACCCGCCCGCTCATCTCGGCTCTACAGCGGCCGATATGGGCGATGCGGGCGCCGGCTCGCCGGCAAAGTTGCTGGCCAGCTCGCTGTCTCGGCAGAGAACGAAGATCCCGATCACCATCACCACCAGCGCCAGCGCGATGAGGGGGCCGCGGCCCCCGCCGATCATGAGGCGCTCCCCGAACAGGGTGATGCCGACGAGCGAGCCAACCAGCGGGTCGACCACGGTGATGATCGGCAGCGAGACGGTCGGATGCCCGGCCTGGTAGGCGGTCGAAACGAGCAGCATGGCGGTAAGACCGCCGGCCACCAGCGCATACGGCGTCCAGGTCCAGAACACCCCGACCAGCCCATGGCCGAATGATCCCGCGAACGCCTTGGCCAGCACAGCCATATAGGCGTCGGCGATCCCGGCGGCGACACCGAACAAGCCCGTCCGGACCGCGCCGGAGAAGCGCAAACCCGCCGCTACGGCGATGACCGCCACCCCGCATACGGCCGTCGTGCAGAGCAGCCACCCGCGTGAGTTGGCCACGGCCACGCTCTGCTCGTTTGGCGAAGCGACGATGAGGAACACCGACAATCCGGCCAGGACCAGGAGGACGGCCGCCCACTCGGCGATCGGGAGGCTCCGGTGCGTCCACAGGGCGGTGAGGGCCAGCGTGAAGAGCAGCGAGGTGGTGATGAGGGGCTGCACGATGGTCAACGAGCCCTTGTGCAGCGCCAACGCCTGAAAGCCGAATGCGGCGACGTCGGCCACCAGGCCCAGCAGCCACAGGGGATGCCGAAGGAGGCGGAGGAGCAGCGTTGGCCGGGCCGCAAGTTCAGGCGGCGCCTGTAGCGCCGCTCGCTGCTGGAGCACCACCCCGCTGCCATAGACGAAAGCGGCGAGAAGGGCAAGAACGACGATCATCCGGGCCCGCAGATCTCCATGCTCTTGACAGATTCCCTCTGTGTGCTCATGGGGTATCGAGGTCCGCTTTCCGTCCCACCCAATCCAGAACGTTTTGTTAACGATACGACGGCTTTGGAACCTACGTAGCCACCGCCGCCGTGTCGGGGCCGGCGGCAGGCAGGATGGGGGCGTCACGATCGGCGAAACGGGGAGACCTGGATGACGGACATGGACGGCGCACCCGGCCGCCGGGCCGGCCCGTCCGCCGTGCCGGTGGCAGCCGGGGCCGGAGCCCTGACCATGGTGGCGCTGTGCTTCGCCAATGGCCTCCAGGGCGGTGGGGCGCAGACCTTTGCCCAGTCGACCGAGGCGCTGCGACACACCTTCCACGTCAATGACGCCACCCTCGGCGTGGTGCCGTTCTGTGTGGGCATCGCCGGAAACGCCGGGGCGGTGCCCATCGCCGCCATTTGCGCCCGTCACCGTCGCACCCTCGTTCTGGCCGTCATGTTCTGCGGGTGGGGGGTGGCCATGGCCGCGGCCGGGCTCTCCCCCGCGTTCGGCCTACTGGGAGTGGCGGCCGCCGGCTTCATCGTCTTCGGGGCGTTCCGGGTGATCGCCTCGTTCCTGGAGGCCACCGATCCGGCCGCCCTGCCGCTCATTGCCGACTGGTGGCCGGTCGAAACGAGGGCCCGCAAGGTCAGCATCTTCAACGCCGGAGCGGCGGTCGGCGGCTTTGCCGGTCTCGGTGCTGCCGGGGTGGTCGTCGACAACTTCGGTTGGCGATGGGCCTTTGTCGCCTGGCTGCCGATCGCCCTGGTCGGGGCCGCCCTCATCCGAAGCCGGGTCGAACCCCGCCGAGGGGCCCAGGACGCCGACTACAGCGATCGCCTGGAAGCGGCCACCGAGGGCTCCGAACACGACCTGGTGGTCGACCTGGTCGAACACGAGGCCCCCACCATCGCGGCCATCACCGCCACCGAGATCGAGGGGCCCGACCGCTGGGCAGTGGTCAGAGCCGTGGCCCGGTTGAGGAGCTGGAGGATGGCGGCCATCGGCGTGGCCGCCACCGGGATCATGGGCAACGGGTTAGGCACATGGGGACTGGCCTACTTCAAACGGACCTTCTCCCTCAGCGGCACCCAGGCCGCCGCCCTCGCTCCGGTGCTTGGGGCGGGCGCCTTCTTGGGGGTGCTCGGAGGAGGTTTCCTCTCCGACCGGCTCCTTCGCCAGGGCATGCTGCGGGCTCGCGTCTATGTCACCGCCCTCGGCTACGCCGGAGCCGGACTCGTCTACCTGCTGGCGTTCACCACCACCCGCCTGGTGGTGGCCGCTCCCCTCCTTGGCATTGCCTCCACCCTCGCCGCCCTCCCCACCGGGCCGCAGTTCGCCTTGCTCATGGACGTCACTCCTTCACCGCTCCGGTCGCAGGCCTCGGCGGCTGCGAACGTGCTGCAGGCCACTGGTGCGCTCGGGGCGCTCATCGTCGGCGGTCTGTCGACGCTTTTCGGCGAGAACCTGCGCCTGGCGCTCCTGTGCGTGAGCCCGTTCTACGTCATCGGAGGGCTGCTGGTGCTTTCGGCGCGTCGCACCTACGTGGAAGACGTCGCCCTGGTCGTAGCCGAGGCCAAGGGTCACCCCGCCTAGCCGTTCACGGGCGGCGATGGGAAGAACCGCCGCGGCGGGAACGTTCCATTCGGTGTGCCCCCTCTAAGCCGCGTGCCTCTGTCTGTGCTCGACCTGGCCCCCGTGGTGAGCGGTTCGAGCGCCGGCACCGCCCTCAGGAACTCCGTGCAGTTGGCGCAGCTCGCGGAAGAGCGCGGATTCAGTCGGTATTGGGTCGCCGAGCACCACAACATGCCGGGCATCGCCAGCTCGGCGCCAGCCGTTCTGATCGCCCATCTGGCCTCGGCCACCGCCCGCATCCGGGTCGGGTCGGGCGGAGTGATGTTGCCGAACCACACGCCGCTGGTGGTAGCCGAGCAGTTCGGGATGCTCGAGGCGCTCCATCCGGGCCGGATCGATCTCGGCATCGGCCGGGCGCCGGGGACCGACCCGGTGACCGCCGCCGCCCTGCGGCGCAGTGTCGATGCGCTGTCGGCGGACGATTTCCCCGAGCAGCTGATGGACCTGCTCGGCTTCTTCAGCGGCGACTTCCCCGAGGAACACCCCTACCGCGCCATCACCGCCGTCCCGGGCCGGGGGAACATGCCATCGATCTGGCTCCTCGGTTCCAGCGGGTACAGCGCCCAGGTGGCGGGCCTGCTCGGGCTGCCCTTCGCCTTCGCCCACCACTTCAGCGCCGAGAACACCATCCCGGCGCTCCGCCTCTACCGTGAGACCTTCCGTCCGTCGACCGTGCTCGAGCAGCCCTATGCCATGATCGGCGTATCGGTCATCTGCGCCGAGAGCGACGAGCAGGCGGCGCGACTGGCTGCTCCGGGAATCCTCTCGTTCGTTCGTCTTCGGAGCGGCCGGCCCGGGCCGCTCCCAACCCCGCAGGAGGCGGCCGAATATCACTTCTTGCCGTCCGAGCGCAGGATCGTCGAATCCCGCCGGGCCAGCCAGGTCCTGGGGGACCCCGATACGGTGCGGCGGCAGCTGGAGGATCTCTTGGCTGCCACCGGCGCCGACGAGCTGATGGTCACCACCATGGTCTACGACCAGGCTGACCGGCTGCGCTCGTACGAGCAGATCGCGGCGCTGGCCGGGCTGCCCGAACGGAGCGCGGCGACCCCGGTCTAGCCGGGGCCGTGCCGGTCGTCGAGGTGCTCACGGCCGGTGATCTCTAGCCTGGTCAGATGCTCTTCGAGATGCGGTTCTGGCCGCTGATCGCGGATGGTTCGGTCACGATGACGTTCCGCCGATGGCGTCGGCTGCAAGTGAAAGTGGGCGGCCGCTACCGCACGCCCGGCGGCATGATCATGGTCGACGTTATCGACGTGGTGAATCCCGCCGGGATCCGCGATACGGAGGCGAGATCGTCGGGCTATCCGTCAGCTCGCGCCCTCGTCGATGACCTCCGCGGCACCCTTGACCTGCCCGTCTATCGGATCAAGTTTCATGCCCTGGCCGGCCCGGACCCGCGCCGCGAGTTGGCCGCGACCGAAGGGCTGGGTGCCGACGACGTGGCTGACCTGCAACGGAGGCTGGCCCGCCTGGATCGGGCCAGCGACCACGGCCCCTGGACCCGCGCCACCCTCGATGCGATCGCATCACGGCCGGAGGTTCGAGCGGCCGATCTGGCCGCCGCTTTCGGACGGGAGACGCTGCCGTTCAAGACCGATGTGCGCAAGCTCAAGAATCTCGGTCTCACGATCAGCCTGAAGATCGGCTATCGCCTCTCACCACGCGGCGCCGCCTACCTGAAACTGACACAGGAACTCCCCCCAAGCGCGCGGTGACCAGTCGCGCGGCAGAATCTGACCGTGATCGCACGCACCAAGGGCTACTTGCGCGTCCGAACCGACCCTGCCCCGGCCGCCAGCTGGCGCCTTGAGTCGGACGGCTTCACCATATTGGCAGCAGTGTTCACGGCCGATGAGGTAACCGCGCTCGGCGCCGACATCGACCGCGTATTCGCTGAGTATCCGCCCGACGAGCGCGTAGCCAATCGCTCCGTCGACCATTGGCAGCCGTTCCGCTACGAGATGCTGAACCGTAGTGAACTGGCCCAGCGCGCCATCGCCAACCCGGTCATCCTCGAGGTGATCGAGCCACTCCTCGGAGAGGACTGCCACGTCATCGCCAACACGGCCTGGCGCCAGCCACCGGACGAGAGTGACCATGGCGGCCGCTTCTGGCATATCGACAGCGGCCCTCACATACCGAGGGATCCGGGGATCCCTTGGGACGTCCGGATTCCGTATCCGATCTTCGCCATCGCCGCTCACATCCTGTTGCGCGACTGCCCTATGGAAGCCGGCCCCACCGGGGTTCTCGGCGGTAGCCACACCTCGGGCCAAACGCCACCGTATGCACGGTTAGCCGACGACAGCCTCGAATGGGATGGCCGACCGTCTGTGCCCCTCGTGGCCAACGCCGGCGACGTCGTGCTCTTCGTGTCCGACGTCTGGCATCGACGACTGCCATCTGGTCCCGGTGACCCTGGCCGCTTCTTCCTGCAGTGCCATTACGGGCGGCGCGACCTGGCCCAGCGGATCCGTCCGACCTCGGCGTCAAACCAGCTTTCTGCAGAGGCGGTCGAGCGGGCTCGGACTCGGCGTGATAGGAGGCTCGTCGGACTGCACGAACCGTCCTTCTACGACGGATGACGCATGAGCCATTCGAAGAACGTGTTCACGACAGGCGGGTTCGGGGCTGGTAGCCGATTCCGGTCACGGGCCGGCTGAGCGCCAATCGCCCGACCGAGCCGTAGAAGACGGCGTCACCGAAGCTGAAGATGCCACCGTCGGAGGCCACCAACCAGTAGCCGTTGCCAGTGGCCGACTCGGCCAGCCCGACGACGGGTTGGTGAGATGCATCGACCCTGAACCGAGGAACGGAACATCGCCGAACGTGAAGATGCCGCCGTCGGAGGCCACCTGCCAGCAGCCGTTGCCCGTGATCGTCGGTGATATACCGACCACTGGGGACGAGGACGGCGACACCGAGCAAGCCGACCACGACCGTGCGGGCGATATCGGCGACCACCATCAGGCGGCGCCGGTCGACGCGATCGGCTATTGCGCCGGCAACCAAGGAGAACAACAGCCACGGCAGGCGGGAGGCAACCGTTACGCCCGCGATGAGCAAGGGGTCGCGGGTCAAGGCGGCAGCCGGCAGTGGAAAGGCGGTGAGGAACATCCCGTCGCCCGTGCTGGAGATGGCAACCGACAACAACCACACGCGCCGGAACGGGGCACCTAGGCAACGGCGGCCGACCACGTCGCTCACGAGGCAGTCTGGCCCAGCCGCAGCCGGCGGCACAACGCGTTTCGAGGCTGCACTGGCCCTCTACGATCGGCGTGATGCGCGTTGCCGTCGCGGGCGATCCGCCCGACTGGTCAGTTGTGCGGCGCATTACCTTCGTGTGCCTCATGCCGGACGGACAGGTCGCGCTCACTCCGGCCGGTGCGCTGCCAACGGACTGGCTCCAGCGCGACGAACATCCCCTGGACGCGTGCCTGCGGATCCCGCTGGCGACTGCTGGCTTTCGGTACCAGCACTTCCATCCCTTCGCCCTCGACGATGATCACCTGTATGCCTGGGTCGAAGGCGACCGGTACCACCACCCGCCCGCAGAGCCCGTCGTCGGTCGACGTACCGATCCGGGTCTGGTCGCCCTCGTCGACGAGGCCATCGCCGATCACCAACGTCTCCCGGCTGAAACCTACTACGCCGAGAACATCCGAACGCTTCAGCGGGCCTATCTGCTGGCCACCACGCCCGAGGGTCAGTCGGGCTTCGGCGGCGACCAGACAGCGTGGCGACTGGGTCGCCTCGAGGTCGCCGATGCCGTCGGTCGCGACGGAACCTTCCTCGACGTAGGTTGTGCCAATGGCTACCTCGCCGAGTGCGTCGTGGCCTGGTGTGCGGAGCGAGGGCTGAGCATCGAGCCGTACGGGATCGACCTCGCTCCGGGCCTGGTCGAACTGGCGAAGCGCCGGCTGCCGGCCTGGGCCGATCGATTTTGGGTTGGCAACGCCATCGACTGGATCCATCCCGAAGGCCAGCGCTTCGACTTCGTCCACACCTTGCTCGAATGTGTTCCGGCTGGTCTTCACCGCCAACTTCTGGACCACCACCTGTCGGCAGTCGTCGCTTCTGGTGGGCGGCTGATCGTCAGCCACTACTCGAGCTCCGCCGGCGAGCGCACCGACGATCGGCTGCGTTCCCTGGGTTATGAGGTGGCCGGGTACTGCCCATCCCAGGACGGTTCGAGGCCGGCCGCGGGTTCGGCGTGGATCGCCGTCCCGTGAAGATTCATCTCGACACCGACCTCGGGTCGGACACCGACGACGCCTGTGCTTTGGCCATGCTGCTCGGATGGCCAGACGTCGAACTGGTCGGCATCACGACCGCGATCGACCCGGGCGGCCGCCGAGCCGGCTACGTGAACCATTGTCTGAGTCTCGCCGGCCGGAACGACATTCCGGTTGCCGCCGGCGCGGAGGTCTCGCTCACGACCCGGCAGTGCCCGGGCGGCATCCCCGACGACGAGCGTTACTGGCCGTCGCCCGTACGTCCACGGCCATCGCCGCCCGGAGCCGCGCTCGACCTGCTTGACCGCAGCATCAACCAAGGGGCGACGATCGTCGCCATCGGCCCGTGTACCAACCTCGCCCTTCTCGAAGTGGCCCGACCGGGCGAGCTGGCGCGGGTCCCGGTCGTGATGATGGGCGGATCGATCGGCCCGCCGGACGAGGGACTACCCCCGTGGGGACCGACCATGGACTGGAACGTCCAGTGCGACACCCAGGCGGCGCGCATCGTCGCCGCCAGCGCCCAGCTCACGATGGTCCCGGTGGAGGTGACTCTCAGGGCGCATTTGCGCGCCGCCCACCTGCCCCGCCTGAACGCGGCCGGTCCACTCGGCCAACTCCTCGCTCGCCAAGGCTCGGCTCACGCCGAAGACAACAACATGAGCGAGTTGGCGCGGACCCACCGTGGCTTGCCGGACGATCTCCTCAACTTTCAGTACGACGGCGTGGCTTGCGCCGTGGCCTTGGGCTGGTCCGGCGCCATTCTCGGAGAGGTACGCCTCGCACCGGTCCTCGACGGAGACGTACTGCGGTTCGAAGCCGACGAGCGAGGACGACCGACGCGGGTGCTCCTCGACCTCGATACCGCCGACTTTACGGAGAGATGGCTGGTGGCCGTAGCGGCGGCCGGATTGGACTAGCCGTCGGCGCCGTCGAGCAGGGCTCGCAATCTTCCTACCAGCTCGGCGTGTCGGCGGTCCGAGCGTTGGAGGCGCTGGAGTTCCTCGACGACGCGGATGGCTTCTTCCCGTTTCATGCCGGCGGGCTGGGCGGGGCGGAGCATTGCGATGGAGCGGCGGAGTCGCTCCAGTTCATGGGGGTCGATGGGCGTGTTCATGGTCAACAGGGTAGCGAACGTATGTTCGACTAGCGTGTGGACCGCCACCTCTACATCGAGTTTCGGGTGTGGAGCGCTGACCGCTCGCTCGCTTCGGAGTCGGAGAATCCCCGTGCACCAGACGCCGTCTGCGACCGTCATCCATCTCGGCTTGAAGGTCCTGCACGCGGCTCCAGCCGGTTGCGATCGACTCGCCCACGAACCGGCGGCCAGCACGACCGGGGCATCGTGGACGGCCGGCGCCAACCCCGACGTCGAGGCGAGAGCGTCATGACGACGCTCGGTGGCGGTCCGCAGCCGGTGTCGGTAGCGAGGATCGCTGGCCAGGTGCTCGCCGAGATGGCCGAGTGCAAACGCCACATGACGGGCCTCGTCCTGCAGAACAAGGTGCGCCACCTGAGCGGTCACCGAGTCAGGCGCCCATCGCTCCAGGAACGCCAACAACGACAGGAACGTACCCTCACCGAGCACAGACAGCAGGAACGACGCGGTCGCCCAGTCCGGCTCCTCAGGCAACTCGGCAACGACGCCCGGCCGCCGGCTCCCGACAAGCCCAGTGGCCGGCCCGGCAGGGAGCCCCGACGGGTGAATACCTCAACGTGAAGAGCCTCAACGTCAAACCATTCCGCACGCGCCGGGCCAGCGAGTCAAGAGCTACGAATTGTCCACCGGGACCAGTTCTCCGCTGTGCACGTCGAAGATGAAGCCACCCACTTGGAGGTCGGGTGGCAACAGTGGACACGACCTTATGACGGCGATGTCATCTCGCAGGGTGGCCAGCTGATCGGTGCTGGCCAGGAAATCCCACCCGCTCGCGTCGACGCCGCGGAGCGCGCCGATACGGGCTTGGATCTCATCGTTGGTCGAGCCGACCATGGCGCAATCGCTGTGTTGCACCACGCAGACCCGGGTCACGCCGAGCAGGTTGGCGGCGAGCACCAGCGAACGCAGTGAGTCGACCGTGACCCGCGCCCCCGCGTTGCGGATAATCTTCGCGTCACCGGCCTGCAACCCGAGCATGGCCAGCGGATCAATACGCGAATCGATGCAGGTGAGCACGGCCAGCCCCTTCGCAGCCCTACCCTGCACGCCGGAGTCGTGAAACTCCGTCCTGTACCGCCGGTTGGCGCGGAGCAGATCGTCAAACATCAACAGTTAGGTGACCTCGACGGGCGGCGAAGCGCCTACGCCCGGCTGTCTCGCGTCAGGACGTCGGCGACGTAAGCGTGTGTACGAAAGCACTGCCACCGTTGACAACCGCCTTGCCCAGCCGGCGGCCAAGCTCACTGCCGACGACTCCGCCGACGACGGCGCCCACGACGGGCCCAACGAAAGGTAGCGGTACGACGCCGCCGAGGAGCTTGGCTCCGGAGATCGCTCCGGCCAGCGTCCCGGCCGTACCGCCTGCCTGCACGGCCTGTTCCTCAAAATCGGTGCCCACCAGCCCACCTCCTGCTCGTCGTCCCTCCAGTGTGCCTCGTTGTGGACGACGCCGCCACGCCGCGTCGAGCTCGGCGGTCAACGGGCCCTTATGGTCAGGGTTCGTTGGGCACAAACACATAGCTCCATTGCTCCGATGGACCGTCGTTTACAAGCACGTAGATGCCGCCCCGTTCTTCGATCTCCACCGGGGGGGGAAAACGCTCGAGCCGATTGGCCGATGGTCCACCCTCGCATCTGATGAACATGCGATCGCCAGGTTGCGCATGCCGGCAGTGTACAGACGCGACCTACATTCCGTTCTTCTTGAGCCACCCCAGGGACGCCTCGGCGATCTCCTGCCATCTGCTGTCGATGGTCAGGGAGTGGCCGCGGTCAGGAAATTCCATGAGCTCGGTGACGGCCGTTGAGTGCCGGTAGTGCTTGAGGGTCGACTTGGTGATCGCCTCCGGGACCGTGTGGTCCTTGCCTCCGGCGATGAGAAGCAATGGGGCACGTGCGGAGTTGTGCCGGCGCGTCGCGTTGCACACCACCTATATCGGCCGTATGGAACATCACCTGAACGGCGAGCGTGTCCAGAATGCGGGGCGGGCGCCCCCAAAAAGCAAGGGGCTGACCGGCCCTTTCCCCTAAACCTGGCGACGAGAAGCGAACTCTCCTGAACGATTAGGTCGTCCCGGGATCGGTTGGCCAAAACTGGTAGGAGCCGACAACCCTCGCTCCAACGCCAGCGGACCGTCCTCGCATCGATCCTTGATCTCGTCGAGAAACTCCGCGAAAGCGGGCGTGGCGCTCAGCGGGTTCGTGCCGTCGCCCGTCTCCATCGAGGCCACGTGGACGAATGTGACTCCGTCGGCCAGCCGGAAGCATGCGTACCGAAGCCCGGGGGGACTCTCGACACCGAGCTCCTGGAACACCTTCTCGATCCGCGCCTGATTCTCCTCAGCCCGGTCCGGCTTGGTCCTGTAACGCACAACCGTAACGCCCATAAGGCTCCTTCGGTATCCGAACTGTTACGGTAACACGTCTGTTACGATTAGCTGGTAGGGAACCACCAATCGATCATCTCGTTTCGGAACTTGCCCGCCGGGTCGTACCGGCCGATCAGCTGTTCGAAATCGGCGAGACGCGCATACAGGTCGACCAGGAGGTCTGGAGAAGTGCCGAAGAGCTTGCCCCAGTGGGGTCGAGCCCGGAATGGTGCCAGCTGCTCCTCGACGACGGACACGACCGGGGTCACCGCCGGTGTGTCCTTGATCCACGTGAAGTGGATGGCAACAGACTCCTGCTCGTAGCTGGGGCTCATCCACAGGTCGTCGGACGCGACCGTTCGGATCTCGGATACTTGCATGACAGGAGCCAACCGGTTCCCGATGGCATCGATGGCAGCCATCGCATCGATCGCGTACTGGCGGGGCAGAAGGTACTCGGACTGGAGCTCGTCCCCACTGCTCGGCGCGAACTCCATACGGAAGTGCGGCAGTCGTTCGTGCCACGGTCCCGGTACCCCCAGCTGCTCAGTGCAATGGACAGCGGCTGCACCGAGGATCGGGTGCCGTGGACCACTCGCAGCCATCGCCCCCCGCCATCGCGCCTCGGGTATCCACGGGTCACTTTCATCCACCCGACGTTTGAGCCAGACCTGGTTGATGTCCCGGCCCCGCCAGTCGGTGAAAGCACTCACGCTGTAACCGCTGGCGAAGATCTCCGTGAAGCCGTCGTCGAGCTGTTCGCGCGGAAGGTTCTCGTACACGTACTGCCTGACGTCGAAGGCCGGCACGATGTCCAGGCTCACCCTGGTCACTATTCCAAGGGCGCCTAGCCCGACGACCGCGCCGCGGAAGTGGTCGCCGTCGGCTTCCCGGCTCAACACGGCGACGTCGCCGTCAGCGGTGACCATCTCCAACGCGGACACCGAGGTCGCCAGATTGCCCTGCCCGTTCCCGGAACCATGCGTGCCCGTCGCACATGCGCCCGCGATGGAGATATGTGGCAGCGATGCCAGATTGCGCAGGGCAAAGCCCTGCGCATGCAATAGCCCGGCCAGCTCCCCGTAGCGGACTCCCGCTCCCGCCGTTACCGTCGCCTTCTGTTTGTCGACGTGGATGCTCCGGGGCATGTCGGCCACGGAGACCAGGTCACCTGAGGAGTCGGCGATGCGGCTGAACGAATGCCCGGTGCCCAGGGCACGAACCCGCTTGCTGCCCGCGACCAGTCGCTGAAGCTGCTCGAGCGAGGACGGACGGTGGAGGTCGTGGGCCCTGAACGTGACGTTCCCTGCCCAGTTCGTCGGTCTGGCCGTCATCACCCTCCCGAGCGGCTGCTATGCCGGCGACGATGCGGATCTGGTCTCGCCCGGCAACGATTCGGCCCATCTCGGTAGCTGAACCGTTACGCCATCCGACTGAGCATTCACCGAATCCGGGTGCTGCTCGATCTGGAACTCGAACGCCTCGCCGCCGAGGTGGAAGAACCCTTGCTCGCTGCGAGTTCCATCTTCGTACTCGACAAGGAGAGTCACCTTCACCGCGCGCCTTTGGGTCACGACCTGAGCCTACGCCCGCGCCTTGCCGATCCATCGCCCACCACCTGAGTTGGGCCGGTGCGATGCCTGCCGGGCCCGACACGTCGGTGGCTGCAAGACGGCTGCACGCGCGGAGCGTACCCTGACCGCGTGAGCGGGCTGTCTCAACTGCGGGTGCGCTTGCTCGGCGGTCTCGACGTGGAGGGCGTCGACGGACTGGCGCTAGGCAGCCGCAAGGCCCGGACGCTGGTCAAGGTGCTCGCGCTCGCCCGCGGCGCATCCGTGCCGGCCGACGCCGTGATCGAGGCGCTCTGGCCGGACGACGACCTGCCCGCCAGGCCCGTCGAGCAGGTCGGCGTGCTCGTCAGCCGCCTTCGCGCGGTGCTGGGCACCGAGCGGTTGCATCGCTCAGACGGAGGCTGGTCGCTTGACGTCGATTGGCTCGACGTCGCCGAGCTCGAGGCTCGTGTCGACGAGGCTGCGGCGCGGGTCGCGGCGGGGAGCCCGGCGGCGGCCCGGGCAGCGGCGCGCGCCGCTCTCGCGCTCGTCCGTGGAGAGCTGCTGGCCGACGAGCCCGACCCAGTGTGGGCTGAGGCGGCCCGCGCCGCTGTCGCCCGCACCGTGGCCCGAGCGCGGCTGATCGGCGCGGAGGCGGCGCTGGTCGCTGGTGATCAGGGGGACGCGGCGGGACTCGCCGAAGGCGCGCTCGACCATGACCCCTACAACGAGGCCGCGCTCCGGGTTCTGATGCGATCCCACGCCGCTGCGGGTCGTCCGGCGTCGGCCCTCGCCGCCTACGCGCGGGTGCGCGAGCGGCTCTCCGAGGACCTCGGCGTCGACCCGGTCCAGGAGACCGAGGCCCTCCATACCGCCATCCTGCTCAGTGACGCCGCCCTCGCCAGGCCAGCATCGATCGCATCGAACGAGACCCCTGGTCTCGTCGGTCGGGGTGTAGAGGTGGCCGCCCTCAACGGCTTGCTGGCCCGGGCACGATCCGGAGACTCGGTCCTCGCCGTCGTCGAGGGCGAGGCGGGCATCGGCAAGACTACGCTCGTATCCCGCTGGTCGAACGGGCTCCAGGGCGACGCGCTGGTCGTCAGCGGCCGCTGCGACGAGCTCGGGCGCGATCTGCCGCTCCAACCCATCCTCGATGGGCTCGAGGCGCACCTGCGCACCCTCGCGCCGTCCGACACCGAGGCGTTCCTCGCCGAGGCCGAGCCGGTCCTCGGCCCGCTGCTGGGCCGCTTCAGTTCCGGCGCCTCGCAACCCGGGCCAACGACCGTCACTGACCCGGCAGCCGGCCGGGCGTTGCTGTTCGCCGCTTTGTTGGCGACCATCGAGCGAGCGGCCGGAGACCGCGCCGCTGTCGTGATCGCCGACGACGTGCACCTGGCCGGCGCGAGCACGATCGAGTGGTTGCGTTTCGCCGTTCGGCGCGGGAGCCGCCTGCTGGTGGTGGCCGCCAAGCGGCCCGAGGGACCCACGCTGGGGCCGGTGGAGCTGTTGACGCTCGGACCGCTCGACCTCGCATCGGTCGCCGAGCTCGTCGGTGACCAGCGGGCTCCTGAGCTGCACGCGCGAAGCGGCGGTCACCCGCTGTTCCTGCACGAGCTGGCCAATGCCATTTCGCCCGACCTGCCGACCAACTTGCGGGAGGCGGTCGCGGCGCGCGTTGACAGCATGGGAGAGGCCGCTACAACGTTGCGTACCGCCGCCATCCTTGGCTCTGAAGTCGATGTCGACCTCCTGGCGGGCGTGCTCGATCTCCCGGTCACCGCCTTGCTCGAGCACCTCGATTCCGGTATGCGCACGCTCGTTGTCGAGGAGCGCTCGGCGACGTTCGCGTTTCGGCACGAGCTGGTCCGCGAGGCCCTGGTGGCGGACACTTCGGCCGCCCGCCGCGCATTCGTGCACCGGGAGGCAGCGCGCGTGTTGCGGGATCGACCTGGTCACGACCCCATGGAGGTGGCGTGGCATGCGCGCTTCGGCGGCGATATCGCCACTGCGGTGGTCGCGCTGGTGGATGCCTCGGCGACGGCGGCAAACCGTTACGACATGATCCTCGCGGAGGAACTGCTCACCGAGGCAATCTCTCTCGAGGACTCCGTCGTCGCCCGGGTGGCCCGCGCTCGCGTGCGCATCGCCCGCTTCGACCTCGACGGCGCCGAGAGCGACGCGGCCCGCGCCCTCGAGCTCGGCGGCGGTCCGGGGTCGCTCGAGCTGGCGGGCTGGGCGGCGTACTACAAGCGCAACTACGAACTAGCCCTTCGACGCGCGGAGGAGGCGGCCGAGCGCACCGATGACCCCGGCCTGCGCGCGAGCTGCCTCACCTTGAGTGGCCGCATTTTGCACGCCAGTGGGCACCTTGCCGAGGCCGATGAGCATCTCAGCGAGGCCGTCGCCGGCGCACCGCTCGAGGTGCGCGGCGTGGCGCAGGTGTTCCTCGGCGCCTCGCGCGTCCATCAGGGCCGGGTCGACGAAGGCAACGAACTGGTCGACCGGGCCCTGCTTGACCCCAGCCGGCTCGGTCACCCGTTCGCTCTGCATCACGGTCATCTCTTCCGGGTTCTGGGACTCGGCATGCGCGGCCGCCCACTCGAAGCGCTCGCCGCCGTCGAAGCAGGTAAGGCGCTGGCCATCCATGCCGGGGAGCCAGGCGTCCGCTTTGTCGCGGTCCAGGACAACCTGCGCTCGTGGGTGCTGCGCAACCTGGGCCGGCTCGATGAAGCCGACGAGTGGACCTATCGGGCCCTCGAGCTCTCAGGTGGTCTTCGAGGCACGATGAACGAGATGTACTACGCGGGCCGATTGGACTTGATCGAGGGCCGCTTGCTGTCCCATGACCTCGACACAGCCCACAAGGCGATCGAGGGCACCGCCGACGCCATGAAATGGAACGGAACTCATGCGTGGCATCACCACCAACGGTTCCTGGCGCTGTCCGCGCAGTACGCGTTGGCGACTGAGGACCCCGACCAGGCGGCTTCGCTGGCGTCCGGCGTGGTTGCCGACTGCGACGACCGGCAGACGCGGCGGTACTCCCTGTTCGCCCGGTTGATCGTGGCGCGGGCACGACTCGCGGCCCGCCATCCGATCGACCACGACGGGCTGGACGGCGTGCTGGCTGAGCTCGACCAATGCGCCGGCTTCGAGGCATGGCGGGTAACCGCGGAGCTGGCCGCGGCCGCCAGCATCAATCGCTGGTGGCGAGATGCCGAGCGCCGGGCCGGCGCGCTCGTCGTCTGCGCCGGGGAGCACGGCGAGACACTGCGCAGGTACGTGGCAACCACGTTCGCGGCGCTGGGGCGCTGAGGGCAGGGGGCCGGCGCGGGTTACGAGGTGGCGGTGGCGGTGGCGGCGAGAAAGATCACGCGGCGAACGATCGGCTCCGGGTCACGGCCGAGCAGGTCGAGGGCCCGCCCGAAGACCAGGCGCTGGGTGTCTGGGTCGAGCGCATCGACGAAGCCGGCGGACTGCGCCAGACCCATCCGCCATGCGACCATGTCCGCGGGTCCGAGGTCTGGGAATTCGATCTCGCGCCGCTCCACGCATCGCGGCCGCATCCCGCCGCGCTCGATCGCCGCCTTCGCCTCGTCGACCGTGCCCCAAGTGGCCATCGCGGCCTTGAGGGCGTCGTACCACGGCGGTCGCTCCCAGCCGAACTCGGACAGCGCCTTCTCGACCGCCGCCTTGGCGGGGTGGTCGTCGTCCGCGGCGTAGGTCGATGCAACGAGAAGATCGCCGACCCGCCCAGCCTCGCGGAGGCCGGCCGCCGGTTCTTCAAGGTGGTTCAGCGAGAAGGCGGCGAGCACGATGTCGAACACCCCGCCCCTGAAGGGCAGCGCCAGCGCATCACCGACAGCGGCCGGCGGCCGGTCGTCGCGGCCGCGCAGCAGCATCCCGAGGGCCAGATCGGCCGCGATGACGCTGGCCCCGGCCGATTGGGCGGCGCGTGACCCGACCCCTGTGCCGCTGCCCAGGTCCAGCACGAGCCGGCCGCCAAGCGATAGGGGACTGAAGTCGACGAGGAGCTCGGCGAGCCGTTGGTACACGCGGGCTGGCCCAGCCGCCCAAGCCGACGCACCGGCCGAGTACGCCGCGCCGACAGTGCTCAAAGGTGCCGTGCTCCCTCGCGTGCCCGATCGCACCACCATCCCAGCTCGTCATCAGTCCCAAGGCCTTTCTCCCACCCAAAGAGCACCATGGTGCCGAGCAGGCAGAGACTCAGCTGGCGTTCCCACCATCCCTCGGTCGCGATTCCGTTGGCCTCGAGGGCGGACCGCAAAGCGCTGATCGCATCCTCCTTGTGGTGAGGCAGCCGGGCCGCGTTGATCGCCAGGTACCAACCGAGCTCGAAGCAGATCGGCCCTTCGCCGCAGTAGGTCCAGTCGAGCAGTGCGACGCGACCGTCGTCGTGGACTCCCAGGTTGCCGAGCTTCCAATCACTGTGCAGGAAGGTGAGCGGGGTGGTCGACACTGCGTCGACAAGTGGCCGGGTATCAGCTCGCACGGCGCTCAATATCGAGCTCACGTCGCTCGGTGCCCGCTGGAAGAAGTGCTCCCAACCTTCCGCGGCAATCTTTGGCACCGGATTCGGCCATCCCAGTTGGCGTTCCGCCTCGATATCGTCATCGCCAAAGAAGAGCCAGCGGTTGGCCAGGGGCAGCAGACCAACCGTGTCCTGCCATCCCCACATAACCGCCGAGAGCGCGGCGAGGCCACCGAGCAATTGCAGATGAGTCTTCATGGGGAGCGGATCGTCCCCGGCGGGGACAAGCACGTCGCTGAGATCGCGCATGAGGAGAGCGGCGCCCAGCCCGTCTCGACCCTGCCCGCCGGCGGCGCCGACCATGCCGTGATCGATCCGTTCGGGCAGCACGTCCATGAGCCCGGCGCGCCAGACGTCAAGTGGGATGCAGGTCGTCTCGTGGAAGAAGCGCATGGTCCAGTCGGTGTCGATGTGGACGTGCTTCAACACATGAGGCTCACCGTCGATCATCACCCGCTCGAAACCCACGCCGGACTTCGAGTCGCTGTGCAAGAAGGGCTGGCGCTCGGTAGCGCCGGCAAGCAGCTCGTCAACCGAGGTGGCGACGGACCGCGGCTTCAGACGGGGTGTCCGCATCTCAGCCAGCATCGCTCGCCGCTTCCATCTCCGCCAACAGCGTCGCCGACCACCGGCCGCCGCACCACATGTCGTGATGCGAAATGCGACCGTCACCGTCGAGCTCGAGGACGTGCACCTGGCGGGCGGCATGCGGCACCCCGCCCTCGATCCAATTGACGGTCAGTTCGACGACCTCGCCGGTGGCGATGGGATGGCGGCGCAGCTCCTCGAAGGTGCCGGGGTCCTGGAACCAGGCGCGGAGCTGGCGGCGGATGCCATCGTCCCCGCGGACGGACAAGCGCCAGCCGGGCACGACGGCATCGAGGACCGCCCCTTCCGCCCAGGCGCTGGGGCCGTCATGCTCGCCACGAACCGTGGCAAGGAACCGGTCGATGGCTGATGTCTTGGTGGTCGTGGTCATGACCGGATCGTTGCACCAGTGACTTGCAACGATCTTGCACTCGCACCGCAAGATCGTTGCAGGTCGCAAAGCAGACCGTCGGCTCATCGAAACCAACCAAGGAGATGGCGCGATGGCAATCAACGAACACAAGCTCAACGACCTCATTGGGCGATTTGTGACCGACTTCGGGGCCGCGATGCACGCAGCGACCGTGGTCATCGGCGACAAACTGGGCCTCTACGCCTCGCTCGCCGAACTTGGGCCGATCACCGGTGCCGATCTCGCCCAGGCGCGGGGATTCGACAAGAGGTTGGTAGAGGAGTGGCTCGCCGCCCAGTTCGTGAGCGGCTACGCCGAATATGACCCCGCAGCGCGGACCTTCTGGCTCACCGAAGAGCAGGCGGCCGTGCTGGCCGACGACTCGACGCCCGCATTCCTGGTCGGAGCCCAGACGATCACGGCGGCGATTTGGAAGGACGAAGAGCGCATCCGGGACGCATTCCGCTCGGGCAGAGGGGTCGGATGGCACGAACACAGCCACGACCTGTTCCACGGTACCGAGAAGCTGTTCAAGCCCGGGTACCTCGGCAACCTGGTGTCGGCCTGGATCCCCGCGCTGGACGGGGTAGAAGCGAAGCTGCGTTCCGGCGCCAAGGTCGCCGACATCGGGTGCGGACACGGCTCCTCGACCATCCTGCTCGACCAGGAGTACCCGAACGTCGACATCACCGGCTACGACTACCACGCCGAGTCGATCGACGAGGCTCGCAAGCGCGCCGCGGACGCAGGGGTCGGCGAAAGAGTCAAGTTCCAGGTTGCCTCTGCCCAGGACTTCCCGGGCACCGGGTACGACCTGGTGTGCATCTTCGACGCGTTGCACGACATGGGTGACCCGGTCGGGGGCGCTGCCCACATCCGTGCCTCCCTCGCTGACGACGGCACGTGGCTGCTGGTCGAGCCGATGGCCATCGCCGGGCTCGAGAACAACGTGAACCCGGTGAGCCGGATCTTCTACGCCGGCTCGGTAGGCATTTGCACTCCCGCGGCCGAGGCTCAGAGCGGTGGCTACGCGCTCGGCAACCAGGTGTCCGACGAACGTTGGAGCGAGATGCTGAGCGACGCCGGCTTCAGCCGCTTCCGCCGCGCCACCGAGACCCCATTCAACCGGGTGTTCGAGGTGCGTCCCTAATGGGATCGTCCGCTAGGCCGACAGCCATCGGCGCGTCGCAGGGCGGCGCGCCGATCGCTGATCGTCACGGCGTCAGCGCTTAGAGCATCGTTTGCCGCCTTTCGGGCCGCGCGGTACCCCGGCGTCTGGGCCCAACGCACGAAAGAGGGGGCTATGAACAAACGACCGAGCCTTGGGCGAGTCGCGTCTACGCACTGGTTGCGTGGTCGAACACCGCGGGCTTCCAGACGACCAACGCCTCGGACAACAGCGCGGAGGACTCGGTGCCCGCAGTTGCCAACGGAGCTGTTGTCATCAACTCCGAGGACGGCCACACGTACGCCTACCATGCCAACGGCACCGCACCCTGGGTCAACAACTTCTGCGCAGGGTTTGGCATCGAATCTTCGGCGGCCATCTCCGGCAACGGCCTGGCCATCGTCGGCACCATCTGCGGTGTCGTGGCCTACAACCTGAATACCGGCGCGCTCGTCTGGTCGTACTCGACGGACTACGTCCAGTTCTCCCCGATGATCGGCCCTGACGGCACGGTGTATTACCCAACCGACCGGCTGGCTCAGAGCCCGACCGAAAACTCGCTGCTGACCGCCATCAGCGGTCGCTGACCGACCCCCGCGACACCGAACTCGTCAAGGGCGCCGGCGGTCAGTCTGAGCGCTGGGCGATGTGGAGGACTCCGCCCCAGTGGCGACGCAGCCGACCGTCGGGGCGTTCAGCGAGACGTCGGCGGATCTCGCCGTAGAGCCGCTCGCGTTGCCATGCCTCCATCGCGATGTGACCGGAGAAGGTATTGAGCAAGTCGATATACCCCTCGGCGTCGTGGGTGGTCTCCCAGTCGAATTGGCTGATGTCCACCACCTCGAACAGACCACTGTCCTCGATCTCGCCCCGCCTGTCGTCGAGTTCGCCCGGGCGAGGTAGTCGGGCGTCGGTTGCAAGACCCTCACCGATCTCGTCGTAGATCTCCTGTATCTGCTCAAAGAAGGGGTCGCCCCCGTGCGGGAAGACGTGCCCCGCCTCCCAGAAGGCGAGGTAGCCGTCGCTTCTCAAGGCAGCTGCGGCCCTCTGATAACGGACGCTGGGGTCGACCCAATGCCATGCGGTGGCAGCAAAGACCATGTCGTAAGCCCCGGAGTCCGGCTCCCAGTCCTCGAAGTCTCCCTCCAGGATCTCGACCCCGTCGAAGCCGGCCAGGTTCCGACGCGCCGCGGCTGCCAGCGCCGAGCCGAGCTCAACGCAGGTGATGCGATATCCCCGCCTGGCGAGGGGAAATGTCGCCTTACCGGTGGCGCACCCGATCTCAAGCGGCCGCGCCGGCGGTCGCAGCCGGGTCACCTCGAGCAGGTGGTCGATCAGTTCCTCGGGGTAATTGGGCCGGGCGCGCTGGTAGCGGTCGCTAACCTGATCAAACGTTTGCCGCAGCCGTTCCCGCTCGGCGTCCGGCGACGTCATCACAAGCCTGCCCTTCCTGCCGGCGCGGCGACCGGCCGAACCCTAGCGGGGAGCCGGAATTTTGGACGGCCAGCGGCTTTCCAACGAGACCCGCTCTAGACTGGGGGCAAACCCGACGTTGTGAAAGGGGAGAGCATGAGCCTATCGATTGGTGACACCGCCCCGGATTTCGAAGCGAACACGACCGAAGGGAAGATCAAGTTCCACGACTGGATCGGTGACTCCTGGGCGGTGCTGTTCTCGCATCCCAAGGACTTCACCCCGATCTGCACCACCGAGTTGGGCTACATGGCCAAGATCAAGCCCGAGTTCGACCGCCGGGGCGTCAAGATCATCGGTCTTTCCGTTGACTCCACCGGCGATCACGAGCGCTGGGCCCGCGACATAGAGGAGACCCAGGGCACGGCTCCTAACTACCCGATCATCGCGGATGCCGACTTCAACGTGGCCAAGCTGTACGGGATGCTGCCGGCCAGCACATCGGGGGACCCCAAGACACGTACACCCGCCGACAACCAGACCGTACGAAATGTCTTCGTCATCAGCCCCGACAAGAAGGTCAAGTTAATCCTCGTCTACCCGATGACGACCGGGCGCAACTTCGATGAGGTGCTCCGCGTCATTGACTCACTTCAGCTCACCGCCAAGCACCGCGTGGCCACGCCGGTGAACTGGAAGCCCGGCGAGGACGTGGTCATCACCGGCGCCGTCTCCAACGACGAGGCCAAGCAGATCTTCGGAGACTGGAAAGAGCCCAAGCCCTATATGCGCATCGTGCCCCAGCCGAAGTAGATCCGGGAATCGCTGACGGCAGAACGGCTCCGGGTGGTCGGCTGTTTACCTGCCAGTGATGCGACAGGCTCGCTTGTCCGGGCTTCGCAAAGGGATGAGTTAACCACCAGAGGTGTGACTGTCCTATCGGTGCATCGCCCGCCGGCTCGTCTGTTGCGTGTCCGGTCGCCGCGGCCGCGTAGAGCCTTTCGAGGTCGTCGAGGTGTTCGTCGATTGACACTGCGATGGAGATCGGCATCGCGCGGGACCCTATGAGGGTTTCCCGTGCCGCGCGATGGATACGTCGCGATGGGGCCGTTGTGGTGATCGCTACAGCGAGAGTGGCATCTTGGCGTGTCCTCGCGTCGCGTCTCGGCTCACGCCACGACTACGCGACACGCCGCAGCATGTCACGGTCCCGGCCGGTACCCCGGCGATCGGAGGCTATCCGAGCGGTGTGCGGGGAGGCTGTTGTGGGGACGTGTTCCCTTGCCGAAGCGCCGATCGGGGCCGCCCGCGTGTGCACCTGACGCGGGGCGCCACGGCGGCGCTGCCCTGGGTCAGACCGGGGCGGTGATTTCGCCTGATGCGTCGAAGTCGGCGAAGTCGGTCTGGGTGTGCAGCGTGCTGTTGGTGTGGGCGTCGCTGACCTTCACGGCGGCGTCAAAGTGCAGGATGTGCCCGCTAGCGTCGATGGTCATAGCGACCAGGACCGGCGCGGTGATGCCCGGTCCGGATGCCAGTCCTGCGTCGTTTGCGTCGCGGGGGCTGAGCGTGGCGGACACCTTGCCATCCGGGGAGACGGCCACCGGTCCCAGGCGGTCCAACACGGCTAAGAGCGTGGCCGCCGGAGACGGCGGCGGGTTCTTTGGGGACGGGAGTTTGATCCACGGCCCGTTCGGATCACGCCGGTAACTGGTGGCGCCGATCCGGATGATCTCAAAGGTGGTGCGCCCGGTGGTAGCGCTATAACGGACCCGGTCGGGGCTGACCACTTTGCCGGTGAACGTGCTGGTTGTTGAGGACCCGCTTTGGGCGGTTGTCGAACTGACCGCGTGGTAGGAGTAGGAGCGCACGGCGGCCATGGTCATGCGGACCGCGGCGAGCGTCAGGCTGGCATCCGCCAATGGCACGGAGGACGCCGGCACCGCCAAGCGGGAAGACGGGGGAGGGGTTCTCGACGGCGGGGCCGAGACGCGCGGATGGCTCTGGGAGCAAGCTCCCAGAGCCATCGTGGCGCCCAGGGCGGCCATGCCCAGCCGATGCCAAGGGGTCATTGGGATCAGCCGTTGGTGCCCGACGGGGTGCTGCCGCTGTCCTGGGTCTGGGTGATGTCGTGGTTGGCGGTGCCGGTGTCCGAAGTGCCCGTGTCGCTTGGCGGGGCGGCAGGGTTGTGCTGGTCGACGTGGGTGTCGCCCGCCTGGGCAGTCGAGTCATTGGCGGTGCCGTCTTCGTGGGTGCCACTGTCGCCCTCTTGGATGTTGGTGTCATTCTGTTGGGCGGTGCTGTCGTTCTCAGCCGTCTGGCTGTCCGCCGCGTCCACCTTGGTCTGGTTGGCGTTGCCGTGTTCGTCCAAGGCCTGCACCGTCGAAGTGCCCGTGCCTATGACGGCCACCGTGTCATGCTCCACGACTGCGCTCGGGGTGGTGGAGGCGGGGGCGGCCAGAGCGGCAGCGGAGCCCAGCCACCCAGACGCGCCGACGGCCAGGACGGCAGCGAAAACTGCGCGGTGTTGGTGAGCCATTTGAGTCGATCTCCTTGCCTACGGCCCGGGGTCGGACCCTCTGACCTAGACATCGGCCCCGAAGTCCCCGTGTCACAACTTTTCTTCTCAGTGCCGCCCCCGGCCGACCTCAAGGGCGGCGAGCCTCCAGCCGAAAGGCCGGACGGGAGATTCGTGCGTGACACCGCGCCCAAGACAGCGATATAGAGGTGTGGCGTGGATTCGGAGCAGCAGCGCTGCCTCGTGGAGCGGGCAAGAGGCGGCGAGGCTGAGGCGTGGGTTGTGTTGTACCGACATGCCTACCCCCGGCTGCGGGCCTACGCCGCCCGTAACGGCGGGTACGACATCGCCGAGGATCTGGTCAGCGAGACGATGGCCCGCGCCGTGGAGGGGATCGGCCGTTACCGTTGGGAGGCCGTCGGCTTCGATGCCTGGCTGTTCGGGATCCTGCGGCGATTGTGCGCCGATCATCACCGGCGCCGCTGGCGGCGCGGCGGCGATATCGGCCTCGCCGACGTGGAGCGGGACAGACCAGAGGACGCGCTGCTCCGGGCCGAGGAGCACGGCGAGGTCAGGCGCGCCTTTGCGCGCCTCAGTGCCGCAGAGCGCCAACTCCTGGACCTGCGAGTGATCGCCGGGCTGTCGGCTCAGGACGTTGCCCACATCCTGGGCAAGCGGTCCGGTGCCGTGCGCAGCGCGCAAAGCCGGGCTTTGGCCCATCTGCGCCAACTCCTCGGAGAGGGCCGATGAACGACGACGAGCTCCTCGAGCGGCTGGGCCGGGTGTTCGCTCCTGAGCCGGTGGAGCCGCCGCTGGCTGGCGTCGTCGCCCTCCGCCGGGCGGTCGAAGCGGAGCGGCCTCAGGCCCGCCTCGCATGGCGCCCCCGTCGGGTGGCCTCGGCCGCAGCTGTGCTCGGTGCGGTGCTGGCCAGCTCGAGCAGCGCCTTTGCCCTCACTGGGGCGCCGCTCCCCCCGCCGGTTCGGGTTGTCGCACACGACGTGGGCCTTCCCGTCGACTCGGTAGCCCTGGCCGACACGCGGGGCGCGGCTGCTCGCTTGAAGGACGCCTTGGCGCACCACGACCCGGCCCGGGTGGACCACGCCGCCCGCCTGCTGCGCGCCGACATGGCCCATCTCGACGCCGACGAGAGGGGGCAGATCGAACACCAGACGGCCGAGCTGCTCCAGGAGGCCAACCAGGCCGGCGAGCAAGACAACGGCAGCCACCAGAACTCGACCGGCCCAAGCAGTGCGCCGCCCACCGCACCAGCCGGACCTTCAAGCGTGCACAGCGGGACATCGGGCGATCAGCTAACCCCGGCTGGCCAAGGAAACGGTGCCCAACCCAACGACGACGACCATGTCAACAGCGCAGGCAACAGCGGCTGGTCCGGTGATGCCAAACACGGTGCATCAGTATCGCAAACCTTCTCTGTCGCACCCTCCCCGGCAGGCGCGGACTCCCCCTCTGCCGCCGAGCCACCGACCGTGCCGCCTGACCGCGCCGGCGGCCCCCAACCAGCCCGGCCCTCGGGCGGAGGAACCAGTTGAACCCGACCAGCGCACGCCAATGTTGACCTTCGCCATCCTGCTGATCGTGGCCGGGGCGATCCTACGTTTCGCAGTGGACGCCTCACTACCGGGGATATCGCTTCAGAAGGTAGGAGTGATCCTCATAGTGGTCGGGGCTTTGACGCTCGTATTGGCACTCGTCTTCCGCTACACGGACCCCGGCGACCAACATGGCTCGGGCCAACAGAGCCATACGCCGGTTCCGACCGACGCCGTAGGCCGCTCGGCCCTCGGGACCGACTCCCGGCCCAAGTGCCGCTCCGAACGCGTCTGATCCTCAGGCGACTAAACCTCGCTCCGAGACCTGGATATGCACTCCGCTGATCGCCCGCGAGATGATCAGCCGCTGGATCTCTGACGTGCCCTCGAACATGGCGTAGATCGAATCGGGGCTTCGCCGATGTCCACTTAGGCCCGCTGAACAGGAGCTTTGTCTACTGGCGTCCGCTCGGATCTGGCGCCGTTCGGGAAAAGTGGGGGCGAAGTAGGGATGCGGTCTATAAGGACGCGGTCGAAGATCGATTGTCGGGCCGCGCTCGCGATGGGCCAGAGCGGACCGAGAGTACATCGGAGACTTCCCTCGGCCAGTGGCGACAGCGCGTTCGGCGACATCCGCCTGATGAGCCGTAGCCTTCGGGCGTGCCTGAGCCGACCTTCGTCGTCTGCGAATGCGGGGATATAGTCGACGACGCGCTCAGACCACGGATCCCCCGAAGCATTGGCACCTCGTGCCCGAGATGCGGTATCGAATGCACTCGAGTTGGTGGTCCCAACGCAAGGGGGACATGAAGATGGCCAGGTTCGAGGCGAGCGTGGTGATCAACCGACCGGTGGAGCAGGTGTTTGCGTTCGTGAGTGATCTGGAGAACGACCCGCCGTGGACTGCGGTGGTGGAGATGCGTCGGACGTCGGAGGGTCCGATCGGGGTCGGCACTACGTTCGGGCAGCGCGCCCGGTTCCTGGGCCGCCGCCTTGACCTCTCTCTCGAAGTGGTCGCCTACGAGCCGAACCGCAGCATCACATTGAGGACGACCTCGGGTCTGTTGTCGTTTGAGGGCATCCGGATGGTCGAGCCGGTGGGCGACGTTGCTACCAGGGTCACGTTCGAGGGCCACGGGCACACGCATGGCGGGTGGAGGCTGGTCGAGCCGCTGTTGGTCGCAGTCGGCGTTCGCCAGTTGCGGGGCCAGCTCGGCAGGCTCAAGAAGCTGTTAGAAGCCGCGTCCTAGCCGGTCGGCTTCCTCGACTGGCCGGAGGTCGTGAGCGAATGACGCGCCATCGCCCCTGTGTCACCTCTCCCCCAAGGAAGGTCACCCCGGGGCGATGGCGGTGACTACCTGTCGGCCGGCGCCGACGCGGGTTAGGGGTCTTGTCGGCTGGCAGCGATCTGTGCGTGCAGGCGGGCGAGGTCGCGTCTCGCTGTGCTGATCAAGGGATTGATGTGCTGTGCGCCCAGGGGGTACATGTCGTCGAACACAGTGTCGATGGCGATCACCGCCAGTTCGAGTCTGTTGATCCGTTCATCCATTGTTGTCATCGGTTGCCTGTCTAAGTCGGGATGGCCCGCCCGATCCGCAGCGCAGGTGGGGGGGGGCGTTGGACCGGTCTCCGAGTTGGGAAGACCGACGGGGCAACGTCCGGGCGGCACGGAACCCCCCGGGGGGTTTACCAGGGCTGCTCGCGGTCCCGCCGCAACTCGGGGGGCCGGGCGGCCGCGAGTTAGCTTCCTCCCCCCGAGGTAGGGCTCGCGATTAGGGGCGGCTATGTGTCTTGGAAGTGTTGTGCGGTCAGAACCGGCGCGTTCGGGTCGGGGTGACGTCGAGGTTCGAGAACAGGCCCGGTAGCACGTGGCCGTCAGAGTGGCGGCGAAGCCGGTAGCGCCGATCCATCGATCCCGCCGGCACCGTCACCACCTCGACGACGTCGAAACCCCCACACCAGGTCCCGTCGTACCGGGATCGAACATCGACCGGCATGCCGGGTTCCATCGGTGCTCGGAGCACACCGGCTAACTGGTTCGGATCTGCCTGGGACATGGCATCTCCCTTCCTGGGGCGCGTCGAGCGCCGTAGGGGGCCTCTGTCCGGGTCTCTGCTCGGTCAGAATCGTCCGGCGCGGCGGTCCCGGACACATGGTACGCCCGGACAGCGGCCCCGCGGAAAAAGATCAGGTGTCGCGCTCCGACCGATCGTGCCCACTGCGCAAGCCGAGACTCCAAGCGCAGTCGCCGTCGGGTATCGACGCTGGACTAGCCCTGAAGTATATGTCCAATGAGACTCTTCATTTGAGTCTGAGTAAGGGTTATAAATCACCGTGGAAGTCACAACCCGCGAACGGTGCAGCTGAAGGCTTTCTCGGCATCGACGCTCCGGGAACTCCACCCTGCCGGTGAGGCTATAGTTACATATTAAAGTGTCTTGACTTCCTACGCTATGCTGGTTTACTCGCTGGAGAGGCGCCTCGCGAAGTGGCCGGAGTTGCCGACGAACTATCCAGACAGGCCACTGTGATGCTGGTGCCGCGCATCGCGCAGCCGCGCGGAGTCCCGAAGGCGCTCCGAGCCGAGCCGGTACGGCCGCCCCAGGCGGGACAGAACTCGCCAGGCTGTCCCCCCTGATTGTGCGTCGCTGCACTCCAGGCTCTCGGGATCGAGCCGCCCTGGGGCATCGACAGTCGCTAAGAGCTATCGGCTGCTCCGCACGATCATGGGAACCGCCGTCAAGGATGAACTGGTCGCCAGGAACCCGTGCACCGTGGAGGGGGCGGGCATAGAGCACGCGGCAGAACGGCCGGCCCTCACGGCCGAACAGGTTTGGGACTTGGCGGACGCTGTCGAGCCGAGGTTCAGGGCCCTGGTCCTCACAGCGGCCCTCACCGGGCCTCGCAAAGGCGAACTCCTCGGATTGTCGGGCCCGCGTCGATCTGCTTCATGGTTGCGGACGCGTGGGGTATCTGACCCTCGACGACGTGACTTCGACGCCCACTTTGTCACCCCGTTGGTCACGCCGAGGTCACGGCGGGAACGTCAGTGGCACCTTGACCTGTGCTTGCGGTGCGTCCTCGCCTCCGCGCTACGTCCCAGCAGGTATCGCCGGGCCTGGCCGGATCCTGTCCTGGCCACATCGCCACAGGGACGCAACGCGATACCGCACCGGTGACACCTCCGCCGAGTCGCAACACGCCTGTCACGTAGCCGGCATTTCCGTGTGCTGGTTTGAGCGTGTCGTCACGGGCCGACCAGCGGCCGCATGAGTGTGAGGACGACGAAGGCAGCAGCGATGGCGGGGACAAGGACACGCACGCCCACTCCCGCGAACTGCCTGGCGGTTACCCGAACGCCGAGCCTTGCCAGCGATGCCTGCCAGAGCAGGGCGGCAAGTGTCCCGGTGACCAGCACCAGCGGTCCGACATTGACTCCGAGCAGCAGCGCCCACAGCCCGGCACCACCAGTGTGCGGCAAGGCGACGAGTAGGGCCGGGAGGTTGTTGACGACGTTGGCTCCGACTGCTGACACGGCTGTGATGCGCAACAGGTCGAGGTTCCCCGACCCCGCCACGAGATCATCGAAGTGCAGGTGGGCAGCCGCGCCACCGGCGAGCACCCCGAGCGAAGCAGCGACGAGGGCGATACCCCAGGGAACGTCTCGCCATGGAAGGTGGCGGGTGACGCCCACCAGCACGATGTCGGCACCGAGCGCGACCGCCCACTCGGGAAGACCGGTGCTCGGACCCACGATGAAGCCGACCAGCACGGCCACCACCACCGCTCCACCCACAGCCAGAGCGTGTCGGTCGGGCGGCTCGGCGTCGGGGATAGACGCGTTACCGGGATGTGACGCCCTCTGGTAGGCGAACCAGCCGGTCACAGTGGCGGCCAGTGAGGGCAGGGCGAGGTGGGCGAGAAAGTCGGTGGCGTGGAGGTGGCGTTGGGAGGCCGCGATGAGGTTGGTCAGGTTGGAGACGGGTAGGGCGCTTGAGGCGAGACAACTCAACAACATCGGCTGGAAGGCGAGGGCGAGCGGGTCCAGGCCGCAACGTCGGGCGATCCGTATGTAGAGCGGGGTGAGCAGAACCACCGAGGCGTCGAGGTTGAGGACCGTCGTGACCGCGGCGCCGAGCACCCAAAGGCCCGGCACGAGGTTGTGGCCCCTTCCGAGGACTTCGGCAGCCGCGGCAAAGAAACCAAGGCGGTCCAACAGCGCTGCGAGCGGTACTGCGACCAGCAGGAAGGCGATCGGTGAGGCCAGGGGCCTCAACAGCATGCTGGGGTGCGTCGCCGTTCGTAGGGCTATCGCGACAGCGGCGGCCACGGTCGGACCGACCCATGCCGGGAGGCGCCGAGGACGCATGACGGCCCCGGCGATCCCCGCCGCAAGCAGCACGATCCCGAGCACGGGACATGTTCCCCAGTGGTTGGCCTGGGCGCAATCCAAGACGCATCAGGGACACGGATCGTTGCCGTTTCCGGCCCCGCCAGCATCGGCAAGTCTTTTCCCTGGGAGTGCATACATGCGGTGTTCGCATGGTCGGCAAGGGGTGTTGAGCGACACGCTCGTTGAGGATGTAGGGGCGGCCCGGCGACAG